>Ga0157375_10000012_pt1 | contig 330517 bp, 301 predicted proteins | sample M35metaG_FD_115311 | JGI IMG/M metagenome (GOLD analysis project Ga0157375, IMG submission 115311) | Miscanthus rhizosphere microbial communities from Kellogg Biological Station, Michigan, USA - M3-5 metaG | ecosystem: Host-associated > Plants > Roots > Rhizosphere > Soil | place: USA...
AGTACGCGCCGACGTTCGCCGCGTTATCGACCAGCTTCTCTTCGTCGATGATCTCGAAGTAGCGCTGCGAGCGGACCATGTCGACGAGGTTGCCGCCCCAGGTCGAGTTGATGCGCGAGGAGATGGTGAAGACGTTCTCGCCGATGTCGAAGATCCGCTCGTTCGACGCGAAGCCGCAGACCTGCGTCTTCTTGCCGAAGCAGAAGAGGTCGGGCTCGACGCCGTAGTGCTCGAACGACCACATCTTGCCGGTGATGCCGACGCCCGACTGCACCTCGTCGAAGATCAGCAGCATGTCGTTCTCGTCGCAGAGCTGGCGGATGGCGCGGAAGAACTCGGGGCGGAAGTGGTTGTCGCCGCCTTCGCCCTGGATCGGCTCCATGATGAACGCCGCGATGTCGTCCTTGCGCTCGGCAAGGAACTGCTTCGCCTGCGCCAGGGCCGCTTCTTCGCGGCGCGCGGCGTCGGCGAGCGATTCATCGGTGGCGGGGAAGTGGATCTTCGGGTTGTCGATGCGCGGCCAGTCGAACTTCGGGAAGTACTGCGTCTTGCGTGGATCGGCGGTGTTGGTCAGGGAGAGGGTGTAGCCGCTGCGGCCGTGGAAGCATTCGCGCAGATGCATGATCTGCGTCCCTTTTTCGCCGGCTCCCTTTTTCAGGTTCTTGCGGATCTTCCAGTCGAAGGCGGTCTTGATCGCATTCTCGATGCCGAGGGAGCCGCCTTCGATGAAGAACATGTGCTTGTTCAGCGTCGGCGGGACGGCGACGCGCGCGAACGTCTCGACGAACTCGGCCATGTAGGTCGTGTAGATGTCGGAGTTCGCCGGCTTGTTCATCGCCACGTCGGCGAGCCGCTCGCGGAACTCGGGGGTGTCCATCTTGGGATGGTTGTAGCCGACCGGGACCGAGGCGAAGTTGGTGAAGAAGTCGAGGACGTTGCGTCCGCGACGGGAGTCGAAAACCCAGGAGCCTTTGGACTTCTTGAGGTCCATGACGAGGTCGTAACCGTCGGCGAGCATGTGCCGGCCGAGGACGTTGTGCACTTCGCTCGGCTGGACGTGAATCCGGCGGTCCGTGATTGAGGAAACGGGCATGGAAGAAACTCCTTTAGAAGTGATGCGGAGGGCCAGAGAGGCCGGTCGAGCGATTCTATCGCAAGGGGGCCTTCGGGCCGATCTCGCGGGCCCGGAAATCCGCCGCGCATCATGATGCGTTATGATTGATGCATGCGCACCACGATCACGCTCGACCCCGATGTAGCCGCCCGGCTGGAGAGACTCAAACGTACGAGACCGTTCAAAGAAGTCGTCAACGACGCACTCAGAGCGGGACTCGATGAGCTCGAGCGGGGGGACAAGAAACCGGTAACGCGCTACACGATCACGCCGGTCAAGGCTTACCCGAAACGCCTGAATATCGACAACATTGCCGAGGTCCTGGCGGAGATCGAAGGGGAAGACTACAAGTGATTCTGGTGGACGCGAATCTACTGCTGTACGCCAAGATCCCCGAATATCCGCAGCATCCCGTCGTACACGAATGGATGGAGCGTCAGCTGAATTCGCCCGGGAAAGTCGGCCTCCCGTGGCCGGTACTGCTCGCGTTTGTCCGGGTGACGACGAATGCCCGAATGTACGACCGGCCGTTCAGCATCCGCGATGCATGGCAGCAGGTCGTTGACTGGATCTCACATCCGCATGTCTGGATTCCCGAGCCGACCGGCGATCACGCGCTCGTTCTCGGAAGACTTCTCACCGAGACGCACGCTACCGGCAACCTGGTCATAGACGCCCACCTCGCCGCCCTCGCCATCGAGCACGGCCTCACTCTCTGCAGCGCTGACTCCGACTTCGCCCGCTTTCCCCGCCTCGACTGGCGCAATCCCCTCGCGCCCTGATTTCGTACTCTCCGCGCGGGAATGATAGAAACCCTCACGCGGTAATCGACAGCAAGGAGCTCTCATGAAAGAGATCGTCATTCTCGGTGGTGCGCGCACCCCGATCGGTTCATTCCTCGGCACACTCTCCTCCCTCCCGGCGCCGAAGCTCGGCTCCATCGCCATCAAATGCGCGCTGCAGAACTCGGGCGTGCAGCCGGAGCAGATCCAGCAGGTGATCATGGGGAACGTCCTGCAGGCGGCGATCGGGCAGGCGCCGGCGCGGCAGGCGGGGATCGGCGCGGGCATCCCGGTGAGCGCTGGCGCGGTCACGGTGAACAAGGTCTGCGGCTCGGGGATGAAAGCGATCATGTACGCGGCGAACGACATCCGCTGCGACGAGTACGAGATCGCCATCGCCGGCGGCATGGAGTCGATGTCGAACGCGCCGTACGCATTGACGCAGGCCCGCGGCGGCTATCGCATGGGCAACGGCAAGATGCTCGACCTGATGATCCACGACGGCCTGTGGGATCCGTACGGCGACAAGCACATGGGCAACTGCGCGGAGCTCTGCGTGTCGAAGTACAACTTCACGCGCGAGCAGCAGGACGAGTTCTCGCGCGAGTCGTACCGCCGCGCGCAGGACGCCACGAAGCTGGGCAAATTCAAGAAGGAGATCGCCGTCGTCGAGATCCAGGGGAAGAAGGGGATCTCGAGCGTGATCGACGACGAGGAGCCGTTCAGCGCGCCGCTCGACAAGATGGGAACGCTGAAGCCGGCGTTCGTGAGGGACGGCGGCACAGTGACCGCCGCGAACTCCTCGAAGATCAACGACGGCGCCGCGGCGCTGGTCGTGACCTCGGCGGACTACGCGCAGAAGCACGGCCTGAAGCCGATGGTGCGCATCGTCGCGCAATCGACTGCCGCGCACGAGCCGGAGTGGTTCACCACCGCGCCGGCGAAGGCGATCGACATCGCGCTGCAGCGCGCCGGCATGACCATCGACGACATCGATCTCTTCGAGGTCAACGAGGCGTTTGCCGTGGTGGCGATGGCGGCGATGACCGACGCGAAGATCCCGCACGACAAGCTGAACGTGAACGGCGGCGCGGTGGCCCTCGGGCATCCGATCGGCGCCAGCGGCGCGCGCCTCATCGTCACGCTGATGCACGCCATGGCGGAGCGCAACGTGAAGCGCGGCCTCGCGGCGATCTGCATCGGCGGCGGCGAAGCGGCGGCGATGATCATCGAGCGCATGTGAGCCTCTTTCGCAAGTTGTGGAGACTCGAGGGGACCGTCGGGCGCGCGACCTACGCGCTCGGCGGTCTTCTCGCGTTTGCGCTGAAGTTCGGGATCGACTGGTCAGTCGCGCACTTCATCTTTCATCGGCCCTGGAGCCTGCTGAACTACTGGCACCTGATCGGCGCCGACATGCCGCCGGCGATGGCCGTCACGCTCGTCGTCATCGCCGTCCCGTTCGTCTGGTTCGGCATCACCATGACGCTGCTGCGCCTGCGCGACGCCGGCGCCGGTCCGATCATGACCGCCGGCTTCTTCATGCCGGTGTTCAACGTCGGGCTCTTCGCCCTGCTCTCGCTGCTGCCTCCGGGCTCGTTCAAACGGCGTCACGACCGGGGGCGCGAGCGCGCGATCGAGTCGGCGTTCATCGCCGTGCTGATCACGGTCGTCTTCGCCGTCCCGGTCGCGGCGTTGAGCATTTACGTCTTCGAGATCTACGGCGTCGGCCTCTTCGTCGGCCTGCCGTTCTGCATCGGCTTCATCGCCGCGCTCGTCTACGCGAGGCGGGCGCCCGGCTCGAAGGTTCGGCCCTGGATCACCGCGTACGCTGCGATGCTGCTCGCCGGCGGCATCGCCCTCGCCGTGGCCTGGGAAGGCGTGGTCTGCCTCGTGATGGCGCTCCCGCTCGCGGTGGGCGAAGTGGCCGTCGGCGTGCTCTTCGCGAATGCGGTCTGCAATCGCACGCGGCTCGCGCACGCGTCGATGATCATCCCGGCGCTGCTGCCGCTGATGATCGCGGGCGAGGCGTCGATGAAACCGGCCGCGCCGCTGTACGAGGTGCGCAGCTCGATCGAAGTCGACGCGCCGCCCGATGTCGTCTGGAAGAACGTGATCGAGTTTCCGGAGATCACGGAAGAGCCGGAGCTGATTTTCCGCGCCGGCATCGCCTATCCGCTGCGCGCGCGGATCGTCGGACGGACGCGCTACTGCGAGTTCACCACCGGCGCGTTCGTCGAGCCGATCGACGTCTGGGATGCGCCGCGCCGCCTCTCGTTCCGCGTAACGCGGAATCCCGATCCGATGCGCGAGCTGTCACCGTATGGCCGCATCGACGCGCCGCATCTGCACGGCTTCCTGACGTCGAAGCGCGGGCAGTTCGATCTCCAGCCGCTCGACGGCGGACGCCGCACGCGCCTCACCGGCACCACGTGGTATCAGCACAACCTCTGGCCCGCGGCCTACTGGCGGCTCTGGAGCGACGAAATCATTCATCGCATCCACATGCGTGTCCTTCGTCACATCCGGAACTCCAGCGAGCGGACGAACGTCTAACTGAAAACTCGCGGGAGGACTCGCATGAAACGCCTCGTGTTGTTTGCTGTCGTTGTCTTCGCCGTTCCCCTGTTCGCGCAACAGCAGCCGCAGAAGGATTTCCAGATCTTCGCGTACGCCAGCGACATCGGCATCACGTGGAGCGAGTCCTACGGCACCGCGGTCAACTCGAACTTCGGCGTCGCGGTATCGAAGTTCGTTTCACCGCGCGTGTCGATGGAGCTCGCGGTGAGCTCGCAGGGGTGGTGGGAGTACTCGCCGGACCCGGTTGTCTTCGGCGCTCCGTACATCCGCCGCAAGCGTACGTCGTATCCGGTCTCCGTCGATGCGCAGTACCACTTCTTCAACGACAGCCGCTGGAAGCCGTACCTCGGCGCGGGCGTCCGCTACGTCGATGCGAACGCGGAGTTCCGCGATCTCGGCGCGCGGATCTCGCCGGAGATCAACGGAGGCGTGTCGTTCATGATGACGCCGAACCTTTCGCTGCGATTCGACGGCCGCGTCGCGGTGCGCTCGAACAGTTCGCCGGGATACGACCCGCTCATGCGCGGGGCGATCGGCATCGGCTGGCATTTCTGAGGAGCGCGGGCGTCCTCGCCCGCAGTCGGCGAGCGTCTCGCTCGGCGACCGGGCGGGACGCCCGATCGCTGCGGCCGAGACGGCCGCGCTCCGCTACGTGATCGCGTCCGCGAGGGCGGTGAGATCGGGGAGCTCCATCCCCGGCTCGCCGCCCGGCAACGCCTGCTCGTTGCGGCGATTGATCCACGCGTTCGGGATGCCGAGGACGTTCGTCGGGATCACGTCGTGAAAATCGCTCTGCGCGGCGTGCAGCCAGCGCGCATCGCCGATGCGCTGCCGCGCCGCGAAGAAGTGCGCGTGTCCCGGCTTGTACGAGCGCACCTGCTGCGCGGTGATGATCAGCTCGAAGTCGACGGTGAAATGCCGGCGCGTCGCCGCAAGGAGATCGTCGTCGATGTTCGAGAGGATGCCGAGCCGGATGCCGGCGTCGCGCATCCGCTCCAGCGCCGGATTGGTGTCGGGGAACGGCCGCCATGACGCGAGGCTGTTGACGAGGAACGTCGCGCGCTCGTACGCGAGGCGCCACCCGAGGGCATGCGCGACGCGGCCGGCGGTCTCTGTCAGCACATCCTGATACGGCCGGTAGTCGCGCTCGACGATCGGCTCGATCTCGCCGTACAGCCGGATCACGTCGTCGCTCGAAATCGCGACCCCATCCTCGGCCGCGGCGCGCGCGAACGCATCGCTGATGCCCGACACCCAGTCGATGAGCGTCCCGTAGCAGTCGAACGTGACGATGTCGTACGCGCGTGTCATTCCAGGCTCCTTCGTGATGCAGCTCACAATCGGCGATGAGTCGAGGCGTAAGCTTATCGCCGGTCCTCATGCACGAATCAGCCGCTCGAAATCTGCGAACGGCCGAGCGTTTTCTTCTCGCTCCGCCGATCTCCGGCGCATTCGGCGCCGCCGATGTCGCGATCTGCGACATCTCGGCGAAAGGCGCGCGCTTCCGCCACACGCGGCCGCTGGAGACCGGCAGCAAGGGGATTCTGAAGATGCCGGTCGACGGACGTCCGTCGCCGGTGTCGCTGGAAGCGGTGATCGTCTGGACGCACGCCGACAGCACGCAGCCGGGACGTTTCGAGTCGGGTGTACGGACGTACGGCTCGCCCGACGTCGTGAGCTCGCTCATCGCGCAACTGCAGACGTCGAAGCGCTCGAATCGGATCGAGGAGCTGCGGCAGAGCGATCGTTTCATCGTCACGCCGGCAATCGAGGCGTTCTTCGACGGACGTCCCGCGCTGGTCGAGGACATCTCCGCGCACGGCGCGCGCATCGCGGTCGACGAACTGCTGAGCGTGGGACGCAAGGCGGTGTTCCAGCTGCTGCAGGTGAGCGTGACCGGGACGGTGGTCTGGTCGGCGGTGAAGTCGGTCGGCGTGTCGAGCTTCCGTGCGGGGATCGCGATCACCGATCGTCCGGAGCTGATGCGTCTCGCCATCGGCCAGCTGTGCGACATCAACCGCGCGACGCTCGACACGCGCTCGCTGAGCCTGAAGTTGAAGATCATCCGTGCCCGCGCGCGGCAGCTCGCGCCGTCGTATCAGGCGATCGAGACGTCGGGGATTCCGGCGGAGCAGTACCTGCTGATCCAGGGTGTGCGCGAAGAGCTGCGGCTGAATCCGGAAGAGGCGCAGCACTGGTATCGCCGCGCGCGGATCACGATCGCCGATCCGAAGACGCGTTCAGTTGCGCCGCCGATCGCGGATCATCCCGATGCGCTGGCGGTGTGGGAGTACCTCGACCGCTCGATCGATCCGACGCTCGTCAGTCGCGCGTTCGCGTTGCCAGACTCGCGGTAACGTTACGCTGCATGCCCGCGAGCTTCGCGCGCTTCACCGCGCTCTTCGTGAACAACTTCGAGAAGTCGGCCTGCTCGTAGCGCAGCAGGTCGGTGACCGGCGTGGCGCGATATTCGTCGCGCGGCGTGAACGCTTCGTGCGACGCGGCTGGCTCGCGATTCCAGGGACAGACCTCCTGGCAGATGTCGCAGCCGAAGGCGTTCGTGCCGACTTCGATCTCCAGCGCTCCGCGATGTTCGATGGTCGCGTAGCTGATGCAGGCGGCCGAGGCAACGGTGCGGTCGGGGAGGATCGCGTCGGTCGGACAGGCGTCGAGGCAGCGCGTGCAGGTGCCGCAGCGATCGGCGACGGCCTGCGGCGCGATGTCGTTTTCCAGTGACGTGAGCAGCGTGCCGATGAACGTGTACGAGCCGATCTCCTGGTTGATCAGCATGCCGTTCTTGCCGATCCAGCCGAGGCCCGCCTGCGCGGCGTAGGCGCGATCGGAGAGCGGGCCGGTGTCGACGTAGCGCCACGTCTTGCCTTCGATCACCGCTTCGATCGCGCGGAGGATGCGATCGAGGACGTCGTGGTAGTCGTCGCCGAGGGCGTAGCGCGCGATGTGATGGGAGAGCGCGTCGGGCGGTGCGTCGGGACGATCGGGCGAATACGGCACGAGGACCGTGATCACCGACTTCGCCCACGGGAAGCGCGTGCGCGGGTCGCTGCGAATCGCCGCGTTCTTCGCCAGGTACGACATCGACGCGTGATCGCCGCGCGCGATCCACTGCGCGAACAGCTCCGCGTGCTCGTCGTCGAGCCCGCTCGCGCCGAGGCGGATGACGCCGTGCGCGCGCGCAACGCGCTCAATCGCGGGCCAGATTTCGGAGAGCTTCGGCATACTTGGCGTCTATGAAACGCATTTTCCTCCTCTGCTGTTTCGTCGCCTCCTCCGCTCTCGCGCAGAACTTCGTCGAGATCCGCACGATCGATCCGACGATCGCCGTCGAGGCGCGCTATGCGACGAGCCACAACTTCATCGGCCGGCCGATCGCCGGGTATCACGCGGAGAAGTGCTTCCTCACTCCCGAGGCGGCGACTGCGCTCGGCAAGGTGCAGGCGGAGCTGCGCGCGTACGGGATGTCGCTGAAGGTGTACGACTGCTATCGCCCGCAGCGCGCGGTGAACGACTTCATGGCGTGGGCGAAGGACGAGTCGGATCAGAAGATGAAGAAGGAGTTCTATCCGCGCGTCGACAAGCGCGACGCGTTCAAGCTCGGGTACATCGCGGAGAAGTCGGGCCACACCCGCGGCAGCACCATTGACCTCACCATCGCCGGCCTCGACATGGGGACGACGTACGACTTCTTCGACGAGCTCGCGCACACGGCGAACCCGAATGTGTCCGCCGAGGCGCGTCGCAATCGACTGCTGTTGAAGTCGGTGATGGAGAAGTTTGGCTTCCGCGGCTACGAGTACGAGTGGTGGCACTTCACGCTGGCGAACGAGCCGTTCCCGGATACGTACTTCGACGTCGAGGTGAAGTGAGGCCGGCGCAGCACGAAGGTCGGCAGCTCGGCTTTGCAGAGCACGCGGATAGGCGGGACGCCGCCGATTCCGCGGCCGACATACATCAGCACGTCGCGCACGCGATGAAATCCGGAGACGTAAAGACCCTCGTGGATCGACGGCACGAAGAGCGCGCCGAAGAACGGGAGGCGGATCTGTCCTCCATGCGTATGGCCGCAGACGAGGAGATCGATGCGCTGGTTCTCAAGCTCGTCGATGATGTCGGGATGGTGGCTGAACGCGATGCGCACTCCGGCCGCGGCGCGCAGCGCGGAGTCGACGTCGGGAGTGCCGCGATAGACCTCGTCGATGCCGGCGACGGTGAGCTTCGCTTCGCCGCGCCGGATGTCGATGCCGCGATTGGTCAGCATCTCGACGCCGTGCGCTTTCAGTGCGGCGATCACTTCGCCGGCGCCTGACCAGTAGTCGTGATTGCCGAGCACCGCGTAGACGCCGTCGCGCGCCGTGAGTCCGTCGAGCAGGAGCTCGGACATCAGCGCGATGTGCCGCCGCCAGGTGACGAGATCGCCGCCGAGGAGGATGAGGTCGGGATCGAGGTTGCGCGTCTGCGCGACGACGTCGCGGAAATAGTCGCGGCGCGAGGGGATGACATGCGTGTCGCTGAGGAATGCGATGCGATAGCCGTCGAGCTCCGGCGGTAATTCGTCGATGAAGACCTCGTGGCGGGTGATCTCGAGATCGAACGGCGTGATCGTCGATTCGAGCGTGCGCACGCCTTCGATCGGAAGCGCGTGCATCGACAGCACGCGGATGCGATCGACGATCCAGAAGATGCCGGCGGAGGCGGCGATGATCAGCCAGCCGGCGCCGATCTTGGCGATGAGGATCGACCAGGCGAGATCCTCGATGCGATCGGGGACGACGCGGTCGAGCCACTGCATCGTGAGGAGGCGCTCGATCCAGACGCTGAGCGGCCAGAGGAGTGCCGTCAGCGCGAGGAGCAGCGGCGGCATGAACCAGATCAGCTTCGAGTAGATCGTCTTTTCTTCGCGGCGCGAGGCGTAGACGTAGCGGTTCGCGACGAAGAGGAAGATGCGCGCGTCACCGAGGAGGGCGAGGAGGACGAAGGCGTAGTAGATCGCGCGAACGAGCACGAGCTACACGCGCTCAAGAATCGGGCCGATCAGCGTTTCCGGCACTTTGATCGTGCCGAGCGTCTCGCTCGTCTTCACCGTGCCGTGGTCGTCGGAGCCGCCGGTGGTCATTTTGCCGCGGAAGCGCGCGAGGGTCGTGAAGCGCTCGCGATGGTCGTCCGGGACGTCGGGATGGAACACCTCGACGCCGTCGAGGCCGAGGTCGAAGAGGCGCGGCACGAGCTCGAAGGGATTCGGGTAGTGCGAGGGATGGGCGATCGACGTGACGCCGCCGGCGCCATGAATCAGTGCCACCGCTTCGTCGATGCGGAAGCGCGCCTTATCCACATACCCCGGCTTCGCGGTCCCGAGGAGTTTGTCGAAAGCCTCGGACACGGACGAGACGTAGCCCGCTTCGACCAGTGCGCGCGCGACGTGCGGACGTCCCATGGCGCCGCCGGCGGCGAGCTGGTCGACGCGCTCGGTGGTGATGTTGTATCCGAGGCTGCGCAGGCGGTCGACGATGGCGTAGCCGCGGCGATGCCGCGAGGCGCGGAAGCCGCGCAGGCGCTCTTCGATCCGCTCGTCGGTCGGCTCGAACGCGTAGGCCAGGACGTGGATGTCGGTCCCTTCGAAGCCGCAGGAGAGCTCGATCGCGGGGATGAGCGTGACGCCGACGGCATCGGCGTGCGGCTTGATCTCGAAAAAGGCGGCGGTGTTGTCGTGGTCGCTGATGGCGACGATGTCGAGACCGCGCTCGCGCGCGAGGTCGATCACCTCACGCGGCGAGCGCGTACCGTCGGAGTGGTAGGTATGGGTATGAAGGTCGGCGTAGCGCAGACTAGATTGCCTTCGCGGCCTTCTTGAGTTTCTTGGCCGAAGCGTTGAGTCCGTCCTTCAGCGCTTCCTTCGCGTCGTCGACCGACTTGGCGAGCTGCTTCTTGGCCTGCTTCACCTTCGGCTCGGCGGCCTTGGCCACGGCCTTCTTCAGCTCTTTGATCCTGGGAGCTGCGGCCTTCTTGAGGTCCTTCACGGCCTTCTTGACGACCTTCTTGCCGTCCTTGACGGCGGCTTCGGCGGCCTTCGTCATTTTCTTCTTGAGTGCTTTCGCTTTCATCGCTTCTCCTTCAAAAGTTCAGGGTAGCACGCTATGCAGTGGGTGTTTCACCGATGGAAAGGCCTGCAACGATTTCTGTGCACCTCGCGCACAGCTCTCCGTCGCTCGCGACCTCTTCGCGATAGTTCCAGCAGCGTCCACATTTCTTTCCACGTGCCGGAGTCATGCCGATTCCGACTTTGCCGAGACCTTCGATGTCGAGGACGTCGCCGCTCGCGTCGGACGCGGGACGCACGTCGACGTGCGACACGATGAAGATCTTCGAGAGATCGACGCCCGGTGGCAGCGTCGCATCGGTGAAGAGCACGACATCCGCTTCGAGCGATTGTCCGATCTGCTTCTCGGCACGCGCGCGCTCGAGCACCTTCGTCACTTCCTCGCGCAGCTTGAACACCGCGTCCCACGACGCGTCGTCGGGCATCGCTTCAAACGTCGGGAAATCGGTGACGTGCACTGACTTCGCTTTCGCGCCCGGCATCGCCTCGTAGATCTCGTCGGCGGTGAACGACATGATCGGCGCCATGTAGGCGATGAGTCCCTGCAGGATCAGATGCATCGCCGTCTGCGCGGAGCGGCGGAGCGGCGAGTCTGGCGCCTCGATGTAGACGGTGTCTTTCGAGATGTCGAGATAGACCTGCGAGAGGTCGACGGTGCAGAGCTCGAGGATGCGGTGGTAGACGACGTGAAACTGGTACTCGTCGTACGCCTGGCGGCAACGCTCGAACACGCGTACGGCGCGCGCGAGGATCCATTTGTCGATCGGCTGCAGTTGATCGACCGGCAGCGCGCTCGCGGGATCGAAGTCATTGAGATTCGCCAGCAGGTAGCGTGCGGTGTTGCGGATCTTGCGGTACGACTCGCCGATGCGGGTCAGCAGCTGCGGGCCGAACGGGATGTCGGTCGTGTAGTCGACCGACGCCACCCACATGCGGAGGATGTCGGCGCCGCTCTGCTTGATGACGTCCTGGGGCGAGAGCGCCTTGCCGCTCGACTTCGACATCTTGTCGCCCGACTCGTTGACGATGAAGCCGCAGGTGACGACGCTGTTGTACGGCGCGCCCCCTTCGATGCCGGTGCCGACGAGCAGCGACGATTGAAACCAGCCGCGATGCTGGTCGTGCCCTTCGACGTAGAGCGCCGCGGGCCAGGTGAGCTCGGGACGCTTGCGCAGCACCGCGACGTGCGAGCAGCCGGAGTCGAACCAGACGTCGAGGATGTCGGTCTCGCGGCGGAACTCGTTCGCGCCGCATTTCGCGCAGACGTAACCGTCGGGGAGGAAATCGTTCGGCGAGCGGTCGTACCAGGAGTCGGCGCCTTCCTTCGCGAAGATCTCTTCGACCTTTTCGAACAGTTCCGCCGAGGTCACCGGCTCCGCGCACGAATCGCAGTAGAGAACTGTGATCGGAACGCCCCAGAGGCGTTGGCGCGAGATGCACCAGTCGGGACGGTTCTCGACCATCCCGCTGATCCGCTCCTCGCCCCACACCGGGTACCACTTCACCTTGTGGATCTCTTCGACCGCGCGCGTGCGCAGGCCTTTGTCGTCCATCGAGATGAACCACTGCTCGGTGGCGCGGAAGATGATCGCGTTCTTGCAGCGCCAGCAGTGCGGATACGAATGCGTGATCTGCTCGCCGGCGATGAGTGCGCCGCGCTCGCGCAGCAGCTCGACGATCAGCGGGTTCGCTTTGAACACATGCATGCCGGCCCAGAGCGGGACGTCGGGCGTGAACTCACCGCGATGATTGACCGGCGTGTAGATGTCGAGGCCGTATCGGCGTCCGGTGTTGAAGTCGTCGGCGCCGTGGCCGGGCGCTGTGTGCACCAGTCCCGTGCCGGCTTCGAGCGTGACGTAATCGCCGAGGACGAAGATTCCTTCGCGCTCGAGGAAGGCGTGGCGGTAGCGAAGGTGCTCCAGCGATGCGCCCTTGAACGTCTTGAGTACGTTGTAGTCGTCGCCCCAGTCGGCCTTCGTGGCGACGGTCTTCAGCAGCTCGTCGGCGACGATGTAGTTCGTGCCGTCGTGCTCGACGATGACGTAATCGAAGTCGGGCTTCACCGCGATGGCGAGGTTGGCGGGAAGCGTCCAGGGCGTCGTGGTCCAGATGATGGCGTAGAGCGGCTTCTCGATCGGGAGGTCGAGCTGCTGGACGGAGTCGTCGGTCATCCGGAAGCGCACGTACACCGACGGTGACGTGTGATCGGCGTACTCGACCTCCGCTTCGGCGAGCGCCGATTGGTCGTATGTACACCAGTGCACCGGCTTGAGGCCCTTGTAGACCATGCCGGTCTGGATGAAGCGCCCGAGGGCGCCGGCGATCGTTGCTTCGTAGTCGTACGACATCGTCGAGTACGGGTTGAACCAGTCGCCGAGGACGCCGAGGCGCATGAAGTCTTCACGCTGGATGTCGAGGTAGCGCGCCGCGAACTCGCGACAGGCGCGGCGGACGTCGCCCGCGCTCATCTCGCGCTTCTTGGAGCCGAGCTCCTTCTCGATCGCCGATTCGATCGGCAGGCCATGGCAATCCCAGCCCGGGACGTACGGCGAATCGAAGCCCGCCATCGTCCTCGACTTCACGACGATGTCCTTGATGATCTTGTTCAGCGCGTGGCCGATGTGGATGCGTCCGTTCGCGTACGGAGGGCCGTCGTGCAGGACGAACCTGGGGCGTCCTTCGGACTTCTCGCGGATGAGGCGATAGAGGTCGATCTCGCGCCACTGCTCGAGCCGTTTCGGCTCGTTCTGCGGGAGGTTGGCCTTCATGGCGAAGGCCGTTTGGGGGAGGTTCAGTGTCTTCTTGTAATCACTCGTTTCGGCCATGGTGATCGGGCAAACTAACACAGATTTTTCATTGATTCCCTCGCCCCGCTTGCGGGGAGAGGGTGGCCCTGAGCTTGTCGAAGGGCGGGTGAGGGGCGGTGCTTCGAGCGAAATGCGACCCCCTCATCCGCCTGCGGCACCTTCTCCCCCGGCGGCGGGGGAGAAGGAGATGGAGATCGCGATCAGGCGGGCGGGCAAACTCGCCGCGCGGCGCGCGTTGAAGGTGATTGTGTCGCCTGCTTTGAGCCGTCTGTGTCCCGTGCACCAGGTCGTGCGGCCGACGCGCATCGAGCCGAACGGGAACTCGGCGAGGACCTCTTCGCCCGAATGTAATTTGACGCGCGCGACCGACGTGACGACGCCGTAGTCGGTGTTCCAGCCGTCGGTGATCTCGACGATCGTGCCGGTCGCATCGACGTCGCCGGGAAGCTGCGGCGGAGCGGTCGCGCATTCGCCGTCATCGCCGATCGCGCGCCGTGCTTCGAGCGACGTGGTCATGTCGCGATCGATCTGCGCGATGAGCTCGCGCGTCAGACCGTAGCGCTGCGGCGAGTTGAACGCATCCGCGGGGATGAAGACCGGCTTCGTCTTCGCGGGGTCGGAGAAGATGAGGGAGAGCGCGAGGAGGATCGGGGTCATCGATTACATGCCGCCGCCCGCCGTGAGGGCGCGCGGGGCGGAGACGCGGAGCTTTTCGCCGGCGTGCAGTTTGTGGCCGCGGCGGAGGTCGTTGAGGTCGAGGAGATCCGCGACGGTGAGGCGATGTTTCTTCGCGATCGAGTAGAGCGTGTCGCCGCGCTTCACGGCGTAGTAGACCTCGTCGTCGGCATGCGCGAGCAGCGAGCCGAGCTCGCGGGCGCGGACCGGAAGGTAGAGCGTGACTCCTTCGCGCGCTTTCTTCGAGGACGAGAGATTGTTCATGGCCAGGATCGTGTCGACGTCGGAACCGATGGCGCGGGCGAGACGCTTGAGCGAATCACCCTGCCGCATGGTGAAGGAGCAAACCGCCATCGACTCGTCGTCATTCTTGAGCGTCGCGGCGCGGGCCATCACCGCCTCGACCGCCTTCGCCGGGACGCGCACGGTGGAGCGGCCGGGCGGGAGGACGGCGTGGCGATATTCGGGATTGAGGCTCTTCAGCAGTGACTCGTCAATGCGCGCCACGCCGGCGAGATAGCGAAGCGAGACCGGACCTTCGAGCTCGACTTCCTTCGCGTCGCTCTTTTCATCGGGATCGAGCTTGAAACCGTACGACGTCGGATCGCCGGCGATGATCAAGGTGGCGAAGAAGGTCGGGACGTAGCCGCGCGTCTCCTTCGGCACGGCGCCCTGCTCGACGAGGTCCCAGAACGTCGCGGAGCCGGTTTCGGAGAGCGCGCGGCGGACGCGGCCAGGACCGCAGTTGTACGCGGCGAGCGCCAGCGACCAGTCGTTGAACTCGCGATAGAGGTCCTTGATGTACTGCGCGGCGGCGCGCGTGGAGAGCTCGGGATCGGCGCGCTCGTCGACCCACCAGTCGACGCGCAGTCCGTACTCGCGCGCGGTGTCGGGCATGAACTGCCAGATGCCGTGCGCGCCGCTGCGCGAGGTCATGGTCGGCGAGTAACCGCTCTCGATGACCGGCAGGTAGGCGATGCCCTTCGGCAGGTCGTGGTCGGCGAGCGTCTTCTCGATCAGCGCGCGGTAGCGCGAGGAGCGGGTGAGGTAGGTCTGGATGTCGCCGTGCATCTCGTTCGAGAAGAGGGCGACAGCGGAGTTGATCGAGCGGTGCTCCGGAACGGGGATCGACTTCGCCGCTTCGACGTCGACGACCGGCGCGTTCAGCGGCTTCTGCTCGTGGGTGAGGATCTCGGCGTAGACCTGCTCGAAGTCGCGCTTCGCGTTGTCGAAATCGGCCTTGATGGTCGAGGCGGGAACGAGCGGCACGGCTTTGGGAGCGGGAGGTGGAGCGCTCGCACAGGCGAGGGACAACAGCGTGGCGAACAGCACTGAGCCGCGCAACAGCTTCATCCGCACCTCCCATGTAGCACAGGCACTCTTGCCTGTGCCACGGACAGACAGGAGTGTCTGTCCCACACCTACACGATTTTGAGATCGACCGATAGCGATTGGACGTCGGCCGAGGCATCGAGCTCTATCGAATGTGCCTCGGTTTGCATCGTCCCGTCGCTCGATTCAAAGGATACCGTAAGTCGGACGGCGCGGGTGCGGGCGAGGACGCCGGGAGCGGCCTGCAATGAAACAGATCGGCGAACCTCGTTGGCCGCGCGGGGGGCGGGCGTGGCGGGGGCGGGGGCGGTGGGGATCTCGATGGGAGCTTCTTTTTTCGGCGCCGGCGTCTTCGGCGTGGTGGCGCGTTTCCGCAGCGCCTCGAGCTCCGCCATGATGTCGACCGACGAACGCACCTTCACGTGCTTCATGTCGGCCGCCGGTTTCGCCGCCGCCTTTTCGCTCTGACCGAAATCGATCTCCTGCTCGACTGCTTTTTCCGGCTCGGGCGGGGCGGGAGGGGGCGGGATGTATTGCGTCGGCGGAACGATCTCTTCCTGTTCGATTGCTTCCGCGCTGAGCGGCGCCTCGGCGATCGGTGCGTCGGCGATGATGTCGGCCGGCACGGCGTCGGCGGCGCGGGCGAGCGTCGAGTCGGTGAAGACCTCGTCGTCGGCGGAAATGGTTTCGATCTCCGGTTCCAGGATCGGCGGCGCGATGACCGGCGGTGCTGAAGCCACCGGTGCGACGGAAGCCGCCACCGTCGCGTCGGGATTGAACGCCGGAATCTTCGCCGTCGAAGCCGGCGACTGCGGCAGCGGCATCGTCCCGGCGACCGTGCGCGCGGGACTCGGCTCGTCGCCGGTGCGGACGCGGAACGCGCCGGAGTCGCGGCGCTGCGCGGCGGGACGCGCCGGCTCTTCGGCGCCGGTCATGCGGCGGCGCAGTGTGCGGAGCGTCGCCTTGGAGATCGTCTTCAACGTCTCGAAGACGCCGTCGCCCTTCGACGCCACCGCTTCGACCCATTCGTACCTGCGATCGTTGTCGAGCGTGTCGAGCAGCGCGTCAACCGAGGCGATGGAGGGGAGGTCGCGTTTGTTCAGCTGGAGGACGAGCGGGATCTCGTCGATGGAGAGGCCGATCTCCGCGAGGTTTTCCTTCAGGTTCTTGAAGCTCTCGACGTTCGCGTCGAGCATCGCCAGCTGCGAATCGGCGACGAAGACGATGCCGTCGACGCCCTTCAACACCAGCTTGCGCGTCGTGTTGTAGAAGACCTGGCCGGGGATCGTGTAGAGCTGGAGGCGTGTCTTGAAGCCGCCGATCACGCCGACGTCGATGGGGAGCAGATCGAAGAAAAGCGTGCGGTCCGTTTCGGTCTCGAGGCTGACCATCTCACCGCGACTCTGCGGCGACGTCTTCGCGTAGATGTGGTGGAGATTCGTGGTCTTTCCGCAGAGGCCGGGACCGTAGTAGACGATCTTCGCGGCCATTTGCATCGTCGCGTAATTGAAGAAGACCATCGATTTCTAAGGCTCCGTAGTCAGCGCGAAACGGGGGATCGATCGTAGCACCCGCCGATGTAGTCCGCCAGAAGTTCGTACACTGCCGCGACTTGCGGGTCGCGCGCCAGCGCCGCGAGGTGACGCTCGATGGTCGCCCGGTCGCCGCGCGCCGCGGGTCCGGTGAACCGTTCGGGACCGGCGTGGCCGCTCCAGTTGCGGATGGCCGACTCCGCGAGCGCGACGAGGTCAGGGCGGACGTCGCCGATGCCGGCGTCCTTCATCAGCTTTTCGGCGATGTCGAGCACCGCGGCGACGTAGTTCGAGCCGAAGACCGCCGCGGCGTGGTAAAGCGCTTTCTGCTTCGGATCGACCGAGGCGAAGCGGGCGCCGATTGCGGCGGCGATGGTCTCCGCGACGTCGCGATGGTTTCCTTCGAAGACCAGCAGCGCGTTCGCCAGGTCGGATGGGACGCCGACCGGCGGCAACGAGCGCAGCGGATGGAGAGAGAAGCCGCCGCGGAGCGCCGTGAGCGAGCCGCTGGCGTGAAAGACGATCGCGTTCGTGTCGGGGATCTGTTGCGCGACCTCTTCGATGGCCCGGTCGCTGACCGCGATGAGGAGCAGCTCGGCGCGATCGGCCAGTTCCGCGAGGTCGCGGCGCGGCGTTTCGAGGAGGTCGGCGATCGCGCTCTTCGACTCCGGGCGCAGCCAGACGCCGGCGATCGGCCAGCCGATCCGCCGCCATGCCGACCCGAACGCCCACGCGGCGCGCCCGCCTCCCGCGATTGCCAGCCTCATAATGATGTCGTGATTCGCAACGTTGTCATTCTCGCACTGCTCGCGATCGCCGCGAACGCCGCCCCTCCGACCACCTGCGGCCGCACCGACGCCTACTCGCTCGCGCTCTGCGCGTATCAGCACCGCGATTTCATCCAGGCGCAGGCGCGATTCTCCGAGCTGGTGGAGGCGAACCTCGACGATCCGCGCACCGTTCGCGCGCTCTACTTTCTGGGACGGACGGAGATGAAGCTCGGCCGCTTCGACGAGGCGTCGACGCGCTTCATCAGAATCTACGCTCTCGACAAGCCGTTCTATCACGCGTGGAACTGCGACTTTCTGCTGGGCGAATGTCGCAGGGCCGGGGGAAAGGGCTGAGTTGCCGTCATCGAATTTCGAACTGCGCCGCAAGCTCCTCCAACTGGAGGCGCTCTACGACGTCGGCCGCGCGCTGAACGCGTCGCGGCCGGAGAACGAGCTGCTCGAGGAGGTCGTGCAGCGCGCGGTCGCCGTCCTCGACGCCACCATCGGCTTCGTCTTCTCCCTCGACGAGCGGCTCGAGGTGCAGCACTTCTTCGGCTTCGGCCTCGACAACCTGGGCGAGCCGGCGACGCTGCTGAGCGAGCCGCCGGTGCGCGAGGTCATCGCGTCGCGCGAGCCGATCGCCGTCACGGTCTCGAAATTCGCCGGGCAGCCGGCGGGGGAGATGCTCCTCGCCCCTCTCATCGCCGGGGACACCATCGTCGGCGTGATCGGCCTCGGCGGCAAAGAAGAGCGCGGTGCGCGCAGCGGCAGCTTCGCCGATGACGACCTCCGCTTCCTCTCGTCACTGGCGGCGATCGGCGGCGCGGCCGTCGACAACTCGCGCCGCTTTCATCGCCTCGACCTGATGCGCGAGACGCTGGAGGACGAGAACCGCTCGCTCAAGCAGCGGATGCTGCGCGAGTACTCCGACCGCCTGATGATCGGCGACTCGCTGAAGATGCAGCGGGTCATCGACCTCGTGGCGCGTGTCGCCGACTCGCAGGCGAACGTTCTGATCCGCGGCGAGTCGGGGACCGGCAAGGAGATGGTGGCGCGGCTGATCCACGGCAACTCGCCGCGCAAAGACGGACCGTTCGTCGCCATCAACTGCGCCGCGCTCCCCGAGACGCTGCTCGAGTCCGAGCTCTTCGGCATCGAGCGCGGCGTCGCCACCGGCGTCGAGGCGCGTCCCGGCAAGTTCGAGCTGGCGAAGGGCGGCACGGTCTTCCTCGACGAGATCGGCGACATCCCGATTACGCTGCAGGCGAAGCTGCTCCGCGTGCTGCAGGAGCGCGAGATCGAGAAGCTCGGCGGCCGCAAGCGGATCCCGATCGACGTCCGCATCCTCACCGCGACCCATCGCGCGCTGGAGGAGATGATCGAGAAGGGGGAGTTCCGGCAGGACCTCTACTATCGATTGAAGGTGGTCGAGATCACGCTCCCGCCGCTGCGCGAACGGAAGGACGACATCCCGAAGCTCGTCCGCTACTTCCTCGACAAGTACGGCAAGCGCGAAGGGCTGAACGACGTGCGCATCACGCAGGAAGCGCTGCAGAGGCTGATGCGCTATCCCTTCCCCGGCAACGTCCGCGAGCTGGAGAACCTGATCGAGGGCGCGCTCGCGCTGACGGTCGACCCGGTGATCGACCCGGGCGACCTGCTCCTGCCCGACGACCCGTCAGCGACCGCCGACCCCCGCGAGCTCTCCGGCGACCTCCCGACGCTCGACCAGCTCGAGGCCCGCTACATCGCCCGAGTTCTGGCGTTCACGAAGGGAAATGTATCGAAAGCGGCCAAAATACTCGGGGTGGACCGGAAGACGTTGTATCGGAAACGGGTCGAATTGTCCCAAATTGACCCACAAGGGACAAATTGGGATGTTCACTGATAAGCTATTGAGCAATTGAGCTTTATAGCTTAACAGCTCAATCGCTCAACAGCTTTGTAGCACTTTGCCACACATCGGCAAATCGTTAGAAATCCTGTTCAATTGTTGTAAACTACAGCGCGCGAAGAGGTTACGAGACTTGCAAGCGATGCGGCACGGGTGGCAGTTGGGTTGCTCTAGGGTTGGCCCGAACCAAGGGGGCAACTATGAACAACATCGCTCAGTCCCGCGTCACCAAATTCGAAACCACCCTGCCGGCGAGCTGGGCAATGCCGGCCATCCTGGCGGCCAACACCTGCGCGCTGCTGGCACTCGAACAGCTCGGCGGTATCCCGACCTGGATCAAGACCGCCACCGCCGTCTTCCTGTCCTTTTAGCTCGTCGACGGAGGAGATGCGCGCCATGACCGCAGCCGCCGAGCGGCAGATGGAGCTGACGCTCCCCATGGTCCCGGACATCGAGATCGCAGCCGCACGCGCGGCCGGCAACCTCGCCCGGGAGCTGGGGATGCCGACAGACCAGGTCGACGAGATGACGCACGCGATCATCGAAGCGTGCATCAACGCGCGCGAGCACTCCGGTAGCGTCGATAACCGCATCTATGTAAGATGCCTCGGCGTCGCCAGCAGCGACGGCACCCCCCGGATCGACGTCTGGATTTCGGATCACGGCCGAGGTTTCGACCTCTCCGAAGCCCGTGGCCGCCGCCGAACGCTCGGCCCCGCGCACAAGCGCGGCTGGGGTCTGCAGATCATCGAAGCGCACATGGACGAAGTGGACATCACGTCGACGCCCGACGGAACCACGATTCACATGGTGAAGTACGGAAAGACATCATGACGGATGAATTGAGACTCGCGGTCGAACGCCGGGGCCCGGACGGCGCGATCCTCCATACCAAGGGCTACATCAACAACGTCGGCGGCGAGGAGATCGCCAGCCGCGCCTACGAGCTGATGGACTCCGGCGTCCGCACCCTCCTGCTCGACCTGCGCGAGACCAAGATCGTCAACTCCATCGGCATCAGCATCCTCATCGAGATCATCGAAAAGGCCATCGAGCGGAACGGGCGCGTCGCCTTCTGCTGCCTCACCCCGGTCATCTACAAGACGTTCCACATCATGGGCCTGGCCAATTACGCGAAGATCTTCGATTCCGAGGAGAACGCGATCTCGGAGCTCGGGCTGGCGGCCTGATATTCTCAACGGGTGCTTCGGCTCTCCCACTTCATCGCCGATCTCCAGCACCTCGAGCGCGCCGCGCAGGGGTCGCAGGCGCCGCTGATCCTCGAGGCATTCACACGCAACACGGCGTTCGAGACCGGCGCGGTCTATCTGCGCGATGCGAGCGGTCTGCACCTCGCCGCGAAGTCGGATCGATGCCCGGCCCCTGACCTCCTGCAGATCGACGTCGCGGCGGAGCCGACGAGCGATTTCCGCATCCCGGTCGAGCCGCAGCCGCACGTCATCCTCCCCATCCGCGCCCATCGCGATCCGGCGGGACTCGTCGCGTTGTGGTCGGCCGCGGCGATCGGCGAAGACGACCTGCAGCTGGCGCGCGTGGCGGCGGCCTATCTCAACGCGCTGCTGACCAATCAGCGCCTGTTGCACGAGATGCGCGACGGCGACTTCCAGCTCAAGTCGCGGCTCTGGGAGCTCGAGTCGCTCTACGACATCGGCCTCTCCATCGCCGCGACGCTGAACGTCGACGAGCTGGCGGATGAAGTCCTCTTCCGGATGATCTCCCTCACCAACGCCGGCCGCGCCGCCCTCTTTCTGCGCGAGGGCGATCAGTTCAACCTCTATCGCGCGTTCGGCGAGCCGCCGGCGCTCGACGACTCGCTGATCGTGCAGCTGATCTCCAGCCCCGACGCGGTGACGCTCGACGACGGCTTGCTGGTGATGCTGCCGATCAAGGGGAACAACGCGACGATCGGCGTGCTCGCCGCGGCCGATCGCGAGACGCGCGAAGGGGTGGGGCGCTTCGAGGACAACGAGATGCGCCTCCTCTCGCTCTTCGCCAACCAGGTCGCGATCGCGCTGGAGAACGCGCGGCTGCATCGCGAGGCGCTGGAGAAGCAGGCGATGCAGCGCGAGCTCGACCTCGCGGCGACGATCCAGCGCGACATTCTGCCGAAGGCGATTCCGACAGTGGAAGGACTGCCGATCGCGGCGTTCTCGAAATCGGCGAAGCAGGTCGGCGGCGATTACCACGCGTTCTTCGAGCGCGACGGCGTCGCCTCCTTGCTCGTCGCCGATGTCTCCGGCAAGTCGATGCCGGCGGCGCTGCTGGTGTCGGCGCTGCACGCGGCGGTGCAGCTGCTTTTCGCCGAGGAGCGCGAGCTGGGCGACATCGCGACGGAGCTGAACAAGCACATCCACCGCTGGTCGGCGGAGAACAAGTTCGTGACGCTGGTGATGGTGTCGATCGATCGCGAACAGGAGACGATCGAATACATCAACGCGGGACACAACCCGCAGTACATCGTCTGCGGCGGCGAGATCGAGACGCTGAAGTCGCATGGCCTGCCGGTCGGCATCCTGCCGAACTCCCGCTACATGACGCAGCGCAAACAGTTCCCCAAGGGCTCGTTCGTGGTGCTCTACAGCGACGGCATCACCGAGGCGGAGAACGTCGCCGGCGAGGAATTCGAGAACGATCGGCTGGAGGTTGTTTTGCGTGACACCATCGACGCGACGCCTGCCGTGATCTGTAACCGGATCGCCGCCGCGGTCGACAGCTTCGCCTCGGGCGCGCCACAGAAGGACGATCAAACGATCGTAGTTGCGCGATTCGTGAGTTCAGGCTAGGCCAACAGACGCTGCCGGCCGTGCCGGCCCGCCGGAGGCGCTCCGGTCGTTCTCCCTCGAGGCTAACCGCCGCGCACGGCCGTCGTCCAACGCGGAAAGGAGGACCTTTCCAGTGAAAAAACTCGTATTGCTTCTGGCTGCATCGATCATCGCGGTGGCGGCGTATGCGTCGACCACCCTCACCATCACGCCCGACTCGATGAAAGACGGCGAGACCAAGACCTTCACCGACGACGGAACCACGGTCATCGTGAAGCGCAGCGGCGACGCGATGAACATCAAGATCGAAGGGGCGGGCGAGTCGCGCACCATCACCGTCACGCGCAGCGGCGACGGCGACATCAGCATCGATCACGACGGGCGCGGGCGTCGCCGCCTTCGCGTCATCACGCCGCCGATCCATGTCCCGCAGTTCCGCGAGCATCGCCTCGGCACGCTCTTCGTCTGTCCGAAAGACGGGACCACGCTGCGCGTCCCCGAGGACAAGAAGGACGACACCTTCAAGTGTCCGATCGACGGCACCACCATGGACAAAAAGAAGGGGCGCGGCTTCATCTTCTCGTTCGACGACAAGACCTTCGACGAATTCGACTGGTTGTGATCACTCGCCGCTGAACTTCGCCGCCCGTTTCTCGAAGAACGCCGCCATCCCCTCGGCGGCGTCCTTCGAGCGGAACGCGGCGAGCTGGTTCTCGCTCTCCAGCTCGATCTGCGCGCGCAGCTCGTTCTTCTCGCTCGCGCGCAGGGCCCGCTTGATGCCGGCGATCGCGATCGGAGGTCCCGACGCGATCGCCTGCGCCAGGCGCTCCGTCTCCGCCGCCAGCTCCGCGGACGGCACCACGCGATCGACCAGTCCGATGCTCAGCGCCTCGTTCGCGTCGATCATCCGCCCCGTCATCAGCATCTCCATCGCGCGGCCCGGGCCGATGAGCCGCGGCAGCAGCCACGTGCCGCCCCAGTCGGGATGCATGCCGATCTTCACGAACGACTCGCTGAACTTCGCGGAGTCTGACGCGATGCGGTAATCGCACGCCAGCGCGAGATTGCATCCCGCTCCCGCCGCGACGCCGTTCACGGACGCGATCACCGGCTTCGCGATCGCGGCGATCGTGGTGACGATGTCGCGTCCCGCGTCGAGCAGTTTGCGAAACGCCGGCACGTCGCCCTCTTTCTGCAGGCCCGACATGTAATCGACGTCGCCCCCGGCGCAGAACGCGCGGCCCGCGCCGGTGATGACGATGACGTGTACCGCCGCGTCGTCCGCCGCCGCGCGCAATGCGGCGAGCAGGTCCTCGCGCATCGTGCCGCTGAACGCGTTGAGCTTGTCGGGTCGGTTCAGCGTGATCGTCGTGATGGGGCCGGTTGAGGCGGTGGTGATCATTCGGCCTCAGGATAAACTCTGCGCCGCATGAAACGCATCGCCAGGTGGCTCCTCTACGCGACGATTCCGGCCGCTCTCGCTCTCGAGCTGCTGCACGGAAATCTCGTCTGGCAGTTCGTGATCTCGTGCGTCGCTGTGCTGCCGCTGGCGGCGTGGATCGGCGCTTCGACCGAACAGCTCGCGCATCGGATGGGACCGACGTACGGCGCGCTCTTCAACGCGACCTTCGGCAATTTCGCGGAGATGATCATCGCCATCTTCGCCATCCGCGCCGGACTGGACGACGTCGTCCGCGCGTCGGTCTCCGGCTCGATCGTCGGCAACATCCTCTTCGTCGCCGGACTCTCCATGGTCATGGGCGGCATGCGGCACGAGACGCTGAAGTTCAACGCCCTCGCGGCCGAATCGCAGGCGGGGCAGATGATCCTCGCGGTCGCCGCGATGTTCGTGCCCGCGCTCTTCTTCCGCAGCGCCATTCGCGCGCATCATCCGGAGCTGATCCATCCGGTGTCGATCGGCACGGCGATCATCCTGATGATCACCTACCTCTGCGGCCTCTACTTCTCCTTCAAGACGCATCGCGCGCGGTTGCAGGCGATGGTCGCGCCGCCGGAGATGGCGGAGGACGAGGTCTGGAGCATGCGCAGGGCGATCGGTCTCCTCGCTTTCGCCAGCGTGCTGATGGGCTTCGTCGCCGAGGGGCTCGTGCACGCGGTCGGGGAGGCGGGACGCGCGTGGGGGATGAACGAGGTCTTCCTCGGATTCGTCGTCCTGGCGATCGTCGGCAACGCCGCCGAGCACTCCACCGCCATTTTGCTGGCGATGCGCAATCAGATGGATACGGCGCTGAACATCTCGATGCAGTCGAGCGTGCAGATCGCGCTCTTCGTCACGCCGCTGATGGTCTTCCTCTCGTATCCGCTCGGCCATCCGCTCGACCTGATCTTCACGCCGTTCGAGATGCTTGCGGTCGGCCTCGGCGTGGCGATCTTCGCGTACCTGGTGATGGACGGCGAGACGAACTGGTACGAGGGCATTCAGCTCCTCGCGCTCTACGCGATCATCGCCATCGCGCTCTACTTCCTCCCGGCCGAGGTTCGGCCGGCGGCGCATCAATGACGACGGCGCGCATCGACTGGAAGCCGCGCGCGTACGAGGTCGTGGTCCTGGTCAACCTCGCCGTGATCTACATCGCGACGATGAAGCGCACCGACGGCGTGCTCCTGAGCCTGCCGGAATCTCTTTTCGCCGGCATGTTCTCCCTCGGCATCCAGGCGCTCGCCGGCGTGATCATCCGGCTGATCGTCGGCGTCGTCCGCGGAAACGCCGCGCGGTACCTCGCGGTCATCCGCCGTCCCGCGTGGCTCATCGAAACGGTGCGACTCGTCTTCGCCGCGGCGCTGATGATTCACGTCTATTGCTGGATCAAGATCTGTATCCCGCTGCTTCATCCGCAGCTCTTCGATCAGCAGCTGTGGGACCTCGATCGCCTGCTTTTCTTCGGCATCTCGCCGAACATCTTCTTCCTCAATCTCTTCTCCGCGCACGCCGCGCTGGCCGTGGTCGACGCCACGTACGGCCCGATTTTCATCGTCGGTCTCTTCGTCGCCTTCGGCTACTTCGTCTCGTCGCCGAGCAACCGGCTGCGCGTCGCGTTCATCACCGGCCACGCGTTCATGTGGATCACGGGCGCGTGGCTCTACGTGCTCGTCCCCTCGCTCGGGCCGGCGTTCCGGTTCCCGCAGGTCTGGATGGAGTACACGCGTAGTCTCCCCACGACGCAGAATCTGCAGGCGCAGCTCTGGCTGAACTACAGCCGGGTGCTGCGTCTTCGCGCGGGACTCCCTCTCACGAGCGGGTCGGTGAACATCCTGCACGGAATCGCCGCGTTCCCGTCGCTGCACGTCGCGTTTCAGACGTTCATCTTTCTCTGGTTCCGGCGGGTGTGGAAATGGGGCGAGCTGCTCTTCGCCATCTTCGTCCTGATGATCTTCCTCGGGGCCATGATCACCGGCTGGCATTACCTCGTCGACCTCTATGCCGGGATGCTGCTGGCGTGGAGCGTCTGGGCCATTACGTCGCGTCGCTACCGCGTGATTCGCTTCACGCGGCTCAGCACGATTTCGTGAATTTCACGCGGATTTCCCGCGTTATTTCGCACATGCCCAGCCTCAAGGAATCGACCCTCGGCGAGTTGTTGTCCGTCCGCACGACCGAGGGGGAGCTGTACGAGAAACTCGAAAACAAATCGCTGCGATGCTTCGCCTGCGGACATCGCTGCAAGATCCTCAACGGACTGCAGGGCATCTGCAAAGTCCGCTACAACGAAGACGGCGTGCTGATGGTGCCGCGCGGATACGCCGCGGCGATCCAGGTCGATCCGATCGAGAAGAAGCCGTTCTTCCACGCTTATCCCGGCGCACGCGCGCTGTCGTTCGGCATGCTTGGATGTGATTACCACTGCGGCTACTGCCAGAACTGGGTCACGTCGCAGGCGCTGCGCGATCCGGTCGCCGGCGCCGCGCCGACCGACGTCGAGCCCGCCGATCTCGTGCGTCTCGCGAAGCAGCACGGTGCGAAGGTCATCACCTCGACCTACAACGAGCCGCTGATCACCTCGGAGTGGGCAGTCGAAGTCTTCAAGGAAGCGAAGCAGGCCGGACTCGTCTGTTCGTACGTCTCGAACGGCAACGGCACGCCGGAAGTGCTCGACTACATCGCGCCGTACGTCACGCTCTACAAGATCGACCTCAAGGCGTTCACGCAGAAGGCGTATCGCGACCTCGGCGGCCAGCTCGAGCCGGTGCTCGAGACGATCAAGGGCCTGAAGCAGCGCGGCATCTGGCTGGAGATCGTCACCCTCGTCGTCCCCGGCTTCAACGACTCCGATGAAGAGCTGACCGACATCGCCGAATTTCTCGCCTCGGTCGACCGCGACATCCCGTGGCACATCACCGCGTTCCATCAGGACTACAAAATGACGGCGAACGCGAACACCGACGTGCACACGCTGCTCCGCGCGTACGAGATCGGCAAGCGCGCCGGACTGCGCTACATCTATCCCGGCAACATCCCCGGCGCGTTCGGCGATCGCGAAGGAACGCGTTGCCCGCAGTGCGATGCGCTGGTCATCGGCCGCACGGGGTTCCGCGTGACGTCGTATCACCTCACGCACGAGGGGAACTGCATGCAGTGCGGGACGGCGATTCCGGGGCGGTGGGATGTGCGCTAGGATGCGCGTTCGTCTTGGACTTCATCGACATCGGCTCCACCAATGAACTTCCTGTCGCGCGGGCGAAGCTCGTCACGATCGGCGAGAAACGGCTCGTGCTCTGCCACACGTCGTCGGGGTTTTTCGCGCTCGACAACACCTGTCCGCATCGCGGCGGACCGCTTGCCGAAGGAGACGTCATCGCCAACGAAATCGTCTGTCCGTGGCACTTGTGGGGATTCGACGTCAGCACGGGAAAGTGCGGCGGTAACACCGACCTTGCCGTGAGCACGCATGAAGTTCGCATCGAAGGCGATCGCATTCTGGTGAAGCTGTGAACGCAAAGCCGCTACGTCACGTCGATATTTTTTCCAGCGCCGGCAAGCTGGAGGCGCTGTACCGCGACCTGCAGGATCCGGCCGCGATCGCCGTCGTCTGCCATCCTCATCCGCTCGGCGGCGGCACGCTGCACAACAAGGTCGTCTTCCGCGCCGCGCGCGGACTCGAGGCGGCGAACGTCGCCACGCTCCGCTTCAACTTCCGCGGCGTCGGCGCGAGCGCCGGCCAGCACGACGAAGGCGAAGGGGAGCAGGGGGACGTGCAGGCTGCGATCGACTGGTGCCTGCGCAAGCATCCCGGAAAGAAGCTGCTCGTCGGCGGCTTCTCCTTCGGCGCATGGGTCGCATCGCGGATCGCGTGCGAGCTGCCGATCGTCGACGCGATCTTCCTCATCGGCACGCCGGTCAACAAGTACGACTTCGGCTATCTCCGCTTCTGCGAGAAGCCGATGCTCTTCCTCCACGGAACGCAGGACGAGTACGGCGACGTCGACAAGCTGGAGAAGGCGGTCGAGCACATCCGCAACGCCGAGAGCGTCGTCATCACCGGCGCCGACCACTTCTTCACCAAGCAGCTCGACGCGGTGGAAGAGACGATGCGCTCGTGGGCCGAGGAGCGGCTCTCCTCATAGAGTTCCGGCGAGGAATCGCAAGCCCTCGATCGTCCTCACCCCGTGCCACGTGAAGAGATGTCCGGGAAACGGCCCGATCACGCGCGCATCGATGGCCTGCGCATCGTCTTCCGTGAACGCGTACGGCTCGTCGGGAAGAAAGATCACGTCTGGCGCGAGCTCGAGCACCTCGCTCAATTCGATCGACGGATAGCGCTGGTGCACGCCGAGGACGTTCGTGCCGCCCGCGGCCTCGACGAGATGCGAGACGTACGTGTCGCCGCCGCACCACATCCACGGCTTCTTCCAGATCGGGACGGCGAACGTGAACGCGCGCTTCGGCATGGCGTCGAGCTCCCGCTGCAGTGACGCGAGCAGCGGCGCGGCGTCGCGCTGATGAATCGTACCGAGCGTGGTGAAGAGCTCGCGCACGTCGTCGATCGTCTTCGGCTCCGTTGCCACGACGCGCGTGAATTGCGCGATCTCGTCCGCGTGCCGCTTCAGGTTTTCCTCGATGTTGACGTAGACGAGGTCTGGCTCCAGCGCGCGGATCGCGTCGATGTGCGGGTTCTTCGTCCCGCCCACGCGCGGCAGCGCGAGCCCCTCGGGGAAGATGCACCAGTCGGTGATGCCGACGACGCTTTCACCCGCGCCGATCGCGAACAGCGTTTCGGTCAGGGACGGCACGAGCGATACGACGCGCGAGGGGATCAATCGCGCGGATCCCACGGCTTGTCGTTCACGAAGTCGTAGAGCTTCTCGTCGAGCTGCGCATCCGTTTCGGCTTTGGGCCACGGCTCGCGATCGAGGTACATGCTGCTGTAGCCACCGCCGGCGATGTCGAAGTAGAGAGGCTGATCCCGCTTCCAGCGCGTGCGAAACCATTCTTCAGCGGACATCCCGCGCGGGAGCTGAACCGCCCTCGGGTCGGAGACGATGGTCGCGATCGGTTCCGCTTTCATCACGCAGCCCTGAATGAAATCAATGTCGTCGCGCCGGCGGGCGCAGCGCCACGCGTTCGCGCGGAAGAACAGCGGATCGGTACGCCGAACGCCGATCAAGCCATACAGCTGCCCGGCGACCGTCCCGTGCAGCACGAGCGATTTGAACGCCGCGTCGGCGTCGGTCGAGCGCGACAGCACCCGCATCGCCAGATAGCCGCCGGAGTGCGTCCCGCCGATCCCGACGTGCGACCCGGCCAGGTATGGGGCGGTCATCAGATAGTGAAACGCCTCGCGCTGCCGAGGCGTCAGCGACATCGCGAGATCGGGTGCGAAGAGCCGCGGCTCGAATGCCGCGGTTGCGGCGGCGAGTCCGACGAACGTGACGATCACCGCCGAGGAGAGCGCGGCGGCGCGGCGAAACGCGATCGAGCCGAGCCAGCCGATGACGATCGCCAGAAGGAGACTGGTCGAGATGGCGAAGACGGCAGCGGCGTCGACGTCGTCGGCTTTCGCGATCCCGCCGAAACCGTGGATCAGCACGCCGGCGGCGAAGACCGCCAGGAAGATGCCGAGCGTCCGCGTCGCTGCCGTACGCATTCCGTCAGCATTTTGCGCGCATCACGGAAACTTGAACCTGTTTTCGTAGGTCCTTGCGTCGCGTTCCGCCTCGGGCGTCGATTCGGTATCGAGATACATGCTGCTGTAGCTGCCGCCTTCGATATCCATCAGTGACGATTGACCGGGGTGATCGCGAAACCACGCCTGCAGCGTCGTCCCCTGCGGCAGTTGAATGGCGTTCGGAGCGGAGACGATGGTGGCGATCTTGTCGCTGCCGATGAGGCAGCCGTTGACCGTGCGGACCGAATCAGTCCGTTTCGCGTAGCGGCCGATGTTCGCGCGAAAAAAGGCCGGGTCGGTCCGCCGGACGCCGATCAGTCCATACAACTGCCCGGCGATCGTCCCGTGCGCGATGAGCTCCTTGAACGCGGCGTCCGCGTTTCCGGAACGCTGCAGGATCTGCATCGCCACGTAGCCGCCGGAGCGCGATCCGGCGTCGCCGATGGATGTCGACTCGAGCTCGCCTGCCGTCATGAGGTAATGCAGCGCTTCCTGCTGCCGAGGCGTGAGCGACACGGCGAGGAACATCAGGACGGCCGCGGTGTGCACGACTTTCACGTCAGCATTTTCCGGTATTTCGGATCGAGCGCGTCGATCAGCCCGTCGCCCAGAAAGTTCAGCCCCATCACGGCGAGCATGATGGCGATGCCGGGGTAGATGGCGAGATGGTTCGCCAGCCCGAGGTATCGCCGGCCGGCGGTGAGCATGGCGCCCCACGACGGCGTCGGCGGTTGCACGCCGAGTCCGAGAAACGACAGCGCGGCCTCGGCGAGGATCGCGCCGGCCAGTCCGAGGGTCGCCATCACGATCACCGGGTTGATCACGTTCGGCAGCACGTGCCGCACGATCACGCGCGGCGAGCGCGCGCCGAGCGCCTTCGCCGCGGTCACGAACTCCATCTCGCGCACCTTCAGCACCTGGCCGCGGACGAGTCGCGCGTATCCGACCCAGCCGATCGTCGCCAGCGCGAGGATGACGTTGTTCAGGCTCGGCCCGAGGACCGCGACGAGCGCGATGGCCAGCAGGATGCCGGGGAAGGCGAGCAGGATGTCGGTGATGCGCATGACGATCGTGTCGACCGTCCCGCCGAAGTAGCCGGCCATCGCGCCGAGCGTGATGCCGATGACCGACGCGAGGATGACCACGCTGAAGCCGACGCGCAGCGAGACGCGCGCGCCGAAGAGGATGCGCGAGAGGACGTCGCGCCCGAGGTCGTCGAGGCCGAGCGGATGCTCCTTCGACGGCGGCTCGAGCCGGCGGAACGTGTCCTGCGAATTCGGGTCGAACGGCGAGATCAGCGGCGCCGCGAGCGCCACGAGGATCAGCGCGATCGTGAGAATCGCGCCGGAGGTGAAGGCGAAATTACGGAGGAGGCGCTTCATTCCAGCTTGATCCTCGGATCGACCACGCCGTACAGCAGATCGGACGCGAAGTTCACCATGATGTACGTCAGCGCGATCACCAGGATCGACGCCTGCACCTGCGGGTAGTCGCGTGTGTTGATCGACTGAATCAGCAGCCGCCCCAGTCCCGGCCACGAGAAGATCTGCTCGGTGATGATCGCGCCGGTGAGGAGCGATCCGAACTGCAGCGCGATGACGGTGATGACCGGGATCAGCGCGTTTTTCAGCGCGTGCCGGAAGATCGCCTTCGCCCGCGTGACGCCCTTCGCGATCGCCGTCGTGACGTAGAGCTGGTTCAGCTCCTCGGCGAGCGAGACGCGGATCATCCGCGTGAGGATCGCGGCGAGCGCGAGCCCCATCGTCAATGACGGCAGGACGATCGAGCGCCAGCCCGCTTCGCGTCCCGACACCGGGAACCATTCGTGATTGATGGCGAAGGCGATGATGAGCAGCGGTCCGAAGAAGAAGCTCGGCATCGAGACGCCGATCAGCGCAAAGAAGCGCGCCACGTTGTCGATCCACGAGTTTCGATAGATCGCCGAGATGATGCCGAGCGGAAACGCGACGAGCAGCGCGACGAGCATCGCGCCGAGGGCGAGCTGAATCGTCGCCGGATAGCGCTCCGCGATCGCCTGCACCACCGGATCGCCTGTGTGGAACGATTTGCCGAGGTCGCCGTGCGCGATGCGGACCAGGTAGTTGACGTACTGCGTGCCGAGCGGCTGGTCGAGGCCGAGCGCCTTGCGCACCGCGACGATGTCCTCCGGCCTCGCTCCCTCACCCGCGATCTGCGCCGCCGGATCGCCGGGGATGAGGTGGATGAGCGAGAAGACCAGCGTCAGGATCCCGAAGGTGATCGGGATCATCTGCAGGAGCCTTCGAACGATGTACTGCGTCAAGTGTGTTCGGTCTGCTTTCCCGTGAAGTTCCACCCGCGCACTTTCACGGTCGGTGCAATAGTCCCGCCGAACATGTTGAACCACGTCGCCACGCGGCGGCGCTCCCTGGTCAGCCCCTCCACCCGCCCCAGCGCCTCGACCAGCGACTGCGTCCAGCGGAGGTTCGGGAGGCGGGCCACGACCTCGCCGTCGCGGATGAGGAACGTGCCGTCGCGCGTGGTGCCGGTCATCAGCGCCGTCTTCGGCTCGAGCAGTCCGTTCACGTAATTGAAGCGCGTGACCCAGATGCCGAGTTTCGTTGACGCGATGAGCTCCTCGCGTGTGGCGTCGCCGGCGGCGACGTCGATGTGGAACGCGCTGCCGTGCTCGGGCGAGCCGAGGTGCCAGGCATTCGCGGTCGGCTGCATGGCGAGGCGGTCGGCCCACGCCTTGTCGAGCACGGGCCCGCGCATCACGCCGTTCTCGATCAGCGGCACGCGGCGCTTCGGCAGCCCCTCGAGGTCGAACGGGAAGGGGAGGAAGTCGGGATCGGTGGAGTCGTCGGCGATGGTGATGTTCGCGCCGACGAGCTGCTTGCCGAGGTTGCCGACGAGGAACGAGGAGCCGTCCTCGTACGCCTGGCCGGTGAAGGCGATCATGTTCATCCACTCCAGCACCTCGGCCAGCGCGGGCGGCTCGAGGATGACGTCGAACGCGCCCTGCTCCAGCTCTTTGTTGTGGCCGAGCGCGAGCGTCGCCTTCTGTGTCGCCTCTTCGCCGAGGGAGAGGATGTTGACCTCGCGTGCGCGGCGGGCGCAGCGGGTCGCGTAGCCGGACGAGCCGTCGCGCAGCGCGATGACCGTGGCGTCGGAGAACGTGAGCTGCGCGTAGCGATTCACGCCGTGCGAGTTCGCGGTCGCGACCGACGTGCTCGCCGAAAGATACGCGCCGGCGAACTGCACGCCCGCCTCGCGTCCCCGCTCGAACATCACTTTCAGGTCGTGCGCTTTTTCGGCCGGCGACATGCTCGCCGTCTGCGGATCGAACGTCGCCAGTTGCGGCAGCGGCTCGTGGTCCTGGTAGAGGCCGGAGAAGTTCTGCAGCGGATCGGAATGCTTCGCCGCCTCGCGCGCCAGCTCCGCGGTGCGCGCGATTTCCTCATCGTCGAACGAGCTCGTCGACGCGACTCCCATCGAGCCGTTCACGATCACGCGCAACGTGAGTCCCGCGCTGATCTCCGACATGTTCTGGTGGAGGTTCGAGTTCGCGAAGCGGCTGATGTTCTGATCGATGGAGATGAGCGCGGCGTCCGACTCGTCGGCGTTGGCGGCCGCGAGCGCGCGGGCGAGGATCGCTTGAGATTCGGATTCGCTGAGCATTACGCCATTTCCACGTTTCGAAACCGCGCCGCCGGCGCGCCGTGCGCGACGCGCATCGTCTGCAGCGGATCGCCTTTGCCGCAATTCGGCAGGCCCCAGATCTGCCAGCTCGCGCGGTCGCCGACCGCATCGCACGAGCGCCAGAACTCGGGCGTGATGCCGGTGTAGACCGGGTTGCGCAGCAGGCGTCCGAGCCTGCCGTTCTCGATCTCGTACGCCACCTCGCAGCCGAACTGGAAATTCAGGCGCAGGTCGTCGATCGACCACGACTTGTTCGTCTCGACGTAGATGCCGTGCTTCGTGTCGGCGATCATTTCTTCGAGCGGCGTCGTCCCCGGCTCGAGGTTGATGTTGGTCATGCGGATGATCGGGATGCGCGCCGCGCTCTCCGCGCGCACCGTGCCGTTCGACTTGCGTCCGATGGCCGGCGCGGTGTCGCGGCCGGTGAGGTAGTCGACGAACATCCCTTTGTCGATCAGATGGAAGCGCTGCGCCGGTACGCCGTCGTCGTCAAAGGCGAACGAGCCGATCGAGCCGGGGATCGTGGCGTCGGCGACGATGTCGACGAGCTCGGAGCCGTAGCGGAAGTTGCCGAGCATCTCCGGCTGCATGAACGAACCGCCGGCGAGCGAGATCTCCAGGCCCATGGCCCGATCGAGCTCGGTCGGATGGCCGCACGACTCGTGCACCTGCAGCGCGAGCTGCGACGAGCCGACGATCAGGTCGAAGCGCCCGGCCGGTGCCTTCGGCGCGGACAGGAGGGCGATCGCTTCGTCGCGGATCAGCGGCGCCTTCTTCGGCAGATCGAGCCGCTCGATGAACTCCCACCCCGCGGCCTGATAGTCGCCGCCGAACGGATTGGGATAGGTGCGCCGCTGAAACTCGCCCCCCTCGAGCGCCGCTGCCTCGATGCCGCCGCCCATTTCCGTGGTGGTCTGGTCGATGTAGCTGCCGACCGTGGAGGCGAAGATTTTTTCCTGGCGATAACAGGAAAGGTCGCCGCTGACCTGGTGGACGCGCTTGTCGCCGCGCATCGGCTCCGTCGCCGCGAGGAGATGCTCGATCTTTTTCTCCAGCGCGATCGACCACGGATCGATCTCGAACGCCGAGGCCCACGTCGCGACGTGCGGCTCGATGTCGCTCAACACGACGCTCCCCGACGACGCGATGTGACTCGCCGCCGCCACTTCAAGCGCCCGCTGCGCGGTCTGCAGGATCGCTTCTTCGCTGACGTGCGAGGTCGCGGCGAAGCCCCAGCCGTTCCCGACCAGCACGCGCACGCCGATCGCGCGGTCGACGGTGGCGGTCAGCGCATCGACCTCGCCGTTGCGCACGCGCACATGCTGCTGATGCGTCGCCGTCCAGCGGATGTCGGCATACCGAAGCGCGGGATTGCGAAGGGTCTTGAGTGCCTGCTCGAATTGAGCGCGCGTCGGCTTCATTCGGGGGCGGATTCTATCCCGGGGAGAAGAGCTTCCAGCTCGCGGACGAGAACGGGGATGTCGTCGCGGACGATGGCGTAGATGGCGCGCGAATCGATCTGTTAGTATCCGTGTACCAGGCGATGTCGCAATCCCAGGATGCGACGTAAATTCGATATCGATGCCGAAAGTGCCGAATCGAGCTTATCCGCGCGCCAAAGAGCTTCGCCCACGATCATGAGCTTACGTTCGACTGCCGCCGTGAGGATCTGCGAAGCGACATATTCATCGCTCGTTTTTTCTCCGATGAACAGCGTCGCATCGTTCGCTGCACGGAGCGCATCGCGCAGATACTTAGCGACGTCAGGCTGCTTCATAGATGGGAATGCGTGGGTTGCCTTCGATCGATCGCCGCAGGTATGGATTTTCGACCTTCGCCAGATCAAGCACATCGACGTAGGTGCCGAACAGCTCGTCGAGGTCGCACATCAGTCCCCATAGTGCGCGTCCTCGCTCCAGCCCCGGCAGGTCCTCCGGCAACTCGATGAGGAAATCCACATCACTCGTTGCCGGGTCGTACTCGCCTCGCGCCGCACTCCCGAACAGCGTGAGCTTCTTCACCCCGTATTTCACGCACAGCGCGCGCACGGCGTCCAGCTTTTCCTCGATTTCCGGAGGTAGCGTCGCCATTCCGCAAATTGTACCCTTCGCCTCCGAATGAAACTCATCGTCGGACTCGGCAATCCCGGAGAGGGGTACGCCCGCACGCGGCACAACGCGGGGTGGATGGTGGTCGACGCCTTCGCGAAGAAGTTCCGCATCGATCTCGGCAAACACGAGAAGGAGGCGATGACCGGCGAGGGGCGTGTCGGCGGCGGGTCGGTGAAAGTGGCGAAGCCGCTGACCTACATGAACCTCTCCGGCGACGCGGTGCGGCTGCTGGTCAACGCCTACCTCGATTCGACCGACGACCTGATGGTGGTCTTCGACGAGATCGACCTCCCGCTCGGCAAGCTGCGCATCAAGCCGAGCGGCTCGGCCGGCACGCACAACGGCATGCGCTCGATCGTCGAAGCCCTCGGCACGGAGCGCTTCGCGCGATTGCGCGTCGGCGTGCGCGGCGAGACGCAGCCCGACTATCGCCTGCGCGATTACGTGCTCGACGAGTTCACGCCCGAGGAAGCGCCGGTGGTGGAGAAGACGATCGAGCGCGCCGTCGATGCGCTGGTGCTCTTCGCGCGCGGCGATCTGAAGCGTGCGATGAACGAGTTCAATCGCGATCCGGTGTCAGACGCGCCTTGATGCATCGGCGCGGCGCTCGCGGACGAACTCCATGAGCGGCGAGGTCGCGCAACGCTCGAGCAGGAAGTCGTAGAGCTCCAGCGCCGATTTCGCGTCACCCGTGCTGACGAATTCCTCGGCGGTTGCGATCGCTCCCTTCGCCGCGCGCATGTCGGTCGGCTGCGATTCGACCGCGAAGACGTAGAGCCGCGCCGAGGTGGCGAGCCGCTTCGAATTGCGCAGCGCGTCGGCGAATGCGACGACCTGCTCGCGCTGGATGCCGAAGTCGGCGTCGGCGCGGAACCGGTCGAACATCTCCGCCGCGAGGATCACGCCGCCGCTCCGCATCGCCAGCGGAATCCCTTCGCGCGCGATCGCGATCGCATCGTCGTGACGCCCGTCCCGCGCATACGCGAACGACAGCGCGTGCAGCACGGCGGGATTCGGCGCGTACTCTTCGCGCAACGCTTCGAGTGCGGCGATCTCGTGCTTCGTCTCGGCGACGCGCTTGCCGGCGTCGAGCAGCGGAGGTTTGCGCGAGGTCAGTGGAGGAAGAACCACGACAGGCGAGGGCGCCTGTCGCTCCACGACGGGCGCGTCAACGGCGCCGCGCGCGTACTCGCCGCACAGGCCGCCGAGGAGGAGCACCGCGGCGCCGGCGGCGAAGACGACGGTGAGCGGGAGCGTGAACAGCAGCGTCTTCGCGGTGAACGTCGCCAGGAGAACGAGCAGCGGCAGGCAGAGCGCGACCGCCGCGAAGAGCGAGCCGACGTAGAGGACGTAGATCAGAAAAACATCGGTGCCGCGATTGGAGAAGCAGCGCGACCAGTGCGACGGACTGATGATCTGCGTCGTCTCGCGCGCCGACACCGCGACGATCAGCAGCAGCGGCGGCGCGATGAAGATCACGAGCACGTAGAAGAGGAGGAGCGTCAGCGCCGGTCCGCTCTCTTCGTGCAGCGAGATCAGCGCGCGCATCAGGTCGGGTTGCCAGCCGACGAGCAGCATCGGCAGCAGCAGAATGACGTTCAGCAGCAGGTATTGCAGCGCGACCGGCGCGTAGTCGGCGAACGGCACGCCGCGTGCGCCGCGCCAGCGCGCGTCGCGACGATCGACCGCGGCGCGCGCGATGAATCCGGCGATCACGATCGAGGTCAGTCCCGGCGCGAGATGTTCGATGCCGGCCTGGAAGCAGATCCAGACGACCGCGGCGACGCTGAAGCCGGCGACCATTCCGGTCACCAGCGCGGCAGGCGAGACGGCGCGCGCGACGACATCACCGGCACGTCCTCCGAACGAGTCTTCGTGTGCCAAAGTTCACCTCGCTGGAATGTGATCATTCTCCCACGGCGTGGCAGAATGCCCGCAGACCATGAACATCCACACCCTCGGCGAGTTGCGCGCGTCCGGCTATCGAGTCCGTTCGGTCAAAGACGAAATGCGCGAGAACCTGCTGGCCAAAATCGCGCGCGACGAGAACACCTTTCCCGGCATCCACGGCTACGAACGGACCGTCGTCCCCGCGATCCACAACGCGATCCTCTCCCGGCACGACATCATCCTCCTCGGCCTGCGCGGACAGGCGAAGACGCGCATGCTCCGCTCGCTGACCATGCTGCTCGACGAGCGCATCCCGGTGATCGAAGGATGCGAGATCAACGACTCGCCGTTCGCGCCGACGTGCAAGCGCTGCCGCAGGCTGGCCGTCGAAAAAGGCGAGGACCTGCCGGTGACGTGGATGCATCGCGACGAGCGTTATCGCGAGAAGCTGGCCACGCCCGACGTCACGGTCGCCGATCTCGTCGGCGACATCGATCCAATCAAGGCCGCGAATCAGCGGCTGACGTACGCCGACGAGGAAGTGATCCACTACGGCATCATCCCGCGCACCAACCGCGGCATCTTCGCCATCAACGAGGTCCCCGACCTCGCGCCGCGCATCCAGGTGGCGCTGCTCAACATCCTCGAGGAGCGCGACCTGCAGATCCGCGGATTTCCGGTGCGCATCCCGATGGACATCGTGCTGGTCTTCAGCGCGAACCCCGAGGACTACACCAGCCGCGGCAACATCATCACGCCGCTCAAGGACCGCATCGACTCGCAGATCCTGACGCACTATCCGCAGAAGGTCGGCACGGCGATGCAGATCACGCAGCAGGAAGCGTGGCTGGAGCGCGAAGCGTCCGCGAGGATCGAGATTCCCGATTACGTCAAGGAGCTGATCGAGAACATCGCCTTCGTGGCGCGCGAGTCGGAGCTGGTCGATCAATCGTCCGGCGTCTCCGCGCGACTCACGATCTCGGCGATGGAACTGCTGCATTCGAACATGGAGCGCCGCGCCGCGCGCACCGGCGACAAGCGGATCTTTCCGCGTCTCGCCGACCTCGCCATGCTGCTCCCCGCGATTACGGGAAAAGTAGAGATGGTGTACGAGGGGGAGCAGCAGGGAGCCGAAGTCGTCGCGCGCAAGCTGATCGGGATGGCGGTCTCGAAGCTGTACGAGTCGAAGCTGCCGCCGGTGGAGCGCGCCGGCGCCGCGCGCAACGCGGATCGCGAGCGTCGCGGCTACGGCGAGCTCGATCAGGATGATTTCGATGCGGTGTTCGCCGGCCGCGGCGCGAAGACAAAGACGAAACCGCAGCCGCCGCGCGAGGAAGAACGTCCCGCGCCGAAGGAGCCGAACTACGACACGATCCTCGCCTGGTTCGCGTCGGGCAATCGCGTGACGGTGTCGGACGAGCAGTCGTTCGCGGAGTTCTCCGCCGAGTTGAACAAGGTGCCGAAGCTCCACGAGACTGCCCAGAAATATGTGCAGCCCACGAGCGAATTCGAGCTGGCGTTCTGGATGGAGATGATCCTCGAGGCGCTGCACCAGTCGCTGCGCCTGGCGCGCGAAGACCTCGACTCGACGATCACGTTCCACGAGCTGATGAAGTTCAATGTGCTGCGGACGGTGAAGTGATGGTGAAGATCAGCGCTGAAGTTCCTCCCGAGCTGTCGCGTTCTCTCGACCGCATCATCCGCGACGGCTGGTTCCCCGATCACGAGACGATCGTCCGCGAGGCGCTCGAGTCGTTCGTCGAGGCGAAGTCGTTCCTCGGCGATTCGCCGCGCATGCTGCACCGCTTCGCCGCCGACGCGCTGAACGAATCGAAGCCCGAGGTCGCGCTCAAGTTCGCCAACCGCGCGCTCTCGCTGCTCGCCAACCAGCACATCACCGACTTCGCGCTCTACCAGGCGATCGTCGAGCTCCGCGTGCAGATCTTCCTCATCCTCGGCCGCGAGAGCGATGCCCTCGCGTCGCTGGAAGAGGCGCGCGAGGTGCTGCCCAACAATCCGTCGATCGCCAAGTGGATCGAGAAGCTGAAGCGGACCCGGCCTCGCGGCGAGGCGTGATGCGCCACCGCTACTCCCATCTCGATCCTGACCTCATCCGCCGGCTGCTGGCGGAGATGGGATTGCGGCGGCTGTTCAATCACCTGCTGCTGCAGAGCGGCGGCGACGTCGACGAGGCGATGCGCTGGATGCGCATGCTGCAGCAGCGCGGCTTCATCGACGAGAACGTCGACCTCGATGCGTTCTTCGCGCGGCTGACCGAGGAGAACGTCATCGGCCGCGACGCGAACGGCAACATGACGCTGTCGGCGGGAGGCGAGCGGCAGATCCGCCGCGACGCGCTCGACGAGATCTTCGGCGGCCTGCAGAAATCGATGAGCGGCTATCACTCGGTGCCGACGGCGGGGCAGGGAACGGAGCGGCTGACCGAGACGCGGCAGTACCAGTTCGGCGACGATCCGATGTCGATCGATTCGATCCGCTCGCTGCAGAACGCGATGAAGCACAACGATCCGGCCGGCTCGATCTCCATCCACGAGGATGACCTCGAGGTGTTCGAGACGGAGCACAACTCGAGCTGCGCGACCGTGGTGATGATCGACATCTCGCACTCGATGATCCTCTACGGCGAGGACCGCCTCACGCCGGCGAAGAAGGTCGCGCTGGCGCTGACGGAGCTGATCCTGACGAAGTATCCGAAGGACAACATCGATGTCGTGCTGTTCGGCGATGAGGCCACCGAGGTGCCGATCGGCGAGATTCCGTACGTGAAGGTGGGACCGTTCCACACCAACACGAAGGCCGGACTGGAGCTCGCCCAGCGCATCCTGCGGCGGCGGAAACACAACAACAAACAGATCTTCATGATCACCGACGGCAAACCGTCGGCGCTGTTCGAGAACGGACACCTCTACACGAACTCGTTCGGCCTCGACATGAAGATCGTGAACCGCACGCTGGAGGAGGCGGACCGCTGCCGCCGCGCCGGCATCCCCATCACCACGTTCATGCTGGCCACCGATCCAATGCTCGTGAATTTCGTCGAGCAGCTCTCGCAGATCAACCGCGGCCGCGCGTTCTATTCTTCGCCGGACCGGCTGGGCGAATACATCCTCGCCGACTACATCCGCAACCGCCGCAAGTTCGTGCATTAAGGAGCGCGGGCATCCTGCCCGCAGTCGTCGGGCGTCCCGCCCGACGACGACTCACCCCACAAAGCGTAGACAACCCATTCCGAGGTATCCCTCGGAACGCATGAAAATCCGCAAACGCGTCCGCCACCCCCACTGGGACATCGACAACGGCACCTACTTCGTGACCTTCAATCTTTTCGACGCGTTCCCACTGCAAGAACGCGATCGCATCGAGCATGAGCGCCGTGCGCACATCGCGATGCGCGAACGCGAACGCGGTCGAATGACGCCCGCGGAGCTGGCGGCGCTCAATCGCATCATCCGCGCGGAAACGGAGCGAGTGCTCGATCGCGGTGCGGGATCGTGCTTCATGAACGATCCACGGATTGCAGATGTTGTCGCTAAGGCGATCGAGTTCTTTGATGAAGAACGGTACTGGCTATTCGCCTGGACAGTGATGCCGAATCATGTGCACATCGTGTTGACGTTGGGCGACGGTGCGACGATCGATAGAGTCATGCATTCGATCAAGGCGTACACGGCAAAGGAAGCGAACCGCGTTCTTGGGCGCGAGGGTTCGTTCTGGCAGGCTGACTACTTCGATCGATCGATCCGTGATCGTGAACATCTCGAGCGATGCATGCGCTATGTCGAGAACAATCCGGTGAAGGCTGGTCTGCGCGACTGGCGGTGGGTTGGTGCTTACTGGGACCGTTTTTGATCGCCGGGCGGGACGCCCGGCGATTGCGGGCGAGACGCCCGCGCTCCTGGTGCGTCTAACTAGACATGCGAGCAATTGCGGCGGTTCTGCTTCTCTTTGGCGGTCATCGGAATCCGTTTCTCTACGTCGAGCCTCCGCCGAGGCCGGTGGTCGTCAAGAAAGTCGCGGAGCCGATCACCGTGATCGTGCCACCGATCGTGGTCGAGGAGAAGACGAAGGTTGCGGAGATCCGCCAACCGCCCCCCTTTCCCTATCGCTGCATCGGACGCTTCGGGCCCGACGCGAATCCGTTCGCGGTCTTCGACGGCGGCGGCGCGATCATCAACGTCCGCCTCGGTGAGGTGATCGACGGGAAATTCGTGGTGCGGGCGATCGGCGTCGAAAGCGTGACCATCGGCGTCGACGGTTTTCCGGAACAGCGCGTTTCCATCGGTGCACAGCGGTAGTATTTGCGGCATGAAACGAGCCGCGCTTTTCCTGCTGCTGCTGTTCGTCCTCCCCGCCACCGCCTTTGCCGAAGATCTCGCCGGCCTGATCGAGACCTACGAGAATCCCGCGCTCGGTCCTTCGTCGAAAGTCGAGAACCTGAGCATCGGGGTCGCGAACATGACTGTCGAGCTGACCGGCAGCGCCGCTCCGGTCAAAGTCGGCAAAGACGTCGTCGGACTCTTCTTCTCCGGCAGCGGCAAGTACACCTACCAGACGAGCGATCCGATGGAGGCAGGCATCACGATGTTCGAGGCGAAGAAAGCCTCGAAGATCAAGGCCGAGAAGCGCGACAACATGGTCGTGCTCACCGACACGTTCAGCAGGATGTTTTTGCGCGTCGGCGGCGTGGCGCTACCTCCGCTGCCGGCCGAGGCGGGTGGACGGCTCGATGAGCTGTTCAAGGCACATCGCGAGTCGTTCGGCCGCGCGCGCGTACTCCCAGCCTCGCATCTCCTCGTGCGGCAGCGGCTCGATCGTCCGACCTCGCCCGTCGCCTGGATCGAATTCGACGGCGACGAAACGACGCTCTATGCGCTGGACAGCATCGACCAGAAGAGCGAGGCGCTGATCTCGCTCATCCACATTGCGGAGATATCGAACTCCGAGCTGCGCAATGCGCTGCATCCGGTGACGATCTCGGAGCAGGCGGTCGGCCGCAACCGGCGCAACTTCCTCGATCCTCCGTACCTCCTCAGCGCGCTCGATTACACGCTGATCGGCAATGCCGACGAGACGGCGAAGCTGACGATCGAGGAGACGATCACGCCGCGCTCATACGCGCAGCGGACGTTCCACTTCAACCTGCACAACCGCGTGTGGGACTCGAACGGCAAGGGACGCGACTATCGCGTCGACCGCGTCACCGACGAGAGCGGGAAGGAGCTGCAGTTCCATCACGCGCACGAGAGTCTCGTGGTCGGACTGCCGGCCAAAGTCGCCGCGAACACACCGGCGAAGATCCGCTTCGAGATCTCCGGCAATTTCCTCGACCATCCGAACGGCGACAGCTTCTGGCAGCTCGGCACCGAGCCGTGGTTCCCGCAGCCGGAGCTCAACGGCCAGTACTACACGATCCATTCGACGGTCAAAGTCCACAAGCCGTGGATCGCGTTCACGCCGGGCGACACGGTGCGCCGCGAGGCGGAAGGGGAGTACAACGTCGTCGAGACGCGGATGACGAAGCCGGTGCAGTTCGCGGTCGTGCATGCGGGCAAATACGCGATGTCCGAGGAGAAGTTCGACGACGTGACGATCCGCGTGGCGTCGTACGCCGGCAACAACGACCGGGCGATGAAGCAGCTCGGGAATCTCGCCTGGAAGATGATCAAGTTCTACGAGCCGTGGCTCGGACCGTTCCCGTTCAAGGAATTCAACATCATCGAGATCCACCAGCTCGGCTACGGCCAGGCGCCGCCGGCGACGATGTTCATCACCAAGGAAGCATTCAATCCGGCCCTCGGCGAAGACAACGTGATCTTCTCCCGCGGCATCAACCATCGGTACGCGCACGAGATCGCCCATCAGTACTGGGGCCACGTGGTGAAGATGGGATCGGAAGAGGAGCAGTGGGTCACTGAGGCGTTCGCGGAGTATTCGTCGTCGCTGGTGATCAAGAAGCTGAAGGGCCAGGGGCATTACGACGGCATGGTCGCGACGTGGAAGGCGAATGCGAAAGACGCGTCGGCCGTGGCGCCGATCCCGCTCGCCAATCGCATCTTCGATCCGAAAGATTTCCGCGAGAACTTCATCAATCGCACATGGCTTTTGTACAACAAAGGCGCATATCTCCTCGCCGTCCTGCACAAGCAGCTCGGCGATCAGAAGTTCTTCACGTTCATGCGGTCGCTGCAGGGATTCTTCGAATGGAAATACCTGACGACGGCCGACATGGCGCGCCTGCTCCAGCGCATCGACGGCGGCAAGGACTACATGCCGTGGTTCGAGAAGTACTACTGGGGGACGGAGATGCCGGAGATGCCGAAAGGATAAAAACTGACAGACGCATGGGTGGAGCAACGGAGTAGCATCGTTGCCGAGGTCCACAATGCGTTCAACAATACGTTGCTCGTCAATGGCGGCGCTTGCCGTCCTGTTGTTGGTGTCTGCCGTCGCGAGCGCACAATTGCCGCGCGTTGCTCCCGTCTATCGCCCCTCGGCCTTGGGCGTGCAGCACGCCGAAAAGCCGCCGCAGCTCTTCGCGGCGAAGCCTCTGCAAGTCACGACGCTTGATGCCTTGACGCCGGTACCATCACCCCCGGACGTGGTCGGAACGGTGCGGTATCTGCCGTCAACCGAACGCATTGCACAAGGAATTCGCGCATTTCGATCGATCGGAGCAATGCGGGTCCGACTTCATCTCAAAGACGTTGTGTTGCCGCCGAGTGGGGTTATGTGGGTGGCGGGAGAGGATGGCAAGGCGGTCGCGTTTGGTGGTGAGTTGATGTCGCCGGACGGAGATATCTGGACGCCGAGCGTTCCGGGCGACACGATTTCGATTCAGAGCAGCGGCGCGACGGCGGTTGTCGACGCGATCGGGCATCTGCAGCCGGTGGCAGAGTCGACCGCCTGTTTCAAGACCGCGTCGTGTGCTTCCTTCCCGGACAAGACCGCGTTATCGGGATCGATCGGACAGATGACGTTTCGGCGAGGCAATTCATTCTTCCTCTGTACCGGCGGCCTGCTCAACGACGACCCATCGACTGCGACGCTTTATTTTCTGACCGCGAATCACTGCATCGCGACCGCAAGTGAGGCTTTGAGTGTCGACGTCGGATGGGATGTGACGGACAGCTTCTGTGGGGCGAATGACGCGAATTCGCGGGCCAAACACACAACCGGAGCGACATTGATCGCGACGTCTACCGCGACCGATGTCACGCTCCTCCGACTCGTCAGCGCTCCGGCCGGACGATGGTTCATGGGATGGGATCCGAACACGCCGGCGGCGGGCACGATATTGCGAAGAATTTCACACCCTGGTGCCGATAATGGCTCGGTATTCACGCAGACGTATGGCGCCGCCGTCGTATATGGGGGGCCGGCCACTTGCACATCGTCGCGTCCGCAATTTTTGTATTCGACGCCAATCGATGGCGGTGCGGGACCCGGAAGTTCAGGGTCACCAGTCATTGTCGACGGCGGCTATGTTGTCGGGCAGCTCAACAGCGGATGCGGCGCGAATCCAGAAGACGCCTGTTCCAGCGACATCAAGCACATCGACGGTTCCTTCGCGGCGTCGTATGCGCTGCTTCAACCGTTTCTACGTCCCGCGGTCACGACTTGCAGCGCCTGCACCATCAACGCGAACACCGCCTGCGTCCTGAACAACCGCTTCAAAGTCACCCTGCGCTGGCGGAACGCCTTCGCCAATCCGGTCACGACGGGCGTCGGCACCTCCATCCGCTACGCCGAAAACACCGCGGAGGTGAATCCGACGTTCGGGCCGCTGAGCGAAACGGTTTACTTCTCCATGTTTCCCTTCGCGCCGAAGCGCGTCGAGACGGTGGTGAAGGTCTTCAAGGGCGTCGGCATCAACGACAAGTACTGGGTCTTCGCCGCGGGACTGACGAACAACGAATACTGGGTGACGGTCACCGACACGCAGACCTGCAAGACGTGGGAGCGATACAACCCGCACGGGCAGTTCGGCAACCTCGTCGACTTCGAGGCGTTCCCGTTCCCGTAGATCGATCGGAAACGGAATGCCCCGCCCGAACCGGCAGTTACGACGCCCCGATGCGCAAGTTATTTGCGGTCCTTCTCCTGGTCGCGCTGCCCCTCTCCGCCAATGAGGTCTCGATCCGCTCGCTGCAGAGCGGGTGGGCGGGCTCGTCGACGCCGCTCTTCGATCACGGCATTCATGGCGAGGGGCAGATCATCGCCGTCCTCGACACGGGGCTCGATTACGACAACTGCTTCTTCGCCGAGGCGGATGGAAGCGCGCCGCCGATCAACACGGGGACGCCGGGCGGCGGGTACGCGTGGACCAATATCGCGCCGTCGCGGCGCAAGGTCATCGCGTACGACTTCCTCTATTCCTGCGCGCAGTTTCCCGGCGCGCCGTACTGCGAGGACCCGAACGACCAGGAGGCGTACGACAACCAGGGGCACGGCACGCACGCCGCAGCCGCGGCCGCGGGCGATCGTGCGACGCCGGTCGTGCACGACTACGGCGACGCCATCGCGGCCGGCGCGAAGCTGATCATCCAGGACGCCGGTCTCAGTCCGCTCGACGTCTGCACCTCGAGGCCCGGCATTGGCTGTCCGGTGACGCTCACGCCGATCCTCGATCAGGCCTACAAGCAGGGAGCGCGCATCCATTCGAACTCGTGGGGCGATCACGGCGCGCCGACGGCGAGCTACTCGCAGGCCGCGCGCGATCTCGACACGTTCGTCTACTCCCATCCCGACATGCTGATCGTCTTCAACACCGGCAACTTCGGCTCGCCCGGCACGCCGCCGCCGAGCACGTTGTCGTCGCCCGGCTGCGCGAAGAATTCGCTGCAGGTCGGCGGCACGCGTCAGGACTATCGCGACGACAGCGTGCTGACGAGCTACACGCTCTTCGGTCCCGCGCGCGACGGCCGCATCAAGCCGGACGTCGTCGGACCGTCGTTCGTGCTCGCGGGCGACAGCGACTTCGACGTGAAGACGAAGAAGTGCGACCTGAGCTATCAGCCCGGCACGTCGTGGGCGTCGCCGACGATCGCCGGCGCGGCCGCGCTGGTGCGGCAGTACTACACCGACGGCTACTACCCGAGCGGCTATCCGACGCCGGCCGATCGCTTCACGCCGACCGCCGCGCTGCTGAAGGCAACGATCATCGCCGCGACGCGCGCGGTGCCGACGCGTGCGACGCTGAACGGTCCCGACACGGTCGCGCTGCCGGTGCCGTCGAAGGAACAGGGCTGGGGCTTTCCGGTACTCGACGACGCGCTCTACTTTCCGGGCGACAAGTCGCAGACGAAGATCGTCGAAGGAAGCGTGACGCAGGGCCAGACGGCGACGCTGCGCCTGCAGGTGAACGCCGGCACGCCGCTGCGCGCGGTACTGGTGTGGACCGATCCGCCGGGATTCGTCACCACCGGCACGTCGTCGAACCTCGTGAATGATCTCGACCTGCGCATCGGATCGCTGCCGTCGCAGCCCGACCGGATCAACAACGTCGAGGTGATCAACATCGCGTCGCCGGTGTCGGGGACGATGTCGATCGACGTGACCGGGACGCGCATCGCGTCAGGCGCTGCGCAGAGTTATGCGCTCGTGGTGACGGGCGATGTTTCGGAAGCGCCGGCACAACGAGTGCGAGCGTTCCGCGCGCGCTAGAATGCGCGCGCCATGCTTGCACGCGAATACCTCCGTGAACACGCCGACGACTATCGCCTCGCGCTGAAGAACCGCGGCGCGTCGGTCGACATCGAACGCTTCCTCGAGCTCGACTCCGAGCGCCGCCGCACGATCGCGCAGGTCGAGCAGCTCAAGGCGCAGCGCAATGCCGCGTCGCAGGAGATCGCGACGCTGAAGAAGAACAAAGAGGACGCGTCGTCGCAGATCGAGGCGATGAAACGCGTCGGCGACGAGATCAAGGAGCTAGACGGGCGCATCGCGCAGATCGAGGAAGAGCTGAACAACCTCGAGCTCTACTTCCCCAACGTCCCCGACGCGAGCGTCCCGGTCGGTCCCGACGAGACGCACAATCGCGTCGAGCGCACGTGGGGCGACAAACCGCAATTCCCGTTCACCGCGAAGGCGCACTGGGACCTCGGCGAAGCGCTCGGCATCATCGACTTCGATCGCGCCACCAAGATCACCGGCGCGCGGTTCGCCATCCTCTCCGGCGCCGGCGCGCAGCTCTCACGCGCGCTCATGAGCTTCATGCTCGACACGCACACGTCGAAGGGCTACCGCGAGATCCTCACGCCGTTCATGGTCAACGCCGACTCGATGCGCGGCACGGGTCAGCTGCCGAAGTTCGAGGAGGATCTCTTCAAGCTCGCCGGCGAGAAGCAGTACTACCTGATCCCGACGGCGGAAGTGCCGGTGACGAATCTCTATCGCGACGAGATCCTCGACGCGGCGACGCTCACGCAGTCGTTCTGTTCGTATTCGCCCTGCTTCCGCAGCGAGGCCGGCTCGTACGGGAAGGACACGCGCGGTCTGATCCGGCAGCATCAGTTCGAGAAGGTGGAGCTGGTGAAATTCACGCTGCCGGAGAATTCGCGGGACGAGCATGAGGGGCTGACCGCGGACGCCGAGGCGATTTTGCAGGCGCTCAATCTCCACTATCGCGTCGTCACGCTCTCGAGCGGAGACATGGGCTTCACCTCGGCGAAGACGTACGACATCGAGGTCTGGCTGCCGGGGCAGGAGGCGTATCGCGAGATCTCGTCCTGCTCGAACTTCCTCGACTTCCAGGCGCGCCGCGCGAACATCCGTTACCGCGGCGCGGACAAGAAGCTCGGCTTCGTGCACACGCTCAACGGATCGGGACTGCCGCTCGGCCGGACGCTGATCGCGGTGCTGGAGAACTACCAGCGCGAGGATGGATCGATCGAGGTGCCGGTGGTGCTGCGTCCCTACATGAAGGGCGCGGCATCGATAACGTAGGGCGGGTCCTCTGACCCGCCGGAGGGACGGGTTGGAGAACCCGTCCTACGTTACGGCGGCGCGTCGTACAGAATCTGATACGTCAGACTCGTCGACCCCAGCCGCAGCTTGTCGTTGTGCTTCAGCACCGCGTGGAAGACGCGCGAGTTGTTCACCCACGTGCCGTTGCGGCTCTTCAGATCCTCGATCACGTAGCCGTCCGGCCCGCGATAAATGCGCGCGTGGAAGCCGGAGACGCCGAGGTCTTCGAAGCGGATGTTGTTCTCACGATGGCGGCCGACCAGGTACTCCGGTTCGGCGAGCGGGATCACGGTCGTGACCGACTCGCCATCCATCATGTTCAGCTGCGCGATCGTCGGGCGCACCATGTCGGCGTACGACAGTCGCGCCTCCTCGGAGATCAGGAGGTTCGTGTCATCGGGCTTTTCGGGCTCCGCGAGCACTGTTGAATTCGCGTCGTGGATCGGCGGCAGCGGTCCGGTCTGACGCACCGTCGCATCGGCGTGCAGATCGTCCTTCGCCTCCTGCGGCACCGGCTCGACCAACTTGTTCGCCAGCAGGCCGTAGACGATGCGATAGACGTCGAACGGATCCTCCTGCGAGTCGTGGCAGAGATCCTCGAGCGTCCGCGCCGCGTTGATCAGGAAGAGAATCCGCCACTCGTCCGCCTTCAGCGTGATCTTCTCTTCGCTCGGATTCGCCACCACGCGGAAGATCACCTGCTTGTCGGGAAGGAGCTTCACGCACTGCTCCCATTCCTCGATGCGCCGCGCGCCCTCCATGATCAGGTTCGACAGATCGATGGCGATGGTGACCGCGTAATTCGGCAGGCGCATTTCTTCGGCGAACGTGAACGTGCCGCCGCTCCAGACGAAGCAGTCGTAGATGATCTCGGAGACCTGGATCTTGAGGAAATCCTGCACCTGCGCCTCGGTGAGCACGCCCTGCTGCACGGCGAGCTGGCCGAAGCGGCCGCCGTCGCGGCGCATCAGCTCATCGATCCGCTCGACCTCCGTGGCGCTGATTTTTTTCTTGCGCAGGAGGATGCTGCCGAGGCGGAACTGCTCCTGGTTCGAGCCGGCGTACACGAGCGAGCCCTGGTCGAAGAAGACCCACGCTTCACGCGCGTCGTTGGCCAGCGTGAGCGTGCCGCTCTTCCGCGTGGTGTGAAGAAACGTCAGCACCTCGGGGAGCTTGAAAGCCCCGAGACTCCCGCTCAGGACTGCATCGGTCCCTGCATAACCCATGTTGCAGTCACACTTTACAATGCTGCCCAATCATGCCGTCCAACAAATCGCGCCACGCCGTCATGGCCGGATTTCTCGGCTGGACCCTCGACGCTTTCGACTTCTTCGTCGTCGTTTTCATGCTCGACATCCTGTCCGCGCACTTCGGCGTGCCGAAGCGTCAGATCGTCAACACGTTGACCGTCACGCTGCTCTTCCGTCCGGTCGGCGCGATCATCTTCGGCATGCTCGCCGACCGCTACGGCCGGCGCATTCCGTTGATGGCGAACGTCATTTACTTCTCGCTGATCGAGCTGCTGACCGGCTTCTCCACGACGTACACGCAGTTCTTCATCCTGCGCGCGCTCTTCGGCATCGGGATGGGCGGGGAGTGGGGCGTCGGCGCGTCGCTGGCGATGGAGCACGCGCCGCGGAAGTGGCGCGGCGTGCTGAGCGGAATCCTGCAGAGCGGCTACTCGTGCGGCTACCTGCTCGCGGCGCTCGCGTCGCGCTTCATCCTGCCCAATCCGCGCCTCGGCTGGCAGTGGATGTTCTGGCTCGGCGCGCTGCCGGCGCTGCTCGCGTTCTACATCCGCTTCAGCGTGCCGGAGTCGAAGGCGTGGGAAGAGCATCGCGTCGGAACGCTGCGCGAAATGTTCGCCGCGGTGCGCGGACATGCGAAGACGTTCGCGTACCTCGTGCTGCTGATGACCTTCATGATGTTCCTCTCGCATGGGACGCAGGACCTCTATCCCGATTTCCTCAAGGAGTCGCGGCACATTCCCGGCACCACCGTGGCGTGGGTGATCATCCTGATGAACGTCGGCGCGGTCGTCGGAGCGATCATCTTCGGCCAGCTCTCGCAGCACATCGGCCGCCGCTACAGCATGCTCTGCGCGCTGTGCGTGTCGCTGCTGGCCATCCCGTTCTGGTCGTTCGGCGTCTCGCTCGTCGTGCTCGCCGTTGCCGCGTTCATGATGCAGGTCGGCGTGCAGGGTGCGTGGGGAATCATCCCGGTGCATCTGAACGAAATGGCGCCCGACTCCGTGCGCGGACTCGTCCCGGGACTCGCGTATCAGTTCGGCATCCTCATCGCCGCGCCGGTGAACACCATCCAGCACGCGCTGCGCGACCGCATCGGCTACTCGTGGGCGCTCGCCGGATTCGAGATCGTGACGATGGTCGTGCTGGCGACGGTGCTCGCCCTCGGACGCGAAGAGCGCGGGCGCGCGTTCCATTCGGGCGATCTGGTGCTGGAGACCGACTAGGTCAGCGTGTGCATCACCGCCCACAACGACACCGTCGAGATCGCGATCCAGAGCAACACGCCGAGGATCAGCGGACGGATGCCGACCGCGGCGAGACTCTTGCGCGAAAGGCCCGCGCCGATGAGGAAGAGCGTCAGCGTCAGGCCGTACTTGGCGATCGTCACGATCACCGCCCACGCCGGCGACGCGACGTACGTGCGGATCAGCGACGCGACGAGAAACCAGAGGATGAACCAGGGGATCGTGATCTTCGCCGCTGACTTGCGGTGAAACACGAACGCCGTGCCGAGCGTGAGAGGCACGATCCAGAGAGCGCGCGTGAGCTTGACCGTCGTCGCGATCTGCAGCGCCTCGGCGCCGTAGCGCGCGGCCGCACCGACGACGGAGCTGGTGTCGTGAATGGCGATCGCCGCCCAGACGCCGAACTGCGTCTGCGAGAGCGCGAGGCGATGGCCGATGACCGGAAAGACGAACAGCGCGATCGAGTTGAGGATGAAGACCGTGCCGAGGGAAACCGACATCTGTTCGTCGCTTGCCTTGAGCACGGGGCCGACCGCCGCGATCGCGCTGCCGCCGCAGATCGCGGTGCCGGATGAAATCAGATGCGACGTCGTTCGCTCGATGTTCAGCGCGCGACCGATCACGAATCCGAGGAGGAGTGTGCCGACGATCGTGGCGATGGTGAAGAGGATGCCGGTGCGGCCCGCGGCGACGACCTTCTGCAGGTCCATGCCGAACCCGAGTCCGACGACCGAGGCCTGCAGCAGGTACTTCGTCGCTTTCGCGGTTTTCGCGGCGTACGGATTGCCGACCGTCAGCGCGATCAGCATCCCGAGCGCGAGCGCGCCGGGAGGGGAGATGAGGAACTCGAGGATGGCGCGCGTCACTGCACGTTCGCGCGGAAGAAGTCGAGCGTCACGCGCCACGCGTCAGCCGACGCCTCGGCGTTGTAGACCTCGGGACGGGTGTCGTTGAAGAACGCGTGCTCCACGTTCGGATACAACTTGTACTGCACGTTCTTTCCCATCTGCTGCAGCTTGTCCGCGAGCTCGTGCTCGCTCGCCGCGAGGCCTTTGTCCTTCTCGGCCGCGATCAGGATCAGCGGCGCGTTCAGGTTCTCCCACTTCGCGTCGACCTTCTTGAAGCCGCCGTAGAAGCTGATCGCCGCGCCGACGTTCGCGTCGCGCGTGGCCACGAACTTCGCCAGACCGCCGCCCATGCAGAAGCCGACGACGCCGTACGTCTTCGACGAGCACTCGGGACGCGACAGGAGGTACGCGCCGGCAGCCGCGATCTCGTTCGCCGCGCGCTCGGCGTCGAGCTCCATCACCAGCTTCCCCGCTTCGTCCGGCGACTTCGTCGTCTTGCCGTGATAGAGGTCAGGCGCGCAGGCGAGGAAGCCTTCGTCCGCGAAGCGATCGCAGAGGTCCTCGATGTGCCGCACGAGGCCCCACCACTCCTGAATCACGACGACGGCGGGCCCTTTTCCGGACTTCGGAGTTGCGAGATAGCCGAGTTCGATGCGCTCACCCATGACGCGCGATTCTATTACGTGTGACGTTTCGGGGGCGGCGCCCGTATAGTGATTGAGTTGATGACCAAGGACCAGCTGGTGACACTCGCGAAGCGGAAGCGGTGTCCTCGATGCGACCTCAACAAAACCGTCGGTGCCGCGCTCTGCCGTAGCTGCCGCAGCAAGCTCCCGGCGAACATGCGCATGGGCCTCGAGGCGATTCCGCAGAAGGACGAGTTCGTCGTTTCACGCGCGCTGCGCGCCGCGGCGAACTACTTCAACGTCCACTTCCAGTCGATCCGCAATTTCGGCGGCGGCAAGAAGCGCGACTAGCCGGCCGGCACGGCCGGCTGCGTTGATCGCTCCGCCTTCGGCATGAGCGGGCTCGCTTTCGCCTTTCGTGGCTTCGAGCGGCGCAACGCGCCTGACATTCCGTCTTCCCGTGAGCACCCAACAATGCGCATGGGCCTTACTTCAACGTCCACTTCCAGTCGATCCGCAAATTTCGGCGGCGGGAAAAAGCGAGACTAGCCGGCGAAATTTCAGGCGCGTTGCGCCGCACGAAGCCGAGATTCGCGGAAATGGCAGCGCGTGGACCGCAAGGCGAAGCAATCAGCGCTGCCGGCCGTGCCGGCTAACGCCCGCTCCCCGACGCGCTTCCGTGCAGCTGCGACGTCGCGTTCGCCACATCGGCGAGCTCGCGGGCCTTCGCATCCTCGGGTGCCTGCATCGCGAGCTCCTCGGCGCGGCGGGCGACATCATTCGCTCCCGCCATCCCTTTCAGAGTCTCGCCCCACACGGCGCCGAGTGACGCCAGGCGATGCCGGCGCGTCGAGGCGATCCAGGTCTTCTCCAGATCGCGGCGGCGCAGCGTCCGCTCGAGCGTGTACTCCCTGCCGTCGCGCACCGACTTGTACTTCAGATGAAACACGGCGACGCGCTGCCACGACGTGCCGCGCGGAGCGAGCACGATGTCGTACAGCGCGGTGACGGACGTGTTCTTCAGCAGCGTCGGCTCGATCGTTGAGCGGAGCGCGCCGTCGCCTCCGACGAGGTGGTAGGCGAGCACCGAGGCGTTGTCGAATTCGACGTCGATGTGCGCGTCGGTCGCGACCGGCGGCACCGAGGCTCCCGGCGCGAGCTCCGCGGTCGCGGTGTCGATCGTGACGCGGATCATGCGGCGTCCCGGCTCGCTCACCACCGGCGCCGGCGAGCCCTCGGCTTCGAGTCGCACGTCATGCGTCTCGCGTTTGGCCGAGCCGGCGAAGTAGTTCACCAGCGCGGCGACGTCGATGCTGTCCGACTCCGGCTGCTCTCCGCGCTCGATCGCGCTCTTGATCCGCTCGAAGGCACGCTGGTCGACCGAGATGCCGAACACGGCCTCGGTCTTTTTCTTTAGCGGCGCCATGTCTGCCGCTTTCGCTTCGGCCATGAAGCTTCCGCCCATCACGGCGGGAGGTTCCGAGGCGACGACCGGCGCCGGAGCGGGCGCTGCGGCCATCTCCGGCGGCGGAGGCGCGGCCACGACGGCTGTTTCCTGAATAGCGTCCTCGATCAACGTCTCGTTGGCGCGCGCCTGGATATCGCGGCGACCGCTCGCTCTCTCCGTTCTCGCCGCGGGAACCGCGGGCGGAGCGTCGGCGAGCTGAGACCTCGGCTGCAGCCGCGCCACCTGCACCGGCTCGGACGTGCGCGCGGTCTCCGCGGTCAGCGTCGCCGGCTCAGCAGCGACCTGGCGCGGCACTGCCGGCGCGAGCTCCGCGAGCTTCGCGCGATCGGCGTGGGAGAAGAACTGCAATGCGAAAAACGCGGACGTCACGATCAGCAGCACCGAGGCCGCGACGCGCATGTCGAAAAAGATCGAACGGGTGAAGCGGTTGCGCTCGGACGACGCACCCATCACCAGGTGCGGCGGGATGTCGCGCTTGATTCGCTCGGCCAGATCGGCCGGAGGTTTCGGGACCTGCGCCAGCGTCAACTTCCGCTGCAGGTCGGCTTTATTCTTCGGATTCATCGTCGTCCTCGACATCCCCGAGGGCCGCCTCGAGGATCGTGAATGCGCGGTGAAGGCGCTTGCGGATCGCCACGGTCGTGATCTCCTCGATCGCCGCGACCTCCTTCACCGCCAGACCACCCCAGAAGTGCGCGGTCACCGTGAAGCGCAGGTCTTCGGGTAACTGCAACACCGCGGCTCGCAGCCGCTCCGCTTCCTGTGCGTCGCTCAGCACCTGATCGGCCGATGGGCTGGTGTCCGGAAGCTCCAGCGTGTTCGGCTCGTCGAGCGACGTCATCCGCCGCGGCCGGCGGATGTGGTTCAGAAACGTCGTATAGGCGATACGGTAAAGCCATGTGAAGAGTTGCGAGCGGCCGTCGAAGTTCGGCAGCGCCGCCCACGCTTTCTGATACGTCTCCTGCGTCAAATCAGCAGCGAGGTCGCCGTCACCACAAAGGCGGTAGAGGGATGCGTAGACGGCCGAGTAAGTCCGTTCGACGAGCTCTTCCGCCGCCATTCGATCACCGGCGCGGATTGCCGCGAGCAGACGTCTCTCTTCCCCGAAAGGAGCCGCCACGTCATCCTGCTCCGCCGCCCTGGCCGGAAACGGCGCAACCCTCGACATGTTTCTTTGGACACTCCTTCGTTTCAGAAAGAAACTCGACCGCTCGATTATGCTCCTGCCATGAGACGAATCGCCCTCTTCGGTCTTATCGCCCTCATCTGTTGTCAGCAACGACACGAGGATCCGGCATACGTCCAGGAGATCGTGAAATGGCAGACGAATCGCGCCACGCGACTCAAGGCGGAGGACGGCTGGCTGTCGCTCATCGGACTGCAATGGCTCAATCCGGCTGAGAACAAGCTCGAGGGCTTCGGCACCTTCACGCTGAACGGCGGCAAGGTCACGTACGTCCCTGCCGCCGGCGGCGCGCCGACAGAACTGCGCGACGATACCGATTCGAACGGACCGACGGTCCTCCAGCAGGGGACGAAGCGCGTCACGGTCATCAAGCGCAACGAGAAGCTCGGGCTGCGCCTCAAGGACGCGAACAGTCCCGCCCGCACGCATTTCCTCGGGCTCGACTACTTCCCGGTTAATTCGCAATGGCGCTTTGTCGCGCGCTTCGAGCCGTACAACCCGCCGAAGAAGTTGCCCATCACGAACGTCCTCGGCATGGTCAGCGAAGAGACGTCGCCTGGGCTGCTCGCGTTCGACGTCGACGGCAAGACTTACAAGGTGGAGCCGATCCTCGAGCAGGGCGAGACCGACTGGTTCATCATCTTCAAGGATGCGACGTCGGGTAAGGAGACGTACGGCGCCGCGCGCTACGTCTACGCCGCGCCGCCCGGACCCGACGGCACGACCGTGCTCGATTTCAACAAGGCGTACAACCCGCCCTGCGCGTTCACCCCGTACGCGACCTGCCCGCTCCCGCCACCGCAGAACAAGCTGCCGTTCCGGGTGGAGGCGGGGGAGAAGAAGTATCGGGGGCACGCCTGAGCTTGCAGTTTATGCCGAGCGTAGTCGAGGCATCAGCGGAGCAGGTCGCGAGAAATGTCGCTCCACGTCCTATGCAGATCGATCCAGTTCGGATTCATTGCTTGAATCAGCGCGACTTTCTTCCGGTGCGACCAGCGCTTGATCTGCTTCTCACGTTTCGCTGCCGCTGAAATGCTCGGCTGCGTCTCGAACCACACGAGCCGGTCGAACGTGTAGCGCGCCGTGAACGCGTTTTCGTACGTTCGATCCTTGTGCTGCCGAACCCTACTAACCAGATCATCGGTCATGCCCGTGTACAGCGTGTGAGCGTTGTTGCTCACCATGTACACGTACCACTCGTTCATGACGCGCGGTTGCTCCGCTGATCCCTCGACTACGCTCGGGATAAACCGGAGAAGTCGGCCAGCACCTGCGCCACGCACGCGGTCACGTTCTTCGCCGCGCTGATGTGCAGGAACTCGTTCGGCCCATGCGCGTTGCTGTGCGGCCCGAGGACTCCGGTGATCAGGAACTGGGCCTCGGGGTAGCGCGTGCCGAGCATCCCCATGAACGGGATCGAGCCCCCTTCGCCGAGCGTCATCGCGCCCTTGCCGAAGTAGGTCTTTGACGCGCGATCGACCGACGCCTCGAGCCACGGCGCGACCTTCGGCGCTTCCCATCCCGCGCCCCCTTTTTCCGGCTCGAACGTCACCTTCGCGCCGTACGGAGGATCGCTCTCCAGCAGATCCTTCAGCCTGCGGTCGATGTTCGTCGCGTCGAGCGTCGGCGGGAGTCGCAGCGAGAGCTTGATCGACGTCTTCGGACGAAGCACGTTGCCGCCCTGCACGAGATCGGGGAATCCGGCCTGGCCGGTGTAGGCGAGCGCCGGCCGCCACGTGCGGTTCAGCAGCACCTCGAGGTTGTCCTTCGTCACCGGCTGCGTCCCGTTGATCCACGGGAACTTGTTCCACGTCTCGTCGCCGAGGACGCGCGCGGTGGCGCGGGCTTCCTCGATGCGCTCCGGCGGGATCTCGATATGCAGCCACTCCGGGATGATCTGTCCCGTCTTCGAGTCTTCGAGACGATCGAGCAGCATGCGGATGATGCGGAACGACGACGGGACGATGCCGCTCGCGTCGCCGGAGTGCACGCCCTCGGTCAGCACCTCGACCGTCAGGTTGCCGACGATCGAGCCGCGCAGCGAGGAAGTCGTCCAGAGCTGGTCGTAGTTGCCGCAGCCGCTGTCGAGGCAGACCACGAGGCGCGGCGTGCCGATGCGATCGGACAGTAAATCAATGTAGGCGGGCAGGTCGACCGAGCCGCTTTCCTCGCAGCATTCGATGATGACGACGATGCGCGAGTGGGGCAGCTTCTGTTCCTTCAGCGCGCGGATCGCGGCGACCGTCGCGAAGATCGCGTAGCCGTCGTCGGCGCCGCCGCGGCCGTAGAGGCGGCCGTCGCGGAGGACCGGAGTCCACGGGCCGAGACCGTCTTCCCAGCCGACCATCGCCGGCTGCTTGTCGAGGTGGCCGTACATCAGCACCGTCGAGCTCGCGTCGCCGTCGATCTCCATGAAGATCAGCGGAGTCCGACCTTCGAGCTCATGCACCTCGAGCTTCAGTCCATCGACTCCCTGCTTGTCGGCCCAGCCGCGCGCGAGCGCAACGGCGGCGTGCATGTGGCCGCGACTCTTCCAGTCCGGATCGAACAGCGGCGACTGGTTGGGGATGCGGATGTAGTCGTGAAGAGTCGGCAGGATCGACGAATCCCAGAGGCCGTCGACGAAGGTGCGCGTCTGGTCAGAATTCATGGCAGCGGCGGAGGATAGCATCGAAATGTAGTCGGTGCGATAATCGCCATACAGACGGAAAAACGGGGTCCCGCGACTCGTTTCAATTTGTAAGGAAATTCGCCTGGCAGGGGATATTCGTGGTAATTTGACGCGGGTCCAATCAGGTAGCAGCCCCAAAGTCAGGAAGCCGACGCCGTGCTCGAACAGAACGCGCTCGATGTTCCGCCCGCGGCCGAAGAGAAGCAGTCCCGGACTGCTTCGGAACCGGCGCGCAAGGCGGCCAAAGGCCGCGATCCAGCCCAGGCTGGTGACGTCGAAGCACTGTACAACGAGCACCGGACGCTGCTGCTTTTCATCGCCTGCCGCAAGTTCCGCATCCCTGACTGCGACTCCGAGAATCTCATCCAGGACGTCTTCCTCTCGTATCTGCAGACCGGGACGAAGATCGACAACGTGAGAGCGTGGCTGGTGGCGGCGATGTGCAACGCGAGCCGTCACTACTGGCGCGCGCAGGGCCGCACCGAGTCGCTGCCCGATGACTTCACCGATCGCACCGACCCGAGCTCGCACGGGCTCGCCGATACGTTCGCGATGCAGATGACGATTCATCAGGCGCTGAACTACCTGGCCGACAAGTGCCGCGAGACGCTGAACCTCCACTACTTCGAGGGCCGCTCGGCGGTGGAGGTGGCGGCGGTGCTCGACACCACGCCGCGCTACGCGGAGAAGCTGATTCACAACTGCCTGCAGCGCGTCCGGCAGATCTACATCAGCATCACGACGGTGAAGAAATGATCTCCGAGGTGCACTACAGCGACGAAGGCCTCATCGCCATGCTCGAAGCGGGCGACGAAGCGGCGATCAAGCGCAACCAGCACCTCGCCTCCTGCATCACCTGCCGCGATGGCCTCGAGCAGTACCGCGCCATCGTCGACACCCTCGGCTGCGAAGCCGCCTGGGACTACCAGGAACGGAAGTCCGACCCCGACCCCACCACCGTCGCCAACCTCCGCGCCTTCGCCAGCTCGATGGCGCGCGAGGACGAGGAAGCGGAGACGTACGTCGCCGCGCTCCTGGAAGGCGCGCGTGAGACGTGGATGCCGAGGCTGCGCACGCACCCCGAGTGGCGGACGGCGGGGGTGGTTCGGAAGTTGGTGGGGGACGCGTTCGGTGCCCTAACCAAATTGCCGCTCGATGGCGTGGAGATGACTTCGTTGGCGATCGAGATTGCCGACCATCTCGTCGAGCAATCGTACCCGTCCGACACCGTGGCGCGGGTTCGCGGTCACGCTTGGCTTGAGCACGCATACAACATGTTTTATCTGGGAGAGTTCAAACAGTCCTTGGTTGCTTGCGACCGCGCTCATTCGGAGTTTTCCCGCTGCGTGGTTGATGAGTACGACCAAGCGCGGGTCGCTCTGGTGAGGGCTTTGAGCCTAAGACCGCTGGACCGTATTACCGAGGGTATGTCGCTCGCGGATAACGCGGTCGCGGTGTTTGCGAAGTACCGCGACGAGGACAGGCTCGCGTCGGCTGCGATCACAGCAGCCCAGATGCACTTCAAGGTCTCGGATTTCCGAACGTCGTTGACGGTGCTCCAGGCGGCGCAACTTTCGGTCAATCTTGCGCCACACACGCGTGCGATGTTGGAGAACAACATTGCCTACTGTTACCGACATCTCGGGGACTCCGATGCCGCCGTCCAGCACTACCAAGTCTGTTCCGCCATTCTCGACGAGATCGGTTCGGTTACTGAAGCAGTGCGAGTTCGGTGGTGCGTTGCCACTTTGCTCGTGGATGTCGGGCGTTCGAACGAAGGTCTACGAGAGCTCAGGGCTGTTCGCTCACAATTTGACAGCTTGAGTATGGCGTCCGAAACCTGCGTGTGTGCGCTTGAGATAGCCGAGTTGCTGCTGGTCGAGAATCGCTTCGAGGAAGCTGAATCGCTTTGTCGAGACACCTGTGCTCGACTGCAGTCATCGGGACTTACTACTACGAGTCGCGCGATGACGGCGGTTGCCTATTTGGCCGAGGCGGTACGGTCACGTGCTGCGACAACGAAGCTTGTTCGGCACATCCATGAGTATGTTCGTCGATTACCGGAGGAACCGAATCTCCTTTTCGCTCCGCCTCTTTTGTAGTCAATAAGTCACTTTTGTTGCTTACCGACGATTTTCTACCGCTCGGGTAGGGAAATCTCCCCTCCAGACACTCCTTTCAGTAAAGGGGCGCGCCCTCAAAAAAAACGCCGACTTGATCAGTCGTGCTTGGAGGGCTCATGTCAAGTTCCCGCATTCTAAGGGCAGTAGCTGCAGGTGTATTTACCGCGACAATCGTTCTCAGCAGTCCCGCTGTGCATGCGGCTCAGCGAGGGGATGATCCGCGCGATCCCGTCGTCCGGTTCGTGAAGTACATCAAGAAGATCTTCACGATCATTACTCACGATGAACAACCCGGTCCTCCTAAACCCTGATCCCCTACAATTACCCGCCACTTCTTCCTCAAAGGCGGGTCATCGTGGAGATTCTTGCGGTCCGGGATGTCGTCAAAGTTTTTGGTGACGTGCGGGCGGTGGATGGCGTTTCATTCACCGTCCGCAGCGGCACGATTACCGGTCTTCTCGGGCGCAATGGCGCGGGGAAAACCACCACTATCCGGATGATCACGGGGATCTTCTACCCGGACTCCGGCGCGATCGACTGGGGCGGGGCGCGGTCGGGGGATTTCCGCGATCGGATCGGGTATCTGCCCGAGGAGCGCGGGCTCTACAAGCAGATGAACGTGGTGGAGCTCCTGCTCTTTCTCGCCGAGATCAAGGGGAGGAAAGGGCCGGACGTCCGCAAGAGCATCGACCGCTGGCTGGAGCGCTTCGAGCTCGGGGAGAAGCGCGCGGCGAAAGTGGAAGAGCTGTCGAAGGGGAATCAGCAGAAGGTGCAGTTGATCGGCACACTGCTCCACGACCCTGAATTGATCATCCTCGACGAGCCGCAGTCGGGACTCGATCCGGTGAACATGGTCCTGGTGCGCAATCTTCTGCGCGATCTGAAGAACGAAGGACGCACCATTCTTCTGTCGACGCACATGATGGGCGAGGCGGAGAAGATGGCGGACGACATCGTCCTCATCCACCGCGGCAAGGTCGTCCTGAGCGGCACGCTGGAGCAGGTGCGCGGCTCATTCGGCAAGAACACGCTGCACATCGACTTCGAGGGCGACGGCGAATTCCTGCGCGACCTTCCCGACGTGAAGCGCGCGGCGATCGTCGGCAACTCGGCAGAGATCGCGCTGACGGAGGGCGCCGATCCGCAGCGCATTCTCGAAGCGGCGATCAGCCGCCTGCGCATCCGCCGTTTCGAGCTCGCCGCTCCGTCGCTCGAGGAGATCTTCATCGAGAAAGTCGGGCACGAGAGCCTGCAGGAGGTGGCGTGATGGACAAGATGTTCGCCGTGCTCAAACGCGAGTACCTCGCCGGCGTCCGCAAGAAGATGTTCATCGTGATGACGCTGGTCTTCCCCATCTTCCTCGGCGGCGTGTTCTTCATTCCGATGATGATCATGAGCAAAGGCCTCGGCGAGAAGGCGATCGCGGTCGTCGACGGCACGGGCAGCCTTCGCGCGACGTACACGAAGTCCGACGACCTGACGAAGATCGGCGGCGAGCGCGGCCCCGTCTCGATGCAGATCGAGTACGCCGATGCGAAGGGGCAGCCCAATCTCGACGCGTTCGCCAAGCCGTATCTCGACCGCCTGATCGACACCAGCTCGAGCAACGCCCACAAGCTCGACGCCGTCCTCGTCGTCCCGGCGAGCGCGCTCGATTCGAGCGACGCGAAGCTGAAGTTCTACAGTCGCTCCGCCGCCGACATCATCACGCAGGAGCGTCTCGCGTCGATCACCAACCGCGGCATCCACGCCCATCGTCTCGAGCTCCGCGGCTTCAAGGACGAGGAAGCGACGCAGCTCCTCGCCTCGGCGAAGGTGCAGGGCGTGCAGCTTTCGAAAACGGGAGAAGAGAAAAAAGGTGGGACGACGAACTTCCTCGCCGGGCTGCTCCTCTGCGGACTCTTCATGTTCCCGTCGTTCATCTACGGCCTCGAGATCATGCGCGGGATCATCCAGGAGAAGAACGATCGCGTGGTCGAGGTGCTGGTCTCGTCGATGACGCCGAAGCAGCTGCTAACCGGCAAGATCCTCGGCACCGCGCTCATCGGATTGACGCAGGTCACGGTCTGGCTGTTGATGGCATCGCTCGGCGCCGGCTACTTCGCGGCCGGCATGGCGGCGGGCGGGGAGAACATCCTCCGCTTCCTCCATCCGATGATGTTCTTCTACTTCGTTCTCTTCTTCCTGCTGGCGTATCTGACCTACGTCTGCATCTACGCGATCGCCGGCTCGGCGTGCAATTCGGACAAGGAAGCGCAGCAGCTGATCGGACCGATCACCATGCTGATGATGCTGCCGTGGTTCCTCGTTGCGGTGCTGATCACGAATCCCGACTCCTCGCTCGCCGTCGGCTTCTCGCTCGCGCCGGTGTTCGGACCGATGACCATGTTCCTTCGCACCCTCGTCGCCGATCCGCCGCTCTGGCATCTGGTGGTCTCGGTGATCGTCTCGATCCTCACCATCACAATCTTTTTCCGCATCACGGCGAAGATCTTCCGCGTCGGCATCTTGTCGTACGGCAAGCGGCCGACGATTCCCGAGTTGTGGCGCTGGTTGAAACTCGCCTAAGATCGCGGCCATCAGCAAAACAGGGGGCTCGATGGAGATCACGACTCTCAACGACATCTACGCCGAAACGTGCGAACTGCAGCGTGACGCGGCGATGATGGTCAAAAAGGGTGATCGCTGGGAAAAGATCAGCGTGCCCGAATTCCGCGACAACGTACGGTGGTTCTCGACGGCTCTTCGCAACCTCGGCGTCAAGCCCGGCGACCGGGTGGCGATCCTCGCGGAAAACCGTCCGGAATGGACGTTTGCGGATTTCGGCATCCTTTGCGCCGCGGCCGTCACCGTTCCGGTTTATCCCACGCTCCTCGCCTGGCAGATCGAGTACATCCTCAACGACGCCAGCGCCGTCGCCGTCGTCTGCTCGACCGAGGAGCAGATGAAGAAGGTGCTGGAGATCAAGTCGCACTGTCCGTCGATCCACAGCGTCATCGTCTGCGATCCGCCGGCCCCGCTCCCCGAGGGCGTGCTGACGTTTCAGAAGATGGTCGAGGACGGGCGCAAGGACGAAGAGGTCAACGGCCGCGCGCGATTCGACGAGCTGCGCAACTCGCGCAAGCCGAACGATCTCGCCACCCTCGTCTACACCTCCGGCACCACCGGCAATCCGAAGGGCGCGATGCTGTCGCACGGCAACATCGCCAGCAATGTCGCCGCGGTGACGCAGGTCCTCAAGCTGCAACAGGGCTGGGTCGCGCTCTCGATCCTTCCGCTGTCGCACATCCTCGAGCGCACCGCCGACTACTCGTATCTGGCGAAAGGCGGCACCGTCGCTTACGCCGAGAACGTGAACAAAGTCGGCGAGAACCTGCAGGAAGTGAAGCCCGACGTCTTCGCCGCCGTGCCGCGACTCTTCGAGAAGATGCGCGCGAAGGTGCTGGACAACGTCGCCACGCAGCCGGCGTCGAAACAGAAGATCTTCAAGTGGGCACTCGGCATCGCCGCGGAGCGTGTGCCGTATCGCGTCGAGCGCAAGTCGATGCCGCTCGGTCTGGCGATGAAATCGGCCGTCGCCGACAAGCTCGTCTTCCGCAAGATCCTGGCGCGCCTCGGCGGCAACGTGAAGTACGTCCTCTCCGGCGGCGCGCCGCTCTCCGCCGAGCTCGCGGCGTTCTTCATCGGCGCGGGGCTGGAGATCCTCGAGGGCTACGGCCTCACCGAGACCTCGCCGGTCATCACCGTGAACAGCCCCGAGTTCCGCCGCATCGGAACGGTCGGCAAGCTGATCCCGGGCGTGGAAGTGAAGATCGCGGACGACGGCGAGATCCTCTCCCGCGGACCGCACATCATGCAGGGCTACTGGAACAACCCCGAGGCCACGGCGCAGGCCATCGATCCGGACGGATGGTTCCACACCGGCGACATCGGCGAGCTCGATCGCGACGGCTTCCTCAAGATCACCGACCGCAAGAAAGACATCATCATCAATGCCTACGGCAAGAACATCGCGCCGCAGCCGCTGGAGGGGATGCTCAAGAGCTCGCCGTACATCGGCACGCCGGTGCTCATCGGCGACCGCCGCAAGTTCCTCACCGCGATCATCATCCCGAACTTCGAGAAGCTGGAGCGAGACGCCTCGGCCCTCGGCATCCAGTGGACCAACCGGCAGGAGCTGGTGAATCACGACAAGGTCAAGGCGATCTTCCAGAGCGAGCTCGATCGCTTCAACCAGAACCTCGACCGCCAGGAAAAGATCCGCCGCTTCGCCCTGCTGGCCAACGACTTCACCATCGAGAACGACGAGATCACGCCGTCACTCAAGGTCAAGCGCAAGGTCATCGACAAAAAGTACAAAGATGTGATTGATGGGATGTACATCGACGAGAACGTCGATGATGAGAAGGAACGAGCACGGGTATGACAGTCCTCGAGGCCACGCCGGCGCAGACCCCAACGACCAACAAGGCGTTTTCCATCGAACGCGAAGGCGACCTGGCCATCCTCTGGTTCGACCTCCCCGGCGAGAAGGTCAACAAGTTCTCCTCCACCGTGGTCCAGGAGTTCGCCGGCGTCGTCGACGAGCTCGCGCGCTCCACCGACATCAAGAGCGTCATCGTCGCCTCGCGCAAATCGGTCTTCATCGCCGGCGCCGACATCACCGAGTTCACGAAGATGGTCTCGCCGGAGCAGGGAAAGGAGTACGTCCGCCTCGGGCAGCAGGCCTTCCACCGTTTCTCCAAGCTGCCGCAGACCACTGTGGCCGCGATCAACGGCGCCTGTCTCGGCGGCGGCTGCGAGCTCGCGCTTTCGTGCGACTACCGCGTCATGGCCGACTCGCCGAAAGCGACCATCGGCCTGCCGGAGACGAAGCTCGGCATCTTCCCCGCGTGGGGCGGCACGACGAAGCTCCCGCGCCTCATCGGCCTTCCCGCGGCGCTCGATATGATCCTCAACGGCAAGGCGGTCGACGCGAAGCGCGCCAAGCGGATGAACCTCGTCGACGAAGCGGTCCCGCCGTCGATCCTGCTCGACATCGCAAAGGACTTTGCGAAGCGCAAGAAGCGGCGCGGCGGCACGGCGATGAAGTTCTACGTCGAGGGCAATCCGCTCGCCCGCAACGTCATCTTCGGCCAGGCGCGCAAGACGGTTATGAAGCTGACGCACGGCAACTATCCGGCGCCGCTGAAAGTCATCGAAGTAATGAAAGAGGGGATGTCGGGCGGCGTCGATCGCGGCCTGGCGAAGGAAGTCGACGAAGTCATTCCGCTGATCAGCGGCGACGTGGCGCAGAACCTCGTGCGCCTCTTCTTCCTGATGGAGGATTCGAAGAAGGATCCGTTCACGGCGAAACCCCGCGAGGTCGAGCAGGCCGGCGTTCTCGGCGCGGGTGTGATGGGAGGCGGGATCGCGCAGATCATCGCCGACAAGACCGACGCGAACGTCCGGATGCGCGACATCAACTGGCAGGCCATCGCCGGCGGATTGAAAGCCGCGGCGAAAGTCTGGAAGCGCAAGGTCGACGCGCGGCGGATGAAGCGCGGCGAGATGCAGCGCAAGCTGTCCCGCATCACCGCGGCCACCGACTGGAGCGGCTTCTCGCGCATGGACGTCGTGGTCGAGGCGGTCGTGGAGAGCGTCGCCATCAAGCGCCAGGTGCTGGCCGAGTTCGAGGCGATCGAAAAGCCGGGAGCGATTTTCGCGACCAACACGTCGACCATTCCGATCACACAAATCGCGGCGGAAGCGAAGCATCCGGAGAACGTCGTCGGAATGCACTTCTTCAATCCCGTCGACCGCATGCCGCTGGTCGAAGTGATCCGCGGGGCGAAGAGCTCCGACGCGGCGATGGTCACGGTGGCGAACTTCGCGCGCAAGCTCGGCAAGACGGTCGTCTATTGCAACGACGGCCCCGGCTTCGTCGTCAATCGCATCCTCGGGCCGTACATGAACGAGTCGGGGTTCCTGCTGGAAGAGGGGAACTCGATCGAATCGCTCGACAAGGCGATGGTCGACTTCGGGATGCCGATGGGACCGATGGCGCTGCTCGACGAGGTCGGCATCGACGTCGCCTCCAAAGTCGCGGTCATCCTCGGCGACGCGTTCGGCGCGCGCATGGAGCGCTCCACCGTCGTGGAGAAGCTCTACAAGGACGGCCGCCACGGCAAGAAAAACGGCAAAGGACTCTACGTCTACAAGGACGGCAAGCGGCAGGGGCCTGACTCGTCGGTCTACAAGGTGATCGGCGTCTCGTCGCCGCATGCAGCTGACGCGCGCGCGGTGGTCGAGCGGATGACGCTGGCGATGATCAACGAGGCGGCGCTCATCCTCGACGAGAAGATCGTCGCCACCGCCGGCGAGCTCGATCTGGCGATGATCATGGGCACCGGCTTCCCGCCGTTCCGCGGCGGCCTGCTGCGCTACGCCGACTCGCTCGGCCTGCCGTACATCCTGGCGCGGCTCGACGAGCTGACCAGGCTCGGCGCGCGCTTCGTGGCCACCGAGCCGCTGCGCAAGCTGGCGGAGAGCGGAAGAACGTTCTACGAGGCGTACTCGCGCTCGTGAACTTTCCGGAGCCCCCAACTCCACTCACGCCCCCCCAACGACTCGCCGTGATCATCACGGCGATCGTCTGCGCCGGGTCGCGTTTCCTGGCGCTGGCGCAATCGCTCTGGGACTGGGACGAGACGCTCTTCTGCCTCGCCATGCGCTCGTATGACGTCACGAGCCATCATCCGCACCCGCCCGGCTTCCCGGTCTACATCGCGCTCGGACACATCGCGCACCTCTTCACCAGGAGCGATTTCCGCGCGCTGCAGGCGGTCAATCTCATCGCCGCGATGCTTCTCTTTCCGGCGATGTTCCTCCTCGCGCGCGAGCTCCGCCTGCGCTTCGACGTGGCGCTCGTCTCCGCCACGCTTCTCGTCTTCTTCCCCAACGTCTGGTTCTTCGGCGGCGGCGCGTTCAGCGACATCCCGTCGATCACGCTCGTCGTCTTCGCCGCGGCGATGCTGCTGCGCGGATGCCGCGACGCGGAGTCGTATCTCGTCGGCGCGTTCGTCCTCGCGCTGGCGATCGGGATCCGTCCGCAGAACCTGCTCATCGGACTCGTGCCCGGCGCCATCGCCACGTGGCATCGCCTCCGCGCAAACTGGCGCGACGTCCTCTTCGCCGCGCTCCTCGGCGTGACGGTCGTCGGACTGGCATTCGGCGAGGCGGCGTGGGCCACCGGCGGTCTCGATCGATACGAGAGCAGCATCCGCCAGCACAGCGACTACATCACGCGCATCGATTCCTTCCGCGCCCCCGGCCGCCCGCCCCTCTGGCGACTGTTCGACCGCTTCTTCATCAAGCAGTACGCGTCGCCTCCGCTCAGCGTGCTGACGTCGATCTTCGTGCTCGCGTCGATCGTCTTCGCCATCCGCCGCCGCGACCGCTCGCTCGGAATCCTCGCCCTCACCTTCGGACCGTTCGCCGTCATGGCCTGGCTGATGCTCGATCGCTTCAGCGTCAGCCGCTTCTCCATCGGCTACATCCCGATGTTCGCCATCTTCGCCGCCGACGGCATCCGCCGCCTGGTGCGCGACCGCGTCGATCTGACGCTCATCGCCGGCGGGGCGCTCACCCTCGCGTTCCTCATCTGGACGTGGCCCGCGCTCACGCCGGTGCGCAACGAGGTCTCGCCACCGGTGCTCGCGGTGCGCGCCGCGCAGCAGCATCTCGATCCGGCACGCGATCACCTCTTCGTCGCCTTCAACATGACGCCGTTCGTCGAGTACTTCGCGCCGTCGATGCCGTTCACGCGCGTGATGGACGATCGCGCCATGCCGCTCTCGCACGCCGGACAGCGCCCGTGGCTGCTGGCCGAAGACGAGTCGATGCCGCGCAGCGGATACGTCTTCCGCCGCGATCGCGGACATCTCTGGAACATCGCGCGCCGGCACTACTTCGAGTGCAGCGTCGAGCCGATGTCGCGCCTCCCGCAGTTCGTCTCCGGCTGGTACCTCGCGGAGCGAAACGGCATCGAGGAATGGCGCTGGATGGGCGCGCGCTCGATCACGAACCTGCCGCCCGCGACCGGCCTCACGAAACTGCGCCTCCTCTTCGACATGCCGGGCGAGATCATCGCGCAGCAGCCGTTCGTGACCGTGAAGCTGAACGGCGTCGTGCTCGAGCGCTTCGCCGCCGCCGCGCACATCGAGCGCGACTACAGAGTCACGCCCGCGCAGAACGGTGCGCTGAACGTTCTCGAGCTCGAGACCACGCGCGTTGCAAAGTCTGGTGACGATCCGCGGGACCTGGGGTTGCAGGTGCGCTATTTGTCGTGGGGCCCGGATTAGAATCGCGCGATGTCCCGCGCCGCGCTAGCCGCGATCGTTGTTCTATTCATCGCATGTTCGACAGCCGCGCCGGTAACCCGGCAACCGGCAACCGCCAACCGCCAACAAGGTTTCCTCCCCATCACCTGGGACGAATCCACCGGCCGCCTCCTCCTCGAGCCCCGCTTCAACGAGCCGATGATCTACCAGACATCGCTCCCCGCCGGCGTCGGCTCCAATCCGATCGGCCTCGATCGCGGTGAATTGAGCGGCACGCACCTCGTGCACTTCGAGCGCGTCGGTCCGCGCGTGCTCCTCGTCGAAGAAAACACGAAGTTCAAAGCGATCACCAGCGACGAGCCGGAGCGTCGCGCGGTCGAAGACTCCTTCGCCCAATCGATCCTCGCCGGCTTCAAGATCGAATCGAGCGACGGCGATCGCATCGTCGTCGACGCCACCGATTTCTTTCTCGGCGATGCGCACGGCGTGATCCGCCGCCTGCGTGACACGCAGCAAGGCTCGTACGCGCTCGACAAAAATCGCAGCGCGATCTACGTCCCGCGCACCAAGTCGTTTCCGCGCAACACCGAGGTCGAGGCGACGCTGACGTTCACCACGAGCGACCGTCCCGGCGCGCTGGTCAGCGGCGTGACTCCCGTCCCCGAGATCGTCTCCGTGCGCGAGCATCACTCGTTCGTCGCGCTGCCGCCGCCCGGCTACACACCGCGCAAGCTCGACCCGCGCATCAACTCCATCGGCATCGAGGTCTACGACTACTCCACGCCATTCACCGGCCCGCTCGAGCATCGCTGGGCCACGCGGCATCGCCTGCAGAAGGACACGCCGATCGTCTACTACGTCGATCCCGGCGTCCCCGAGCCGATCCGGGGCGCGATCCTCGAAGGCGTGTCGTGGTGGAGCAAGGCGTTGCCGTTCGAGGTGAAAGTCCTGCCGCCCGACGCCGATCCGATGGACGTCCGCTACAACATGGTCAACTGGGTGCATCGCTCGACGCGCGGCTGGTCGTACGGCGAATCGATCGTCGATCCGCGCACCGGCGAGATCATCAAGGGCAACGTCCGCCTCGGATCGCTGCGCATCCGCCAGGATTTTCTGATCGCGCGCGGACTCGGCGCCGACGACAAAACCGCCGCGGAGATGGCGCTCGCGCGCATCCGCCAGCTCGCCGCGCACGAGGTCGGGCACACGCTCGGCTTCGATCACAACATGGCCGCGTCGAGCAACCGCCGCGCCTCGGTCATGGACTATCCGGCGCCGTACGTGAAGATCACCGACGGCAAGCTCGATTTTTCCGAGGCGTATGCGAAAGGCCTCGGTGAGTACGATCGCGCCGCGGTGCGCTACGTCTACTACGACGATGACAACGCCGCGCGCCAGGCGGGACTCTTCGTGAAGGACGCCGACGCGCGTCCCGTCGGCGCCGCGCATCCGCTCGGCTCGGTGTGGGACAACGGCACCGACCCGGTGAAGAACTTCGCTCACGAAATCGAAGTCCGGCGGATCGCGCTCGAGCATTTCGGTCTAGAAAACCTGCACACCGGTGAGCCGCTGTCGTCGCTCGAAGAAATCCTGCTGCCCCTCTATCTGCACCATCGCTATCAGCTCGAAGCGGCGGCCAAATCGGTCGCCGGCCTCGACTACCGGTACGCGATCAAAGAGGAGAACGGCATCGATCCCCAGCCCGTGCGGCGGATTGTGCCGGCGTCGAAGCAGCGCGAGGCGCTCGAGTTGATCGTCGCCACGCTCGATCCGAAGTTCCTCGCCATTCCGCAGCGCATCATCGACGTCATTCCGCCGCGCGCGTTCGGCTACGAGACCGGCATCGCCGAGCTGTTCGAGAAGCGCACCACGCCCGTCTTCGATCCGATCTCCGCCGCGACCACCTCGGCCGACATCACGATCTCCGCCCTGCTCGATCCGCAGCGCTGCGCGCGTTTGATCGCGTTCCACGAAGAGAACGCGGAGAACCCGGGGATGTCCGAGGTCGCGGACAAGCTGATCGAGCGATCGATGGGGGAGAGCGCAATCGCGTTCAGCGTGCGCGCTCTGCTCGCGGAGCGATTGATGGAGCTCGCGTCGAACGAGAAAGCCGACGCGCACGTGCGCGCCGAGGCCACTGAGGCGTTGCGCAGGATGTCGGCGAAGCTCGATGCGAAATCGAGAGCCGTTCGCGACGACATCGAGCGTTTCCTCAACCGTCCTGCCGAAACACGCACCAAGCCGAAATTGCCTGAAGTCCCGCCGGGACCACCGATCTGAACATGCGCAAATTCATCCTTCTCCTCTTCATTCTTCTCTGTATGGCCACCACTGCGCTCGCGCAGTCGCCCGACGCCATTCGCGCGCACATGCGCTTCCTCTCCAGCGACACGCTCGAGGGACGTGGCACCGGCACGCGCGGCTATGCGCTCGCGGCCGAATACGTCGCGGCGCAATTCCAGTCGTACGGAATGGAGGCGCAGCTGCAGCCGATCAAGTTCCGCACGACGCTGCGCGACGCCGCTTCGTCGATGGTCGTCGAGCGTGACGGCGCGCAACCGGTCACCTGGACATTCAACAAGGAGTTCGCCACGTACGGCGACGTCCTCCGACCCGACACCTCCGCCAGCGGCCGCGTCGTCTTCGCCGGTTACGGAGTCACCGCTCCCGATCAGCATTACGACGACTACGCCTCGATCGACGCGAAGGGAAAAATCGTCGCGTACTTCACCGGCGCGCCGAAGAACTTCGCCAGCGAGATCCGCGCGCACTATTCGTCATCGCTGACCAAGACCGAGAACGCGGTGGCGCACGGCGCGATCGGCACGGTCACGATCTTCGGCCAGTACGACTCGCGCATTCCGTGGATCTTCATCACCAGCCGCTCCGAGCAGGGGCAGATGAACTGGGTGGAGAGCGACGGCACGCCGCACGCGACGCGGCGCGAGATCCTCGCCTCGGTGATCCTCAGCCGCGCCGGCGCCGAGGCGCTGTTCGCCGGCAGTCCGTACTCGCTCACCGACCTCTACACACAGGACTCGAACGGCACGCTGCGCGCGTTCGACCTTCCGCTGAAGACGACCATTCACATCGTCAGTCATCACGGCGAAGTCGTCAGCTCGAATGTCGTCGGCCTGCTGCGCGGCTCCGATCCGAAGCTGCGCGACGAGTACGTCGTCTACTCCGCGCATCTCGATCACCTCGGCATCACCACCCCGGTCAACGGCGATGCGATCAACAACGGCGCGCTCGACAACGCGTCCGGCATCGGCGCGATGCTCGAGGTCGCGCGGCTGATGGTGCAGTCGAAGCCGCGGCGCTCCGTGCTCTTCGTGGCGACGACCGGCGAGGAGAAGGGCCTGCGCGGCGCCGACTACTTCGCGAACAACCCGACCGTGCCGGCGAACGCGATCGTCGCCGACATCAACCTCGACGAGATCCTGATGCTCACTCCGACGACCGACGTCGTGGCCCTCGGCGCCGATCACAGCGACCTCGGCGAGTTTGTCGCGCGCGCCGCGAAGAGCGTCGGTATGACGATGAGTCCCGACCCGTATCCCGACGAAGCGAACTTCGTCCGCAGCGATCAGTACCCGTTCGTCCGCCGCGGCATCCCGTCGATCTACATCGGCGCCGGCTATCACGCGGTCGATCCGAAAGTCGACGCGCAGAAACTCCAGCTCGACTGGATCGGAACGCGCTATCACTCGCCGAGGGACGACATGTCACAGCCTCTCGACTTCAACGTCGGCGCGATGGTGGCGAAAGTGGCGCTTAAAGCGGGGGAGGCGGTGGCCAATCGCGATGCGCGGCCGCGGTGGAATGCGGGGGACTTCTTCGCGCGCTGACGGTTGATATGATTGCGGTCCGCTGACGGACCCTCGTGTCCGCACCATCGCCAGGCAGGAGCTTCCATGGCATTGACCGCTGAACAACGGAAGGTCGACCTCGTCGACCGGCTTGCGAGTGAGGCCCGCGCGCGGGTGGCCTCCCATCTCGCCGACAGTGTCGAGCACTTCGTGCGCCGTTTCTTCGCGCACGTCGCGGCCGACGACATCATCTACACCTCCCTCGAGACCCTCCTCGGCAGCGCGCTTTCGCTCTACGAATTCGGCGCCGAGCGCGAGCCGGGACAGGCGAAGGTCCGCCTCTTCAACCCGAATGTCGAAAAGAACGGCTGGGGTCTCGAGCACACCGTGCTCGAGATCGTGAACGACGACATGCCGTTCCTCGTCGACTCGGTGAGCGCGGAGATCAATCGCCGCGACCGCACGATCCACCTGCTGCTCCACCCCGTCCTTCGCGTCCGTCGCGATCACGACGGCGGCCGCGTGGAGATCACCGACACGATGAACGCGCCGACCGACGTCATGGTCGAGTCGTACATGCACGTCGAGATCGATCAGGAGACCGAGGAGACGGAGCTCGAGAACCTGAAGAGCTCCATCGAGCGCGTCCTCGGCCAGGTGCGCCTCGCCGTCGCCGACTGGCGGACGATGCGCGCCAAGCTGAAGGAAGACATCGCGGAGATCGATGCCTCGACGCTGCCGATGGTCGCCGAGGAGATCAAAGAAGCGCACGCCTTCCTCGAGTGGCTCGACGACGGCAACTTCATCTTCCTCGGTTATCGCCGCTACGGATTCGAGACGCGCGACGGCAAGGACTACCTCCCCGCGCAGCGCGAATCGGGCCTCGGCATCCTCAAGAACATGCGCGACGAAGCGGTCGATCGCGGACGCCAGGCGCTGTCGGATCAGGACAGCGAATACGCGCGCCGCAAAGACCTGCTCATCATCACCAAGGCCAACACGCGCAGCGTCGTCCACAAGCCGGTGCCGATGGATCGCATCGGCGTGAAGCGCTACGACGCGAGCGGCAACCTGGTCGGCGAAGACCGCTTCCTCGGACTCTTCACCTCCGCCGCATACAGCCGCAGCGTCCGCGAGATCCCGATGCTGCGCCTCAAGTTCAACCGCGTGATGGAGCGCTCGGGACTCGATCCGCATTCGCACAACGGCAAGGCGCTCGTCGACATCCTCGAGACCTTCCCGCGCGACGAGTTTCTGCAGATCACCGACACCGACCTCTTCGAGATCTCGCGCGGCATCCTGCTCCTGCAGGAGCGCCAGCGCCTCGCGCTCTTCACGCGCAAGGACGTCTTCGAGCGCTTCGTTTCCTGCTTCGTCTTCGTCCCGCGCGACCGCTACACGCCGGAATTCAAGGATCGCGCGAAGCAGATCCTGATCGAAGCCTTCGACGGCCGCGACGCGACGATCCACGACTACGTCACCGACTCGCCGCTGGCACGCGGCGTCTTCATCATCTGGATGAAGCCGGGACAGCGCATCCCTGAGGTCGACATCAAGCGGCTCGAAGCGATCCTCTCCGACGCCGCGCGCACCTGGAGCGATCGCCTGCTCGACGTGATGACGCAGACGCACGGCGAGGAAGCGGGCATCGAGCTGCATCGGCGCTACAAGAAGGCGTTCCCGATGGCGTACGCCGAGCGCTTCAAGGCCGATGCCGCGGAGCACGACGTCGAGCATGTCGAGGAAGTGATCAACACCGGCAACATGGTGGTCGATCTTTATCGTCATGGCGGCGACGAAGAGGAGCAGTTCCACTGCAAGATCGTGCACGGCGGCGCGCCCGTTCCGCTGTCGGAGATCATGCCGCGCCTCGAGAACATGGGGCTGAAGGTCCTGGCCGAAGTCCCGTACGAGGTGCAGCCGCTCGGATCGCCGCTGCCGGTGCGCATCCGCGACTTCAGTCTCTCCGCGCAGGGGATGCAGGAAGACCTCACGACGGTGCGGCAGAAGTTCCAGGACGCGTTCATCCGCGTCTGGCGCCGCGACGCGGAGGACGACGGCTTCAACCGGCTCATCCTCGCGGCGGAGCTGGAGTGGCACGAGGTCGTCGTGCTGCGCGCCTACGCGAAGTACATGCGGCAGATCGGCGTCAATCTCTCCGAGGCGTACGTGCAGCAGACGCTGGCGGGCAATCCGTCGATCACGCGGCTGCTCGTGCAGCTCTTCCGCAATCACTTCGATCCGGAGCTCGGGCCGGCGATGATGCGCGACGCGAAGGCGTCGTCCATCGTCGGCATGGGACGTCACGCCGCGGGGCTCGGCATCCGCGCGCAGATCGAAGACGCGCTCGAGGATGTGAAGAACCCGGACGAGGATCGCATCCTGCGTCTGTATGTGTCGCTGATCGAGGCGACGCTGCGGACGAATTACTTCCAGCGCGATCAGGCCGGCGACCGCAAGCCGTACCTCTCGTTCAAGCTCGACTCGCGGACCATCCCCGATCTTCCGCTGCCGCGTCCGATGTTCGAGATCTTCGTCTACGCGCCGTCGATGGAAGGCATCCATCTGCGGATGGGCAAGGTCGCGCGCGGCGGCATCCGCTGGTCCGACCGGCGCGAAGATTTCCGCACCGAGATCCTCGGCCTGATGAAGGCGCAGAACGTCAAGAACGTCGTCATCGTGCCGATGGGCTCGAAGGGCGGCTTCGTGGTGAAGAACCCGTCCGCCGATCGCGCCTCGTTCCAGCAGGAAGGGATCGAGTGCTACAAGACCCTCCTCCGCGGAATGCTCGACATCACCGACAACCTCGGTTCCGACGGTGCGATCGTCGCGCCGAAGGACGTCGTGCGCCGCGATCCCGATGATCCGTACCTGGTCGTCGCCGCGGACAAGGGAACGGCGACGTTTTCCGATATCGCCAACGGCATCTCCGCCGATTACGGCTTCTGGCTCGGCGACGCATTCGCCTCGGGCGGCAGCGCCGGTTACGACCACAAGGCGATGGGCATCACCGCGCGCGGCGGCTGGGAGGCCGTCAAGCGCCACTTCCGCGAGCTGGGGATGAACACGCAGGAGCAGGACTTCACGGTCGTCGGCGTCGGCGACATGTCGGGCGACGTCTTCGGTAACGCGATGTTGCTCTCGCCGCACATCAAGCTGCTCGCGGCGTTCAACCACTCGCACATCTTCCTCGACCCGAATCCCGATCCGGCGAAGAGCTTCGCCGAGCGCCAGCGGATGTTCGACCAGCGCCTGAACTGGAACGGCTACAACGCCGAGCTGCTGTCGCAGGGCGGCGCGGTCTTCGAGCGGAGCGCGAAATCGCTCACCGTCTCCGATGAAGTGCAGGCGCTCTTCGAACTGCCGAAGAAGACCGTCACGCCGGCGGAACTGATGAAGGCGATCCTCCGCGCGAGCGCCGACCTCCTCTGGCTCGGCGGCATCGGCACGTACGTGAAGGCGTCGTATGAAGACCACGCCGCGGCGCGCGACCGGGCGAACGATCCGATCCGCATCGACGGCGCGGAGCTGCGCGTGCGCGTGGTGGGCGAGGGCGCGAACCTCGGCTTCACGCAAAAGGCGCGCATCGAGTTCAACCTCACGGGCGGCAAGATCAACACCGACGCGATCGACAACTCCGCCGGCGTCGACACGTCAGACCACGAGGTCAACATCAAGATCCTGCTCTACGACGCCATCGCGCGCGGCGAGCTGGCCGGCATCGCGGAGCGCAACAAGCAGCTCGCGGAGATGACGGATGAAGTGGGCCGCCTCGTGTTGCGCGACAACTACGAGCAGACGCAGGCGATCACCATCACGCACAACCTCGGCGAGCCGATCCTCGACGAGCAGTCGCGCTTCATGCGCTCCCTCGAGCGCGCCGGCAAGCTCGATCGCACGCTCGAATATCTGCCCGACGACGACACCATCGCCGAGCGCCACGCGGCGCACACGGGACTGACCCGTCCCGAGATCGCCATCATCCTGGCGTACGCCAAGATCAACCTCTACTCCGATCTCCTGGCGTCCGATCTCCCCGATGAGCCGCAGCTGATGAACGACCTGCTGCACTACTTCCCGGTGGAGCTGCGCGAGCTGTACCGCCCGGCGATCGAGCGTCATCGCCTGCGCCGCGAGATCATCGCCACAGCGGTGACGAACAACATGCTCAACCGCCTGCGCCCGACGTTCGCGCATCAGGTGGCGGAGGAGACCGGCAAGCCGGCAGCCGACGTCGCGCGCGCGTTCGCCATCATCCGCGACTCGTTCGACATGCCGTCGATCTGGTCGGGGATCGAGGCGCTCGACAACAAACTGCCCGCCGTCGCGCAGACGGAGATGCTCATCGCCGCCGGACGCTTCACCGAGCGCGCGATCCTCTGGCTGCTGCGCAGCGGTTACGACAAGCTCGACATCTCCGCCGGCGTCGCCGAGTTCCGCCCGTGCGTCGAGGCGATCGAGAAGCATCGCGACTCGATCCTTCCGCCGTCGCTGCTGACACCGGTGAGCATCCGCGAGGCGGAGCTGCTGGAAGACGGCATTCCGGCGGAGCTCGCGCGGCGGATCGCGTCGCTCGACGTGATGACGTCGGCGATGGACATCATCCGCATCGCGCGTCGAGGTGGAGCGGTCGAAGAAACCGCGCGCGTCTACTTCGGCGTCGGCGCGCGCTTCGGCTTCGACAAGCTCCGCGACTGGGCCGGCGCGATCAACGCCGACACGCCGTGGCAGAAGACCGCGATCTCGTCGCTGGTCGACGATCTCTTCAATTACCAGAGCGAGCTCGCCTCGCGAGTCATCGCCGAGGCGAATGGCGGAGAGCCGGTGGAGACGTGGCTGGCGAAGCGATCGCGTGTCGTCGAGCGCGTCGATCAGACGATGACCGACGTCAAGGCCGCGCCCGCCGTCGATCTGGCGATGCTGACCGTGGCGTCGCGGCAATTGCGGGCGCTCGTCGAAAGTTAGTCCCAATCTCTGGCACGATCGATGAAGCCGGTCATTCACGTGACCGGCTTTTTCATTGGCCTTCTCGCCCTTTTCTTCGGCTTCGTCATCATCATGGCGATCTGGAGCCGCTGGCGCCGCCAGATGGGCGGCGGTTTCGGCCCCACCGAACTGAGCGACGGCAGCATGACCACCACGCCGACCGGGTATCCCGAGGAGATGCACGGGAAGGGAAAGAAGATCGGGCCGACGGACAACAACGCGGCGGAGATGTGAGCGTAAAGTTCACGGCGTGGATCCTCGCATCGCCATCGTCGGAGCTGGCGTTTCCGGACTGACCTCCGCCGTCGTCCTCCGCGAGCGCGGCTACGCGCCGCACGTCTTCGCGGAGAAAGACGCGGAGCGCAGCACTTCGGGCGCCGCCGCGGCGATCTGGTATCCGTACGACGCGGGGCCGGAGGAGCTGGCGGTGGCGTGGGGGATGTTCACGTACGGACGTCTCCTCGATCTGCTCGATGAGCCGGACGCCGGCGTCTCGCTGGTCGAGTTCCGGTCGTTCTCACGAACGGAGAGCATCACGCCGCCGGTCTGGACGACGGCGCTCGGCGCGCGGCTCCTCGGGCGCGACGAGCTCCTCGCGCCGTACAGGAGCGGCTACACGATGCGCGTTCCGTTGATGGACGCGAACCTCTACCTGCCATACCTGCGCAGTCGCGCCGGGGAGATCACGTACGGCGTGAAGTTCGACCGGCTCGACGACGTCGATCGCAAGTTCGACGTCGTCATCAACTGCACCGGCTTCGAGGCTCGGGCGTTGACGAATGATCCGGAGCTCGAGGCGCATCGCGGACAGGTCGCCATCGTCGAGCCGGTGCAGTTGCCGTATGCCTTCGTCTGCGATGAGGACCCATTGACCTACGTCATCCCGCGACGAGACGACTGCGTCCTCGGCGGCTGCAACGACAACCTCGAATCAATGGATGCAACGATCACGACGCGCATCGTCGATGAATGCTCGCGCGTGCTCGATGTGCCGCTGGTTGTGAAGGGCTCGCGCGAGGGTAACCGCCCGTTCCGCAAGTCCGGCGTGCGCGTGGAGGCGGACGTCCTGAGCGACGGCCGCCGTGTCATCCACGACTACGGACACGGCGGCGCCGGTTTCTCGCTCTCCTGGGGCTGTGCGCACAAAGTCGCGGAGCTCGTCGCTAGTCCTTCTTCTTCGCGATCAGCGACACGTCGTTGAACCCCGCCGCCCGACACGCGGAGAGCACCGTCATCACCGCGCCGTACTTCACTGACTTATCTCCGTGCACCGCCACGGGGCGATCGGGGTATTCGTTGTGCCAGTTGCGGAGGACGGCGGCGAGTTGCTCCGCGCGGATCACGGTGGCGTCGACGTAGAGCGAGCCGTCGGCCTTCACCCTCACCGGCAGCTGGCGCTCGGCGGGGCCGACGTTCACGGCAGTGCGCATGGCCGGCAGGTCGATCGGCGTCCCATTGCAGATCATCGGCGTGATGGCCATGAAGATGAGCAGGAGGACGAGAGATACGTCGACCAGGGGAGTGACGTTGATGTCGGACTGAAAGGCGTTCATATGGGATGAGACACGCCCGCGACGCTGTTGAAAACCGCGCTTGCGAATCATCACCTACCTCGCCCCCAGCCTCCCGCTCGCGCTCTTCGAAACCATCGCCGGACGTCTCGGCGCGGAGCTGATGCGCGAGGAGCGGATCTCCGGGCCGCTCGCCGGCGACGACGAGCCGTTCTCGCGCGGCGACGCCGATATCGGCTTCATCTGCGCGCCGTCGTATCGCGTGCTGCGCGGAACGGTGGAGCTGCTGCCGGCGCTCGTGCCGCTCGACGCGCGCGCCGAGGGGAAGCCGGTCTACTTCGCGGACGTCGTCGTGCGACGCGACTCGAACGTGAAGACCTTCGACGACCTTCGCGGGGCGCGCTGGGCGTACAACGACCGCAACTCGCGCAGCGGATGGTTCAGCATGATCGAGCGCGCCGGCAGCCCCGACTTCTTCGGCTCGCTGCTGCACGCCGGCTCGCATCTGCAGTCGCTCGATGCGGTTGCGAGCGGTCGCGCCGATGCCGCGGCTGTCGATTCCAACGTCCTCGCCCTGAACCGCCGCGACGATCTGCGCGTCATCGAGTCGTGGGGACCGTTCGCCATCCAGCCGGCGATCATCCGCTCCGCGATTCCGGAGGAGCGGAAGCGCGAAGTCGCCGCGACGCTGCTCTCCATCGGACGCGACGAGCTTGGAACGTTCGGGTTCAGCGGCTTTACGCCGGTCAGCGACGCGGCGTATTTGTGATTTGCATCACGTGCGAGGCGGCCTGTTATTTCAGCTCTTGATCTGCATCCGCGCGAAGCCGGTCACATGTGACGTGTCGTCCATGATTCCGACCGAGACGTCGTCTGTCCGGTCGTCGATCGTCAGGTCGTACTTCACCGTGATCTCCTTCCGCCGCTTGAGCGACTCGGCGGGGAAGCGGAGCTGGTGCTGCTGGTGCTTCACCGCGGAGACCTTCCCGTCACGGCGCATGAAGGCGGTGTAGCTGGAGAACTGGCCGACGAGGTCCGCGCCGTCGGGGATCAGCGTGAGGCCGCTCGTCGGGATCTTGATGTAGACCGGGATGACGACCTGCTGATCGGCCGCGGCCGGCGGTCCGGCTTTCGACAGGCTCACACTCAAATCATTCTTCGCGACGGGATAGAGCAGATTCGCGGCGACCGCGTCCTCCATCTCCGAGTTCGTCGACCGCTCGACGAACGCCTCGCGCGTCCGCACCTCGTATCCCTTCTTGCGCAGCTTCACGCTGATCGAGCGCACGGCGTCCTTGCGCTGGCCGTCGGTGTGATAGCCGAGGGAGTAGTACGACGACATGTCCTGGCTGATGGTGTTGAACGCGAGGTCGAAATTGTTCGAGCCGGTCAGCGCGGTGCCGCCGGTGGCCGAGGCGATCTGGCGGAGCGTGAGGAGCCCGTCCTCCTTCAGAGCGTCGCCGGCAATCTGCCCCTTTCCGTTCTTCGGCACCTCATCGGGACCGAAGCCGCCGCCGAGGCCGGACGGGGAGATCGGATAGAGCGTGACGCCGATGCTGTTCGCGATATCGGCGATCTCCTTCACCAGCGACGGCTGCTCGAAGCGCTTCGCCTCGGTGTAGGCGTTGTAGCTGTAAGCCTCGTCGAAATTTTCCTTCACGGAGTCGAGGAACATGAAGATCGGCAGCGCCGGATTCGTGGAGAGCTCGTTGGTCAGCATGACCATCGAGTTGCGGCCGTTGAGGCCGCGCAGCGAGGTGAGGACGCTCTTGACCGCCTCCACGCGCTGCGCCTGCTCGAAGGCGAGTTGCGTCGCGTGATTCTGCGCCGTGAGTATGCCTTCGCGGATGTTCGGCTTCTCGGCGACGTCACGCTCCTTCTTCATCGCGCGGTCGCCGACCATCCTCGTGATCTCGTCCTGCGCAATCTTGTCCCTCGTCTGGGCGAGCGTGGCGGTGGTCACCGTCCCCACCAGCCGGCCGAGCGTCTTCGTCGCCTCGCCGATGTCATTGGTGAACGGCAGCTCCACTTTCAGGCCGGGGCTCCATGTGATCAGCATCACGTGATCGCCGTCGCGCATCGTCCGGCCGAGGAACTCTTCCATCGGCTTCAGGACGCGGTTGCGCGTGAACGGCGTGACCGACGTGCCGTCGACGAAGATGACGACGTTGCGCGCGCGGCGGTCCGCCAGAGCAGCATCCTGTTGCTGCGGCGCTGCGGCCTTCGGATACTCACCGCGCATCTCCAGGAAGTTCGTGATCGTCTGCGGCTTGCCGTCCTCGATCAGCGTGAAGTCGTCTTTCGTCAGGCCGGCGACCGGATGGCCGTCCTTCGTGACGATCACGTCGACGTTGATCACGCGGACTTCGATCGTCTCGCCGAACTGCTGGGGCAGTGCGGGAAACGCAATCAGCGATGCGAGCAGTGCAGCGGCGAGCTTGCGCATGTCCTCTCCTCACGTGATCGGCAGCGTCGCGAATCCCGTCACGTGCGACGTGTCGTCCATGATGCCGACCGAGACGCCCTCGGTCTTGTCATCGATCGTCAGGTCGTACTTCACGGTGATCTCCTTGCGCCGCTTGAGCGAGTCGGCGGGGAAGCGGAGCTGATGCTGCTGGCGCTTCACTTCCGATACCCGTCCGTCGCGGCGCATGAAGGCGGTGTAGCTGGAGAACTGGCCGACGAGATCAGTGCCGTCGGGAATGAGCGTGAGGTTGCTGGTCGGGATCCTGATGACCACCGGCACGACGACGTGCTGATCGGGCGACGGTGCCTTGTCGCCTCCTGTGGCCATGCTCACATTGAGATCGTTTTTCGCGATCGGATAGAGCAGGTTGGCGGCGACGGCGTCCTGCATCTCGGAGTTGAGCGATCGTTCGATGAATGTCTCGCGCGAACGGACGCTGTAGCCCTTCTTATGCAGCTTCACGCTGATGGAGCGCACCGCATCCTGGCGCTGCCCCTCGGTGTGATAGCCGAGGGAGTAGTACGACAGCATGTCCTGCGTCATGGTGTCGAAGGCGAGATCGAAGTTGTTCGAGCTCGTGAGCGCCTTGCCGCCGGTGGCCGCCGCGATCTGGTGCATCGCCAGCAGCGCGTCGTCGCTGTGCGTCATCTCCGAGGTGCTCGCCGTGTACGTCCCGCGGTTCTCGGCACTGATCGACGCCATGTCGATCCCGAGGCCGCCGGCCGAGACCGGGTAGAGCGTGATGCCGCTGCTGTTGGCGACGTCGGCGATCTCTTTCACCAGCGTCGTGTCGGTGTAGCGCTGCGCCGCGACGCGCCCCAGGTAGCTCCCCGAATTGGCGAATTGCTCCTTCACCCTCTCGATGAATTCGAACGCCGGCAGCGCGGGGTTGGTGGAGAGCTGATCGGTGAACAGGACGAGCGCGTTGCGTCCGCCGATCCCGCGCAGCGACGCGAGGACGCTCTTGAGCGCCTCGACCCGCTGCGATTGCTGGAACTGAACTTTGTTCGCGTACATCTCCGCCTCGCGGATCGCTTCGGCGATGTCTGCCTTCTGGCCCGCAAGCGCGTAGTCGGCGGGCAGCTCGGAGATGCGACGCTCGGTCATCTCCAGGTCGAATTTCGTGCTCAGCGCCTGCGTGGTCGTGCCGATCAGACGACCGAGCGTCTTCGTCGCCGCGGTCACGTCGTTCGTGAACTCCAGGTCGACTTTGAGCCCGGGATTCCACGACACGATCATCACGTGGTCGCCCGCGCGCGTGACGCGGTGAAGGAACCTCTCGAGCGGCGTGAAGATGCGGTCGCGCGTGAAGGGATGAATCGTCGTGGTGTCGAGGAAGACGACGAAGTTGCGCGCGCGCGTGTCGGGCGGCGGCGCCGCGGGCTCGGCCGGTTTCGGCGCGCCGGGAGGAGGAGGCACCGGCGAATTTTCGGGACGCATCTCGAGGAAGTTCGAGATCGGCTGCGGCTTGCCGTTCTCGAAGAGCGCGAAGTCGTCCTTCGTCAGGCCGGTGACGGGATGCCCTGCCTTGTCGGTGACGACGACGTCGATGTTGATGACGCGGACCTCGATCGTCTCGCTGAAGAAGGTCGGCTGCTGCGGTTGCTGCTGCTGCGGAAAGACAGGAAGGGTGATCAGCAGGAGTGCAACGATGAGTTTCCGCACGAAGGACCTCCGGAGGACGATTGTCCTTCGAAAAGACGCGAAACGTGGGGAGATATGGTTACGTTGAGACGGCCTCGATCAGGCTGAACATGCCGATCGGCATGACCCGCTCGACGCGGAAGCCGCCGGTCGCCAGCAGTGCAGCCATCTCCGCCGCGCTGCGCTCACGTCCGCCGAGCATGACCAGCATGTTCAGGTCCATGAACGCGACCGGCGACGGCTGCGGCGAATCGGGGAGCAGCATCTCGGCGACGAGCAGCGTCGCTCCCGGCTTCGCCGCATTGTGGATCGACTTCAGGATGTCCGTGCAGCGGTCATCCGGCCAGTCATGAAGGATCGACTTGAGGAGATAGAGATCGCCGTCAGGCGGACACTCCTTGAAAAAGTCGCCCGCCACGAGCTCGATCCGCGGTTTCGCCGGCGTCTTCTCGATCACCTCGGGGAGATCGAACAGCACGCCTTTCGCGTTCGGGTTCGCCTCGAGCAGCGACGCGAGGAGCACGCCCTGGCTGCCGCCGACGTCGACGATCCGCGCAAACCGGCTCGCGTCATAAACGCGCGTCACGTCGCGCGAGACGATGGCGGAGAGATTGCCCATGCCGCGGGCGAAGCTCAGGCCTTCGTCGGGATTTTTCGCGTAGTACTCCCACGCCGGCATGCCGAGGATCTCGGCGGCGAGCGAGCGTCCCTCGCGGATCGCGTCATACAGCCGGCCCCAGGGCAACCAATGACCGGGCGCGGTTTCGGCGATCAAAAAGTCGCGGAGCGAGTTGCTCGAATCGGAGCGGAGGCACTCGCCGGCGGGCGTCAGCGCGAAGTGTCGCGGCTCGGTCTCGACGAAGATGCCGAGGACGGCGCAGGCGCGGAGGAGGCGATAGAGCGCGTCGGGATCGGCGCCGCATTCCTGCGCCAGCGACTCGACGTCGTGCACGCCCGTGGCCATCTGGTCAGCGACGCCGAAGCGCGCGGCGGCAGCGACGATCTGCGCGTGCCAGAGACCCATCAACAGCTGCAGGACGTGCACATGGGGAGGCATTTCGTTCATGTGGGGGGAGCCTACCGCGATTTCACGAACTCGGCGACCGCGTCGTACTCCTCGATCGCGCAATGCCCCTCCACCTCGGCGGCGATGAGCTTCTTTGGCACGCGCAGGCCGTCGTAAAGCGATTGCCCGAGGCGGAAAGGGATGACGTCGTCGCGTCGGCTGTGCATGACGAGCGTGCGGACGCCCGAGTCGTTGACCCATTCACGCGTGCGGAGCGCGAACGGCGCCGACCATCCGAGCGGCAGCGGCGAATAGATCGCGTTGCCGAGCTCGCGCAGCGACGGGAACGTGCTGTCGAGCACGAGGCAGCGCGCGCCGTGCGTCTTCGCGATCCACGCCGCGTACGGCCCGCCGAGCGACTCGCCGTACAACGCGATCCGCTCCTTCGGCGCGAGCTTGGTCGCGAACGCGTACGCCGCCTCGGCGTCCTTGAACAGACGCGACTCCGAGGGCGAGCCTTCGCTGCGGCCGTAGCCGCGCCAGTCGAAGACGAACGTGCTCACGCCGCGCCGCGCGAGCTCCGACCCGCGCGGGCCGCGCTCCGTGATGTTCCCCGCGTTGCCGTGGAAGAAGACGAGCAGCGGCGCGTGCGGATCGGCCGCGCGAAAGAGCCAGCCGTGCAGCCGGACGCCGTCGATCGTCGTGAGCCACTGATCCTCCGCGCCGTCCATCTGCCAGTTGCCGGCCGGATAGCGGTCGGGAAAGAACATCGACGTCCGGCGCACGAACTGCGCAAACGCGATGAGGGCGATGAGGAGGACGGCGAGGAAGACGAGCACGCGACGCATCTTTGTCCCTCTCCCCGCACGCGGGGAGAGGGTGCCGAAGGCGGGTGAGGGGTTTTCTTTCATGGGAGTCGCCCCCTCATCCGCCTTCGGCACCTTCTCCCCCGGGCGGGGGAGAAGGGGGTGGGGGCTACGACGACAATTTCTCCCAATCCGAATCGGGTGCATCGAGCGCCAGCGCCAGCCCCCCGTCCGACCCGACGAACACCGGGTCGTGCATGTACGTCACCTTGCCGCCGCCGACCTGCTTGAGGGCGTCCTGCAGCGCTTCGGGGAGGCCGCGGATCAGGCCGCCGCCGCCGGAGAGGATGATGTTGTTCCGCACGCGCTCCTGGAACTCCGGCTCGACGCGCGAGAGCAGGTCGAGCATCGTCTCGACCGTCGGCGGCAGCAGCGTCTCGCATGCGGCGCGCATCTCGTTCGTGATGTCGAACTGCGTCGGCACGCCGTTCACCGGCGCGGTCACCACCACCTTGTCGGGCGGCGTGTTGACGAAGCTGTACTTCTCCTTCCAGTCGCGCGCCATGAAGAGCGTCACGTTCGCCTGCGGATAGCGCTCGCTGATCAGCTTCAGCAGATGTCCGTCGATCGAATCGCCGGCGATGGTGAGCGTCCGCTGATCCTCTTCTGTCGGATAGCGTCCCTTCATCACGCAGAAGTCGGTGGTGCCGGCGCCGATGTCGATGATGAGCGTGTGCAGCAGCGCGTCGAGTCCGTACGCCACGGCGAACGGCTCGCTCACGATCATCAGGCTGTCGACGATCCCCTTCATCGTGTTGCGGAGGTACTGCTTGTTGGTCCGTAGCGCCGCGGCCGGGACGCCGACCACCGCGCGGACGTTCGCGCTCGAAAGCTTCCCTTCGTTGCCGTCGACACCGACGAGACGCAGCAGATGCCGCAGCAGCTCGCGCACCGCCTCGACGTCTTTGTCCGAGCCTTCTTTCAGCAGGCCGCGCTCGAGCGGACGGTGCAGGTCGAGCATCGTGCGATTCGCCACCGCCTCGTGGCCGATCATCACGTTTCGCTTCAGGACTTTCTTCGCCACCATGTCGACCGGCCAGCCGACGAAGCTGTCGACGACGAAGCGCTCGCCGTTCGAGGCCGAGATCGCACTCCGCGAGGTGCCGAGGTCGATGCCGACGTGCAGGACTTCGGAATCCGCCATTTGTTTAGATCCTTTCATCGCTTCATCATCGCTTTTCAATCGAATACGCCCGGATGCCGTCGAACAGCGCCCTCGCGATGCGATCCCTGTATTCCGGTTTGTGCATCATGGCCACTTCCTTTTCATTCGACATGCAGCCGACCTCCGCCAGGATGGCCGGCATCTCGGTGGCCACCAGGACGAGGAACGGCGCGCGTTTCACGCCCCAGTTCTGCAAGCCGGGATCGGCATTGCGCAGGCCGCCGTACAACTGCGACTGCACGGTGCTGGCGAGGCGCTGCGATTCGTCGCGGCGCGCGTCGGCGTAGATGCCGTCGAGCAGTTTGCGCATGTCCGCCAGCGAGTAGCCCGACTCGCGGTTCTCCTCGGCGGCGAGCCTGGTCAGCTTCGCGTCGCGCGTCGGTCCGAGGTAGTAGGTCTCCACGCCGTGCTCGTTCGTGTGATCGACGATCGAGTTGACGTGGATGGAGATGAAGATGTCGCTGGCCGAGGCGTTCGCGATGTGCGCGCGCTCGCGGAGCGGGATCTGCTGGTCGGTCTCGCGCGTGGAGATCACCTCGAAGCCGCTCTGCACGAGGAGCTTGCGCAGACGCGTGGCGATGTCGAGCGTGACCGCTTTCTCCGAGAGCGTCGGCAGCGTGGTGCCGGGATCGGTGCCGCCGTGGCCGGCGTCGATGACCACGCGCCGCACGGAGAGCGGCAGCGCGGCGGGATCGACTTTCTCGTACTGCATCATCTGCATCTGCGCCGGTGTGCCGGTCTTGCGCGGGATGGCGCGCTGCACGACGAACATCGGCTCGACGACCGGTTTGGAGAGGAGGAAGGTCGAGCCGGCGAGGGTCAGCGGGACGATGATGAGCGAGACGCGGCGGAGCCAGAGACGCCCCAGGCGCACGTTCGGCCGTACGCCCCGCGGTGGCAATCCGCGGATCGTTTCGAGGTTTTCGGTCACTGCCTGACGCAGTGCCCGACGCTTCACCCGATCGATATGTCCCGCTCTCATGCCCGCTCGCCCGTTTGGTTTAAAGGCTTCATTGTAGACCTGATAGAGTCTTCTCCATGAGCGACAACAAGATCTACAAACTCGTCGAGATCGTGGGCACTTCCAGCGACTCGTTCGCCCGCGCCGCCGATGCAGGGGTCGAGCGCGCGGCGCAGACGCTCCGCCACATCGACTGGTTCGAAGTCGTCGAGATGCGCGGCCGCGTCGACAACGGCAAGGTCGTGCAGTACCAGGTGAAGCTGAAGGTCGGCTTCAGGCTGGATTGATCGAGGGCATCACTTCGCGAACACCGCGGGATCGACCGGTGCCCCGGGATGGATCTCGCTGTACTTCCGCGTCGAGCCGATCCACGGATCGACCGACGAGAACTTCACCTCGTACGGCAGCTTGATGCCGCCGGCATCGCGGTAATCGTCGTAGTCGGTCTGCTTCGGGATGCGTCCCACCTGTGAGTTGAGCAGGATGAGCCGGCGCAGCGCGAGTCCGCTGGTCGCATCGAACCAGACCTGCACGCGCGTGTTGTCATCGAGCTTGTCGGAGACGACCCACGCGTCGCGATCGCCGACCTTCTCCTTCGCGATCACCCGCGCCTTGTCGTTCAGCGTGGCCGGATCAAACGGCTCGAACGACGGATAGACGTCGCGGATCGCCTCGAGCTCGCCGGGACGCATGTCGCGCGTTTCGTTCTTGTCGCGGAGCCAGCCGCCGCCGGCGCCGAAGCTCTGCTCGACCGTCGCGTCGCCGGTCTTCGCCTTCACGTAGACGCGATCGTTCGTCTCGCGCAGATCGAACGCCGCGCTGTTTCCTTTCGTGTCGACGCGCGTGCCGGAGCTCGTCCGCGATTTCGGATGCAGCAGCGGCAACGCCTTCTCGCCGCCGATCGCCGCGACGTATTTCGCCACGAGATCCTTCGCCGCCGGATACGACTTCCGGTCTTCGACCGGCGTGGGGAAGGGCGGTTGCGGCTGCGGCAGCGGCACGGAGGTGCGCGGTTTGATCTGACCGTTGTGGCAGGTGTAGCAGGTGATGACCGGCTGACCTTCGAACGACGTCTTGTTCAGGTCCGACATCATCGTGAGCATCCGGCGGCCGGTCTCTTTCTTCGGATTGGCGTCGCTGGCGAAGTCCCACTTGTTGCCATTGGCCTCGGTCGGCCCCACGTGGCAGTAATCGCAATGGACGCCGAGGGCGGCGCGCATCACGTTCATCTCGCGCTGCAGCTGGAGCGGCGTGAGGCCGGTGAGGATCTTCACGTTCTTCGGCTGCTGCGCGAGGAGCGAGGAGGCGGCGAGGAGAACGAGGGCGGCGCACGAAGCGATCCGGTTCATTGCGGCTCCTTTTTTGCGTGGGGTACGGGCGGCATTATGCGAAGCGACGCGGATGGGGCCGGCAACGGAACGAAGAATGTTCGGGTACGGGTCGCGTTCTCGACTCTGCTGAAGCTCGCGTTCTTCGCGCTGCTCGTCGTCTGCGTCATCAAGCTGTGGACCGTCATCCTGATGTTCACGGTGGCGGTGCTGCTCGCCGTGATGCTCGATCCGCTGGTCGGGATGATGGAGCGCCGCGGCATGCGTCGCGGCCTCGCCATCGCGCTCATCGCGCTCGTCCTCTTCGGACTGCTGATCGCGTTCGTCGTCATCGTGCTGCCGCTCACCGCGAGGGAGATCGTACAGCTCGGAAAGGATGCGCCGCAGGTCCTGCAGAAGGTCACGTCCGCCTCGCCGCGCTTGAAGTCGGCGATCGATTCCGTGATCTCCGGCGTTCGCACCTCGCCCGCGATGAAGGGGTGGGCGGCGCGGGCGCCGATGATCGGGATGTACGCGGCGGAAGGACTGCTCGGCGTCATGCTGGTGCTCGTCATCACGATCTATCTGCTCGTCGAGGGGCGGCAGATGTTCGAGTGGCTGATCGCGTTCGCGCCGGAGAACAAGCGGAAGCGCATCCGCCGGACGGCGTGCGAGTCGGGCGACGTGATCCTCGCGTACATGCGCGGCCAGGCGATCACCTGCTGCCTCTGCGGCGGCATCGCGCTGGTGACGCTGCTGCTGTTGCGCGTCCCCGCCGCCGTCCCGCTCGCGGTGCTCGCGTTCCTGTGCGACCTCGTGCCGGTCGTCGGGACGATCGTCATGACCGTGCCCGCCGTGCTCCTCGCGCTGCTCGTCTCGCCGACCGCGGCGCTGATCGTCCTCGCCGTCTACCTGGCCTATCACTTCATCGAGAGCTACTTCGTCATCCCGCGCGTTTACGGCAAGGAGATGCGGCTGTCGACTTTGACCGTGCTGCTCGCCGTGACCGCGGGCGGCGCGCTGCAGGGACCGGCCGGCGCGGTGCTGGTCCTGCCGTTCGTCGCCGCGTACCCGATCGTCGAGCGGATCTGGCTCCGCGACAAGCTGCCGGATGACACGGTGGAGAAACATGAGGAGCAGGACGCGGAGTAGGTGAGCGCTTCAGAAGAGCTCTTCGGCCAGCGCGACGATGATGCCCGCGGGGCCTCGCATGTAGCAGAGCCTGTACTTGTCCTCGTACTGGACCACCTCGCCGATGAGCTCTGCGCCGTCGGCGCGCAGGCGAGCGACAGTTTCGTCGACACTATCGACTGTGAACATGACGCTCCGGAGGCCCGGGGTGTTCGGTGGAGCGATCGCCGGTTCGATCGCGACCAGTTCCGGATTACGAAACTTCGTCAGCTCCAGCCGTCCGTGTCCATCCGGGGTCCGCATCATGACGATGTCGGCCTGAACACCTTCGAGTCCGTTGATGCGGTCCACCCACTGGCCCTCGACCGACCCCTCGCCTTCGCGCGTCATACCGAGCGTGGTGAAAAAAGCGATCGCGGATGCAAGGTCTTCGACGACGACGCTGATGTGGTCCAGTCTCTTGATCGTCATGTCGCTCCGGCCGGGCGGACTCGCGGGAGTATGAAATACGTGTAAATGATGCAGCCGACGCAAACGTTACAGACGCCGTCGAGAACATTGAATGCCGCAAGCGCAAGGGCGACATAGCGACTCGCTGTAAGACTGAACGGCAGAAGCGCGGCTGTTGCGACAGCCAGCAGAAATCCAACCCGCCACGCGAATACCTTCGGGGCCTTGTCCATCGCGACCGGCGCTATGCGCAGCGCGCGCACGATTCCATGTGCCAGCAGGGCGACAGGCGCTGTCTGCTTCGTAAATACCCTGATGACGTAGTCGAGAACGACGAACGCGATCACGGGCCACCAGCTCGTCATGAAGAAGAGGACCAGCAACGCGGCAGTGAGGATCGCCCCGACACGACACGCTCGCTTGTTCAGCCGCTCGGCGGACACAGGGCAAACGAGGTCTCGGAGCATCGCGCGATTCTAGTCCCTTCGTTCACCACCTCGACGGATACGTCCCCAGCACCTTCACCATCTCCGCCATCTCCGACAAATTCGCCAATGCGCGCGAGATCGGCGCTTCGTCCGAGCGGCCGACGAGATCGAGATAGAACGCGTACTCCCACGGCCGTCCTTCGACCGGACGCGACTCGATCTTCGAGAGGTCGATCTCGAAGATGGCGAATGCGCCGAGGGCGCGGAAGAGGGAGCCGGGTTTATTGGCGACGCGGAAGACGAGCGAGGTTTTCCAGCGGCCTGTGTCGCCGACCTTCAGCGCGCGTGCCGGATCCTTCAGCAACAGGAAGCGCGTGTAGTTCTGCGCGTTGTCCTCGATGCCGCGGGCGAGGATGCGTGCGCCGTAGATGCCCGCCGATTCATCGGAGGCGATCGCCGCTTCGTCATTGCGTCCGCGGTCCATGACCATCCGCACCGCGCCTGCGGTGTCGTGCACCGCCTCGGGGGCCATCGTACGATTCGTACGAAGGAACTGCGTGCACTGCGCGAGCGCCACCGGATGCGAATAGACGCGCCGGATCTGCGCCAGCTCGACGTCGGGCGGCGCGATCAGGTTGTGCACGATGCGCAGGTTTGTCTCGCCGGCGATGGTGAGGTTCGACTCCAGCAGCAGGTCGTAATTGCGATGGATGGAGCCGGCGAGACTGTTCTCGATCGGCGCCACGCAGCAGTCGGCGTCGTCGTTGCCGACCGACTCGAACATCTCCTCGAACGAATGGCACGGCACCGTCTCGATGTCGTCGCCCGCCAGCCGCCGCGCCGCCCGTTCGCTGAATGCTCCCCGCTCGCCCTGATACGCCACTCGAATGCTCATCAATCCTCCGGAAAACAAAAAGGCCCGCTCCGTCGATCGGAGCGGGCCTTTGATTTGTGCCGTTGTCGTTGTTACGCGATCAGACACCCCGCTCCTGTGCGTGGGAACGCAAAAAATCGAAACGCGTTCACGGAGCGGTGTGCGGTCATGTGCGGCGGATTATACGCGCTTCTTTTCCCACAACACGTTGACGATCTTCCACTCGTCGCCGAACTTGCCGAGCTCGAGGTAGTCGATCCAGCCGGCCATTTCCAAACGAATCACGGCGGCGTTGCCGAAGCGGTCGAGGATGCGCACGTCCTTCAGCTGCTGCTCCTTCGGGACGTTCTTGCCGTAACCCTTGCCGGTTCCTTCGATGAGCTGCGCGGCGTTCATGCTCTTCAACGTGCCGTCGGCCGCCACGATCCGCTTGGCGAGATCGGGATGCAGCGCGCGCGTCATCCGCGCCGCGTCCGCCGTGTACCAGCCCTCGGCGTAATCGAGCGCCGCGGCGCGGAGTTTCTCTTCATCCGACGTCTGGCCGTGCTCGGGAAGGACGACCGCGAGTGCAAAGAGGAGCGTCAGCAGCTTCTTCATCGATTCACCCCGTAATCTGCTTCGTCCCCGGCTCGAACGACTCCTGAATCTCGCGCCGGGTCATGTAGCTCAGACGTGCATTGTCCTGGTAACGCGCGCTCTCCAGCACCAGGCGGTTCAACAGTTTCGAAAACTGTCGCTCGTAGAAGTAGCGCTTGATGTCGGGATAGAAGAACGCCGCGACGGTGAGCGCGAAGGCGAACATGTTCTCGAAGATCGGAATCCACGGGATGGCGACGATGAGGCTGCCGACCACGAGACCGCAAAAGGCGAACGCGAAGCGCGCGGCGATGTCGCCGCCGCGGAAAACGTTCCACGAGCTCCGCTCCAGCGCGGTGATGATCCGCGCCGGCTCGGTGTACTGCGGGACCACCGTCTCCAGCACTTCTCTTTCCAGCGCTTCCCAATACGACTTCGAGCCGCTGAACTCGTCGTAAGCCGCTTTGATCTGCCGGAGCTTTTCGCGCGCGCACGTCTCGATCCCGTCATCGAAATCGGCGGGATCGAGCCCCCGCCGCCGGTGCTCGCATTCCTGCAGCACGGCGTAGACCACGTGACCAAAATCGAACTCCGGACCGGCGATGTTGAGCATTTATTGTTCCTCTGTCTCCTGCTTCTGCTGCTGGTACTGAATCACGCCCAGCTGTTGCAGCAGCTTGTTGCCGTCGATGATCACGTTGCCGTTCGGCAGTTTCGGGATCTGACGGATCTCCTTCTTCTGTAGTGCATCGATGAGCTGCAGGTAGACGTACGCGTCGCCCGCGCTGCCATTGAGCGCCGCGCGCTCCTTGCGGATGCCCTGGGCCACCGCATCGCGCTCGGCGAGCGTGGCCTGCGCTTCCTGCTTGCGCTTCACCACGTACGCATCGGCGTTGCGCATCACCTGCTGGAGGTCGCCCTGCGAGACCGTGAGCTGCTCGGTCAATTCGGCGACCTTCTGCTGCAGGTTCGCCTTGTTCGATTCGAGCGTGGCCAGGATCTCCGCCTCCAGTTTCTCGGCGTGCTTTTCCGCTTCCTTGCGGCGATTGATCAGGTCCTGGTAATCCTTCTTGAACGAGAAATCGCCGAGGATCACCTGGTCGACGATGATGCCGTACGGCTTCAGTTGGCCGGCCAGCAGCGTCGTCGCATCCGACGCGGCGTGGAAGCGCAGGTCGGGGTTGTAGTACTCCTCCGAATCGAGGCGGTTGAGCACGTCGCGCACATACGCGCGGGCCTGCGGCCGGACCACGCGCTCTTTTAGCGCGTCGGTGGTCGGCGCCACGATCTTCCAGATGTCGGCCGCGCGGGTCGGATCGATCCGCCAGCGGACGATGACGTCGGTCTCGATGTCGTTTCCGTCGCGGGTCTTGAAGCGGAGGTCGTCCTTCTCCTTGCGATCGCCGTCCGCCACCTTGGCCGACATCACCAGGTTCTGCGTCGACGTGTCGAACGTCGTCCAGTCATTGATGAAGGGCGCGAAGAAATAGGTGGCGCCCGGCGGCGCGATCTCCGTTCCGCGGGTGATCTTGTTGAAGCGGACGCCGACCTGCGTCGCTCCCGTCCTATGCGGCGAACATGCGGTCATTAGAAAGACAGCGGATAGCAGGCAGCAGACAGCGGACTTTTTCATCATGGTTCCTCAGTGATTCGACGAGAAGCGGCCGAGATCGGTCGGATCTTCATTGATGTAGATCGGTCCCTTGATGCCGTTGAGCAGCGCGAGACCCTTGCGCAGCTTGAGCAACTTGTCGGAGCCGGCGCCTTCCATGGCGCGATTGATCAGCACCGTTCCTTCCGCTTCCGCGCTCTTGACCAGCAGATCGGCCTCGGCGTGCTTCGAGCGTTCGTACAGATCGCGCTGCGCGTTGATGTCGGTGATCTGGGCCTGAAACTCCGCCGATTTGACCTTGATCAGGTTCTGTCCCTCGGCCACCGTCTGTTTGAGACGCGTGTCGACTTCCGCCTGCTTGGTCAGCGCGCGGTTGGTCAGCACCGACTGGTCCTGCAGCTTCTTCTGCTCGGTCAGTTGCTGGAACGTCGCCGGATAGTCGTACTGCCGGATCAGGACGTCGGCGAGCATCAGGCCGTTGTCCTTGAAGCGCTGGGCGAGCTCCTGTTTGACGTCGCGCATTTTCGCGACGCGGTGATCGCGGTAGAACTCTTCCGCGCGCAGCTCGCCGAGGTGCTGCTTGAGCGCCGGATCGGTGAAGCGGATCACGACGTTGTCCTCATAGCCCTTGCCGAAACCGAATTTCGACACGACGAGGAACGGATCGGCGATGCGGTACTGCACCGTGACGTCGACGTCGACGCGGTAGCCGTCGACCGTGGGCACGTTGACCGCGCCGATGGTGCGGTGATCCGAGCCGCGCTCGCTCGGGTCGTTCGTGAACTCCAGCGCCTGCACGTCGCGCGGAAAGCTCTGGATCGTTTCGTAACCGGTGATCTGGCGCCGGTAGCCCGGAAACACGAGCTCCTTCTGCAGACCCTTGTTCATGCCGAACGAGATCTGGCGCAGGCCGATGCGGTCGGGCGGGATGTACGTGAGGAAGCACGCCCGGAAGAAAAGCAGCGGCGCGAGGACGATCGCGACGCGCAGGAGGAGCCGCATGAACGGGCCGCCTTTGAAGAGGCCCGCCGGGAGCTTGAGCGACAACCGGGGCTTGAAGCGCGGAGGTGCTGATGCGCTTTCGAACATTCTTTTACCTGCCTTTTTTGTGTGGGGACCTTCGTTGATCGAAGATTTTATTTGAAATTCAGAAGGATGGCCGGAACATTACCTTCCAGCAATAACGAACGTAGGTCGGGTCCTCTGACCCGACCCGTCGGGTTGGAGAACCCGACCTACGTTTATTACGCTAGAATGCACGTTTTCCAACGCCGCGTCCCATCCGGGATGCGCAAAAAATCGAGGAGTTCTGATGACTGCTACGCTCGAAGTGACGCATCCATTCGATGCCACGGTGGCCGCCGGCCGTGAACCGTTCAAGATCAAAAACATCAGCGAGGCTACGCTCGGCCGCGCCGAGATCCGCCTGGCGGAGCACGAGATGCCGGGCCTCATGGCGGTGCGCGAGAAATACGGCAAAGAGAAGCCGCTCGCCGGCGCGCGCGTGATGGGCTCGCTGCACATGACCATTCAAACGGCCGTGCTGATCGAGACGCTCGACATCCTCGGCGCCGACGTCCGCTGGGTCTCCTGCAACATCTTTTCGACGCAGGACCACGCCGCCGCGGCGGTGGTGGTCGGCCGTCCGGAAAACGGCGGCACGATCGAGAATCCGCGCGGCATTCCGGTGTACGCGTGGAAAGGGGAGACGCTCGACGAGTACTGGTGGTGCACGTCCGAGGCGCTGTTGTGGCCCGACGGCGGCGGCCCGACGCTGATCGTCGATGACGGCGGCGACGCCACGCTGCTCGTGCACAAGGGCGTGGAGTTCGAAGGCAAGGGACACGTGCCCGACTTCAATCCCGCCGACGACCCGGAAGAGTGGGGCGTGATCCTCGACCTGCTGCGCCGCGAGCTCGCGCGCGATCCGCAGCGCTGGACGCGCGTGGCGAAAGACATCAAGGGAGTTTCGGAAGAGACGACCACGGGCGTGCATCGCCTCTATCAGATGATGGAAGCCGGCACGCTGATGTTTCCCGCCATCAACGTCAATGACTCGGTGACCAAGTCGAAATTCGACAACATCTATGGTTGCCGCCATTCGGTTGTCGACGGCCTCAATCGCGCCACCGACGTCATGATCGCCGGCAAGCTGGCGGTGGTCTGCGGCTTTGGCGAAGTGGGCAAGGGCTGCGCGCACGCGCTCCGCGGCCAGGGCGCGCGCGTGGTGGTGACGGAAATCGATCCCATCTGTGCGCTGCAGGCGGCGATGGAGGGTTACGAGGTCGTGACCCTGGAGAGCGTGGTGGAGAAGGCGGACATCTTCATCACCGCCACCGGCAACAAGGACATCGTCACGGCCGCGCACATGGGGCGGATGAAACACAATGCCATCGTCGGGAACATCGGGCATTTCGACAACGAGATCGACATGGCGGGCCTCAAGAAGGTGAGCGGGATCAAGCGGGTCAATATCAAGCCGCAGTACGACGAGTGGGTATTTCCGGACGGCCACAGTGTGCTGATCCTGGCCGAGGGGCGGCTGCTCAATCTCGGCTGCGCCACGGGACATCCGTCGTTCGTCATGTCGGCCTCGTTCACCAATCAGGTGCTTGCCCAGCTGGCCCTCTGGCAGAACAAGGGCGAATACGCCAAAGAGGTCTACGTGCTTCCCAAGAGGCTGGACGAAGAGGTGGCCCGTCTGCACCTCCAGCACCTCGGGGTCGAACTGACCACCCTGACGCCCGATCAGGCCAATTACCTCGGAATTCCGGCCGACGGACCGTACAAATCCGACCACTATCGCTATTAAAACCGGCAATTCACTGCACTTTTTGCGAAAACAGGCGGCTACAATGCCGCCTGTTTTGTTATGATGCACAAGATCATGTGCGTGCAACGCGCACTGTAAGCGAGGAGGAGCAAAAGTGCCGAGACCCAGAAAGAATGCCTCTGCGGGTTCCCAACTCTCACACGGACAGGCCAGTTACGTTCTCGATCGTCTGCTCAAGGACCGTCACATTTCACAGTACGACGTGCAGCGTTACGTCAATGACATGGGGCGCGAAATCGACGAGCTGCAGAGCCGTCTCGATTCGCTGCGCCAGGCTCACGGCGCCGGCAGCAGCGGCGGCGCAAAGGCAGCAGCGCCTGCTGCGCGCCGCCGCGGTCGTCCGGGACGTCCTCCCGGCCGTCCGGGTCGTCCGCCGGGACGCCCGCCTGGACGTCCTCCCGGTCGCCCGGGTCGTCCGCCGGGACGTCCGCCTGCATCAGCGTCCGCCGCGCCCGCGGCCGCGGCTGCTCCGGCAGCAGCAGCCAAGAAGGGCCGTAAGCGCCGTTCGGCGATTACGCCGGAACAACTCGCGTCACGCCAGCTTCAGGGCCGTTATCTCGCATTGGTGCGCCAGATCCCCGCGAACAAGCGCGCTCAGTATGCGAAGACCGCCAAGGAGAAGGGACGCGAGGCGGCGATCAAAGACATGCAGGACGCCATCAAGAAGTAAATTCACGACGTACTGCATTGCACGAAAGGGCGCACGAGGGGTGCGCCCTTTTCGTGTCTACACATCATGCGAAAACTCCTGCTGCTCCTGTTCGTCGCCCGCGTCGCGTGCGCCTCGACCACGCTCACGCTGCTCCATTTCTCCGATTACCACTCCCACGCGCTGCCGTTCTATTCGGAGGACCGTCCGGCGCAGGGCGGCATCGCCCGCGCCATCGGCTACATGCAGCGCGAGCACGCGCGCGGCGCGCTCGTCTTCAGCGGCGGCGACATGATCAACAAAGGCTCGCCCGCCTGGTCGGACAAATACCGCTGCCAGGAATGGCCATGGCTCAACGGCGTCGTCGACGCGATGGCGTTCGGCAATCACGAGCCCGACTACGGCTTCGCCGATTTCATGCGCTGCCGCGGCGAGCTCCGTTATCCGGTGCTCAGCGCGAATACGAACGGCTTTCAGCATTACGAGGTCTTCACGCGCCGCGGCATTCGCGTCGGCGTCTTCGCCCTCGCCGGTCCCGATTTCAAATCACTCGTGCGCATGCCGGAGCTCGCGTTCGGCGATTCGATCGCCGCGGCGCGCGAGGTCGTGCGCATCCTGCGCGAGAGCGAGCATGTCGATTACGTCGTGATGATCGGACACGAGCACACGGCCGACGATTACGCGCTCGCACGGGCGGTGCCGGGCATCGACCTGATCTTCGGCTCGCACAGTCACGAGAAGCACGAGCTGACGCGCATCGACGGAACGCAGACCTGGTTCATCGCGCCGTATCAATACCTGACGTACATCAGCCGCGTGACGGTTGATTTCAACGGACACCGGATGTCCGCCATCCACGGCCGGCTCGTGCCGGTCGATTCGCGGATGAAACCCGACAAGCGGATCGAAGCGCGCGTCGGGGAGATGCAGCGCGAACTGGAAAACGATCCGCAATACGCGCCGCTCTTCGTCACGATCGGTACGCTGGATCACGCGCTGAGTCTCGAGGCCCTTGCGGATGCATCACTGAATGCAATGCGTAATGCAGTGCATGCGGACGTCGCGTTGTCGACGATCAGCAGTTTCCGCCAACCCTTGCCGCCGGGACCGATCACGCTCGAGCTGCTGCGCGCCGCAATGCCGTACGACAACGAGATCGTAGTCTGCGAAATGCGCGGCGACGCATTGCAGAAACTCGTCGACGCGGTGGAGCGGCGCAAGGGGAGTGATTCGTTCTGCTACTTCGCGCGGCCGGAGGTGATCGATGCGGCGAAGATGTATCGGGTGGCGACGACTGATTACGTGGCGCGGATCGCTTATCGCGATTCGTTTTCGTGCGAACCGCAGAAGAGTGGGGTGCGAGTGCGCGAGGTGACAAAAGGATTCATGCTGCGCGAAGACGCAGCATCTCCGGTGCACCACCCGTAGACATGCCATGAGCAGCGTAGGTGCACCGGAGATGCTGCGTCTTCGCGCAGCATGAACTCTCACAGCCAGCCTTTTTCGCGCGCAATCCGGGCCGCTTCGACACGATTCGCCGCCCCGAGTTTATTGATCGCTTCCGACAGGTAATTGCGCACCGTCCCCTCGGACAGATTCAGCGTCGACGCAATATCGGCGCTGCTCTCTCCTTCGCCCGCCATGCGCAGGACCTGCCGCTCGCGATCGGTCAGCGGATCGGGCTCGCTCCACGCTTCGGCCGCGAGCTCCGGATCGATGACCCGGCCGCCCAACGCAACGCGTCGCACCGCGTTCGCCAGCTGTTCCGCGGGCGAGTCCTTCAATAGATATCCCGACGCTCCCGCTTCGAGCGCGCGACGGAGGTAACCACCGCGCGCGAATGTCGTGAGGATGATGACGCGCGTCGTCTTGCGCACCGCGTTCGCCAGCTCCAGTCCGGTCATGCGCGGCATTTCGACGTCGGTCAGCAGCACGTCCGGCTTTTCGCGCTGACAGATCGCCAGCGCCTCTTCGCCGTTCTGCGCGCGGCCGACGACCTCGATGTCCCCTTCGATTTCGAGCAGTGCCGCGAGCGCGCCGAGGACCATGGCCTGATCTTCGGCGATCACGACGCGGATCATGCCGAGCGCTCCGCGATCGTCAGCATTGAAAGCGGCATTGTGATCGTCACGGTCGTTCCGTTCGCGCCATCGCGGCTCAATGTCCCGCCGAGCGCTTCGATCCGCTCGCGCATGCCGTTCAAGCCGTTGCCGAATGTCGCGTCGCCGCCGCGGCCGTTGTCGACGATCGTCACCGCATATGAGCCGTCGTGCGGCGTCAGTGCAATACGGCAGCGCGTCGCGTTCGCGTGGCGGACGATATTCGTCACCGCCTCGCGAATCGCCAGTGCGATGACCGCCTCATGCGCGGGCGGCAATTGCAATTGGCCGAGGTCGCAGTCGAGCGTGACGTTCGCGGCGTCGAGTGCATCGCGCGCCGATTCGACCTCCGCCTGCAATCCGCCGGAGCGATAGCCGCGCACGGCGGCGCGCACCTGCGTCAATGCATCGCGCGAGATCCGCTCGACGTCGCGGATCTCTTCGCGCGCACGCTCCGGATCGCGCTCCGCGAGCTTCGACGCCAGCTCCGATTTCAGGATGATCACGGACAGTGTGTGCCCGAGGAGGTCGTGGAGGTCGCGCGCGATGCGCTCGCGCTCCGCGACCTTTGCCAGATGCTCGATCTCATCGTGCGCGAGTCGCAATTTCGCCTGCGAGCGGCCGACCCCTTCGAAATGCACGTTGATCGCGCCGACCAGTGCCACGAACACCACCACCCACACGACGGCGAATAGAGGCTTCGGCGTCGCGAACGCTTCGATCGCCACCAGCAACTCGATACCGGCGATCGTCGCGATCGCGGCGCGGTCATGATCGAGCCGCGACGCAAAGGCCGCCGCGTAGATGAAGAACGCGCCGGCGGCCGTATTGTGGGGATAGAGCACCAGCCCGAGGAGCAGCACGGCGGTGATGATCGGAATGATGTCGCGCCCGCGCACCCAGTAACCGCGGAAATAGAGTCCCAGGAAAACGATCGTGCCGCCGATCGCCGTCATCCAGTCGAGCGCCGTCGCCTGACGCGAGAACATCGGCGAGATCGCGAAGAACGCGACGTAGACCGTCCATGCGTATGGCGTCCAGCCGAGATCGTCGTTTCTGGGGATGAGGCGCATGGTTTACAGCCTACCCGAACATCTTTCCTTCGTCGCGCAGGTAGCCCTTGTACGCGATCGCCAGGAACAGCGCCGTGGCCACCGTCATCGCGATCACGTGCACATACGCCGGCAGTCCGCGTCCGCTGCCGATGACGCGCAGGGCGAGCTGCGAGAAATGAAACGGCGGGAGGAAGAACGCCAGCTTCTGCAGGCCGCGCGGCATGGCCCAGATCGGGACCCACAGTCCCGACAGAAACGACATCGGCAGATAAATCAGATTGACGATCGGCGCGGCGGAAGTCGGTCCGGCGTAATAGCCGACGGCCAGGCCGAGCGCGCAGAACGTCAATGCGCCGGAGACGAGCACGCCGAGGAGACCGAGCGCGCGTCCGAGTGAGATGTGTACGCCGCCGAATGAGACGCCGAGGATCAGCAGCGCGATGACGATGATCGCGCTGAAGACGAGCGCCATCGCCAGCTTCGCCACGATGTAGGCGGAGAACGGCATCGGCGTTGTCCGCTTCACCTGCAGCCAGCCCTGTCCGCGCTCGATCGCCACGCCGACGCCGAAGCCGAACAGCGACGCGCCGATCACGCCGAAGGCGCCGTACGTCGCGAGCATGTAGGTGGCCATCGAGATTCCGGGGGCGCTCCGCGCGTGAAAAACGATGGCGAAGAAGACATAGAAGATGATCGGGAAGAGCAGCGTCGGCAGCGAGTACTGCGGCATGCGCAGCATCTTCAGGAATTCGTATTTGATCTCGAGCAAATGTACGCGAAGCATTGTCGTCATCTCCCTAACAGCGTGAGGAACGCGTCTTCCAGCGAGCGCGCGCCATGTTTGATCTCGCTCGGTGTGCCTTGTGCGACGACCTTTCCGTGATCGATCACGATCACGCGGTCGGCCAGCGCGTCGGCTTCATCGAGATAGTGGGTGGTCAGCAGCACCGACTTGCCGCGCGCCACGAACGCGCGAATCTGTTTCCAGAGTGCGCGGCGCGCTTCGACGTCGAGGCCGACGGTCGGCTCGTCGAGGGCGATGAAGTCGGGGTTGCCGCAGATGGCGAGGCCGAACAGCAATCGCTGCTTCTGGCCGCCGGAGAGATCGCCGAAGTTCTTGTTCTCGATGCCCTGCAGTCCCGCCGCGGCGATCGTTTCGTCGAGCGGCATCGGATCGGGGTAGTAGCTGGAGAAGAGCTCGAGGTGCTCGCGCACGCGCAGCGTCTCCGGCACGCGTGCCACCTGCAGCATCGCGCCGGTGCGGACGCGGTTCGCCGCGTCGCGCGGATTCGCGCCGAAGACGCGCGCGATGCCGGAGTCGGGCGTGCAGAGCCCGAGGAGGAGGCGGACCGCCGTCGTCTTCCCCGCGCCGTTCGGCCCGAGGAGCGCGACCAGCTGGCCCGGCTCGATGGAGAAGGTGATGCCGTCGAGCGCCGTCGTCGTGCCGAAGCGCTTCGTGACGTTCGCCAGCTGGGCGGGGGAAGGGTGGGTGAAAGCTTCGTGGAGCGACCGTGGAGCAGTGATCGTCGTCATGGGGGACAAGATGCGCTCGGGGGGCGGAAGTGGATACTGGAGAAGGTCAGGAGAAGAGCGTGACGTTTGTCAGTTGAATCCATGGATGAAGCCATCCGTCTTTTGCAGCGACTATATGAATCCGTGGATGAACAGCTCGCGACGATCGATCGCATGTTTGTCAGCGTTCGACTCAAAGATTCGTCATTCTGTGAGATCCATGCCATTGCGCGTGGCATGCATGACCCGCTCGAGGCCAATCACTTTATCCATGGTTTCGTGAACGCCATCGCGCGCGGCATGCACTTCATCCATGGTTTCGATATCATGTCGGCGTGCCGCGTTCACGTGTGGTCAGCCCGGATGCAGTGCGTTTCGGCGCCATCGTCGAGCGTCTGCGGCTCGCACGCGGCTGGACGCGGAAGAAGCTCTCGCAGCGCGCGGGCCTGACGCCGCAGTACGTGGCGATCGTGGAGCAGGGCGGCAACATCCCGAGTCTGACCACGGTGCTCGAATTGATCGAAGTCCTCGGCGGCGATATCGCCGAGGTGATGCGCGAATTGATGGTGGCGCGGAACTCGCCGGCCGCCGCCCGGCCGGATTAGCGCGCCGCCTCCACCAAATACTTCTTCCGCCATGCCGCCCCCACCCGCACGCACACGCTGCACTGCTTCACCACCACCCACTCCTCCTTTCCGAGGTTGCAGCCGCCGAGGGCGTAGGTGCGGCCGTAGGGGAAGAGGCGTTGGGCGGTGACCGAGTAGCGGATGTCGTTGTCGCTCGGCAGGCCGTAGAAGAGCGGGACGCGAGCGTCGACCAGCGCGGTGTGGTGGATGGGGCACGTCTCGGCGTCTTCGCTGTAGCCGTAGGCCGGCTGGGTGTGGCGGCAGGCCAGGAGGAGCAGCAGCGCGGCGGTCAGCGGGACGAAGCGCATCGCTCATTCATGATAGCGCTCACCTTGACCCGTCCCCCTCCTCGAATATGATGTCCTCTCGTGAGCATCACACTCGACGACTCCCCTCCCAACACCTCGCGCACCTGGTTCGGTTCTTTCTGGGCGACGGCCATCGGCAAGAAGGCGGTCATGGCATTGACCGGCGTCTTCCTCTTCGGCTGGATCTTCCTGCACATGCTCGGCAACCTGAAGATCTACCTCGGGGCTGAGCATCTGAATGAATACGCGAAGTTCCTCATCACCATGGGCGCCCCCGCGCTGCCGGACTACACGTTGCTCTGGGTCTCCCGCGCGCTGCTGCTGATCGCGGTCATCCTGCACATCGTGGCGGCCACGCAGCTCACGCTGATGAACAGCGCGGCGCGGCCGGTCGGCTATCGCGATCGCGAGTACGTCCTCGGCACGTACGCGGCGCGGACGATGCGCTGGGGAGGAGTGATCATCCTCCTCTTCATCATTTACCACCTGCTCCACTTCACCACCGGGACCGTGCATCCGAGCTTCATCGAGCACGACGTCTACCACAACGTGGTGACCGGGTTTCAGGTGTGGTGGGTGAGCGCGTTCTACATCATCGCCAACCTCGCGCTCGGGCTGCACCTCTACCACGGCCTCTGGAGCATGTTCAATTCGCTCGGACTGAACAATCCGAAGTTCAACAACTGGAAGAAAGTCTTCGCGACCGCATTCGCGCTGGTGATCACGCTCGGCAATCTGTCGTTCCCGATCGCGGTGCTGATGGGACTCGTGAGGTAAACGGCCACAATGGAACTGGACAGCAAGATTCCTCCCGGCCCGCTTGCACAGAAGTGGGCCTACGCGAAGTCTCACTACAAACTGGTCAACCCGGCGAACAAGCGGAAGTACGACATCATCGTGGTCGGCGCGGGTCTGGCCGGCGGCGCGGCCGCGGCGACCATGGCGGAGCTGGGCTACAACGTCAAATGCTTCGTCTACCACGACTCGCCGCGCCGCGCGCACTCCATCGCCGCGCAGGGCGGCATCAACGCGGCGAAGAATTACCAGAACGACGGCGACTCGGTGTACCGCCTCTTCTACGACACGATCAAAGGCGGCGACTACCGCTCCCGCGAGGCGAACGTCCACCGCCTCGCCGAGCTCTCGCTGAACATCATCGACCAGGCGGTGGCGCAGGGTGTGCCGTTCGCGCGCGAATACGGCGGGACGCTCGAGAATCGCTCGTTCGGCGGCGTGCAGGTGTCGCGCACGTTCTACGCCCGGGGTCAAACCGGACAGCAGCTGCTCCTCGGCGCGTTCCAGGCGCTGGAGCGGCAGATCGCGCTCGGCCGCGTGAAGATGTACAACCGCCACGAGATGCTCGAGCTGGTCGTCGTCGACGGCCACGCCAAGGGCATCGTTACCCGCAACATGGTCACCGGCGCGATCGAGGCGCACGCCGCCGACGCGGTGGTCCTCGGCACCGGCGGCTACTCGAACGTCTTCTACCTCTCGACCAACGCGAAGGCGAGCAACACCACCGCGATCTGGCGCGCGTACAAGAAAGGGGCGGCGTTCGCGAACCCCTGCTACACGCAGATCCATCCGACCTGCATCCCGCAGTCGGGCGATTACCAGTCGAAGCTGACGCTGATGTCGGAGTCGCTGCGCAACGACGGACGCATCTGGGTGCCGAAGGCGCAGGGCGACAAGCGCGCGCCGGGCGAGATCCCGGAGAGCGAGCGCGATTACTACCTGGAGCGGAAGTACCCGTCGTTCGGCAACCTCGCGCCGCGCGACATCGCCTCGCGCGCGGCGAAGGAAGCATGCGACACCGGCTGCGGCATCGGCCCGAGCGGACGCGGCGTCTATCTCGATTTCGCCGACGCGATCAAACGCCTCGGACGGGCCACGATCGAAGAGCGCTACGGCAACCTCTTCGAGATGTACCACGACATCACGGCCGAGGATCCGTACCAGGTGCCGATGCGCATCTATCCAGCGCCGCACTACACGATGGGCGGACTGTGGGTCGACTACAACCTGATGTCGAACATCCCCGGCCTCTACGTCACCGGCGAGGCGAACTTCTCCGACCACGGCGCGAACCGCCTCGGCGCGAGCGCGCTGATGCAGGGCCTCGCGGACGGCTACTTCGTCGTCCCCGTCACCATCGGCGACTACCTCGCCACGCAGATGGGGAAGAAGGTCGCGGCCGACCGCGCGGAGTTCACGCAGGCCATCGCCGAGACGAGCGATCGCGTGAACAAGCTCCTCGGCGCGAAGGGAACGCGCAGCGTCGACTCCTTCCACAAAGAGCTCGGCACGATCATGTGGGACTACTGCGGCATGTCGCGCACCGCGGAAGGCTTGAAGAAAGCGATCCCGATGATCCGCGAGCTGCGCGACAAGTACTGGAAAGAGGTGCGCGTCCTCGGTGAAGGGGAAGAGCCGAACCAGTCGCTGGAGAAGGCGGGCCGCGTCGCCGACTTCTTCGAGCTGGCCGAGTTGATGTGCATCGATGCGCTGCAGCGCAACGAATCCGCGGGCGGCCACTTCCGCGCCGAATATCAGACCGAAGAGGGCGAGGCGAAGCGCAACGACGACGAGTACCTGTACGTCAGCGCCTGGGAGTACGCGGGCGAGAACGCCGAGCCGAAGCTGCAGAAGGAACCGCTGGTGTACGAGGAAGTGAAGCTGGCCACGAGGTCCTACAAATGAATCTGACTCTGCACGTCTGGCGACAGCCCGCCCGATCCGAGGATGGGAAGTTCGTCACGTATCAAGCCGACAACATTTCCCCCGATGCGTCGTTCCTGGAGATGCTCGACGTCGTCAACGAATCGCTGATCGCGAAAGGCGAGGACCCGATCCATTTCGAGCATGACTGCCGCGAGGGCATCTGCGGTTCGTGCGGAATGATGATCAACGGCACCGCGCACGGACCGATCGGTGCGACCGCCACCTGCCAGCTGCACATGCGCAAGTTCGCCGACGGCGACGAGGTGTGGATCGAGCCGTGGCGCGCGCGCGCCTTCCCGGTGATCAAGGACCTGATCGTCGATCGCAGCGGCCTGGACAAGATCATCCAGGCGGGCGGCTACATCTCGGTCAACACCGGCAGCGCGATCGAGGCGAACTCGCTCCCGATCCCGAAGCCGGTGCAGGAGCAGGCGATGGACGCCGCGGAGTGCATCCAGTGCGGCGCGTGCGTCGCGCAATGCCCGAACGGCGCGGCGCAGCTCTTCACCGCCGCCAAGATCTCGCACCTCGGACTGCTCCCGCAGGGACAGCCGGAGCGCTACTCGCGCGTGGTGAAAATGGTGGAGACGATGGAGTCGATGTTCGGCTCCTGCACGATGTTCCGCGAATGCGAGGCGGTCTGTCCGAAGGGGATCTCGACGGACTTCATCGCGCGGATGAATCGCGATTACATCGTGGCGAAGTTCAAGGCGTAGGGCGGGTTCTCTAACCCGCCCCCCCCTTTGGCGGGTCTGAGGACCCGCCCTACGTTCACTTCACTTTCTTCTGCGCTTCCTTCGCCATCTCGAGATGCTTCTGCAGCGTCGGGAGCGTCTTCGCGGCCCACGCCTTCAGGTCGGCGTCCTTCGCTTCCTTCGACGCCTTCTCGAACTCGGCGACGTCCTTCTCGTGGTCCTGGACCATGTCGTCGATGTAGCCCTTGTCGAAGTCCTTGCCGCTCTTCGCCGACATGGCGTCCATGTCCTTCTTCTCTTCGTCGCTGACCGCCGTCGGCAGCGTCACGCCTTTCGTCGCGGCGAGCTGCTTGAGCTCATCGTTCGCCTTCGAGTGATCGGTCACCATGCGGTCGCCGAATTTCTTCACGTCGGGGTTCGTCGCTTTCGATGAGGCCATGTAGCCCATGTCGACTTCGGCCAGGCCGCCCTGCGCCGCTTTCATCATGAAGTCGGAGTCGGCCGGATCCATCGCGGTGGCCGCGGCGTTGGTCGCGGTGGCGGTGCTGCCGGTGGTGTCGTACGCCGACGTCGTGGTCGACGTGTCGGTCGTGCTTGTGGTTGACGAGGTATCCGAGGTGTACGTCTCGTCCTTCTTGCAGGCGAGCGCTGCCATGACGAGAAATGCTGCGAAAAGAACCAGGTAACGCTGTTTCATTGATCCTCCACAAAGAGTTACGGGTCGTGCAAAAACTCGTGCATGAACTGCTCCATCTCGCCGACCGGAGTATCATTGCCGTTGGTCCTTAAGTAACGAAATGTCGAGCGAGGCGGAGCTGCAGGCGATCGCAGCCGAAGCTGCACGGGCGCTGTCTGCGCCGGTAGCGATGGTGGGGCTGCTGAACGGCGACAAGGAGATCGTCAAATCGATCGTCGGCTGGAGCCTCGCGTCGATCCCGCTGGCCGCATCGTTCGCCGCGCGCATCCGCGAAGCACGCGACGTGGTGATCATCGGCGACGCGCCGGCCGATCCGCGGCTCGCAACGCATCCGATGGTCGTCGACGCGCCTCACGTCTTGTTCTACGCCGGCGCGCCGATCGTCGATGAAGGGGGCCGCTTCCTCGGCGCGATCTCCGTGCTCGATCGCACGCCGCACATCGTCACGGCGGAACAGACCGCGCTGCTGCGCATCCTCGCGCGGCACGCCGCGCGCGAGCTGGCATTCGACGAAGCGCTGCACGAAAGCGACGAGCGCTTCCGCGACTTCTTCGAGCGCATCCCCGAATTCGTCATGAGCCTCGGCGTCGATGGCCGGCTGATGCACGCCAATCAGGCGACGCTCGACGTCCTCGGATTCACGCGCGAGGAGCTGACGCGGACGCCGCTGGTCCGGGTCATCGAGGCCGAATCGCGCGATCCGTTCCGCCGCGCGTTCACCGAGGTCTTCTCCAGCGGCGAGCCGCAGACGGTGGAGACCGTGTTCGTCACGGCGACCGGCCAGAAGCTCGACGTCGAAGGCTCGCTCTATCCGAAGCTCATCGACGGCACGCCGATGCTGGCCCGCGTGATCTTCCGCGACATCAGCGAGCGCAAGCAGTTCGAGGCGGACCTCGGCAGCGCGCGCGACGCGGCGCTGGAGGCGGCGCGGCTGAAGACACAGTTCCTGACCAACGTCAGCCACGAGATCCGCACGCCGATGAACGGCATCGTCGGCATGATCGACCTGCTGCTTTCGACCAAGCTCGAAGCCGAGCAACAGGACTACGCGCATCAGGCCCGTGCCAGCGCGGAGCAGCTGCTGTCGATCGTCAACAACATCCTCTACGTCTCGCACCTCGAGGCGGGCGGACTCACGCCGCCGAACGTCGACTTCGATCTTTCGCGCACGCTGCAACGGATCGTCGAGGTGATGAAGATCGCGGCGCTGGGCAAGGACCTCAACGTCTCGCTCGTCTACGACAAACAGATGCCGCCGATTCTGCGCGGCAACCAGGCGCGCATCCGCCAGATCGTCACGAACCTGATGGAGAACGCGGTGAAGTTCACCGAGGAAGGGACGGTCGTGCTCAGCGTCTCGCAGCAGACGGAGACGGAGACGCATCGCGTGATCCGCTTCGAGGTGCGCGACTCGGGGCCGGGCATCTCCGCCGAGGATCGCTTGCTGCTGTTCGAGCGCTTCTCGCAGATCGAGGCGTCATCGACGCGGCGCTTCGGCGGCGTCGGCCTCGGGCTGGCGACGGCGCGGCAACTGGTCGAGACGCTCGGCGGATTGATCGACGTCGACTCCACGCCCGGCATCGGCTCGACCTTCTGGTTCACCGTGCCGTTCCCGAAGCACCTCGGCTCGCGCAAGCCGATCGCGTCGTCCGATCTCGAGTTCCGCGGCAAGCGCGTGCTGCTCGTCGATCACTATCCGACCAGCCGGCAGATCGTGCAGCACTACCTGCAGACCACGTGGGAGATGCGCGTGGAGCTGGCGGATACGGCGGCGGAAGTGCTGCCGCTGCTGCGGCGCGAGCTCGCGGCCGGCGATCCGTTCCGCGCCGTGCTGTTCGACGCCATGCCCGACATGGAGCCGCTGGCGTTCGCGCGCGAGGTGCGTGCGCGCGAGGAGATCGCCGGCACGAGTCTCATCTACCTGGCGGCGAATTCGCGCGACATCAATCAGGAGCGCCTGCGCGAGGCCGGCGTCCATTCGTTCGTGGCCAAGCCGGTGGGGCAGGGTGAGTTGTTCGACGCGCTGACGCTGGCGCTCGCGCACGACGCGATTCCGCTGGCGCGTCCCGCGGAGCAGCCGTACGACTCGCGTCCCGCGCCGGCGCTGATCACGCCCGAACAGAGGAAATCGATCCGCGTCCTGCTGGCGGAGGACAACTTCCTCAACCGCAAGCTGACGATGAGCCAGCTGGAGAAGCTCGGCTACACCGCCGATTCAGTCGGCAACGGGAAGGAAGCGCTCGAGGCGGTGACGCGCGAGTCGTACGACATCATCCTGATGGACTGCCAGATGCCGGTGATGGACGGCTACGAGGCGACGATGGAGATCCGCCGCCGCGAGACCGGCGGCAAGCGGCGCCGCATCATCGCCATGACCGCGAACGCGCTGGAAGGCGATCGCGAGAAGTGCCTGGCGGCGGGGATGGACGACTATCTTTCGAAGCCGACGCGTCACGAGGATCTGGAGAAGGCGCTGGCGAGATACTTCACATGAGCATGACAAGGAATGGTCAACTAATTGTCGAACCTGTCACGAAGATGCCTTACAATCCGTCTATCCATACAGTTGAATCGAACCGGCAAACAGCCCCACGTGATGACGGACACAGCTTCTGGACGCCCAGGGCTCGATCTTGCAAGTGGAGGTAATGTGACCTTTCGAATTGATCCCGCCGGTCACCCGAACGCGGTTCGCGCGGCAAGCGGCCCGTTTGACACCACTGATTCAGAAGTAGATGATGCCGCCGTTTTTCAACGTGATGCTGGAGATGAACTGATGGATCCATGGTCGTCGCACATTTTCATTTTTTCGCCCGACGGTGCGAACCGCGATCCATTCCGCCCTTTCCGCACGTGGAACGAGGATACGTTCCCCCCGGGTCATTCGCGTTTTCCCTTCCTCCCGACTGAGAAGTACGGCGATCTTTCCTTCGATCCGGCTTTAGGTGAAAATGCCGGTACAGGAGAACGGAAAGTCGTACCGACGTTGGAGCAACGCGTCGCGTGGCGCGATGCGATGATGCAGGCATTCGGCGACCTCATCGAGGTTCCCCGCATCCAGCGCCGCAACGACTGACGCTCTTCTCGCCTCAGCTTTCAATCGCAAATCAGAAGGAAGCGGCGGGGCGCCGGGTAATCCCGGCCTGTGAGAGCTATGACTTTGCGTCTGCGGAACTACGGCATAGCCACGGCATACGCGACTGTCGGTGTCGGCGACGTCATCGATGAGATGAACGATTCGCGGGCGGCTGCGACAGAGTATGAGGATGCGGCCGCTGAGCGCGCGGCAAAGGCGGCCGCAGACGGGAAATCATCCGAACGCCAGGAGCTGTGGCCGCCGGAGCTCCTATTCATCCTCGGACAGGCCGACATCGCGACGATCTACAAGACGAAAAACTTCAAGCGCATCTTCGAGCTGCGTTACCCGCGCGCCAGCTCGCACGCCACGGGAGTGAACTGGGTTTTCAGCGTACCGTTCGAAGGGGGCCGCGCCGGCGAGGGTGATGGCAACGCACCGTTCCGCTTCATCGTGCACCTCCGTCTCCGCCGCTCCGTCTTCGCGTATCCCGGCATCGAGACGGAGATCGTCAATAAGTTGACCGTCCTGCTCGGGACGCATGCCGGCGAAGCGCGCATCCACGCCGGACTGGGATGGAGCGATTTGATCGTCGAGGGGTACTTCCATCCGACGGAGCAGTCGTTCCGCGACCTGATCCGATTCATCATCCAGGCGCACAGCCTCCGGCTCGCCTGCGGGCCGGAAGGGAACAAGACGTTTCTTCCCGTCCTGCAGCGCATCCTCACGGTCTTCGGCTATCGCGAGGGAACGGTGCCCGATTTCGAAACCTCGCGCGTGCTGACCTACCTGCGGGGCGTCCCGGGCGGTTACGCCGCACTGATCGAAGAGCTGGAAAAGCGCGCCGCGGCGGAGGGGAGCGAAACGACGATCGACATCCTCGACGGCAAGGCCGATTTCATGGTCAGCACGAAGCAGCCGTCGAAAGGATGGCTAGCACGGCAGCGCGAGCTCGGCGGCAAGGCGTTCCAGGAAACTCTGCGCAAGGTCGAGACCCACCTGATGTTTTTTCCGGCGCGGGAGTTCTACGAGTACACGCGCGGCGCCGATCTGGACATCGATGCAGGCGCGGTGGTGCTGCACGACGAAAAAGAGTGCGGCTGCGAAGCGAAGGCGAAGCCGGTCATCGTTCAGATCGAGCAGACGATGAAGACCCTCCGCCGCGGCATCGTGAAGCAGCCGTTGCCGATCGAGCACCGTTACGCCATCGACAACGCGCTGTTCCTTCTCGCCGCCGCTCTGCGCGATTCGAGCATCTGCTGCGACATCCGCGATGCCGTGCTGGCGTGTCTCGGCGGCCTCCAGCGAATCCTCGCGGAGATCAACGCGGAGAGCAAAGCGTCACCTTCTTCGCGCTACCGGCAGATGTGGAAGCGGCTCGACGAATGGCATCACCTCGGCGAGTTGCTGCTGCGACAGCGCACGGTCGGTTCATACGAGGAAATCCTCGGACAGAGCGACCGCGCGATCGTCTATTCGGGCGGCGTGCAGAAATTCCTCTACCTCGCCGACCAGCTCATGAAGGATTTCGCGAAACGCGTGCAGCCGATCGGCCCTCCGCATTTCGCCGCGATTTACGACTCGGTGAAAAGCATCTTCAGCTTCTATCGATCCGGTGCGCTGGTGCGCGTGCCGACGTCGCGCATCTTCGGGTTTCCTCTGATCGTTCCCGATCTCTGGCATGAGGTGGCAGCCGCGCTCTTCTTCATCCGGCACGGCGAAGCGCTCGGCCGGCTCGTGCGCGAGTTGGGTGACGACGAGCGAAATCATTACGTCGCGAACATCGCCGATCACTACGCCGACGTCATCGTTTACCTGCACGGTTTCCGCGGCGATTTCGGCAGGTTCCTCGTGTCGCTCGTGCACGGCTGGAAGCTGTCGTATCGCGACGTGCCGGACGAGGTGTGGCGTGTGAGCGTGGGGCATTTCCTGTTGCGCGCGTATCTCGTCTACGAATTCGATCGCGTGCGCCAGGCGCGCCGGTCGCGCGATCCGAAAGAAATGCAGCGTTTCTTCGAGCCCGCGATTGCGGAGGAGCTGATCCCGGAATTGAAGGAGCTGCTCGAGCCGCTGTTGAAGGAACGGCGGGATCAGGTCGGGGCCGAGGACTGGCAACTCGTCCACGCCAACAGCATCAAGACCACCTTTTCGTCGTATCACCGCCAGCTTTACTGGCCATTTGTCGATCTGCAGTTCCCGCCGCGCGAGATCGACCTTGCAACCTTCGACCAGGGAACGATCGCCGATTTATCGGCTGCCGACATCAACGAGTTATTCGGCGAGCTTGCCTATCGTCTCGCCCAAAAAGACGAGCTGTCCGACGAGGATTTCGCCGCGTCCGCGGCTCTCGGAGAAAGCGCTGCGATCGAATACCACCGCAGACAAATGACGCGGAACGACGGCGGAGAGGGCGATGGCGTCCGGTAAACCGCCGGACCACTTGAACTTCGTTCCCGGCGACAAGATCGCCGGACAGTTCCAGATCACGAGCTTCATCGGCGCAGGCGGCACCGCCGCGCTCTATCTCGCACGTGACACTCTCGCCGAGGCCAAATCGATCCTGCAGGCCGAGCCTGACAAATCGCCGCAGTACCGGACGCTGAAATTTCCGCTGGAACAAAGACAAGATCTCATCGACGGCATCACGCGAGAGGTGCAGGTCGGCAACAAAGTTCGACATCCGAACATCTGCAAAACGTTCACGACCGGCAAGCACAAGACCGGCAGGGTCGATCCCGCGACCGGCAGGGATGAGGAAATCGAGTTCGGCGTGATGGAGTACATCGGCGGCGAGAATCTTTTCGACGTCATTAACCGCCGTCAGGGTTGCAAGACCGAGGATGGAATTCGTTGGGCGATCGAGCTGTGCACGGGCGTCGGTGCCTTTCACGACGCCGGGATCGTGCATTGCGATCTCAAGCCGGAAAACTTGATGATCGATGGTACCGGTAGTCTGAAGATCATCGATCACGGCATGGCGACCTTCATCGGGACGTATTCGGGCGGGACCAGAAACTTCATGGCGCCCGAGCGGTTCAATGGCCCTGCACGACCGCCGGCGGATATGTACGCGGTGGGTGCGACTCTTTATCAGCTGTTCACCGGACGGCTATGTCTGCCGGGAGACAGCACCTCTGAGGTTCGCAAGAGTCAAAAAACACTGGAACAGCGGCGGCCCCTCACATTAGGTGTCGATAGGAGCATCGATCACGCAATCATGAAGGCGCTGCACCACGACGCAGAAGCGCGGCTCGACGCGAAATCGCTGCACAGCGAATGGGTGATCGTCGCGCAATCGTTCACGCCGTGAGCGCGACGAGTGCATTCGCGAGCCGCTCGTAATCCCCGATCTCGTTGTACAGCTGCGCCGAGATGCGCAGCAGCCGCTTCGGATGGCGCGGCCACGGCATCGCCGGCACTTCGATCTTCTGCGCGAAGAGGAGGTCCTGCAATTCCTCGAAGCTGCCGTCGGGAACGGGGAACGCGGCCATCGATCCGATCATCTCGTCGGGTGCGGGGTGCTCGATCTGGAGTTTTGAACAGAGAAGATCGCGCGCGGCGAGTGCGAGCTCGCGATTGCGGCGCATGACCTCCGGCCACCCGCCCTCCACGAGCGAGCCGATGTAACGAATCGCCTCGGGGACGCAGAGCCACGCGGACGGATCGAACGTGCCGGTCCAGTCGAACTCGAGATGGAAGCGGCTGCGGTCGGTGCGCGTCGCGTTCGCGCCGTGACTGATCGAGATCGGACGCAGGCCGAGGCGGCGGTTTGATTTTGCGTAGAGGAAGGCCGCGCCTTTCGGTGCGCAGACCCACTTGTGCAGGTTGGCGGTGTAGTACGTCGCGCCGAGCTCGCGCAGCTCGAGCGGCACCTGGCCGGGAGCGTGCGCGCCGTCGACGAGCAAGTCGATGTGGCGCGCGCGCAGCTCGGCGATGATCCGCGCGACCGGATTGATCAGCGCGGTCTGGCTGACGATGTGATCGATGAGGACGAGCCGCGTGCGATCGGTGACCTTCCCCAGCACGCGCTCGACGACGACGCCGGGTGACGCGATGGGGAAGGGGATCTCGGCGACGACGACCTTCGCGCCCTGCAGTCCGGCGACGTAGTCGAGCACGTTGCGCGAGGCGTTGTACTCCTGATCGGTGACGAGCAATTCGTCGTGTTTGTCGAGATCGAGCGAGCGGAGCACGGCGTTGACGCCGGCGGTGGCGTTCGGGACGAAGGCGAGATCGGCCGGCTCGGCGCCGACGAATTGCGCGAGCTCGGCGCGCGCGGCATCGAGCAGCGGCTCGAGCTCGCGGTTCATGAAGCGCACCGGCTCGCGCTCCAGCTGCGCGCGGAATTCGTCCTGCTTCGCCAGCACCGCGATCGGCGTGGCGCCGTACGAGCCGTGATTCAGGAAGGTGATGTCGGGGTCGAGGAGCCAGTGCTGCTTCACGCCGGGATGATACTCACGACGCGCGCGATTCCTTCGGCGAAGACGTCGGGACGGGTGAGCAGCGAGACGACGAAATAGCCGTCGCTGTCGAAATCGAAAAAATATCCCGGATGGACGACGACGCCGCATTCCTCGATGAATCGCAGCGCGAGCTCTTCATCCGATTCGATGCTCGGCACGCGCACCACCGCCGACCACCCGCCCTCCACCGGCAGCAGCCGCGCGCTCGGCGCGAGCTCGATGGCACGCGTGAGGATGTCGAGATTTTCCAGCGTACGTGCGCGGATCGCTTCGCGGATTCGCGGCGCGATCGCGAGCAGTTCGGGGAGCGCCTGCTGCACCGGTGTGGCGACGGAGAGGTAGTTGTCGGCGATCAGTTCGAGCGCATCGATCGCTTCGCGCGCGCCGGGACCGCTGACCCGGATCCAGCCGAGCTTGTAGTGGGGGAGGCCGGCTGATTTCGAGAGGCCGCCGAGGGTGAAGGTGAGGACGTCGTCGCGGACGAAGCTGTGTGGCACAGACACTCCTGTCTGTGCGAACGGGAAGAAGACCTCGTCGGAAATGATCGGAAGGCCGAACGAGGCGAGATCGTCCTGCTCGCGCGGCGTGACGTACGAGCCGGTCGGATTGTTCGGATTGACGACGACGATCGCGCGCGTGCGCGGCGTGAGCGCATCCGCGACGCGCGAGCGCTCGATCTCCCACCGCTTGTGAAGCTCGAGCGGAAACGAATGCAGCTCGATCAGTTCGAGGGACGCGAGGTGCTCGAGCAGCGGATACGACGGCGTCGCGGTGAGGATCGCGTCGCCCGGATCGGTGAGCAGTTTGAAGAGGTATCCATATGCCTCGCTCGTGCTGGAGGTTATGACGATCTGCTCCGGATCGCCGAGCGCCTCGCGCGCGGAGCGAAGACCGAGCGGCTCGGGCTCGTACGTCGAGCGGGCGGCGCGGGCGAAGATCTCGCTCAGCTCATCGAGCGGATAGACGATCGACGCCTTCGTCGGATTCGACTCAGTGAGATCGAGGAGATTGGGGCGCGATTGCCGCGCCAGCGTGAGGCGGTTCTGCGGCGCATTCCAGTGCGCCCGGCGGGAGAACATGCGCCGCATCGTACTCGCGCGCCTGCGTCATCGTCTTCTCCGCCTCGCTGCAATCGCCCTTCGCTGCCAACACGCGCGCGAGCGTGTCGAGCACGACGTAGGAATCGGGCCCTTTCTGCGCAACGGCGCGGCGGGCGAACGACTCCGCCTCATCGACGCGCTTCTCCTGCAGCAGCAGCCACGCGAGGTTGTTCAGCGCATCGCGTGAATTCGCATCGAGTGTCAGCGCATGGCGGAATGCTTCTTCCGATTCCTTGCGCCGGCCCTGCTGCATTTCAGCGTTGCCGAGGTTCGTCCAGGCGAGCGCGGAGTCGGGGTGTGCGGCGAGGAGCTTGCGGTACTCGGCCGAGGCCGACGCGTAGTCGCCCTTCTCCTCGAGCGCCACAGCGGCGCGGATCGAGCCGGCGACGATGTCGCGCGGGCGGATCAGGATCGCGGCGTGGCCTCCGCCGGCCCACGCTTTTTCCAGGCGCTCGAACGACGTCCAGCGCGGACGCTCATCGCCGAACTGCGTGCGGATCAGGCCGCGATCGGGATCGAGGCCGTCGAGGACGATGTAGTGGAAGAAGTCGTACTGGCGGCCGAGGGTGTCGATCACCTTCAGCATGAGGATGGTCGGGTGGCCGTCGCGAAGCTCGCGCGTGATCGTCTCGCGATCGCCGGTGACGAGCTGCGCGTCGAAGCCCTTGCTCCGCGCGGCGAGCAGCATGTCGATGGTCAGTACGCCGCCGCGCATTTTCGGGAGCGTCGAGTCCCAGGTCTGGAACGTCGTCGTGTCGCCGTAATGCTGGAGAACGGTGGAGAGCGAGCCCGCGCCGCAGGAGACGACGCCCCATTTGAGGAGAGGCATGTCGGGGATGACCTGGGCGGTGGGGCTGGGGCGTTGCGAACGTGGAGTCACGCTCACGCACGAGGCGAAGAGAAGGCAGAAAAAGAGTCGGGCGAGCACGGAGCTCGCCCGATTCTTGTACCGCGGTTCGATCACGATAGCGCGATGACCAGCACGAGCGCGGCAAGCGCGCCGAGGCCGACCCAGATCCATTCCTGCTGTGTGAGGCCTGCGGCCTGCAGCTGGTTGAGGTTCTGAGCGAGCTGGTGAACGTCCTGCGGCGAGAGCTGAGCCAGACGCTGATCGACCTGCGCCTGGTTGAAGCCGTGCTCCGCCAGGACCGTCGCCACCTGCTGATTGGCAGCGACGTCACGGATCAGAGCGAGATCCGCAGCACGCGAATCGAGACTCTGATTCGCTGCGGTCTTCGACGGCATCGGGCCCGCGAACGCCGGGACCGCCGCGATCGCGACGAGGATGAAAATAACGAACAACGATTTCTTCACGTCAACCTCCTTAATTAGCGGCGTCCCACGCGGACCGCCGATTCGTCAGAACGGATGAGCAAGAGGCGGACCAAGGGGGAGATAGCAGATAGCGGATAGCAGATAGCGGGAGGGTTTTGGTGGGTTGCTATCTGCTATCTGCTTCCTGCTATCTTGTCTTTTCCCATGATCCGCTTCGAAGACATCCTCGACAAGATCGAGAGCTACAAGCCCGATTACGACGAGGAGCTCCTTCAACGCGCCTACATCTTCTCCGCGCGCGAGCATCGGGGACAGGTGCGCAGCTCGGGCGAGCCGTACCTCGTGCATCCGCTGAACGTCGCCTACATCCTCTCCGACATGCGGCTCGACGAGACCTCCATCGCCGTCGGCCTGCTGCACGACGTGCTCGAGGACACGCTGACGACGAAGGAAAAACTTCAGGAGACATTCGGCCCCGACGTCGCCGAGCTCGTCGACGGCGTCACGAAGATCTCCCGTTACGCCTACGTATCGAAGGAGGAGCAGCAGGCGGAGACGTTCCGCAAGATGCTCCTGGCGATGGTCGGCGACCTGCGCGTGGTGCTGGTGAAGCTCGCCGACCGCCTGCACAACATGCGTACGCTGGAGTTCCTCCCCGAGGAGCGGCGGCATGCGATCGCGAAAGAGACGCTCGAGATCTACGCGCCGATCGCCAACCGCCTCGGCATGGGCAAGGTCAAGGCCGAGCTCGAGGACCTTTCGCTGCAGCACCTCCATCCGCGCGAGTACGACGAGCTGTCGAAGACCGTCGCAGAGAAGGTGTCGGTGTCGGGCGATCTCGTCGACCGCATCCGCACGACGCTCATGCAGCGCCTCCGCGAGAACGGCATCGAGTGCGAGGTCCACGGCCGCGTGAAGTCGATGTTCTCGATCTGGGCGAAGCTGCGGCGGCAGGAAACCGACATCGGTCAGGTCTACGACTACCTCGCGTTCCGCATCATCACGCAGTCGATCAAAGACTGCTACGGAGCCCTCGGGTTCGTGCATCAGATGTGGCGGCCGGTCCCCGGCAGGATCAAGGACTACATCGCCATGCCGAAGCCGAACTTCTACCAGTCGCTGCACACGACGGTGGTGGCGGAGAAGGGGCAGCCGTTCGAGGTGCAGATCCGCACGCGGGAGATGGACCTCATCGCCGAGCAGGGCATCGCGGCGCACTGGAAGTACAAGGAAGGGCGGGTCGGTGCCAGCAACGACGACAAGAACTTCCTCTGGCTGCGGCAGCTCGTCGAGCAGCAGCAGGAGATCAAGGATCCGCGCCTCTTCCTCCATTCGCTGAAGATCGACCTCTACCCCGACGAGGTCTACACCTTCACGCCGAAGGGAGATGTCTTCGCCTTCCCGCGCGGCGCGACGCCACTCGATTTCGCGTATCGCATTCACACAGATGTCGGCCACAAATGCGTCGGCGCGCGGGTCAACGGAAAACTCGTCCCGCTACGGACCGTGCTGAAGAACGGCGACATCGTCGAGATCCTCAGCGGCGCGACGCAGACGCCGAGCCGCGAGTGGTTGAACATCGCCGTCACCTCGCGGGCGCGGCACAAGATCCGGCACTGGCTCAACACCGAGCAGAAGCACCGCTCGATCGAGGTCGGGCGGAAGCTGATCGAAAAAGAGGCGAAGCGCTACAAGGTGCAGTGGCGGAAGCTGGTCGCGGAGAACGCGCTCGACGGTGTGCTCTCGGAGCACGGGCTGGCGCGCCTCGACGAGCTGTACGCCGACGTCGGCTACGGGAAGGTCTCGGCGCGATCGGTCGTCGAGCGCTTCGCCACCGACGAGCAGAAGGAGAAGCCGCTCGCCGAGCCGGGCGTGATCCAGCAGGCGGTCCGGAAGATCTTTCCGTTCACCTCGTCATCGCAGGCGATCAAGGTCCGCGGCTACGACGATCTGCTGACCTACCTCGCGAAGTGCTGCAACCCGTTGCCGGGGGAGCCGATCGTCGGCTTCGTTACGCGAGGGAAAGGCGTGGCGGTGCATAGCGCGAACTGTCCGAACGTGACCAACCTGATGTTCAACCCTGACCGGGCGATCGAGGTCGAGTGGGCCGATCAGCGGCAGAGCCAGTTCCAGGTCGAACTGGAGGTCGTGGCCGAAGACCGGCAGGGGATGCTGGCCAAGGTCATCTCCACGATCTCGAATCTGAAGACCAACATCCGGCATCTGGAGACGCGGACGATCGACGGGCGGGCGACGATCGAGCTGAGCCTGGAAATCGCCGACCTCAAGCACCTGGAGAAGGTGACGAAGTCGATCGCGGTGGTGGATGGGGTGACCCGGGTGGAGAGGCGCTACAACACGGGGCGGCACGCGACGGCGTGACCGCGAGCCCAGAAGAGCCGCCGCGGTTAGCGGGCGGCCTTCTGGATTTTGCCGGTACGGATGCAGCGGGTGCAGACCTGCAAACGGCGGACGACGCTGCCCAGCTTGACGCGGACAGGCTGGAGATTCGGCATCCAGCGGCGGCTCGACACGTTGTGCGCGTGGCTGACGCGGTTACCGAACACCGGGGTCTTACCGCAGACTTCACACATCTTGGCCATCGGAAAACTCCTCAAATAACGGAAAGGCGTGGATTGTAACCGTGCTCTGATTCCTGTGCAACCATCAGGCGAGGTTGCTTCGGGCAAATACGCGTGATCGTTCCACTTATCTATTTCTCGTAGAGTTGACACCGCCATTTAAACGTTGTAATTTCGGTCCACCTTTCAAAACTCCGGAGCCAGCGAGAAGTGAGTGAGATGGATGGGGTGAGCGGTGTTCTTCTCAAAGAGCAAAAATGTTGTCGGCCTTGATATTGGCTCCTCAGCAATCAAACTTGTCGAGCTGAAGGAGAAAAAAGGCGGACAGTTCTCGCTCGTGAAACTGGGTATCGAGCGGCTGTCCCCCGAGGCGATCGTCGACGGCTCGATCATGGACTCTTCCATGGTCGTCGAGACGATCCAGCGGCTGAACGCCGAGCAGAGCGTCAAGAATTCCAATTACGCCACCTCGCTCTCCGGGCATTCGGTCATCATCAAAAAGATCAGTCTCCCCTCGATGTCGCCGGAAGAACTGGCCGAATCGATCCAGTGGGAAGCTGAGCAATACATCCCCTTCGACATCAACGACGTCAACCTCGACTACGTGCCGCTGACCCAGCCGGGGACGGGCGACAACGTCGAGGTGATCCTCGTCGCGGTGAAGAAGGAAAAGATCAACGACTACACGTCGGTGATCAGCCAGACCGGCAAGATGCCGGTGCTGGTGGATGTCGACGCGTTCGCGCTGCAGAACGCGTACGAGATGAACAACGACGTCGAGGACGGCAAGGTCCTCGCCCTCTGCAACGTCGGCGCGTCGGTGACGAACGTCAACGTGATGTCGGGCGGACAGTCGATGTTCTGGCGCGACATCACCTTCGGCGGAAACCAGTACACCGACGCGATCCAGCGCGAGCTCTCGCTCTCGTTCGAGCAGGCGGAAGAGCTGAAGCGCGGGAACGCGGTCGCCGACTACACCATCCAGCAGGTCATCCCCATCCTCAACTCGGTCTCGGAGGATTTCGCGGGCGAGCTGCGCAAGACGCTCGACTTCTTCACCGCGACCTCGGGTGCCGACCGCGTGGACGAGATCATCCTCGCCGGCGGCGGCTCCGGAGTGCTGAACCTCGACGCCATCCTGCGCGACAAGTTCGGCATCCCGGTCTCGATCCTCGATCCGTTCCGTCGTATCACCGTTGACGAGAGTCAATTCAACCCCGAGGAGCTGGCCGAGATTGCTCCGAGCATGGCGATCGCCGTAGGCCTCGCCATCCGGAGGGTGGGGGACGCTTGATCAAGATCAACTTAGTGCGGGAAGGGCGTGCGGTTCGCGGCGGTGGCGCCGCGCCGGCTGCGACACCGTCCGTTGCGGCGGCGCAGGCTTCGGCGGCCGCCAACGTGAACAACATCATCATCATCGCCTTCCTGATCGCGGCCGCCGTCGCCGCCGGTGCCTACTGGTTCATCATGAAGGGGAAGCTCACCAGCGCGCAGGAGCAGGTGACCAGTAAGCAGGCCGAGGCGCAGAAGCTGGAAGCGATCATCAAGGACGTCGAGGCGTATCAGAAGCGGAAAGACAGTCTTCAGAAACGCATCGATCTGATCAATCAGCTGAAGCAGAACCAGAAGGGGCCGGTCCGCGTGCTCGACCGCGTCAGCCAGGATCTGCCCGACCTCGTCTGGCTCGATCGCATGAGCATGGGCGGCGGCACGGTCTCCCTCGTCGGCCGCGGTCTCAATCCGAACGCGATCGCGAACTTCGTCGACAACATCAAGAACGATCCGATGTTCGAAGAGCCCGAGCTCGGCAGCGTGACTCTGGTCAGTCCCAATCCGCTCATCTACACGTTCGACATGTCGTTCCACTTCACCTACGCGCCGAAGACCGATCAGGCGACGGGTGCGGCGGGAGCGACCACGACCGCCGGCGCGACGACGACATCGCAGGGTGCTACGCCGGGCGGCAGGAAGCCGTAGGAGGAGTCGATGGCAACGCTCACACTGGATGACAAACCGTGGTGGGTCGGCGCGCTCGTCGGCGTCGTCCTGTTCGGCGCCATCCTCTACGGCGTGAAGACATACCTGATCGAGCCGATCGAGAACCAGATCCACGATGCGGAAACGAAGATCGCCGAGCTCGATAAGAAGATCGAACAGGGGCGCGCGGCCGAGCGGAAGCTCCCGCAGTTCCGCGAAGAGGTCAAACGCCTGGAGCTCGAGCTGGAGAAGCTGCGCCGCATTCTCCCCTCGACACGCAACACCGAAGAGATCATCAAGAAGATCAAGTCGCTCGTCGATCAGGGCGACTTCAACCTGCGCAGGCTGTCGTTCCCGAAACTGGGAGGGGCTGCCGGCTCCGAGCCGTACGCGGAGTGGCCGATCAGCATCTCGGTGGATGGCGGCTACCACAACCTGGCGCAGCTCTTTAACCGGCTGAGCAACTTCTCGCGCATCGTCAACGTGGAGCAGGTCTCGATCACCGCGCTGCCGCGCCAGATCGACCGGACCATCGCCGTCGACTTCGTGGCCAAGACGTTCGTCTACGTCGAGCCGAAAGAAGCGCCGGCCAAACCGGCCAAACCTGGGAAGAAACCGGCGGCTTCGGAATGAGCACAACGATGAAGACACTCCGCCTCTCTCTTCTGCTCACGATCGCGATGACCGCGGTCGTGGCGACCGTCGTCGCGCAGACCGCGAAACCGGGCGGCGCCACGGCGACGACATCGACCACGGGAACGAGCGGCACGACGGCGACCACCGGTTCGGCGAACGTGCAGCAGAGCCTCCAGGAAATCCTCGAGGAGCCGGCCACCGGCGAGACGTATCACTACGATCCGCAGGGACGGCGCGATCCGTTCCGCTCGCTCGTCGGTCCCGCGCCGAAGATCCAGCAGGGCGTTCGCCCGCCGGGCCCGGCGGGATTCCTCATCGATGAGATGAAGCTTCAGGGTGTGATCAAGACCAAGCAGGGACCCGTCGGCATGATCAACGGGCCCGACAACAAGGGATATCTCGTTCACGTCGGCGACAAGGTCCTCGATGGTGAAGTGATTCGCGTTACCCCCTCCTCCGTGGTGTTTCGGCAGGAGGTCAATGATCCGACTCGAATCGAGCGCTACCGCGAGGTGGTCAAAGATCTCTCGCCCGAACCGTCGAAGAAGTAGGACGCGATGGGCGACGGTCATAGGGGCTGCGTGGAGGGTGAGATGGTGAAGGTGGGACGTATGAGAAGAGCGAACCGATTCCTGCTGATGGCAGGCATCCTCGCGGTTGTCGCGAGTGGTGCCGACGCCTCGCTGTGGCGCCGTCATAAGAACGATGCACCGGCACCGGCCGATTCGGCGAAGGCGGCGACCGCCGACCCCGCGGCCATGTCGCTCACGGCGATCGACCTCGACGGCGCGCGCGTGGTGCTGCACACCACCGGCACTCCCGCGTACACCTCGTACAGCCCGTCTCCGGACGTCTTCGTGGTCGACCTCTCCGCGACCGGCAAAGCGGCCGATATCAAGGTGCCGTCGGCGTTCCCTGCCGGGGTCACCTCCATCGCCGCCGAGAATGCCGTGGAGATGGGGACGCGTCTGACGCGCGTCACCTTCCGCTTTACCCAGCCGATGAATCCCACCGCATCGGCGGGAGAGAACTCCGTCGTCGTCGCGCTGCCGATCACCGTCCCCGAAGCGAAGATCGAAGAGCCGGCTCCTGCGCCGCAGGTCTCGGCCCAGCAGGTGGAGCCGGAAGCCCCGCACATCGAGCCGATCGCGGAGAATGCGACTCATGTCGCGGAGCCGGTCGTCAAGTCGATGCCTCTCGAGCCGGCCCCGGTCGCCGAAGCGCTGCCGCTGCCGAAAGCGAAAAAACTGAAAGACGTCGCTGCCGCCGGATCGGCGATCCGCATCACCGGCGACGGCGAGCTGACCTACAAGGCGTTCCAACTCGCGGGACCCGATCGCGTGGTCCTCGACATCAGCGGCGTCCGTAACGGCGTCGCCAAAAAGAACATCGACGTCAACGACTCGGTCGTGAAGCGCGTCCGCATCGGACAGTTCTCGCCCGACGTCATCCGCGTCGTGATGGATCTCGACTCGAAGACGACGTACGACGTCGCGCGCCAGGGCGAGAGCCTCGTCGTGACGTTCGGCGGTGCGCCGGCTCCGGCCATGCCGCTGGTGGCGCACGTCGACATCCCGCCGGCCCCCGCCCCGGCGAAGCCCGCGCCGGTCAAATCCGCGCCGGCGACCGCCTCGGTCGACGTTCGCGCGCAGGTTCCGGTAGTCGCCGACAACGCGCCGACCTGGAAGATGCCGGAGCAGGCGTCGAAGGGAGCGAAGTCGGTCATCACCGCTGCCGCCGGCCAGTCGGCGCCCAACAAGACGCAGTCCCGCACGCTGAGCACTCCGCCGGCAGGCGCGACGCCCGCCGCGGAGGACGTGTTCAACGAAGGACGGACCACGCCGAGCGGCGGACGCGAAGCGGTCCTCACCAACGGCAACATCGCCGGCCCGGGCGGACGGACGCTCAGCGCCGCCGGCCGCGTCTACACCGGCGAGCCGATCTCGCTGAACCTCAAAGATGCCGACATGAAGGACGTGCTGCGCACCTTCGCGCAGCTGACCGGCTTGAACATCGCGGTCGATCCGGGTGTCGGCGGACAGGTCACCGTCGACTTTGTCGATGTGCCGTGGGACCAGGCGCTCGACCTGATCCTCCGGCAGAACGGCTTGACGTACGTCCTCGAAGGCAACGTGATGCGCGTCGGCACGGTCAACCGCCTGGCGGACGAGACCGCGGCGGCCCGCCGGCTGGCGGAAGAAGAGCGGCTCAACGTTCCGCTGTCGACTGTCAGCTTCCTTCTCTCGTATGCGAAGGCAGGCGAAGTCTCGGGCCTCCTGCACGAGATCGCCTCGTCGCGCGCCCGCATCATCGTCGACGCGCGCACGAACCAGCTGATCATCAGCGAGATCCCGCAATACCTGCAGCTGATGCGGAATCTGATCGACTCCATCGACGTGCCGACCAAGCAGGTGGTCATCGAAGCGCGCATCGTGGAGACGACGAAGAACTTCCTGCAGCAGTACGGCTTCGTCTGGGGATTCCGCGGCTCGCTCGATCCGGCCCTCGGTACCGGCACCGGTCTGGTGTTCCCGAACCGTGTCGGCATCGTCGGCGGCCCGTTCGAGTTCGGCCCCGGCAACAGCATCCTGCAGCTGACGCTCAGCGATGTTCTCGGCACGTTCAACCTCGACTTCGCCCTCAACGCCGCGGAGGCCGAGGGTCTGGTCAAGGTCGTATCGGCTCCGAAGGTGACGACGCAGAACAACACGGCGGCTGAAATCCAGAGCGGTTTCCAGATCCCGTATCAGACGCGCGTCAACTTCACGACGACCGTCACGTACGTCGACGCCACGTTGCGGCTCTCCGTCACTCCGCAGATCACGGAAGCCGGAACGGTGATCATGGACATCGCGGTTCAGAAGAACGAGCCGGCTACCGGTCTCGCGGTCGAGGGTGGTGCAGGCACGCCGCTGTCGACGCGCCAGGCCCGGACCAAGCTCATGGTTCGTGATGGCGGAACGTCGGTCATCGCCGGCATCTATCAGGTGAAGGAAAACAACGCGCAGAGCCGTATGCCGTTCCTCCATCAGATCCCGGTGATCGGCAATCTGTTCAAGGAACACAACATCTCGTCGACGCACGACGAGCTTCTGATCTTCATAACGCCGCGCATCGTGCGCTCATGAGATGCGGCGAGGGTAGAGGGGCTGGAGGACGTATGAAGAGACTCTCGAAATCATGGATCTTTGCCGTCGTGGCACTGGTGTTCGGGTGCAGCGGTGACATCAACCGCAGCTCTTCGCCGGTCGAGCTGGTGGTGACGAACACCCAGAATCTCAATCTGATCGACCTGCTGCCGGGCGCGCCGAACTGTAACCAGGACGTCGGCACGGTCCTCATGCAGGCGATCGTCAAGAACGCGGCGACCACCGACAACCGGTTCAACGACGTTCGCATCACCCGGTACCGCATCTCGTACGTCCGCACCGACGGCGGCCACGCCGTACCGGCCGGCTTCGTCCGCTCCATCGACACGCTGCTCACCGCCAACGGCGGAAACACGTCGCTCTCGAAGTTCCTGGTCGTCGACCCGGACGCCATCAATCAGGCGCCGTTCGCATCGCTGCTGCCGATCAACGGAGGCCGCGACCCGGAGACGGGCCGGCCGGTCGTGAAGATGGAAGTCATCCTGGAAGTCTTCGGGCAGACGCTTGCCGGCGAGAACGTCGCGGGCAGCACGCGTTTCCCGCTGGACTTTTGCTACAACTGCAACGGCTGCGCGTAGCAGGGGGCCCACATGAAAACGATGAGACAGAAAACGCACCTGTTCGCACTGCTGATGCTCATGGCAGTGTTCGCGGCATGTAAGGGCGAGTCCCCGACCGCACCGACCTCCACATCGGGAGGAGGGGGCGTCATCCCGCCCACCGGCTCCGTCGTCACGCTGACCGTTTCGAACGCCAATCCGTTCGTGAGCTCGCAGAGCATCGTCACCGCGACGGTCACGCTGAACGGACAGCCGGTTGCGAACGGCACGGCGGTCGAGTTCACCACCGACTTCGGTACGTTCTTCGAGACCGGCACGCAGGCCGCGCTTCGCACCACGACCAATGGCGTGGCCACGGTGACGCTCACCTCGTCCACCGCCGGCAAGGCGACGATTCAGGCAGTGGTCAACAACGTGTCGAAGACCACGAGCGTGACATTCCAGCTGGTCCAGGAGCCGGGTTGCCCGCCGAATTGCCCGGTCACTCATCCGACCATCACTTCCGTCTCTCCGGCGTTCGGAGGGCCGGGCGGCGGCGACACCGTGACCATCACCGGAACGAAGTTCCTCGCTCCGGTGCGCGTCTTCTTCGATTTCGGCGCCGGTACGACGCCGAAGGAAGCGTTCGTCGTCTCCCGCACCGATACGCAGATCGTGGTCACTTCGCCGCCGGTCGATCTCGGAACCGGGCAGACCAAGAACGCGACGATCGTCGTGATCACCGAAGCCGGTACGACGACGGAAGACCGCGCGACATCTCCAGCCCCCTTCGTCTTCCAGGCTGAAGTCCTGACGCCGACGATCACGACGCTTAGTCCCGCGTCGGGTCCGATCGACGGCGGAACGCGCGTGACGATTTTCGGCGATGCGTTCCAGGCGCCGGTCCAGGTCTTCTTCGGATCGTCCGAGGCGCAGATCGTCAGCGTGCAGTTCAAGCAGCTCATCGTCATCAGTCCGACCGCGCGCGACACCGCGTCGGGCGGTTCCGGAACGGTGACCGGCCCCGTGGAAGTGCGCGTCATCAACATCAATTCGAACAAGACCGCGACGCTGGCGAACGGCTTCCGCTACACCGCGAAGATGCAGATCACCGCGGCCGGACCGACGGAAGGACCGATCGCCGGTGGCACCAAGGTCGTCATCGACGGCATCGGATTCAATGATCCGGTTACCGTCTCCATCGGCGGCTTCGTGGCCATTCCGATCAAGGTCACGGGAACGCAGGTCACCGCCGTGACCCCGGCGATCATTCCGACCTCCTGCAGTGACCAGGCCGGTCCGATCGTCGTCACGAACGTCGACAACGGCGACTTTGCGAATGGTCCGATCTTCACGTTCAAGGTTCCGAAGCCGACGATCCTCAGCGTCTCGCCGGTTTCCGTGAGCCCCGGCGGCAGCATCACGGTCACGGTGGCGAACGCGATTCCGGGAACGACGAAGATCACCATCGGCGACAAGACCGGATTCATCACCGCGGCGTCGACGAATACGACGACGAACGTGACGTCCTTCACCGTCACCGTGCCTTCCAACTTCACGTTCCCGACTCAGGCCTGTACGGTGGGCAATGTCGCCGGAACTCAGCCGTTGCCGCTCGACGTCAACGTGACATACCTCAGCGTGGAGTCGGGCTGCACCGATACGGTGCAGGGCGTCCTTCGCATCAACCCGGCGAGCAGCGCATGCACGATTCCGCCGCCGCCGAACGGAGTGGTCAGCCCGGCGGCACCGACCTGCGCCGCCACGACGCCTGCTTCACCCGTGGCGACCGGATCGGCGACAGGAACGGCTACGATCACGGTTCTGAACACGGCCGCCGCCGGATCGCAGCCGCTCACCATCACCGGCGCCTCGGCCTCGGCTCAGATCAACGGCACGTTCATCGTGGCTCCGACCACCGCCACCATCCAACCGGGCGGCAGTCAGAACTTCACCATCACGGTCGATCCGGCAGCCGCGGGTGCGTTCAGCGCCAACATCAACTTCACCAGCAACAACGCGACACCTCTGACCGGCTGCGTCAGCGGCACGGCAGCACCTTGAGCAGCATCTTTGACTGATCGATCCGCAATCCCGACCGCCCCCTGACGAAGGGGGCGGTCGCATCTGCGGCACAACTGGTCGAGAATTCGCACCGCGAGGAACATGGCACAACCGGCAAGCAATCCGAAGATCGAGGAGCTCCGGTCCCGGCTCAAAGCCGATCCGAAAAGCCGCATCTTCTATCCGCTCGCCGAGGAACTCCGCAAAGTCTCGCAGTTCACGGAAGCGGAGCAGGTGCTGCACACCGGTCTCGCCAATCATCCGACCTACCTCTCCGCCTGGGTGAGCCTCGGGCGCGTGATGCGCGACCTCGGAAAAAACGACCAGGCCGTCGAGGCGCTGACGAAAGCGCTGCAGCTCGATCCCGGCAACGTCGTCGCCGCGCGCATCCTCGCGGACGCCTACCTCGCGCTCGGCGAAAAAGTCGAAGCAATCAAGAAGTACAAGCTCGTTCATGCGCTGCTGCCTTCGGATGAAGAGCTCGAAGCGGTCATCGAGCGATTGGAGAAGGAGCTGCATCCTCCCGCGCCCGTCCCGGTCGAGCCGGAACCGGTAGCGATCCCCGAGGCGGCTCCCGAACAGCCGCCGCTCATGGACGAAACTCCGTGGGCCTCCGAGCCTGAAGCCGTGGCGGAGGCGGAGGTCTTTGCCGCCGCCGAGGAAGAGCAGGCGACCGGCGATGCGATCCCGATGTCGGCCACGCACGCCGAGAGTCCGTTCGAAGAACCGGTCGCCGATCTCGGCTACAGCGCCGACGCGTTCGCGATCGAGCAGCCGGAAGCGATGCACATCGAGTCGATGCCGCTCACCGCGGAGCTGCCGAGCGAAGTGATGCCGTCGGCATTTGAACCGGAACCGGAACCGGAAGCCGAGCCGGCCGACTTCTTCGCGCCTGCCGCGGAGCCGGAACCGGAGCCCGAGCCGGTGATGGAAATCGGCCTCGCCTCCGACATGCCGTTCCCGATCACCGCGGAGCTCCCGCCGCCGGCTGCCGACGATTTTTCGAAGACCATCACGATGGCCGACCTCTACGCGAAGCAGGGGCTGGTCGATGAAGCGCGCGACATCTACGAAGACATCCTGGCGCGCGATCCGAATAACGACGGTGTGCGCGCGAAGCTCGACGCACTGCAAGGCGATGTAGCACAGACACTCCTGTCTGTGCCCGAAGTTGAGCCCGAAGCGGAGCCCGAGTACGAAGCAGCACAGACAGGAGTGTCTGTGCCACAGACGTCGAAGATCGCCCGCCTGGAAGGCTGGCTGGCCAAGGTGGCGAGGAGAGACAGTGGCGGCGTTTAGGCAGGTGCTTGCCGGAATTCGCGATCGCGTCGAAGGGACGCTGGCCGTCAGCCTGATCGGCCTCGACGGCATCGCCATCGATACGCTGAACGACGGACACGTGCCTCTCGATGTCCTCGGCGCCGAGTTCGGAGGCTTCGTCAAATCGATCCGTCCGAACACGGAGCTCGATACGGGAGAAGTGCTACAGTTCTCCCTTGTCACGGAGAGGTACATCACGTTTCTCTCGGCTGTCACGCCGGAATACTTCATCCTCCACGTCCTCCGGCCGGACGGCAATTACGGGCGCGCTCGCTTCGAGCTGGCCCGGGCCAAAACTCTCCTTCGTGACGAATTGATCTGAGGGGCATCAATTGAATCTGAAGGAAATCCTGGAGCTCATCGACAAGGTCGCCGACCGCGGTATCGCGGGCGTCGAAATCGAACAGGCAGGAACCAAGGTCCGTATCGAGGGGAAGACGACGCAGCCGCAGGTCATCCACTCCTTCGTCGGCGGCGACATGAAGTCGGACTCGCAGCTCATGCCGGCGATTCCGATGCACGCGCTGCCGCCCGCGCCGCAGCAGCAGAGCGAAGCTCCAAAGGCCGTCGCGGCGCCGTCCAATCTGCACATCCTCACCTCGCCGATCGTCGGCACCTTCTACGGCGCTCCGTCTCCCGATGCCGATCCGTTCGTGCGCGTCGGTGACCGCGTGAAGAAAGGGCAGGTTCTCTGCATCATCGAGGCGATGAAGCTGATGAACGAGATCGAGTCGGACGTCGACGGCGTGATCCGCGAGATCTATCCGCAGAACGCGCAGGCGGTCGAATTCGGCGAGCCGCTCTTCGGCATCGAGGTCTGAATCGCCGATGATCTCGAAAGTTCTGATCGCCAACCGCGGCGAGATCGCCCTTCGCATCATCCTGGCCTGTAAGGAGATGGGGCTGAAGACAGTGGCCGTCCATTCGATGGCCGACCGCGACGCGCTGCACGTCCGCTACGCCGATGACGACGTCTGCATCGGCCCGGCCGCGTCAAAGCAGTCGTACCTCAACATGTCGAGCATCATCTCCGCCGCCGAGATCACCGGCGCGGACGCCATTCATCCCGGCTACGGCTTCCTCGCGGAGAACGCCACGTTCGCCGAGATCGTCGGCGAGTGCCAGATCACGTTCATCGGCCCGTCGCCCGAAGCGATTCGCAACATGGGCAACAAGGCGAAGGCGCGCGAGACAGCGAAGGCCGCGGGCGTGCCGATCCTGCCGGGCAGCGACGGTCCGCTCAATTCAATCGACGAGGCGCGCGGGGTGGCGCAGGAAATCGGATATCCCGTCATCCTCAAGGCCTCGGCCGGCGGCGGCGGACGCGGCATGCGCATCTGCGGCGACGAGAGCGAGTTGGAGTCCGCGTACGAGACGGCACGCAACGAGGCGGAGCGCGCATTCGGCGATGCCGCCGTCTACCTCGAGAAGTACCTCGAACGCCCGCGGCACATCGAGATCCAGGTCTTCGGCGACACGCACGGCCGCATCGTGGCCCTCGGCGAGCGTGATTGCTCCATCCAGCGCCGTCATCAGAAGCTGATCGAAGAGTCGCCGTCGCCCGTCATGACCGAGGAGATCCGCGCCCGCATGTGCGCGGCGGCGATCAAGCTCTGCGAGGCGGTGAGCTACGTCAACGCCGGCACGATCGAGTTTCTCTTCCAGGACGGCGAGTTCTATTTCATGGAGATGAACACCCGCATCCAGGTCGAGCACCCGGTGACCGAAGAGGTGACCGGTATCGACCTGGTGAAAGAGCAGATCCGCGTCGCCGGTGGCGAGCACCTCTCCGTGCCGGAGGGCAACTTCCGCCTGCGCGGACATGCGATGGAGTTCCGCATCAACGCCGAGGATCCGGTCACCTTCGCGCCGCACCCGGGGAAGATCAAGGAGTTCCACCTTCCGCGCGGACCGGGCGTGCGGGTCGACACCGCCGCCTATCGCGACTACGTCATCCCGCCGCACTACGACTCGCTGATCGCGAAATTGATCGTGCGCGGGAAGGACCGCGCCGAGACGCTCGCCCGCGCCCGCCGCGCACTCGAGCAGTTCGTGGTCGAGGGCGTGAAGACCTCCATCCCGCTGCACCGTCAGATCGTGGCCAACGAGAAGTTCATCGCCGGCGATTTCTCGACGAAGTTCATGGACACCTTCCTGCGGGGCTAGCCGGCCCGGCCGGCAGCGCTGATTGCTCCGCCTTGCGGCACGCGCTCTGCCCTGTCGCGTCTTTCGGCTTCGATCGGCGCAACGCGCCTTGAATCTCGGACAGGGGGTTCCTGACGTTGAGCGGTTCAGCCTTTGAGCTGTTAAGCTTGACGGCTCAATAGCTCAACGGCTCAATAGCTCAGCGATGAAGATCTATCTTGTCGGGTTCATGGGTGCGGGAAAGACCACCGTGGGGCGCGAGCTTGCCTCGCGCGTCGACGCGCCGTTCTTCGACCTCGACGATCTGATCGAAGCGGCGGAGAAGATGTCGATCAAGGACATCTTCGCCCACCACGGTGAGCCGTACTTCCGCAAGCGTGAGCGCGACCTGCTCCGATCGACGCGCAACCTCGAGTTCGGCGTCGTCGCCACTGGCGGCGGCACCTTCACCTTCGACGAGAACATCCAGTTCATCCAGTCCGAGGGTTTGTCCGTGTACCTCTCGGCGCCGTACGCCCTCTTGCGCAGCCGGATCAACGACAAGGCGGGCGAGCGCCCGCTCTTCCGCGACGATCTCGCCACGCACGAGCTGTTCGCGAATCGCATCAAGTACTACCGGATGTCGGACGTCACGCTCGAGATCCGCGAGGATGAGACGCCGTCGGAGATCGTCGAGCGCCTGATGCTCGAGCTGCCGAAGTCGTTCCACGAGACGGCGCGCACGACGGCTTGGAGGCGGGCGTGAGGGCGCTGGTGGTCAGCGATCTTCACTCCAATGCCGAGGCGCTGCGCGCGGTGATGACGCGCGTCCGCCGCAAGAAGTTCGATCACATCATCTGCCTCGGCGATTTCGTTGGCTACGGCGCGCAACCGAATCAGGTGCTCGACTCGATGCGCACCTTCCGCGGCGCGAAGAAGATCTACATCCGCGGCAATCACGATCGCGTCGCCGCGGGACTGGATGACGCCGAGGGCTTCAACGCCGCGGCGAAACATGCGGCGATCTGGACGCGCGAGCATCTCAGTCCGCCCAATCGCCGCTTCCTCCGCGACCTCCCCCTCGGGCCGGTGCTTCGCGACGGCGTGCAGCTCTGCCACGGCTCGCCGCACGACGAGGACGAGTACGTCTTCAATGGACATCACGCCGCCGCGGTGTTCAGCAGCAGCGACGCCCGCTTCATCCTCTACGGCCACACCCACATGCCGGTCATCTTCGCGCTCGACGAGAACGGCTACGTCGAAGGAGCCGCCATCCGCGGCGACGCCACGCTCCGCCTCTCGCCGGGGTACCGCTACCTGATCAATCCCGGTTCGGTCGGCCAGCCGCGCGACCGCAACCCCGAGTCGTCGTTCGCCATCTTCGACTCGAAGGCGTACACCGTGCAGTTCTTCCGCGTCGAGTACGACGTGAAGAAGACGCAGGCGTCGATCAAGGCCGCCGGGTTGCCGCGGATCCTGGCCGACCGGCTGGCGATCGGCACGTAAGGGTTGTCTCGGCAGGGCGACACCATTGTCCTCAATCGAGGAACGCCTTTCCCACCCTCCTGAGCTAAGTCATTGAAAAATCAGGATGGAATACTCATCCGGGAATGGCACGTGGGCCGCTTCAGGTAGGCACAGCTGGCAGGAGAACTCAATGCGCAAACTGGCCTTCCTTCTCACACTCGCGTTAGCCGCCGCCCTTCCGACGTTCGCGGAACCGGTCCAGGCGCAGGGGCGCGGACAGTCCTACTTCACCTACGACGACGGCGGCACGATCATCCACCAGGGTGACGACGGCAAGGAAACCGAAGCGCGGGTGAACATGCCGGTCTTCCCGGGCGACCAGGTCGTCACCGGCCGGCGCGGCCGCGCCGAGATCCGCCTCTCGGACGGCAACGTCCTCGGCGTCGATCGCGCCACCGCGATCAACTTCAAATCGATCCTCGACAGTTACGACGGCGATTCCTCGCAGACCACCGTCGAGCTGAAGTACGGACATGTGATCGTCCACCGCACGGAAGTGGGCAGCGATTACGTCCGCCTCGATACCGACAATGCCAGCTACATCGCCCCTGATTCGGCCGTGTACGCGGTCGACACCGACGGCGGCAAGGATCGCGTGACGGTGTTCGACGGCACGGTCGAAGTGCGCACGCCGACGCGCCGCTCACGCCTCCGCGCGGGCGAGGAAGCGCATGTCGACGATCAGGGCGTCTACGGCCTGGTCAGCAATGACCGCGAGGTCGCCGACGAATTCGAGCGCTGGTTCCTCCGCCGCGCGGAGCGCTACGACCGCGGCAACAGCAAGTATCTCGACAGCTCGCTCGCGTACGCCGACTCCGATCTCGACGCGAACGGTTCCTGGATCTATGTCAGCAACTACGGCGGCTGGGCGTGGCGCCCGTACGTGGCCGTCGGCTGGCGTCCGTACTACCACGGCAGCTGGGTCCATGGACCCTCGGGCTGCCTGGTGTGGGTGTCGGACGAGGCGTGGGGCTGGGTTCCTTATCACTACGGCCGCTGGGCGTATGACCCGGGCTACGGCTGGTTCTGGATCCCCGGCAGCGGCTATGCGCCGGCGTGGGTCTACTGGATGTACGGCGACGGCTACGTCGGCTGGGCGCCCTCCGGCTGGTGGGATTGCTATCGCCCCTACTACAACTGGTGTTATCGCCCCTATGCGCGGGCGGGCCTCGACTTCGGATTCGGATTCTTCGGACGCGTGCGTGTGAATGAGCTCGACCTCCGGCCGTGGACGTTCATCACGCCGGACGGCCTGGTCTCGCGCCGCGTCGATCGCGCCGCGCTGACCGTCGACGCCGTCCGCGGACGTCTGTCGCGCGACAACGGCGGCATCGCGACGGTGTCGAACACCGGCGCCCGTTTCACCCGTGATCAGCTCAGGGATCCGGCCGTTGCGGTGAACAATGTTCTCCGCCGCGGCACGGTTGGTGGTACCGGCAACGAAGGCTCCGGGTCCTCGGCGGATGTAACTCCGTTCTTCCGCCGAGACCCGGATCTTTCGAATCCCGTTCGCGACCGCATCACGCGCAATCGCCCGGTCGAAGCGAGCGGCGGCAGCGTCGCGCCGATCGGCCGCGGCAACGTCGCTCCGATCGGACGCGGCAGCGTTGCGCCGATCGACGGCGGAAGCGTAGCTCCCAGCGGTGGCCGCGACATCTCCGGCCGCGTCGGCCGCGACATCGGCACCGGTTCGAGCACGCCCGCGCCGGCCAACGGCGGCAGCGTCGTCACGCCGCGCGGCACAGGCGGCGAGCGGGGCACCGTCCATCGCAACGACCAGGGAAGCGACTGGCGCGATCGCGGCACCGGCATCACGCGGACGACGACACCGGAGCCCGCGGTCTCGACGACTCCCGCGCCGGCGGCCGGCGACCGGCCGGTGGTGCGCGATGACGGCAGCAGCTGGCGCGGTCGCGCGGTCCGCGGTGGAAGCGGCAGCGGAACCGACACTCCCGCTCCGACTCCCAGCACGACTCCGCGCGGCAACAGCGGCGACACGCCGGCACCGAGCGGCAGCGACGTTCCGCGCCGCGTGATCGATCGCATCGGTGGTGCACGCATCTTCTCGGGCGACGGCGGAAGCTCTCGCAATAGCGGTAGCAGCGGTAGCAGCAGCACTCCTCCTCCTCGTGTCGAGCGCTCCTCGCCGCCGCCCGAGCGGCAGCACAGCAGCCCGCCCCCGCCGCCGCCCAAGAGCAACGACGGCGGAAATCGCGGCGGCGACAGCAAGAGCGGGCAGGTACACCGGAATCACGACTGAGATAGCAGATAGCGGATAGCAGATAGCAATGAGCAACGGCGGGCCCGAAACGGCCCGCCGTTTTGCTATCTGCTATCCGCTATCTGCTATCTTCCCCCCGTGTCTGTGCCCCTTTTCTTTGCCCTGTACTGTCTCGAGGCGGGGGTCTTTTTCGTGATCGTGCCGTGGACGCGCGTCTGGACGATCAATCCGATCCTGCATCACAACCTGACGCTGGCGATGTGGGTCGATAACCCGTTCGTCAGAGGCTTCGTCTCGGGCATCGGCGTGATCCACCTCCTCATCGGGGCCAAGGACATCGTCCGCATCAACCGGGAGCGGAAAGAGGCGCAGCCATGAAGCGCGGACCGGTTCGCACCTCGCGCATCCTCGCGCCGCTGATGCTGAGCGCGGCGCTGTTCATCCTCTACTGGGTGGTCAAGCTCGAGCCGGGCCTCTTCTTCAAGAAGCCAGCTCTCCGCGAAGAGATTTTCGGGCAGGATCTGAAAGGTCTGCTCTTCGTCGCCTGGGTGCCGCTGATCTTCGTCTTCATCCGCGTCATCGACCTCCTGGCGTTCGACATCATCATCGCGCGCCGCAAGAACGTGAACGCGCCGCTGCTGCTGCGGCAGATGGTCGGCATCGCCGGTTACTTCCTGCTCTTCGGCTGGACCTTCTCCGTCATCTTCGGGACGTCGCTCACGACTCTGCTGACTACCACGACGGTCCTCGCCGCGGTCATCGGTCTCGCGCTGCAGGACACGCTCGGAAACCTTTTCGCCGGCATCGCCATCCATCTCGAGGACGCGTTCGACGTCGGCGACGTGCTGCACTCTGGCGAATACATCGGCGTGGTGGAAGGGGTGACCTGGCGCGCCGTGCGGCTGCGCGCGTTCAACAATCAGGTGATCGTCCTGCCCAACTCGCAGATGGCGAAAGACCGCATCGAGGTCTATCCGCGCAACAACCTCAACGCGCGGGTGCTGCAGCTCGGCGTCGAGTACCACACCCAGCCGGCGATGGTGATCGACGTCCTCACGCAGGCCGCCGCGCACATCGACGGCATCGCCCGCGAGATGCCGGTGATCGGACGCGTCGCCGGCTTCGGCGACTCCGCGGTCACCTACGAGGTGAAGTACTGGACGCGCGATTACTCGATGCGCGACCGCATCGACGCCGAGATCCGCAAGGCGGTCTGGTACGCCTTCCAGCGCAACGAGATCCAGTTCGGCTTCCCGGTCCGCGCATATGCACCGTACACGCCGCCGAAGCCGCAGTCGAACGTCACGCCGGAGCAGATCGTGGAGCGCCTGCGCGAGGTGAAGATCTTCCAGCCGCTTTCGGATGAAGCACGCGAGGCGCTGGCGAAGGCGGCCCGCGTGCACTCGTATTCAAAAGGGGAGTCGATCCTCCGCCTCGGCGCGGCGGGCGACTCGATGTTCGTCGTCCACGACGGCAAAGTCTCGGTGCGCATCAGCGACGACTCGCCGATCGGCTGGCACGAGGTGGCGGAGCTCGGCTCCGGTTCGGTGTTCGGTGAGATGGCGCTGCTGACCGGCGAGGCGCGCGCGGCCGACGTCGCGTCCTCGACGGACGTCGTCACCTTCGAGATCAGCAAGGACGCCCTCGGGCCGATCCTCCGCGATCACCCCGAGCTGGCCAAGGCGATCTCCGAGAAAGTGATGGAGCGCCGCGATCACCTCGACGAGCTCCGCGCCTCGAGCGTCGAGGAAGAGGAGCAGACGCTCCTCTCGCGAATCCGCAACTACTTCGGGCTATGAAGCGCCTGCTCATCGTCGAGGACAAGGCCTCGCTCGCGCAGATGCTGCGCGAGGCCGTGCAGTCGGACGGCTTCGAGGCCGACGTCGCCGCGAACGGCAACGACGCGATCCGCCGCCTCTCGGAAGGGCATCGCTACGTCGCCGTGCTGACCGACCTGCGCCTTCCGGGCGCGGACGGCATCGCGGTGCTGCGGCAGTCGCGCGAGTCCGATCCGGAATGCCCGGTGATCGTGATGACGGCGTTCGGCACGATCGAGAATGCGGTCGAGGCGATGAAGCTCGGCGCGTTCGATTTCATCCAGAAGCCGATCGACGTCGATCACCTGCTCGTGCTGCTGCGCCGCTGCCAGGAGCATCGCGAGCTGCGCTTCGAGAACCTGCTGCTGAAGGAAGAGTTCCGCGAGCGGCACGGACTGCCGGAGATCATCGGCGACTCGCCGCGCATCGTCGAGGTGTCGCAGGCAATCCAGCGCGTGGCGCCGACCGATTCGACCGTGATGCTGCAGGGCGAATCGGGGACGGGGAAGGAGCTCTTCGCCCGCGCGATCCATCAGCTGTCGCCGCGCCGCAACCGGCCGTTCGTCGCCATCAACTGCGCGGCGATCCCCGACACGCTGATCGAGAACGAGCTGTTCGGCCATGAGAAGGGTGCGTTCACCAGCGCGACGTCGCGGCAGATCGGCAAGTTCGAGATGGCCGACGGCGGCACGATCTTCCTCGACGAGATCGGCGAGCTCGCCCTCGGCGTGCAATCGAAAGTGCTGCGCGTGCTGCAGGAGCGGCGCTTCGAGCGGATCGGCGGGACGGTGACGATCGACGTCGACGTGCGCATCGTCTGCGCGACGAATCGCACACTGTCGGACGAAGTGAAGCAGGGCCGCTTCCGCGAGGATCTCTTTTTCCGCCTCAACGTCTTCCCCATCACGCTGCCGCCGCTGCGCGCGCGCAAAGACGACCTCGACGCGCTGACGAACTTTTTCCTGCAGCGCCTCGGGCGTTCACTGCAGATGAGCGATGCCGCGCGCGCCGTTTTGCGCGAGCATGACTGGCCGGGCAACATCCGCGAGCTGGCGAACGCGCTGGAGCGCGCCGCCATCCTCTGCGAGCGCAGCACCATCGAGCCGCGCGACCTCGCGCTCGGCGCGCCGTCGGACGATTCGCTGCGCGATGCGCTCGACCTCAGCGGCACGCTGGCCGAGGCGACGGAGCGCGCCGCGCGAAAAATCGAGCGCCTGAAGCTGATCGATGCACTGCAGCGGACGAGCTCACGCGCCGAGGCGGCGGAGCTGCTTGGAATCACGGTGCGAACGCTCGCCTCGAAGTTGAAGGAGCACGGCCTTGATTCCGACCTCGGCTGACGTCGTTGCCTTTCTCAACGCGGAATTCGAGAAAGCGAAGCTGCCACATCGTGTCGAGCAGATCGCCGTGTTGCCGTATGTGAATCCGATGTGGCTCGCGAACTGGGAAGTGCCCGACCTCGCCGGTGTCGCCGAATGCGAGGAGATCATCCGCGAGGCGCGCTGGCAGTTCCCGCAGGTGCTCGAGGCGTGATCGCGTAAACGACGTCGCCGTCGGGAAAGCGCGCCAACTCCTTCAGCCGCGACGCGTGCACCTGCTCCGCTGCCCCGGGATGCACGATGACAACGGTCGCACCGTTCCGTTCGACGAGATCGAGCATCGCGTCGTCGTATGGGATCTTCCGCAGCGTGTCGTGCAGCGGCGGATCGAATCCGGAGACGCCGTTCATGATCGGCACGCGATGCGTCGTCGACGCCAGCACGTACCCCGCCTCGGTCTCGTTCCAGCCGAGCGGCAGCTCGATCGCGCACGCCGGCCGCGTCTTCGCCAGCCATGCGTACACCGGCGGGAACCGCGCCGGGACGTGCTGCCACGTGAAGCGCGGAATCACCTCGACGATGCTGAGCGCGAGCAGCGCGACGCGCAGGCGAGGGAGCTTCGCCGCGCCGATCGCCATCCAGATCGCCAGTCCGCAGTAGGCGATGATCGCCCACCGTGCCGGCGTCCGCGTCGCGCGAAACGGCTCGATCAAGCGGAAGAGAAACGCGTGCAGGAACGAGCGCTCGCCGAAGGAGCCGATGAACCCGATCGCGATCCAGATCGACGCGACCCAGCGCTCCGCGTGCACCACGTGCTCCCGCCACGGCAGCGCGGCGATGAGAAAGATGACGGCGAGCATGAAGGGGACGTCCGACTTGTGCCAGCGCACGAGGATGCAGCCGGCGATCGCACAGGCCGCGGCGACGATCGCAAACGCGCGCTTCGGTTTCAGCAGCACAAACGTGCGGGGCCACGCCGCGAACGCGAACAACGCAATCGCCAGCACGCCCGGAAAGAGATGCCGTTCCGGATGACCCTCACGCCATCCGTACAACCAGCTCGCCGGCGAGGCGGTGACCCAGTCGCTCCACGTCGCGGAGCCGGCGAGCGATTCCATCGACGTCCTGCTCATCCGGTACGTCTTCGATACGACCTGATACGGGATGAGGAACGGCAGCAGCACGAGCCCCGCAACGACGAGCGCGATCAGCAGCCTGCGATTCACGACGCGCAGAAAGAGGATCGTCACGGCGACCGCAAACGCCGTGAACATCAGCCAGTAGATGTTCGACAGCCCGTTCATCACGAATGCCGCGGCGAACAGAGTCGCGTGCTTCACGGAACCGGTTCGATGGAAGAGAAGCAGCGCGGCGAGTGTCAGCGGAATCCAGCCGCTGGCGATGATCTGCGGGTGCGAGAGGTGATCGAACTTGAACGAGACGAAGGCGAAGAAGACGCCCGCGATCAGCGAGGCGATCGTGTCGCCCGTGACGACGCGCGCCAGCACGAATGTGCCGTAGCCGGCGAGCGCGAACGAGATCAGGATCGCGATGTTGTAGAGCGCGACAGCGCCGAGACCGGCGAGATGAAACGGCACCACGAGCAGCGCGATGCCGGTCATGTGCTCGCTGAACGCCAGCGAGAACTTCGCCGGATGAAAGATCGGCGCATCGAACAGATGCAGCGGCGCGTGCGTGAGCGCGTGGCAGGTCCAGTCGATGATCCAGGCGTTGAGCAGCGGATCGCCGTGATCGGCGACCGCGGTGTCGAGCTGCATGGCGAGCGGCCACGTGAGGGCGATCGCGAGGAGGAGGAAGAAGCCGAAGGCCGCGACGTGCTTCATCGGATGCCGAGCAACCGCATCACGAAATTCGCGATCGCCGTCTGCGGCAGCGACTCCAGCGTCTCGCGTGCCGTGCCGCGCCCCCACGCGATCAGCACCGTGTCGAGCTCGCGGTGCGTGTTCAGGCCGCCGTGCTGGCCGCGCGTGTCCGACGCCGTGAACGGCTCGCCGTCGCGCGCGGTCATCACGAAGCGCGGCCAGGCGAACGCGGTGACGTCGTCGCGTTTCACATCGCGCGTTACCTGCTCGAAGACCTTCGTGCCGTCGGGCGCCGTGAGGTTCTGCAGGAAGTCGATCAGCGCGGCCGTGTCGTCGGGCGCGCCGGCGCGCGAGAGCATCGCAACGTTGCCGCTCGAGAAGGCGGTCCAGCGCGGCGCGAAGCCGGTGTTGGCCAGGATGCGGTTGATGTGCACGTCGGTGTCGATGCGCGCCACGCCGTGGTCGCCGACCACGACCAGCGCGTCGCGCGCCGGATCGATCGCGTTCGACAGCGCGGCGATGGCGCGGTCGGCGTCGGCGATCGCATACGCCACCGCCGGCTCGTCGACGCCGCGCAGGTGATGCTCCGTCGCATCGACGATCGGCTGATACGCGAGCAGCAGGTCGAACGGCATGCGGCGGATGGAGAGCGTCGTCGCCCGCGTGAGGAACGACGAGAGGCGATCGATCTGCTCCAGGAACACCTGCCGGTCGGCGAGGCGGTCATCGGGAGTGCCGGGCCAGAAGCCCGCCTCGTCGTCGATCATCCGCACGTAGCTCGCCGGCAGTCCTTCGTTGCGGTTGATCGCGCCGAGGTAGAGCGTGGCGCTGTTGAGCGCGGGATCGAACGTCAGCAGCTTCGACCACGAGCCGTACAAACCATCCGCGAATCGCGTGGAGACGGAGAACCAGCGCTGCGCATCGAGCGGCGTCTCGGTTCCCGCGTGCTCGACGTAGAACGTGTCGTAGTTGCGGACGCGATCGTCGGTCGTGTCGTAGGCGGCGAGGTCGAACTCCTCCCGCCCTTCCCTCGGGATCTCCTGTTCGATGCGCGTCCGCATGACCGGGCTGAACGATGTGTGCCGCGGTTGCGGTCTGCTCCAGCCGGGCGGCACCCACTCGGGGTGAAAGTCGTTCTTCGTGAGCTGCACGACGCGCGCGGGGACGACGTGCATGGTCCAGACGAGGCCCCAGTCGGGCGTGCGCCGCGGCGACTTCGCGTCGACGGTCGGGAAGAGCACCGAGCCGACGCGCTTGCCGGCCGCGCGCGCGTTGTCGATCAGCGTCGGCGCCTTGATCTCCGCGTCCATCCCTTTCATCGCCTGACCGGCCGGCGTGCCCGGCTCGTGGAAGAGGTTGGAGAGGATGCCGGTGCGATCGCGGTCGGCGCCGGTGAGGATCGTGGCGTGCGTCGTCGACGTCACGCTCGGCACCATCGGCACGACACGCGCGTACGTCCCCTCGGTCGCGAGATGCGTGATCGCCGCCGGACGCTGCGCTTCGACGTCGTCCGCGCCGAGGCCGTCGAACGAGACGAGGATCACGCGCGCTGCCGAAGCGATCGTGCGCGGCTCGGGTGGCGGTGGGGGTGGAGTTTTTGGAGCGGGAGTTGGCGCTGCCGCGCATCCGCACAGCAGCGCGAGCAGGAGGAATCGTTTCATTTGCCGAGGGACTTGAGGACGCGGTCGCGATACTCCTTCGCTTTGGCAATCGCGGCCGCGACGTCGACCGTGCGCACCTGGCGATCCTTCATCAGGATCCTGCCGTCGCAGATCGTCGCCGTCACCGCGCTGCCCGAGGCGGCGTAGACGATCGCCGACTCGACGGAGTAGACCGGCTGCGATCTCGTCTGACTGAGGTCGATGACGATCACGTCGGCCCGTTTGCCTTCCTCGATCGTGCCGATCTTGTCGCCGAGTCCGAGGACGCGCGCGCCGCCGATCGTCGCCATCTCCAGCACGTCGCGCGCGCTGAGCGCCTTCGGATCCATCTTGCCGATCTTCTGCAGGCGCGCGGCCGATGCCGCTTCTTCGACCATGTCGAGGTTGTTGTTCGAGCCGGCGGGACCGTCGGTGCCGAGGCCGACGTTCATGCCGCCCTTGCGCATGTCGACGACCGGCGCGATGCCGGAGGCGAGCATCATGTTGCTCTCCGGGCAATGCGCGACGCCGGTGCCGCGCGCCGCGAAGGTCTTGATCTCGTCGGCGGTCAGCCAGACGCCGTGCGCGGCGATAACGTCCTTGCCGAGGAAGCCGAGGGAGTCGAGATAGGCGCCCGGCGTCATGCCGTCCGCCTTCTTCGCCACGTCGGCGAGCTCGTTCTTCGTCTCGCTGACGTGAATCAGGATCGGGATGCCGAGCTCCGTGGCGAGCTTGCGCACTTCGATGAGGTGCTCGCGCGAGACCGTGTATGGCGCGTGCGGCGCGACCGCGGGCGTGATCAGCGAATCGCCCTTCCAATCCTTCGCGTACTTGCGCACGTAGGCCATCGCCTCGGGCCACGTCTTGTTGTCGGGGACCGGGAAGTCGAGGACCGTTTCGCCGAGGACGCCGCGCAGGCCGGCCTTCTTCGTCTCGCGCGCGATGTCGGACTCGAAGTAGTACATGTCGGCGAACGTCGTCGTCCCCGACTGGATCATCTCCGCCGCGGCGAGCCGCGTCCCCCACGTCACGAAGTCCGCGGTCACGTTCTTCGCTTCGGCCGGGAAGATGTAGTGCTGCAGCCAGTCCATCAGATCGAGGTCGTCCGCGATGCCGCGGAAGAGCGTCATCGGAACGTGCGTGTGGGCGTTGACGAAGCCGGGGAGGATCGCGCCGCTGGTCTTGATCGTCGACTTGCCGCTGTACTTTTTCGCGATGTCGGCAGCCTTGCCGACGGCGACGATGCGGCCGCCGTCGATGGCCACGGCGCCGTGCTCGATGTTCGGGCCGGCCATGGTCAGGACCGTGCCCCCGGTGACGACGATGTCGACCTGTTTCTGGGCGGCGAGGGTGGTGGTGGAGAGAAGGGCGAGAAAGAGCGCGAACAGACCGCGTCGCAAGGATCAGTCCTCCAGGGAGAAGTAGAACGGGTGGGGGAAGAGCTCGGCGAGCTTGTAGTCAACACGTTGACCTTTGAGCCCGGCCAGCGTGACCTCGATGTCGCCGCAGTACTCCCACATCAACTGCCGGCACGGCCCGCACGGCGTCCCCGGCTCCTCGCTCTGCGTCACGACGACGATGGCGTCGAACTCCCGCTCCCCCGCCGCCAGCGCCGAAAGCAGCGCCACGCGCTCCGCGCAGACCGTGAGGCCATACGTGCAGTTCTCCACGTTGCAGCCATGAAAAACCTTGCCCGCCTTGGTGCGCAACGCGGCGCCGACTTTGAACTTGGAGAAGGGAGCTACCGCGTTCTCGCGAGCCTTAATCGCTTCCTGAATCAGTGTGTTGTCGATCATGGGAAGGGGTACGTTAGCATAAGGTCATGGCAGCGCACGCTACGTACGAGGACGTGCTCAACGTGCCCGAGCACCTCACCGCGGAGCTGATCGATGGCGAGCTTCTGGTCTCGCGGCGCGGCAGCCCGCGACAGTCGCGGATGAGGACAGTCCTCGGCATGAGTCTCTTTAAGGTGCCGGGCTGGTTTGTTCTGTGGAAGCCTGAGCTGCGTCTGGAGGCAAACGTGCTCGTACCGAGCTCGCAGGGTGGCGTGGCGAATGCTGGCTCGACGATGAGCGATCGGATGATGTGACGCCGGACTGGGTTTGCGACATCGTCACGCCCTGGACGGACGCATACGATCCTCGCACCAAGCTGCCGAAGTACGCCGCCTACGGCATCGCCCACGCGTGGATCATCGATCTGCCTGGCAACACCGTTGAGGTCCAGCGGCTTGAAGGCGGGCGTTGGATTGAAATTGCAGTTTTTGAAACGAATCAACCGTTCCGCGCCGAGCCGTTTCCCGAAATCGAAATCGACCTCGGCTCGCTCTGGGCCTAACGCCTGCTCCGTAACTCCGCCCCCACCTCCTCCCACCCGAGTCCCTCATCCACCATCAGCACTGACAGGTGATACACGAGATCCGCGATCTCGCTGACCAGTCGCTCGCGTCCCTGTCCCTTCGCGGCGATCACGACCTCGGTTGCTTCTTCGCCGATCTTCTTCAGGATCTTGTCGCGGCCTTCGTTGAAGAGGTATGCGCTGTACGAGCCTTCGGGGCGTTCGTCGTAGCGCGAGCGCAACACGCGCATGAGGGCATCGAGATCGAGGGCGGGTGGAGGGACGTCGGGGAAACACGAGATCGCGCCGGTGTGGCAGGCGGGGCCCGCGGGCTCGACGGTGACGACGAGCGCGTCGCGATCGCAATCGGGAGCGATGTTGATGACGCGCTGCGTGTTGCCCGACGTCGCGCCTTTGTGCCAGAGCTCCTGGCGCGAGCGCGACCAGAACCACGTCTCGCCGCTCTCGATCGTTCGCCGCAGCGACTCCTCGTTCATGTACGCGAGCGTCAGCACGGCGCCCGACTTCGCGTCGCGTACGATCGCCGGAATCAACCCATCGGTGAATTTCAGGTCGTTCATCGCACCGGAATCCCTTCCTCGGCCAGGTATCGTTTGACGTCGCCGACGGTCAGCACGCGATCGTGAAAGAGTGAGGCCGCGAGCACCGCGCGCGCGCCGCCGCTTTCGATCGCATCGCGGAAATCTTCGAGACGTCCCGCGCCCCCGGAGGCGATCACGCCGATCTTCAGGACGCTGGTCACCGCGCGCAGCAGCTTGATATCGAAGCCCGAGCCTGTGCCGTCGCGATTCACCGATGTCAGCAGGATCTCGCCCGCGCCGAGTGCCTCCGCGCGACGGCACCATTCGACCGCGTCGATGTCGCCCTCTTCTTTTCCGCTGCGCACCATCACCCGCCCGTCCTTCGCGTCGCACGACAGCACGACCGCCTGCACGCCGAACTCGCTGGCGCAATCGGCGATGAGTTGCGGATTGCGCAGCGCCGCCGTGTTGATCGCCACGCGATCGGCTCCGGCGCGGAGCATCGCGCGAAAGTCTTCGACCGTGCGGATGCCGCCGCCGACAGTCAGCGGGATGAAGAGCGAGTCGGCGACGCGCCGCACGGTGTCGAGCGCGGTCTGCCTGTTCGCATCAGTTGCCGAGATGTCGAGGATGACGATCTCGTCGGCCCCTTCCTCTTCGTAACGTCTCGCACATTCGACCGGATCGCCCGCGTCGCGGATGTTGACGAAGTTCACGCCCTTGACCACGCGTCCGTCGCGCACGTCGAGGCAGGGGATGACGCGCTCCGGAATCGCATTCGGCATCGCCACGCGCACGAGCGCATCGCCGAGGTCGATGCGTCGTTCGAGGAGTGCCTTGCCGATGACACATCCGCTGATGTTGCGATGGCGCGCGAGCGAGACGACGTCGCTGATTGTCGATACGCCGCCCGAGGCGATGATGCGGATGGAAGACAGCTTTGCCAGTTCGCGGTAGAGCCGGAACGACGGCCCGCGCAGCGCTCCGTCGTGCGAGATGTCGGTCACCAGCGTCTCGGGGATGCCGAGCGCTTCGAGCCTCGCGAAGACGTCTTCGATCGACGCCGTCGCCTCGCGCTCCCATCCGGCGACGCGGATCACTCCGTTGCGGATGTCGACCGCGGGGACGATCCGCTTCGCACCGAACGTGTCGACCAGCGACGCGAGCAGCGCCGGCGAATCCGCGGCGATCGTGCCGACGACGATCCGTTCCGCGCCGCAGTCGAACCAGCGTTGCGCATCATCGATCGACCGGATTCCGCCGCCGACCTGCACGATCAGATCGCGTTGCGCGAGCCGTTCGACGATGCGCGTCTCCACCGGCCGGCCGCTGCGCGACGCCTCGAGGTCGACGACGTGCAGTCGCGTCCCGCGCGGCACGTCGAGCGCGGCCAGCACTGCTTCCGGCTCGCCGTAGACCTTCGCCGTGCTGAACTCACCGTGCGTGAGTCGGACGACGCGGCCCGCAAGCAGATCGAGTGAGGGGATCACTTCCATGCGACGAAGTTCCTCAGCACTTGCAGGCCCGCGGCCGATGATTTCTCCGGATGGAACTGCACGCCGAACACACGTCCGTTCTGCACCGCCGCGGTGAACGCGCCGCCGTAATCGGCGCGCGCGATCTCAGCCGAGGCGTTCGATGCGGCGTACGAATTGACGAAGTAGAAGACGCTGTTCTCGACGCCCTCGAACAGCGGACCGCGCGCGGCGACGCGGTTCCAGCCGATCTGCGGCACCGGCAGGCGTCCTTCGAACTTGCGCACTTCGCCGCCGATCAGGCCGAGGCCGCGAGTGGTCCCCATTTCGAACGAGACATCGAAGAGGAGCTGGTGTCCGACGCAGATGCCGAGGAGCGACGCGCCGCCATTGACCGCATCGCGAATTGCGGCGTCGATGCGGTGCTCGATCAGCCAGCGCATCGCGGCGGCGAAGCTGCCGACGCCGGGGAGGACGAGCTTGTCCGCGCGCGCGATGGTCTCGGGATCGCTCGTGATCTGCAGCTCGGCGCCCGCGGCGCGGAGCGCGCGCGCGATGTTCGCGGTGTTTGCGACGGGGGAGTCGATGAGCACCGTGCTCAGATGACCCCCTTCGTGCTCGGGATGTCGCTCGACACGACCGCCTTCGCCTCGCGCACCGCGATCGCGAACGCCTTGAAGATCGCCTCGGCGGCGTGGTGTCCGTTCCGCCCGCGGATCAGATCGACGTGCACGTTGCAGCCGCATTTGTTCGCGAACGATTTGAAGAACTCCTCGACCAGCGCGAACGGAAAGTCTTTGTGGATGAGGAGCATTTCGCGATCGAGCGGGACCTCGAAGACGAGGAACGGACGTCCGGAGAAGTCGACCACGACGCGGGCCAGCGCTTCGTCGAGCGGCACGTAGGCGTGACCGAAGCGGCGAATGCCGCGCTTGTCGCCGAGCGCATTCGCGAATGCCTCGCCGAGGACCAGGCCGACGTCTTCGACCGTGTGGTGATAGTCGATGTGCGTGTCGCCGGCGGCGACGATGTTGAGATCGACGCGCGCGTGACGGGCGATCGCGTCGAGCATGTGCGAGAGGAAGCCGATCGGTGTGTCGATCTTCGACGCGCCGGTGCCGTCGAGGTTCACCTCCACGCTGACGGACGTTTCTTTCGTGGAGCGGCTGATGGTCGCGGTTCTCATGCGAGCTCTCCCATGGCATCGAGGAATCGATCGTTCTGCTCGCGCGATCCGATCGACACGCGCAGGCACTTCGCGAGTCGCGGATAGCCGGAGACGTCGCGGACGAGAATCCCGCGCGCGCAGAGCTCTTCGAACAGCGGTCGTTCCGTTCGGAACGTGATGAAGTTGGCCGCGGTCGGGAAGACGGTGATGCGCGGAATCGTGCGCAGCGCCTCGTACACGCGTGCACGTTCGCTGATGATCGACGCGACGTTGCGGTCGCGCACCTCGTGGTTTTCGAGCGCGATCTCGGCGATCGCCTCGCTGATGATGTTCAGGCTGTACGGCAGCTTCACTTTGCGGATCTCACGGCAGTTCGCCGCGGTCGATGCGAGCCAGCCGACGCGCAACGCGGCGAGGCCCCACGCTTTCGAAAATGTCGAGAAGGTAACGAGGCGATCATGTAGCTCAGGCACTCCTGCCTGAGCAAAATCGCCGTACGCGCGATCGAACAGCACCGTCGCGCCGGTCGCGAGCAGCTTATCGAGCCCTCCCTGCGGCAGTACGCCGCCGGTCGGATTGTTCGGCGAGCAGACGATCACGATCGCGCCTGGGTACTCGCCGATCGCGTTCAGCATCGCATCGAGTGGCAGCAAGCCGGAGTCGGGATCGAATTCGATCGGCACCGGCAGTCCGCCGGCGATCGTCACCAGCTTTTCGTACAACGTGAACGTCGGCCGCGGAAAGACGACCGGCGTGCCGGGACCGACGAATGCGCCGATCGCCGCTGCGAGCAATTCGTTCGAGCCGTTGCCGACGAGGATGTTGTCGGGCGTGAAGCTCCACGCACTCGCAATCGCGCTGCGCAATGAAATCGATTCGAAATCGGGATAGATGTTCCACGACCGTTTCGCCACGCGCTCCAGCACCTGCTGCTTCAGCTCCGGCGGAAAGTCGAACGGTGATTCGTTCTGATTGAGCTTCACCTCGGCCGACCGAAGCTCGAGCGTGTACGCGGTCATGCGCGCCACATCGCTGCGCACGCTCATGCCGTCACCCTGCTGCGCGCCGCCACCGAGCGCGCGTGATTCGGCAGCCCTTCGAAATTCGCCAGCGCGATCGCCTTCGCGCCGATCGTCTCCAGATCGCGCTCACCGACGACCACGATGTTCGAGCGCTTCACGAAGTCGTAGACGCCGAGCGGCGAGAAGAAGCGCGCGCTGCCGGCGGTGGGGAGGACGTGATTCGAGCCGACGATGTAGTCGCCGAGGGCGGGGGCGGAGGTCGAGCCGATGTAAATCGCGCCGCAGTTGTCGGCGCGCTCGGCGATCGCCACCGCGTCGCGCGCGACGATCGAGAGGTGCTCCGGTGCGATGCGATTCACGACGGCGATCGCGTCGTCGATCGAGCGCGTGCGCAATACGAGCGACTGGTTCTCCGGCACCACCGGCTCTTTCGCGTCACCGAGGAGGATGCAGACAACCGCGGAGTCGGGGCCGTGCTCGGCCTGCGCGGCGAGGTCGGCGGCGACCAGTTCGGGATCGCTCGTCTCGTCGGCGACGACGACCAGTTCGGTCGGACCGGCGGTCATGTCGATGCCGACTTCGCCGATGAGTCGCGCCTTCGCGGCGGTGACGTACTGGTTGCCGGGGCCGACGATCTTGTCGACGCGCTCGAGCGACTCCGTGCCGAGGGCGAGGGCGGCGATCGCGCTCGCGCCGCCGGAGCGGTAGATCTCGCGGATGCCGAGGCGGCGGCAGGCGTACTGCAGCTCGGGGCGTTCCGCGGCTGCGGCGGTCGTGGCGACGACGATCTGCGGCACGCCGGCGATGCGCGCCGGCACCGCGGTCATGATCAGCGTCGAGACGTAGACCGCGCGCCCGCCCGGCACGTAGACGCCGACGCGGCGCAGTGCGCGGACGCGGTGCAGCACTTCGGTATCGCCGGAGGTCCAGCGGTAGCTCTTCGGGAGCTGGTCGAGGTGGAACGAAGCGACGCGCGAGATCGCGGTGTCGATCGCGGCTGCGATCTCGGGATCGACGCCCTCACCCGGCGCTGCGGCGCCACCCTCTCCCGCTGCGGCGGGCGAGGGGAGCATTTTGATCTCGTTCGGCGCGAAGGTGACGCCGTCGAACTTCGCGATCTGCGCGGCGACGTACGCGTCGCCCTGCGCGCGCACTCCGGCGATCGTCTCGTCGGCGACGCGCAGCGCGCGCTCGTTGCTCTCGCCGCGGCGCGACTCGAGCTCGCGGAGCGCGGCCTCGGCTTCAGGCGATCCGAGAAACAGTGGTTGCATTCTGAGCCTCCTCGATCCGCGCGATGACCTGGCGGATCCGTGTGGTTTCGGTGCGAAACGCGTTCTTGCCGATGATCAGGCGAGGGGAGATCTCGGCGACGACGTCCTGCAATTCGAGCTTGTGCACGCGCACCGTCTCGCCGGTCTCGACGAGATCGATCACGTGCGAGGTGAGATTGAGCACCGCCGCCAGCTCGACCGAGCCGCCGAGCGGAATGACCTCGGCGCGCATGCCGCGCGAATCGAGCCACTGGCGTGCGATGCGCGGGTATTTCGTCGCCACGTTCGTGAGCGGCGGCGCGCCGGGCGCGGCGATGAGCATCAGCCGGCAGCGGCCGAAGTCGAGCTCCACCGGCTGATACGCGCCGCAGTTGTGCTCCAGGATCTGATCGAGGCCCGCGACGCCGATGTCGGCGGCGCCATGCTCGACGTAGACCGGCACGTCGCAGTCCTTGACGAAAATCCATTCGATGTCGCCGCGCTGAAAGACGAGGCGGCGCGTGCGGAGGTCGCTCTCCGACGGCGTGTCGTAGCCCGCCGCCGCGAAGAGCTCGAGCGTGCGGTCCTGCAAACGTCCTTTGGGTATCGCTATGCGCATAGGTCAGTCCAGATCGTCGATGGTGAAGGTGAAGCCGGCGGCGGCGGCCGGCGTGCCGAAGCGTTGATAGACATGGTCGTAGCGTCCGCCCTGAGCAATCGCTTTGGAGGGCGCTTTGCGTGAGTCGGAGCCGAAGAGGCGGTAGCGGATGCCGGTGTAGTAGCCGGCGTCTTCGTCGAGGTCGTCGAGGTGCAGCGCGAAGGTGGAGGGATCGAGCGCCGCGGCGACGCTCTCCAATCGCGCGGCGATTTCAGGTGGAAGTCTTCGCGCGATCTCCGCCGGGGTGAGTGCGCGTCGCCTGGCGACCGCATTCCGCTCTTCCTCGCTCAGCAGCGCGGCGATCGACGTGTCGTTGTAGACGACGCGCGGCTCGATGCCGAACTCGCGTGCGATCTTCACCGCGAGGTTCATGACCTCGACGTCGGCGTCGAGCGACGGATCGCCGACCAGCTCCGCGCCGATCTGGAAGAGCTCGCGATTGACGCCGAGGCGCGAGGCATCGCAGCGGATGACGTCGCCGCGGTAGAAGATCCGCAGCGGCAGTTGCGAGGCGTCGAGCGTCGGCGCCAGCGCGCGGGCGACCATCGGTGTGAAGTCGGAGCGGATGGCGACGAGATCACCCTCGCGGTCGACGAAGCGATAGCTGGAGCGGGAGTTCTCGCGCGACAGGATCGACGCGTACGGATCGACGTAATCGATGATCGGCAGGACGACCTCGGCGAAGCCGGCGTCCTCGAGGATGTTCACGAAGCGGGACTCGATGCGCTTGCGCCGCGCCGTCTCTTCGATCAACAGCGGCCTGACGCCCGTCGGGTACCGCAATTTTTTCTCGACCAAACAAAAACCTCCTCCCCGGGTGATCGGAGAGGAGGTCGTTCAGTCGTTGGCTTGGTCTGGCCGGCGCCCCTCCGATTCGGGGCGCGTGCAGTTCGCCCCTACATCACGTGGTGATGGTGATGATGGTGGGTGCGGACGTTGCCAGTGGCGTTCATAAAAGCTCGTGGAGCCTATCACGGAACGGAAACCGGGGCGATGTCGGTGAATTCCCTGGCCTGGGCCGTCACCTTGAACGTCTTCGTCGTACGCGGCGTCGTGACCTGCAGGCTGTACGAGCCCGGCGCGACGCCGTCGATCCGGAACATCCCCTGGCGGTCGGTGTAGACCGTAGGCCCCCTGGTGTCATCGGTCAGCAGCGTGACGCTGACACTCGGGTAAGGCGTGGCTCCGTCCGCTCCGACGACGCGGCCGCGAACATTCGTGGCGGCGGCGATCGCCGTGGTCGTGATGAGCGTCAACGTCAACAGGGACAGTGCGATTTTGCGAATCATGACTTGCCTCCTTCGGCGATCTGCGTCGGTGGGTTGTAGGGTGGCGATTTTCTGAAGATGATCGGTTCCTTCAGTTCGAGCGTGCCGTCCTTCGGTTTTCCGGCCTTGTCCAGAAAGACCGGCTGCGGGTCGTAGCCATCGGCGGAGCACTGCAGGAACGGCGACTTGCCGGCGTCGATGTCGAGCACGAATCGCGCGCCGGCCCGCTGGAACGTCGGCGGGTGCACGTCGCATGTGACGACGCCGCGCGGTTCGCCATCGGGGAAGAGCATCGTGCCCCGGATCTGCAGCGCCGGCGGTTTCGTCTGCGATACGAAGTTGGCGATGAAGACCATGACGACGAGGTATCCGCCGAATGCGCCGCCGAACGAGATCTTGAGCCCGACCAGCGGCCCCGATACACCGCCGCGCGATCGGAGAAATTTGAACAGCAGAAATGCCGGGATGATCGGCAGAAGGACGATAGCCGAAGGCATGATGAGTTCGTTCATGGACCACCTCTCCTTTTTGGGAGTAGTGACAAAGCGGCCCGCAACGTTTCACGCATACAATTCCGGCCCGCATGACTCTCGACGAACAACTCGACTTCCTCGGAAAAGGCGCCGTGAATCTGGTCGAGCGCAACGACCTGAAGGCGAAGCTGCAGCGTGGAAAACCGCTGACGGTCAAGGTCGGCTTCGACCCCACCGCGCCCGACATTCACCTCGGGCACACGGTGCTGATCCGGAAGATGAAGCACTTCCAGCAGCTCGGTCATCGCGTGATCTTCCTGATCGGCGATTTCACCGGCTTGATCGGCGATCCGACCGGCAAGAAGGCGACGCGCCCCGCGCTGTCGAAAGAGGAAGTGCTGCAGAACGCCGAGACGTACAAGCAGCAGGTCTACAAGATCCTCGATCCGGTGACGACGGAGATCCGCTTCAATTCCGAATGGCTCGGCGCCCTCGGCGCGGAAGGGATGGTCCGCCTCGCGGCGAAGTACACGCTGGCCCGCATCCTCGAGCGCGACGACTTCCGCAAACGCTTCGACAACCATCAGCCGATCGCCATCCACGAGCTGCTCTACCCGCTGGCGCAGGCATACGACTCGGTCGCGCTGAAGGCCGACGTCGAGATGGGCGGGACCGATCAGCTCTTCAACCTCCTCGTCGGCCGCGACCTGATGCGCGAGTACGGACTGGAGCCGCAGGTCGTGCTGACCACGCCGCTGCTCGAAGGGCTCGACGGCGTGGAGAAGATGTCGAAGTCGCTCAACAACTACATCGGCATCAACGAATCACCCGACTCGATCTACGGGAAGGTGATGTCGATCTCCGATGAGCTGATGTGGAAGTACTACCTGCTCTGCACCGACCTCACGCCGCCACAGATCGAGGAGCGGAAGCAGGGACATCCGATGGACGCCAAGCGCGAGCTGGCGCGGACGATCATCGCCGACTTTCACGATGCTGAAGCCGCGACGCAGGCGGAGGCGGAGTTCCGCCGTATCTTCAGCGATCGCCAGGTGCCGACCGACCTCGAGGAAGCGACGCTCCCCGCGTCAGCCGAGCCGCAGCTGCTGGCGAAGATCATCGTCGCCGCCGGTCTCGCGCCGACGAACAAGGAAGCGGCGCGCCTCATCGGACAGGGGGGCGTGCTGGTGGATGAAGAGAAGGTCGACGATTCCCGCCGTGCTCTGGAAGCCACGGCGGGAAAGACGTACCTGCTGAAGGTCGGAAAGCGGCGCTTCGCGAAGATCACGTTCGCGTGAGCTACGGCGTCGTCGCCACCCCCACATCCTCCAGCGCCGGAACGAAGATCTGATCGGCCGACACGTTGTCGACGACCGACGCGTAGCCGACGATCCCCGCCGATGCATCGAAGGCGAGCGTCGCGTTCGCGATGTCGGAGAGGTCGACACCGGTGAAGTACGACGCGAGCGGGTTCTGCTGCTGCGACAACCCCTGCAGCGTGATCAGTGACGACGACATGAGCGCGCCCGTGGTGTCGCGCAGCTCGAGCCGCACGGTCACCGGCGTGGTGTTCGGGTTGAAGAAGCCGACGTTCGTGCGGAAGCCGCTGGTGAATTCGGTGACGTGATTCGACAGCTGCGGCAGGACTCCGCGGCGCAGCGCATTCGCGCGCGGCTGTCCGGCGGCGAACTGGCCGAACGTTCCCTTCCCGGTCGAGCGAAGGTCGGCATAGATGCGCGAGGTGACGGCGAGCTTCTCCGCGCTCGAGACGCGGATCGCGCCGAGGATCGCGAGGAGGTTGAGTCCGGAGAGACCGGTGACGTCGTCGAGTATCACCGTTCCGCGCGCCGGGATGTTGACCGCCATCGACTGCGAGGCGTTGCTGTTTCCGGCCGCGCCGGCGGGGAAGAACTCGAGCTGCGCGGCCGCGGCCGTGTCGTACGAGGGATTGAAGATGCGGAGGTCCGTGACGAACGTCTGTTGGAGGCCGTTGATGACGTGTCCGGCGATCGCGACGTCGTATTCGTTCGCCGCGATCAGCTGCCCGCGGATCTCGCCGCCGGGGAACGCCGCGGAGTGGACGTTCACGTAGAAGCTCGCCGGAGTGGTGAGCAGCGCGGTCAACGTCTCCGCCGGAAGCGAGGCGATGGAGATCGAGCCGCTGGTGCGTCCGTTCGTGAACGCGCCGGCCGAGGTCGCGAAGTTGATGAGGACGCCCGCATTCGCGCCCGCCGCGGCGGGGCCGTGGATGTGGGCCAGTGTCGGTGTCACGCCGGAAGTCGCGACGTCCCAGGTCAGCGTGTTCGTCGTCGTGTCGATGGAGACGATCGCCGAGCCGAACGCGCTCGAGCCGGTCGGGGGCACCTCGTTCGTGCCGCGGAGATCGGCGGCATAGATGATGACGCCGCCGCCGGTGATCGCCAGATCGCCGCGGATCGCGCCGCCGGGGAACTGCGTGGTGTGGACGTTGACGTAGAAGTTGGAGGGATTGGCGATCATCCGCGCCGCGACGTCGGCGGCGACGGGGAACGTGCCGGTCAGCTTGTTGTTGACGAACGCCCCGCCGAGGCCCTGCATGTTGATGACGATCGGGCCGTTCGCCGAGCCGGCCGCTTTCTCGTGAATGTGGAAGCCGCTGATCGGCGCGCCGAGGTTCGCGACGGTGAGCGTCATCGTCAAGCTCGTGCGTGTCGCGTCGAACGTGCCGGTGAAGTTGCCGAAGCCGGGCGAGGTGGTTGCCGGGCTCTCCTGTGAGCCGGTCAAAACGGCACCGAAAGTTTGCGCGGAGGCGGTGGGCGAGAGGAGCGCGACGACGAGCAGCAGACCGAGAGCGTAGGTACGGCGATGCATTTTTCCTCCTGAAAACAATTTCGCAAGCAGGAGGAAGCAAAAAAAGGTCCGGCCGCGCCTTGCGACGCGGCCGGACCGACTGCAGAGGAGCGAGATCCCGCCTAGCGGTAATTCAGCGGGAGGGTCACGACGGCGGCCGATCCGCCGGCTGAGATGCGGACTTTGAGCGAACCGCTCTGGCCGTGCAGGGCGATTCCGGGGGCGAGCGCGATCGTGCCGATCGAGTCGATCAGCTGCGCGTCGCTGCCCGCGTCGACCAGCTCGAACGTCGCCGGCTCACCATGCTCGCCGGCGGCGACGATGCGGAAGTAGTTCGGGAAACCCTGGTCGGTGTGGATGTCGATGGCGGCGTCGAGCGTGCCATCGCGATCGGCGTCCTTGATGTCGACGGTGCCGTTCTCATCGAGGTCGACGCCTTCGAAGTTCATGCGGATCTCGGGACGCGTCTTCACGCTCGGGACGAACGTCGGGTCGCCGCTCGCGTTGTTGACCGCGCTGCCGTAGAAGATCGCCGAGCCCTTCGTCACGTTCGCCTGGACCACGTCGCCGTCTTTCGCTTCGGCGCCGAGGAAGGTGGCGACGCCGCTTCCGTACTGCAGCTGCGTGCCGGCGGCGTAGGAGACCGTCTTCGTCGCGGCGACCGTGCCGTCGGCGCGGACCAGCTCCCACGTCACGTCAGCGGCGGCGACCGTGTAGAGACCGAAGTTGAAGCGGTAGGCGCTGACCGACGACGGCGCGGTGAGGATCGCGAGGTCGCCCGCGGCGGCCGCTTCGCTCGCCTTCACGGCCGGGATGTCCTGACCGAACTCGCCGGCAGCGGAGACGTTGAAGGTGCGGGAGGTGATGGCGACGCGCGAGAAGTCGGCGTCGGGGAGCGCGACTTCGATCGCGCCGGTGGCGGCATCCTTACCGAACTTCGTCTTCACGATGTCGGCGATGGAGGTCGTGGTGCGCGCCGGCAGGGCGACGGCCAGCGGGGAGGAGGCGAGGCCGGTGGCGTCGTGGAAGGTGAGCGTGGCCGTGGTGGCGACCGCGCTGACGTTGTGCAGCGTGACTTCGCTCTGCCACTGGCTGCCGTTGGCTCCCGGGCCGGTGCCGGCCGCCGGGATGATGAAGCTCGCGGCGCCGGCGGTGAGGGGGAGCAGGGCCAGCGAAGCGGCGGTGATGAGGGACTTCACATTCATGGGGGATTCTCCTTATTTCGTCTGCGACTCGGGAGGAGCCGCTCGGTTGTTGCCGTAGATACGGGGTGACGATAAGGAGTGTCTAGAAAGTTTATGCGGCTACGGCATGAAAATGTTGTACGAAAAATGGATGTGGGGGAGCGCCATTGATACGCGGCGCAAGGGGATTCCGTCTAGGTTGGATAGCAGATAGCGCGCGACCTGATCGAGATAAGACGCGGGATTCCGCCGCATCTCCCTGAGTGAGTGGACGCGATATCGATTACGGACGCTGTCATGCGAAATAGATGGCGCGTGATTTCGAATAAAGAGGCCGTCACTCGAAAGAGACGACGCGTGATTTCGAATACAGAAGCTGTCATTCGAAGAGACGATCGTGTGATTTCGAATACAGAAGCCGTCATTCGAAATAGATGGCCGCGTGATTTCGAATACAAAAGCCGTCATTCGAAAGAGACGACGCTTGATTTCGACGACCGAAGCCGTCACTCGAAAGAGATAGCGCGTGATTTTGAATACAGCGGCGTCGGTTGTCGAAGTCGCGATTGCGGATCACGATCGCAATCGGTAATCCATTTTGCTATCTGCTGTCCGCTATCTGTCCCGGGCGTGCGGAGGACTCTGCTATCGTTCGCGCGCCATGCCGATCCCTCTTCTCGACCTGAAAGCGCAATACAAAACGATTCGCGACGACGTCCTCCGGGTGACCGAGGAGGTCTACGAATCGCAGTACTTCATCCTCGGGCCGCGCGTCGACGCCTTCGAGCGTGACTTCGCCGCCTACTGCCACAGCAAGTATTCGGTCGGCGTCTCGTCCGGCACCGATGCCCTGCTCGAGGCGTTGATGGTCCTCGGCGTCGGTCACGGCGACGAGGTCATCGTCCCCGCCTACTCGTTCTTCGCCACCGCCGGCGTCGTCGATCGCCTCGGCGCGAAGCCTGTCTTCGTCGACATCGACCTCGCCGACTACAACATCGATCCCGCGAAGATCGAGGAGAAGATCACCGCCCGCACGCGGGCCATCATGCCGGTCCATCTGTACGGCCAGTGCGCCGACATGGACGCGATCAACGAGATCGCGCAGCGCCGCGGCATTCCGGTGGTCGAGGATGCGGCGCAGGCGGTCGGCGCGGAATTCGGCGGCAAGCGGGCCGGCGCGCTCGGCACCCTCGGCTGCTTCTCCTTCTTCCCGTCGAAGAACCTCGGCGGATTCGGCGACGCCGGCGCCATCACCACCAGCGACGCCGCGATGTACGAGAAGCTCGTCGATTACCGCGTGCACGGTATGCGGCCGAAGTACTTCCACCACTACGTCGGCGGGAACTTCCGGATCGACGCGCTGCAGGCGGCGATCCTCCACGTGAAACTGCCGCACCTCGACTCATGGACGGAAGGTCGCCGCCGCAACGCGGAGACGTATGCGCGCCTCTTCGCCGAAGCGAAGGTGAGCGACCACATCGTCCTGCCGACGGAGCTCGAAGGACGCCGCCACGTCTTCAATCAATACATCGTCCGCTTCCCCGCGGGACGCGAGACGCGCGACCGCGTGCTCGAGCACCTGAAGAGCAAGGCGATCGGCTGCGAGGTCTACTACCCGCTCACGCTGCCGCAGCAGAAGTGTTTCGCTGCCGCGGCCGAGGGCTCGTATCCGAATTCGGACACGGCGGCGGATCAGACGCTCGCCATTCCGATCTATCCGGAGCTGACCGGCGAGCAGTTGGAAGAGATCGTGAAGGAGATCGCCACGGCACTGCCGTGATCCCGATCCGTCACACACTTCCGCTCCACGCGACGCCGATCGTCAATCGGGCGATCGTCTTCACCAACATCACGATGTTCGTGACGCAGATCGCGGTCGGCGCGCGCGCGGAGCAGATCATCCAGACCTTCGGCTACATCCCGGCGAGGCTGGTGCATCCGTCGGCGTGGCAGTACTCGTGGTGGGAGGTGGCGATCACGCTCGTCACCTCGCTCTTCCTGCACGGCGGCTTCGTGCATCTCACCGGGAACCTCGTTTACCTCTGGGTCTTCGGCGGGGCGGTGGAGGATGCGCTCGGACATCTCCGCTACTTCTTCTTCTATCTCGCCTGCGGGGCGGCCGGCAGCCTGCTGCACACGATGATCTTTCCGCTCTCCCCGGTGCCGTCGATCGGGGCGTCGGGGAGCATCGCCGGAGTCCTCGGCGCGTTTCTCGTGCTGCGGCCGCGCGCGCGGATCGTCACGCTGTTTCCGCTCGTCGTCTACTGGGCGATGGCGGAGGTGCGGGCGGTGCTCTTCCTTCCGGTCTGGTTCCTGATGCAGTTCTTCAACGGCTTTCTATCGCTCGCGTCAGCGGCGCGCTCGCAGGAGGCGGCGGGCGTCGCGTGGTGGGCGCACGTCGGCGGATTTCTCTTCGGCGCGCTCTTCGCGATGCTCTATCGAAGGGCGCGGAAAAGGGCGAAAATGCGCGTCGCATGAGCAGACATGTACTGGTGACCGGTGGGGCGGGCTTCATCGGATCGCATCTCGTCGACGCGTTTCTCGAGCGCGGCGATCGCGTCAGCATCATCGACAACCTCTCCACCGGCGACCTGCGCAATCTGAATCCGAAGGCGGAGTTTCACGAAGCCGATCTGCGCGAGGAGCGGACGATCGAGCTCGTGCGCTCGCTGCAGCCCGATCTCGTGTCGCATCACGCGGCGCAGATCGACGTGCGGCATTCGGTCGCCGATCCGGCCATCGACGCGGAGATCAACATCGTGGCGACGATCCGCATGCTGCAGGCATCGCTCGACGCGGGGGTGAAGCGCTTCGTCTTCGCCTCGACCGGCGGCGCGATCTACGGCGAGCCGATCACCGAGCCGCAGGACGAGGATCATCCCGCGCATCCCCTCTCGCCGTATGGCTGCGCGAAGCTGTCGGTCGAGCACTACATGCATTACTTCCGCGAGATCCACGGCCTCTCAGCAATTGCTCTCAGATACGCGAACATCTACGGACCGCGGCAGAACGCGAAAGGGGAAGCCGGCGTGATCGCGATCTTCGCCGACCGCCTGCTGCGCGGCGCGGAGGTGACGATCAACGGCGACGGCGAGCAGACGCGCGACTACGTCTACGTCGACGACGTCGTCCGCGCGAACATGGCGGTCTGCGACGACCTCTCGCTCGCCGGTCCGTTCAACGTCGGCACCGGGATCGAGAGCTCGGTGAACGAGCTCTATCGCCATCTCGCCGCGGCCGCGGGAGTCGATCGCGACGCGCATCACGGACCGGCGAAGGCGGGTGAGCAGCGACGCAGTGTGCTCGACGGCGGCAAACTGCGCGGCATTGCGAAGCTGCCGGAGCCGGTGAAGCTGAGCGATGGACTGCAGCGCACGCTCGACTGGTTCCGCCGCCCGTGACGGAAGCGATTATTTGTGGTTGAATCCGCCCCCTCGTGAACGACCAGACTCTCCTCAAAGCCATCGAAGACCGCACCGCGCACATCGGCGTGATCGGTCTCGGCTACGTCGGACTGCCGCTCGTCCTCCTCTTTGAAGAAGGAGGATTCGAAGTCCTCGGCTTCGACGTCGACGCCGCCAAGGTGCAGAAGCTGAACGACGGCCAGTCGTACATCCGGCACATCGGCGTGGAGCGCATCGCCACTTCGTTCAAACGCCGCGCGCGCGCCACGACCGACTTCTCCCGGCTCGCGGAGTGCGACGCGATCATCATCTGCGTCCCGACGCCGCTCGGCGCGCATCGCGAGCCCGACCTCAAGTACATCCGCGTGACGGCCGAGACGATCACCGGGATCCTCCGTCCCGGGCAGCTCGTCGTGCTCGAGTCGACGACGTATCCCGGCACGACGCGCGAGGAGCTGCTGACGCGTTTCGAGGCCACCGGCCAGAAATGCGGGACCGACTTTTTCCTCGCGTTCTCGCCCGAGCGCGAGGATCCGGGCAACGAGCGCTTCAACACGCGCAACATCCCGAAGGTCGTCGGCGGCGTGGACGAGGCGTCATCGCGTGTCGCGCATGCGTTGTACGGCGCGATCATCGATCAGGTGGTTCCGGTGACGTCGCCCGAGGTGGCGGAGTCGGCGAAGCTGCTGGAGAACATCTTCCGCGCGGTGAACATCGCGCTGGTGAACGAGATGAAGGTCGTGTTCGACCGGATGGGCATCAACGTGTGGGAAGTGATCGAGGCGGCGAAGACGAAGCCGTTCGGCTTCATGCCGTTCTACCCCGGCCCCGGCCTCGGCGGCCATTGCATCCCGCTCGATCCGTTCTATCTGACCTGGAAGGCGGCGGAGTACGGGACGTGGGCGCGTTTCATCGAGCTCGCGGGCGAGATCAACACGTCGATGCCGCGCTACGTCGTCGATCGCACGGCCGAGGCGATCAATCGCAACGGCAGGAGCGTGGTCGGCGCGACCGTGGTCGTGATGGGACTCTCGTACAAGCCGGACATCGACGACGATCGCGAATCGCCGTCGTTCGAGCTGATCGAGCTGCTGCAGGAGCGCGGCGCGATCGTGTCGTACTGCGACCCGTTCGTCCCCGAGGCGCGGCGCGGTCGCAAGCACGACCTCGGGCTGCGCTCCGTTCCGTGCACGGCCGAGGAGCTGGCGAAGTACGACGCGGTACTGATCTCGACGCCGCACGCCGCGTTCAAGGATGCGGCGCTCTATCGCGATGCGAAGCTCGTCGTCGACACGCGGAACATCGTCCCGGCGACCGCGGCGCGCGTACTCGTGCGCGCCTAAACCGCGACCCGCCGTCCGTCCGTCGCTTCCTCGAGCTCTGCTTCTTCCTCCCTCTCCTCCTCCCGCACGCGGTTGTGCAGGAGGCAGACGATGACGGTGATCGGAAGGGTGAGCAGCACGACGAGGAGCAGTCTGAGGATGCCGCGGCGCAGATCGCCGGTGCGTTGAATGTTCGTCGTCGGGGCCTGCGTCACCGAGTAGACCTGCGAGGCGGGGTTCATCGTGCGTGAGAGGACCTGGTAGATCTCGTTGACCTGCGCGACGAGCGCGCGGCTCTCGCTGCGGATCGAATCGATGTCGCCCTGGATCTGCGCCGCGCTGGTGGACGCTCCGGTCGACGGGCTGCGCTTCATCATTTCCAGGAGCTCTTTGTCGTAGGCGACCGCCTGTTCCGCCGGGATGATGGCGAGCGTGGCGCGGTGGTATTCGTCGGCCGCTTTCTGGCGATAGCGGACCTCGTCCGTCTGATTCGACAGCGCGACGAGTCGGTCGAGGAACGTCTCGTTGACGATCGGCGTCACGGTGTCGCCGCCTCCCTTGACCTCACGAGTGCCGGACGGCTGGGCGGCGGCGCTTCGGGCCTCTTCGGCCCCGGGGGAGCTCATCGCGTAGACCGACAGCGCGTTGCGGATCGCATCGCTTCGTTGCTGCATGTCGTGCAGCGTCCGCTCGTCGTAATTGATCTGCGTCTCGAGGAACTGGATCATCGCGGCGGGATTGCGGACGAGACCGCTCGACCGGACGACGTTGAGCAGAGGCTCGACCCGGAAGCGGAGCGTGTCCTCCAGGCGGAGGCGGATCTCGAGCAGCGACATGTGCTGCGTCGGCGTGCGGATGACCGAGGCGCCGGGGACGAGCTCGAGCTCGTGGATGTTCAGAAGGACGCGGCCGATGTTCGAGCGCAGGAGCAGGAGCGAGATCATCGGATCGTTCGCCTCGGCGGAGGAGACGTTGAGGATGTTGGGGGAGAGGACCGCCATCGGAAAGTCGAGCAGGCTCTGCTCGTTCTCGGCGTCGTTTGCCCAGGTCACGAGGATGTCGGACAGAGTCTTGCGGACGAGGTGCTCGGGGATCGATCCGGCGGCACGGGTGTAGTTGAGGGTGTACTCGTTTTTTCCGAGGCTGTCGCGTTTCGCGTCGAACTCGCGCGCGAGGCGGTCGCGGTCGACCGGCGTCAGTTTCGGATCGGCCATCCGCGCCTGGTATTCGGTGTTCAGCCGCTCGAGCGCGGGGTTCGCCTCGAGCACGACGATCGACCGCGAGAAGATGGTGAAGGTGCAGAAGCGGCCGAGGTCATTCGCGCGGTACACCTTCAGCAGCACCGGTGTGGAGATGATCGACGAGGCGTTGAAACGCTGGCCGTTCGGGTAGGTGCTCTTGTCGGCGCCGGTGAAGTTCAGCCGGAAGCGGACGGACGTCACCGATTGCGACGGTTTGATGAGCATGTAGGCGACGACGACCAGCGCGTACAGGATCGTGACCGAAAGGAGCGTCAGGACGATCACCGGCAGATAGCCGCGCAGGGTGCGCATCAGGTGCGAGATCGAGATCGGAGGGTCGACCGGCTCGACACCGGCGTGGTCGTTGGCTACACGGGAATCCATTGTTGCTCCTCCGATCGGGATATCAATTGGCGGCAAGGATCTCAGCGTCGTTTGTGGACGTCAAGCCGCTGTCGTCATTGGAATAAATGTGTGGGAGCGGGGGGTAGCGTTGGGCCATGCCGCTGTTGCCGAAAGAGGAGGAAGTGTTCCCCGCCGTGCTCTTCGAGCTCGAGGCGGCGGAGTATCCGTGGGGCGTCGCGCACGTGCGCAGCCGGCAGGAAAAATCGCTCGCCCGCTTCCTGGCGCAACGCGACGTGCCGTTCTATCTGCCGCAGATCGAGAACCGGCGCCGGCGAAACGGACGCGACTTCGTTTCTCACCTTCCGCTGTTTCCCGGATACGTCTTCTTTCGCGGCGGCGCAGCGGCTCGCGAGCTCGTCTGGCGGAGCAACGTCGCGGCGGCGGTGATCGACGTTCCCGATCAGCGGCATCTCGCCGATGAGCTCGGGCAGTTGCGTGCGCTGCAGCTCGCGGGAGCGTCGTTGCGCGTCGTCGACGAGTTCGTACCGGGCGACGTCGTGCGCGTTTCCGACGGCGCGTTCGCCGGTTACACCGGCGTGGTCGAGCGGCAGAAAGGGCGCGACCGGCTGGTGGTGCGCGTGTCGCTGATCAACAAGGCGGTGGCGGTGGAGTTCGAGCGTGAGCTGCTGGCCCGCGGACGCTGATGGTATGCTGTTCAACGGTTGAACAACGTACCCGGAACCCACGCCATCAGCGACGAAGTTCGCTACCGGTTGCTCACCTATCTGGCTGAGCATCCGGACACCACGCAGAGAGAGCTGGCCGATGCCCTGGCCGTCAGTCTGGGCAAGGCGCACTACTGCCTGAACGCCCTGATGCGGCGCGGCCTGGTGAAGATGCGCAACTTCCGCAACAGCGAGAACAAGGCAGCGTACGTCTACGTCCTGACGCCGAAAGGCATCGAGGAAAAGATCAACGTCACGTACGCCTTTTTGCGCCGGAAGATGGCCGAGTACGACGACCTCAAGGTGGAGATTGAGCGCCTGTCCGCCGAAGTGCTGGAGCTCGATGCCCGGCGGCAGACGAATAACGGGTAGTGGCTGCAACAACTGAGCGTTGGCTGAACCGGTCGGTCTGTACACCGAAGGGGGCGGAGCCCGCTCAGGGGTTGGGGAAGGAAGTGCCTGCATGATCCTCGTGACCGGCGCGGCCGGATTCATCGGCTATCACGTGTCGAGGAAGCTGCTCGAGCGCGGCGACGACGTCATCGGTGTCGACAACCTCAACGACTACTACGACCCGGCGTTGAAAGAGGCGCGCCTCCGCCTGCTGGAGCCGCACGAGCGGTTCCGCTTCGTGCGCGCCGACGTCGGCGATCGCGAGGCGATGGAGACGCTCTTCGCCGAGCATCGTCCGCGGCGCGTGGTTCATCTCGCCGCGCAGGCCGGCGTCCGCTACTCGCTGACCAATCCGTTCGCCTACACCCGCAGCAACATCGACGGATTCCTGACCATCCTCGAGGGCTGCCGGCACAACGGCGTGGAGCATCTCGTCTTCGCCTCCTCGAGCTCGGTCTACGGCGCGAACACGCGGCAACCGTTCTCCGAGCACGACAACGTCGATCACCCGGTCTCGCTCTACGCCGCGACGAAGAAGGCGAACGAGCTGATGGCGCACACCTACTCCAGTCTCTTCGGCCTGCCGGCGACGGGACTCCGCTTCTTCACCGTGTACGGCCCTTGGGGGCGTCCCGACATGGCGCTCTTCAAGTTCACGCGCGGCATCCTGGCGGGTGAGCCGATTCCGGTCTTCAACGAAGGGCGGATGATCCGCGACTTCACCTACATCGACGACATCGTCGAAGGCGTGGTCCGCGTGGTCGATCACACCGCGGCGGCCGATCCGTCGTGGACCGGCGACGATCCCGATCCGGGGCGCAGCTACGCGCCGTGGCGCGTCTTCAACATCGGCAACAACAAGCCGATCGAGTTGCTCGAGTACATCAGCGTGATCGAGGAATGCCTCGGCAGGAAGGCGAAGCTCGACCTCCTGCCGATGCAGCCGGGCGACGTGCCGTCGACGATGGCGGACGTCGGTGAACTGGAACGGACGGTCGGCTTCCGCCCGACGACGACGGTGCGCGAAGGGATTCGCCGCTTCGTCGACTGGTATCGTGAGTTCTACGCCGTATGACGAACAGACGCGCGCTCATCACGGGGATCACCGGACAGGACGGCTCGTACCTGGCCGAGCTGTTGATCGAGAAGGGGTACGAGGTCCACGGCGTGATGCGCCGCTCGTCGTCGTTCAACACGGCGCGCATCGACGCGATCTACCAGGATCCGCACGAAGAAGACCGCCGCCTCGTGCTGCACTACGGCGATCTGAATGACGCGTCGTCGCTGAACCGCATCCTGCGCATCGTCAATCCGGACGAGATCTACAACCTCGGCGCGCAGAGTCACGTCAAGGTCTCGTTCGACACTCCCGAATACACCGGCGAGATCACCGGCCTCGGCGCGACGCGCCTGCTCGAGGCGATCCGCGAAATGCAGATCCGTCCGCGCATCTACCAGGCGTCGTCGAGCGAGATGTTCGGCCTCGTGCGCGAGACGCCGCAGACCGAGCGGACGCCGTTCTATCCGCGCAGTCCGTACGGCGTGGCCAAGGTCTACGCGTACTGGATGACGGTCAACTATCGCGAGGCGTACGACCTCTTCGCCGTGAACGGCATCCTCTTCAATCACGAGTCGCCCCGGCGCGGCGAGACGTTCGTGTCGCGCAAGATCACGCGCGCCGTCGGGCGGATCAAACATGGACTGCTCGACACGCTCTACCTCGGCAACCTCGACGCGAAACGCGACTGGGGCTACGCGAAGGATTACGTCGAAGCGATGTGGCTGATGCTGCAGCACGGCGAGCCGCAGGACTTCGTGATCGCCACGGGCCAGACGCACACGGTCCGCGATTTCTGCACGCGCTCCTTCCGCGCGGCGGGGATCGAGCTCGAATGGCGCGGCGAGGGGAAGGACGAATGCGGCGTCGACCAGGCGAGCGGCGCGGTCCGCGTCCGCATCGACGAGCGTTACCTGCGGCCGACGGAAGTCGACCTGCTCCTCGGTGACGCGACGAAGGCGCGCGAGCTCCTCGGCTGGACGCCGCGCACCGACTTCCAGCAGCTGGTCGAGTTGATGACCGAATCCGATCTCCGCCTCGCGGCGGACGAAGCACACCTCAAACAGCGATGAGCGATTTCTGGCAGTCACGCCGCGTCCTCCTGACCGGCGGCGGCGGATTCCTCGGCGGATTCATTCGCCGGCGGCTGGAGCGCGAGCAACCGGCGGAGATCATGACGCCGCGCGCCGCGGAGCTCGATCTACGCGACGCGAGCGCCATCCGCGCCTACCTCGCGGCGAAGCGGCCGAACCTGATCATTCACGCCGCGGCCGTCGTCGGCGGCATCGGCGCGAACCGCGAGCATCCGGGACGTTTTTTCTACGAGAACGCGATCATGGGCATCCAGCTCATCGAGGAAGCGCGGCTCGCCGGCGTGGAGAAGTTCGTGCAGCTCGGAACGATCTGCGCGTATCCGAAGTTCGCGCCCATCCCGTTCAGCGAGGACGACCTCTGGAACGGTTATCCGGAAGAGACGAACGCGCCGTACGGCGTCGCCAAGAAGGCGTTGCTGGTGCAGCTGCAGTCGTACCGGCAGGAGTACGGCTTCAATGGGATCTTCCTGCTGCCGGTGAATCTGTACGGACCGAACGACAACTTCGATCTGCAGACCAGTCACGTCATTCCGGCGATGATCCGCAAGTTCATCGAGGCAGGGGAGCGAGGCGAGACCGAGGTCGTGCTGTGGGGCGACGGCTCGCCGACGCGCGAGTTCCTCTTCGTGCGCGACGCGGCCGAAGGGATCGTGCTGGCGTCGGAAACATACGACGGTGAACAGCCTGTGAACCTTGGGCGGGGAGAAGAGATCCGCGTCGCCGAGCTCGCCGGCAAGATTGCCACGATGACCGGGTACCGCGGGCGCATTGCCTGGGACTCGGAGAAGCCGAACGGACAACCGCGGCGGCTCCTCGACGTCACGCGCGCGGCACGCGAGTTCGGATTCCGCGCCGCGACATCGCTCGATGACGGCCTGCGGGAAACGATCGACTGGTACGTAAACAGGCACAAGACACAGAACGTCTGATCGGCAGCGAATGAGCGATTTGAATCGGCGTGATTTCTTTCTCCTCGCCGGCGCTGTCTCGCTCGTCGAGGCGGCCACGGCGCTTCGCGCGCGGGCCAACACGACGGTCGCGGCCACGCGCGTGACGTTCTCGTTCGGCGAGTCGCGCTACCCGATCATTTTTGCGAAGGAGCTCGCGACGGCGTCGACCCGAATCCGCAAGATCGAGTTCTTCACGCCGCTGTTCGGCGCCGAGCGCAAGGTCGTCAACCCCGCGATGCCGGTCATCAAGGGTGAAGAGATCCATTTCCGCGAGCCTGGGGAGTACTACCTGAAGGTCAACGGCGATTACCTGAAGGTCCTGGTCCTCGATCCGTCCGAGGGGACGAAGGAAGCGCTGCTCCGGATGTTCGACTTCTTCGTGGCGAACAATCTCTACCTCGGTGCGGACGACAACGCCTGGTACCAGGAACGGCGCACCTACCTCCGCTCGTTTTTCCGGAGCTGCGAGCCGATGATGCTGTCGTGCGGCCCGAGCCACGCGGTGTGGCGCGAGTGGGTCGGCGATCGTCTCGCGTTGCCGACGCGGATCGTGACGTTGACCTCCACTCGTCTCAGCAACGGCATGGTCACGTACGCCGCGCACAATCTGCCCGAGGTCTATGTCCCCGAGCTCGGGAAGTGGGTGATGTTCGACCTGAACAGCAATTTCGTTCCGCGCTGGCTCGATGCGATGGAGTTTTGTCAGGTCGTGCACGCGAAGGGCAAAGACGAGGACGACTTCACGCAGGACTGGCAGAGCTACGGTCTCGATCTCTACGCCGGCGTCGCCGCCCGAAACGCGAATCCGACCTACCTCGACGAGCTGCGCAGGCAGGCCGGATCGGGTACCGCCATGCCGTTCGAGCCGGCGCTGGTGACGAACGACGTGACCAGGGACTCTCTGGTGATCGCCCTTCGCTGTTACTACGGTGGGGCGGCGTACTGGGGGGGCGACATCCTCTCCGTGCAACCGAGCGGTACCGAGTTCCTCCCCGGCAATACCGTGTACTGGGCCTCGCTGCACGAGAATCAGCTGCTGAAGCTCGCGGCGATCGAGTATGCGAAATACATGTATCGAACCGAAGTGAAGATCCTCGAACCTTCGCAGCTGCGCGTGATGCTCGACGGCGGTCACCGGAGGGTGATCGAAGCGGCGTTGTGGAAGTCGCGCTTGCCTGCGGCATAACTCCCTCCTCTTCACAATCTCCTCATGTGCGGCATTGCCGGAAAAGTCGATTTCCGCGGTGAGCTCGTCGACCGCGCGCTCGTCGAGCGGATGTGCGGCACGATCGCGCATCGCGGTCCCGACGATCAGCGTGTGTATGTCGCGCCGGGCGTCGGTCTCGGGCAGCGCCGGCTCGCGATCATCGATCTCGATCCGCGCGCCGCGGCGCCCTTGTCGAATGAAGACGGCACGGTCTGGGTGACGTTCAACGGCGAGATCTACAACTTCCGCGAGCTGCGCACGGAGCTGGAGCGCAAGGGGCACACGTTCCGGACGCACACCGACACCGAGGTGATCGTCCACGCGTACGAGGAGTACGGCATCGACTGCCTCTCCCGTTTCCGCGGGATGTTCGCCTTCGCGCTGTGGGATGCGCCGAGGAAGCGGCTCTTCGCCGCCCGCGACCGTCTCGGCAAGAAGCCGTTCGTGTACGCGAAGACCGGCACCGGACTGGTGTTCGGATCGGAGATCAAGGCCGTCACGGCTGATCCGGACGTCTCCATCGCTCCCGACCTCCGCGCCATCGACCTCTATCTCACGTACCAGTACGTCCCGAGTCCGCTGACGGCGTTCGAGGGCATCTCGAAACTGCCGCCGGCGCATTACCTGATCGCGGAGAACGGCAACGTCCGCGTGGAGCGTTACTGGTCGCCGGAAGCGCGGCCCGCGTCGACGCTCGACCCGCGCGAGCTCGAACAGCAGATCGTCGAGCGGCTGCGCGAGGCGGTGCGGATGCGCCTCGTCTCGGACGTTCCGCTCGGAGCCTTTCTCAGCGGCGGGATCGATTCGGCGACGATCGTCGCCTTGATGGCCGAGGCAGGCGACGCTCCGGTGAAGACGTTCTCCATCGGATTCGAGGAGAGCGGCTTCGACGAATTGCCGTATGCGCGACGCGTCGCGGAGCGGTACGGCACCGACCATCACGAAGTGGTCGTGCGGCCGAACACGGCGGAACTGCTGCCGAAGCTCGTGCATCACTACAACGAGCCGTTCGCCAATTACTCCGCGCTGCCGACGTACTGCGTCTCGCAGATGACGCGCGAGCACGTGACCGTCGCGTTGAGCGGCGACGGCGGCGACGAGAACTTTGCCGGATACGAGAACTACGCGACCGTCATGGCCTGGGGGCGGGCTGACGTCATCCCCGGACCGCTGCGTCGCACCGCCGCGCACGCCGCGCAGGCGGTGCTCGATCTGCTTCCGGATACGACGACCCTCGGGCGCGCAAGCCGTGCGTTCACGATGTTCGCCGGCGACGTGCCGGAGCGGTTCCTGCTGCAGATGTCGATCTTCAAGCCGCAGGAAAAGGCCGCCGCGTACACCGCGGCGTTCCGCTCCGCCGTGCAGGGGCAGCGCTCGCCGGTCGCGCTGGCGTGGAGCCGCGACATGGATGCTCTCGAATGGATGATGCGGCACGACCAGAGCTTCTACCTGCCCGACTCCCTGAACGTGAAGGTCGACATCGCGGCGATGGCGAACAGCCTCGAGGTGCGCTGCCCGCTGCTCGACCACGAGTTCATCGAGTTCACGGCCACGATTCCGAGCGCGCTCAAGCGTGACCGGAACGGCGGCAAGCAGATCTTCAAGCGCGCCGTCGCTTCGCTGCTGCCGGAGGAAATCCTGACCAGGAAAAAGACCGGCTTCGCATTCCCCGTGGCGGCGTGGTTCCGGAACGAGCTCCAGCCGATGCTGCGTGCGAACCTGCTCGATGAGCGCGCGCGTACGCGTGGTCTCTTCGAGCCGGCGTTCATCCGGCGCATCGTCGACGAGCACGTCGCCGGTGCCCGCGACTGGAGCACCCGGCTCTTCGCGCTGCTCTTTCTCGAGCTCTGGTTTCGCGAGTTCATCGACTGACCATGTGCGGCATCAGTGCAATCGCGGGCGTGACGAAGCCCGGCGCGATCGAGGCGATGATTCGCGCCATCGAGCATCGCGGCCCCGACGCCACGTCGTCGCACGCGGAGGGCGACTGCGCGCTCGGCCACGCGCGGCTGTCGATCATCGATCTCAGCACCGGCGATCAGCCGATGAGCGATGCGACCGGCCGCTGGTGGATCGCCTTCAACGGGGAGATCTACAACTTCCTGTCATTGCGCGAGGAGCTGGCGCGCAGCGGTCACCAGCTCCGCACGCACTCCGACACGGAAGTGCTGCTCCTCGGATATCAGCAATGGGGCACCGCACTCCTCGACAAGCTGCGCGGGATGTTTGCGTTCGCGATCTGGGACAGCGAGGAGCGCGAGCTCTTCGCGGCGCGCGATCTGTTCGGCGAGAAGCCGATTTACTTTGCGCAAAGCGGCGACGGCATCGTCCTCGCCTCGGAGATGAAGGCGATCGTCGCCTCGGGGCTCGTGCAGCCGGTCGTCGATCCCGAGTCGATCGACGCGTTCCTCGCCCTCGGCTACATCCCGCCCGATCGCACGGTCTATCGCGACGTGCAGACCCTGCCGCCCGCGCACTACCTCGTCTGGAAGAACGGCACCGTGCGCGTGTCGCGCTACTGGACGCCGAAGCTCGAGCCGCGCGCGATGACGCTCGGCGGCGCGGCGGAGGAAGTGCGCGCGCTGCTGCGGCAGGCGGTGAAACGGCAGATGATCGCCGACGTTCCGGTCGGCGCGTTCCTCAGCGGCGGGCTCGACTCCAGCTCCGTCGTGGCGCTGATGTCCGAGGTTTCGTCCGAAGCGGTGAAGACGTTTTCCGTCGGCTTCGGCTCGCTCATCAACGAGCTCCCGTACGCACGCGCCGTGGCGCAGCGCTATCACACCGAGCATCACGAGATCGACCTCGGCGAGCCCGACGTCGCCACGCTCATCGAGCGGATGGTGCAGGTCTACGACGAGCCGTTCGCCGACACCTCGCACATCCCGACCTTCCTCGTCTCCGAGTTCGCGCGGCGTCACGTGAAAGTGGTGCTGAGCGGCGACGGCGGCGACGAGTTGTTTGGCGGCTACTCCTGGTACGGACCTCTGGCGATGTCAGAAGCGATGCCGCTGGCGCTCGTGCAGTGGGTCGTGCTTCGCTCGCTCAGCATCGCGCTGCGCCACCGCTATCGCGCGCTGTCCGCGCGGTCGCATGCCGCGGGGCTGGCCGCGCGCTGGGACGACCTCTGGACGCGTGACGTCATGAGCCAGACGGTCATTCCCGCGCAGGAGAGGCGGCGGATGTGGGGCGACCGCCGCGTGGCGTCATTCGAGCCGGGCGGTTACTTCAAGCCGGGGGCGGACACGAAAGGACTCAACCGCGCGTTCCATTTCGACCTCACCTCGTTTCTGCCGGGAGACATCCTGGTGAAGGTCGATCGCGCGGCGATGGCGCACGGACTCGAAACGCGCGCGCCGTTCCTCGACCGCGAGCTCGTCGAATTCACGCTGACCATTCCGGCCGAGCTGAAAGTGCGCGGCGGGGAGACGAAGATCGTGCTGCGCGAAGCGTGCAGGGATCTCTGGCCGGAGTCGCTCTGGAATCGTCCGAAGCAGGGCTTCGGCTCGCCGATCACGCGCTGGCTGAAACTGCCGTCGATGCAGCCGATGCTCGATCGCGTCTTCCGCGCCGGCTCGCCGCTGCGCGCGCTGCTCCCCGGAATTCCGGAGGGCGCACGCAACGGACTCGATTACCGAACGTGGACGCTGCTGACGCTCGGTCTCTGGCTGGAAGCGAAAGCGGGCGTGCGGGTCTGACCATGTCGAGCGTCACCGTTGTTCCGGCTGCCCGTACCCGAAGACTCCGCCGCGTGCGGTTTGGCTCCTATTTCGGGCCGCGCTTCTGGATGGGCGTGATCGTCGGTCTCAGCGCGCTGGCGGTCGTATTCTCGTCGGCGCCGGCACGCGCCGTCGTCATGCCGGCGATGGTCATGATCGACGGGGCGGCGATTTTCTTTCTCGAGCTCTACCGGCGCGACCGGAAGCTGCCGGTGTTCGAGATCGGCGCACTGTGGGTCCTCGTCGCGCTGCTCTATTCGGTGTTTCCGCTGCTGAATTTCTACGTCGGCGGTCTGCGCTGGACGATCGTTTCGGACAACCGTCTGTGGGCCTGGGACGTCGGGCCGTATGAGACCGGCCGTTTCTCGTGGCTCTTCGTCATCTGCGCCATTCCGTTCATGGTGACGTACCTGCTGGTGCGCAAGCGCGCGGCCTTCATCGGGACATACACCGCGCCCGTGCCTCGTTCGCGGGTCATTGCGGTCGTTCTGGTCTACATCGGGTGCGGACTGATGCTCACGGCCGTCGGGCGCTACTTCGGCATTTCGTACGACCCTTCATACGCCGACATCGCGGCGGAAAAAGTCATGACGCTGCAGTCGCTGCCGTTCGTCGTGCAGCAGGCCGTCCACTATCTCCTCCCCATCCGCCTGCTGCTCGTGCAGATCATGCTGTTCATGGCCATGCGGCATTGGCGCGACTGGAAGTACCGCGTGGCGATCGGACTGTTCTTCGCCTTCGAGATCGGACGCACCCTGTACGTCGGCGGGGCGCGGACCGAGCTCACGCTGCTGCTCATCACGTTCGTGCTGCTGTATCACCGCGTCGTGAAGCCGCTCACGTTCAAGGTCGCAACCATCGCCGCCGCCGCGGTGGTGATCGGCTTCAATCTGCTCGGCCTCGTTCGCGCGCCGGGGTACCTGGATGCGATGAAGGCCTACGGCATCCCCCGGCTGGCGGCGGTCAACGAATTTCAGATCGTCTGGGGGACGTGTTACGACGTCTGGCGGCGCAGGCAGCTCGGAATTCTCGGCGACATTCCGTGGCAGCTTCCGTACAGCGACTTCTATTACCTGGTTCCGAGCCAGCTGCTTCCGTTCGAGAAGATCGATACGCAGGCTTGGTATCTCCAGATCAGCGGCTTCGACGGCGGATTGATGTTCGGCATCATCTCCCAGGCGATGGTCGGCTTCGGCTGGAAACAGCTCCTGCTCGAGGGCATCGTCCTCGGCTACCTCGCCGCAAAGCTGCACCGCTGGTACGTGAAGCGCGCGCAGCGCTTCTGGCCTCTGATCTTCTATCTCTTCTGCTGCATCTGGACGTACTACAGCATGCGCCAGACGGCCCTGGCGGTGTTGTCGTTCATCGAATTCGAATTCGTTCCCGCTCTGATCATGGTCGAGCTCCTCAGCCTGCTCGTGCAGAGAGCGCACAGGCAGGCCAGAAGACTCATCCGAGGCTGACCGTGCGCATCCTGCATTGCATTCCGACACTCAGCGGCGGAGGAGCCGAGCGGCAGCTCGCGCTGCTCGGGCCGAGACACGTCGCCCTGGGGCATGACGTTCATGTCGCGCTCCTGCGGGGAGGGACCTACCTCGATGCCATCAAGCGCGGCGGCGTGACGGTCCACATGCTGCCGTCGCGCTCCGCCCACGACCCGCGCATGTCGCTGGCCATCGCCGGATTGATACGCCGCCTGCAGCCCGACATCGTGCAGACCTGGCTGGTCATGATGGACGTCTGGGGCGGCCTCGCGGCCTCGGTTCGCCGCGTGCCATGGATCCTCTCCGAGCGAAACTGCGTCTACGCATATCCACCGAGCCTGAAGAATTCGGTGCGTCACTTCCTCGGCCGGCACGCCACGGCCGTCGTGGCGAACTCGCAGTTCGGAATCGAGTTATGGCGCACGGGAGTGAACGGACAGTTGCGCGCGGTGATCAGCAACGCGATCAATTTCGACGAAGTGGATACGACGGAGCCGATTGCCGGCGTTCCGCCCGGCGTCCGGCTCATCGTGTACGTAGGCCGCCTCAGCGCGGAAAAGAATCTCGAGACGATCCTGCCCGCCGTCGTACCGATTCTCGCCGAGCGGAAGGACGTCTACTTCGCCATCTGCGGCGCCGGTCCGCTCGAGCCGATGGTCCGCGCCACGATCGCGAAATCGGGTGTCGCGGATCGCATCCTGATGCCGGGCTTCGTCCCCGACGTCGGACGCTGGCTGCGCCGCGCCGACGTGCTGATCTTCCTGAGCTGGTACGAAGGGAATCCCAACGCCGTGGTCGAAGCGCTGGCGCACGGGACTCCGGTCGTTCTCTCCGACATCGCGGCGCATCGCGAGCTGGTGGATGCACAGACCGGGATCCTCGTCGACGCCGCGTCGGCTGCCGATGCTGCGAATGCCGTGCGAGCGGTTCTCGATGATCCGGCGGCAGCGCGGGAGAGGGCGGAGCGGGCGCGCCGTTCTCTCGAAGGCCGCTCGCTGGCTGTCATCGCCGATCAGTACATCGACGTCTACAGAACGGTGCTCGGGGAGTCATCGCCTTAACCATGTGCGGAATCACGGGAATCGCCATGCGCGATGCGCAGCCGGTCGCGCTCGAAGCGATGCGCGACACGATGCAGCATCGCGGTCCCGATGACGCGGGACTCTGGTGGTCGCGCGACCGGCGCGTCGGCCTGGCCCATCGCCGGCTGGCCATCATCGACCTCTCGCCGGGCGGACATCAGCCGATGATTGCCGGAGATCTGGCGGTCGCCTTCAACGGCGAGATCTACAACTTCCTCGATCTCCGCCATGAGCTGGAGCAGAAGGGGCATTCCTTTCACACCGCATCGGATACGGAAGTGCTGCTCGCGGCGTATCAGGAATGGGGCGCCGCGTGTCTGGCGCGTCTCAACGGCATGTTTGCGCTCGCGCTTTACGACGAGCGAAATGCGAAATTGCTTCTGGCGCGCGACCGCGCCGGCGAGAAACCGCTGTTCGTGCACCATGACGGCCGCCGGCTCCTCTTCGCCTCGGAGTTGAAGGCGCTGGTCGACGCGCCCGGGTTTCCGCGGCAGATCGATCACGATGCGCTGTCGATGTATCTGGCCTACGGCTACGTGCCGGGAGAGCACTGCATCTGGCGCGGCGCATGGAAAGTGCGGCAGGGAGAGGCGGTCGAATACGACGTCACCAGCGGAGAGATCCGGCGCTGGAATTACTGGAATCTTCCCGAGCCCGAGGCGGCGATCGTTTCCGCCGAAGAACTGGAGCAGGAGCTCGAGACGCTGCTCGCCGATGCGGTGCGGCGCCAGCTCGTGGCCGCCGACGTGCCGGTCGGAATCCTCCTCAGCGGCGGCGTCGACTCCAGCCTCGTCACCGCGATGGCCGCCCGCGTCACGCCGCACGTCAAGACCTTCACCGTCTCCTTTCCCGGGCACCCGGCGTACGACGAATCGGCACATGCCCGGATCGTTGCACGCGCCTTCGGTACCGAGCACACCGAGCTCGCGGCAAGCGCGGCGAGCGTCGACATCCTGCCGCGGCTTGCGCGGCAATACGACGAGCCGATCGCGGACGAATCGATCGTCCCGACGTACCTCGTCTGCCAGCTCATCCGCCAGCACGCTGCCGTGGCCCTCGGCGGTGACGGCGGTGATGAGCTGTTCGCCGGCTATCCGCATTATTCGTGGCTGCTCCGGCAGGAGCGACTGCGCAGATTCATTCCGCTGCCGTTGCGCCACGTGATGAGCGCCGCGGCCGCGCACCTGCTGCCGCCGGGATTCCGGGCGCGCAATCATCTGATCGGATTCCGCGACGGCGTGGGCGAAAGCATCGCGCACATCAATCTCTTCTTCGACCACGTCACTCGCCGAGGGCTCCTCGGCTATGACGGTCGCGTGGAGCGGTACCGGGCAACGCTCGTCCGGGGCGACCGGTCGCTCCTGCGCCGTGCGACAGAGACCGACTTCCGCTCCACGATGGTCGACGCGTATCTGGTGAAAGTCGATCGCGCCAGCATGCTCACATCGCTCGAGATCCGCGCGCCGTTTCTCGATCACCGCCTCGTCGATTTCGCATTCCGCCGTGTCCCCGATGAGCTGAAGGCGACGGCGAACGAGCGAAAAATTCTTCCCCGCCGCCTGGCGCGCCGCATCCTTCCCCGGGAGCTCGACATCGATCGCAAACAGGGGTTCTCCCTTCCTCTGGCCACCTGGTTCACGGAAGGGTGGGGACGGTTCATCGAAGAGCTGTTGCAGGAATCGATCTTCGACAAGAAGGTCGTGCGCTCGCTCCTGCGCGGACAGCGTCGCGGCCTGCGCAATGAAAACCGGCTCTTCGCCCTGACGATGTTCGAGCTGTGGCGCCGCCAGTACCGACCGGAGCTCTGATGCTCATCAATTACAGCGACATCGTGCGGATGCATGACCGCAGCCGCCGGCGCGCGATCCGAGGCCGAGCGCGGCACCTCGCACTCGATCTGCTCTCCATGCGCGACGTGATCTCCGGCGCGCCGGAGCTCGAACGGCCCCGCGTGCACGTCCTTTATCTGCATCACGTTCTGCGCGATGAAGAACGGTCCTTCCTCCGGTTGATGGCGTGGCTTCGCCAGCGGCACACCATCGTTTCGTACTCCGAAGCGGTGAGACGGATTCACGAAGGCGCGATCGATCGTCCATACGTCGCCATTACGTTCGATGACGGAATGCGCAACAACCTTCGCGCGGCCGAGCTGCTGTCGGGTGAAGGGATTTCCGCCTGCTTTTTCGTCTGCGATGCGATGGCGGAGGAGCGCGATCCGGAGCGGATCGCGGAGTTCTGCGCGAATGAGCTGCACATCCCGCCCGCCGACTTTCTCTCCTGGGACGACATGGAGCAACTGCTCCGCACGGGACACGAGATCGGCAATCACAGCAGCCGGCACGCGACTCTCGCGCGGTTGTCTGCCCCGGAGCGGGCGGATCACATCAGCGGATCGCTCTCCCGTTTGCGCTCCCGCCTCGGCAACGGCGTCGAACACTTCGCCTGGCCGCGCGGACGTTTCATGCATTTCAGCGCGGCGGCCCGCGACGAAGTCTTTCGGGCCGGACACACGTCCTGCGCCTCGGCGGAGCGCGGTGCGCACGTCGTGGGGCAACCGCGGCGCGAGCTGCTCTGCATTCGCCGCGATCAGATCATCGCCGCCTGGCCCCTGCGCCACGCGCGCTACTTCATCGCTCGCGGCAGCCGCGGTGCGACGCCTGCAATGAACTCCTGGCCCCCGGAGTGGACGTAATGAAGCTCGTCATCCTCACCGGCATGAGACGCGGCATGGCGTCTCTGGCGCTGCCCGCGTTGCGCGCGGCAGGGCATGAAGTCGCGGGCGTGATCCTCTCCGAGGAACAGGTCGTCGACCGGAAGAAGTGGTTCAAACGCCGGCTGAAAAAAGTGGTGCGCATCGGACTGTTCGGCGCGCTGAACGGGATCCGCATGCGGGAGTGGTTCGGCGACGCCCCGGCCGCGCTGGTCGGCATGCGCGACCTCGCAGACGTCGCGGCCGAGGCGGGAGTGCCGTTCGAAACGACACCGACAGTCAACAGCGATCGCACGGTCGAGCTGATGAGTCGCTTCGCTCCCGATCTCGCGCTTTCCCTCGGAAACAGCTACATCGGGCGGCGCGTCTTCTCCATCCCGGCGCACGGCATGATCAACATCCATCACGAGCTGCTTCCCGAATATCGCGGAGCGCAGACGCTGCTCTGGCAGTTGTACGACGGCGCGGCGATGACCGGCTACACCATTCACCGCATTGACGCGACGATCGACGGAGGCGCGATCCTTCTGCGCCGCGAAGTCCCCGCCGATCTGGGCTCGACGTTGCGGGAGAGCGTGATCCGCACGTGCGCGAAGGTCTACACGGCGAGCATTGACGGACTGCTCGAGGTGCTGCGGGACTTCGATGCCCTTGCCGCCGGGGCGACATCGCAGGGCGGCGGACGCTCCTTCACCACGCCGACGTTCTGGCAATACCTCAGGATCGCCCGCAACCACCGGCGGCTCGTGAGGAAGTGAGTCGATGCAATCGTCATTTCTGAACATCCTGCGCTGCCCGCCGTGCGGAGCGCCGTTGTCTTCGAACGGCGAAACGCTGACGTGCACGCAATGCGCGGCGGGGTATCCGGTCGTCAACTCCATTCCTCGTTTCGTCGCCCGGGAGAACTACGCCAGCAACTTCGGGTTCCAGTGGAATCGCTTCTCCGCCACGCAGCTCGACTCGCACACCGGCGTGCCGATCTCGCGCGAGCGATTCGTGCGGGAGACGGGATGGAGTGAAGAGACGCTCAGCGGCAGGCTCGTGCTCGATGCCGGCTGCGGCGCGGGGCGTTTTGCGGAGGTCGCGCTCTCACTCGGCGCGGAAGTCGTAGCCATCGATTACTCCTCGGCGGTCGACGCGGCGCAGCGCAACCTGAAATCGCATCCGCGCCTGCACATCGCGCAGGCCGACATCTACCATCTGCCGTTCGCACCCCGTACCTTCGATTTCGTCTACTCCCTCGGCGTGCTGCAGCACACTCCCGACGTGAAGCGCGCGGCACTCGCGGTCATCGAGATGGCGAAACCGGGGGGCGGCGTCACGATCGATCTCTATCAGCGAAGCTGGCGAACTCTGTTGACGCCGAAATACTGGTTGCGCCCGATCACGACGCGCATGAAACAGGAGCGCCTCTTCGCCGCGGTCGAGCGCAGCGTTCCCGCACTGCTCGCGGTGAGCGATGCCGTGGGGCGGATCCCGGGCATCGGACGGTACGTGCGGGGCTTCGTGCCGGTGGCGAACTATCGCGGCGTACTTCCGCTGGACGATCGGCAGTTGAGCGAGTGGGCCGTGCTCGACACTTTCGACTGGCTCGGTCCGCGTTTCGATCACCCGCAGGATGCACCGACGCTGCGGCAGTGGCTCGAGGAAGCGGGCCTGCAGCAGATCGACGTGCAGCGGCTCGATCACCTCACCGGCAGAGGCGTGCGTCCGGCATGAGAGCGGTGAGCGTCGGCATCGACGCGTCGAACCTGCGCGCCGGCGGCGGGGTCACGCATCTCATCGAAATCCTTCGCCATCTCGAGCCCGCGGAGGCCGGCGTCGATCGCGTGACCGTCTGGGGCGGCTCGCAGACTCTCGCTCAGCTGCCGGAGCGTCCGTGGCTCACGCGCGTGCCCGAGGCCGCGCTCGACGGCGCACTCCCGCGGCGCATCTGGTGGCAGCGCTCGCGATTCCCCGGGCTCGCCGCAACGTGCGACGTCCTCTTCGCCCCCGCGGCCTCGGGGCGCATCCGCTTTCATCCCTACGTCACGATGTGCCGCAACATGCTGCCGTTCGATCGAAAGGAGATGTGGCGTTACGCCTTTTCCCGGATCTTCTTCCGGCTCGCGCTGCTCCGCGTCGGACAGTCCGCCGCGTTTCGCGATGCCGACGCCGTGATTTTTCTCAACGACTACGCGCGCCGCGTCGTGGCGTCCGAAACAGGCGAGCGCGCCGAGTACACCGTGATCCCGCACGGGGTCAGCGACGCCTTTCGCGCCGCGCCGCGCGAGCAGGCGCCGGTCGAGGGGCGGCCGTTCCGCTTTCTCTACACGTCGATCATCGACCTCTACAAACATCAGTGGGAAGTGGCCGAGGCGGTGCTGCGGCTGCGCGAAGAAGGGTTGAACGTCGCGGTCGATTTCGCCGGACCGGCGTATCCGCCGGCGATGCGCAAAGTGGAGGCCGCGCTGGCACGGCATCCCGGCGTACGCGACGCGGTGACGTTTCTCGGTCCCGTGACGCATCGCGACCTGCCGGCGCTTTACGCGCGCGCCGATGCCTTCGTCTTCGCCTCGACGTGCGAGAACATGCCGAACATCCTCATCGAGGCGATGGCCGCGGGGCTGCCGATCGCCTGTTCGCAATCGGCGCCGATGCCCGACATCCTGCAGGACGGCGGCGTTTACTTCGATGCGGAGGACGCGGCGTCGATCGCGCAGGCGTTGCGCTCGCTCGTCGCCGATCCCGCGCTGCGCGCCGCCAAAGCGGCACGCGCCTTTGCCCTCGCCTCGGCGTTTTCGTGGAGCCGTTGCGCGGCCGACACCTTTTCACTTCTCGCTGATGTAGCCCGGAGACACGCATGAATGATCTGAAATCCGCCGTTCGCCGGCATTGGGAAGACGAGACCTGCGGCACGCGCTACGGCGAGGAGCAGGACCGGCGCGCGTGGTTCGAGTCGATCGCCCGCACCCGCTATCAGCTCGAGCCGTACATCACGACGTTCGCCGATTTTCCGTCGGCGCGCGATCTCGACGTGCTCGAGATCGGCGTCGGAGCGGGGAGCGATTTCAGCAACTGGTGCGCGCATGCGCGGCACGCGAGCGGCGTCGATCTGACCGATGCGGCGATCGCGCTGACCGGCGAGCGGCTGGCGTTGTTCGGCGTGCCGGCCGATCGCTATTCGCTGCAACGCGCGGACGCCGAGACGCTCCCGTTCGACGATGCATCGTTCGACCTCGTCTACTCGTGGGGCGTGCTGCATCACACGCCCGGGACGCCGAAGGCATTCGCCGAGACGCTGCGCGTGCTGAAGCCGGGCGGGCGGTTGAGGGCGATGATCTACCACGTCCCGTCGTGGACCGGCCTGTTGCTCCAGGCGCAGCACGGGTGGCTGCGCGGGAAGCTCGGATTGACGCAGAAGCAGGCGCTCTTCGATCACCTCGAGAGTCCGGGGACGAAGGCGTACACGCTGGCCGAGGCGCGGCAATTGATCGAAGGCGCCGGTTATCGCGACGTGCGGCTCTCGACCTCGCTCAATCCGGGCGATCTCATGACGTTGCGTCTGAGCAGCAAATACGATCGCGCGATTTATCGTTTGATCTGGCGCGTTTACCCGCGCTGGCTCGTAAGACTGCTCGGCGACCGGTTCGGCCTCAATCTGATGATCGAGGCGCGGAAGCCTTGAGCACGAAAAGAGTGCAGGACGATCCGAGCCGCGCAGCAAGCTTCTTACGCTGTGGCACGTCGAGACCGTGCAATAGTTTGTACGCTGTATAGAAAACGCCCACCGGCTTTACATCGATCAGCGTATAACCGGCGCTCTTGAAGAATTTCTCCCAGCGCCGGCGCGAAAAGAAATAGAGCTCCGCGAACGCATTGGCATAGACGCCGTGCGCGTGGGGGAAGCCGATGGCCCAGCCGAAGCGCAGCAGGTTATAAGGCGAATACGGCTTATGAATTTTGGGGCCGGGTGTTTCGGTGTTTTTCCTGCGAAATACCACCGTCTGTAAGACCCAGACATAGTGCATCAGCATCGTCCACCACCGCCATGTAGCGGAGGGGAGGACGTGCACCATGATGCCGCCCGGCTTCAGTACGCGGGCCGCGTCATTGAGCAGCGCCTTCAATTCATCCACGTGCTCCAGGACATTTGATGAAAACACCACGTCGAACGATTGATCGGGAAAAGGAATGTGCAGGCCGTCATAGCGGCGCACCGGATAAACCAAGTCTTCCGGTTCAGGCCCGATATCGATCGAAATTACGTCCATTCCCCACTCGGTCAGCATTTTCGCCTGATGTCCGCGGTCTCCTCCGAGCTCGAGGACTTTCGCTGACGGGGGGAAATATCGGCGAACGCTTTCCAGCTCGGCGGCTCGAATTCGCTCACGAAGCGTCGTCATGCCGCGATGATATCAACCCGGGTCTGACGAACTGATGTGCGGAATTGCGGGAGCCGTGAACTGGGGCGACGAGCCGGCGCTCGCGCGCATGGCCGAGGTGCAGCATCACCGCGGTCCGGACGACGGAGGCACCTGGTCGCATACGACGTCTTCCGGCGACTGGGTCGGTCTTGCCTCGCGCCGGCTCGCCATTCTCGATCTCTCGCCGGCGGGACACATGCCGATGTCGACGCCCGACGGCGCGATCACCATCGTCTACAACGGCGAGATCTACAACTTCCCGCAATTGCGCCGCGAGCTCGAAGCGCAGGGATGCCGGTTCCGCTCGAACAGTGACACCGAGGCGATTCTTTTCCTCTACGAACGCCTCGGCACGGAATGCTTCAAGCGGCTGAACGGCATCTTCGGACTTGCGATCTGGGACAAGCGCAACGACTCGCTCGTCCTGGCGCGCGATCACTTCGGCATCAAGCCGCTCTACTACACCACCCGCGGCAACCGCCTCGCGTTCGCATCCGAGGTCAAGGCGCTGCTGGAGCTGCCCGGCGTGCCGCGCGAAGTCGATCCTTTCGCGCTGCGGCAATACCTCACTCTGCTCTGGACGCCCGATCCGCGGACCATGTTCCGCGGCATCGAGAAACTGCCGGCCGGACACTTCGCCGTCTTTCGCAACGGCGCGCTGACGCTCGAGCAGTACTGGGACCTGAAGTACCCGCCGGCGGGTCACGCGTTTCGCACCGATGAGCGCGAGCTCGCGCAGGAAGTGCGCGAGCGATTCGCTGCCGTCGTGCGCGGACAGATGCTGAGCGATGTGCCGCTCGGTGCGTTTCTCAGCGCGGGACTCGATTCCAGCGCCATCGTCGCCTCGATGGCGGCGGCGAGCCCGCTGCCGGTGCGCACGTTCACCATCGCCTTCCCGAAAAAATACCGGCGCGGCGAGGTGCATCTCGACGACACCGACGTCGCCGCGCGCACGGCGAAGCATTTCGGCTGCGTGCACACGAACATCGTCGTCGAGCCCGACGTCGTCGATCTGCTGCCGAAGCTCGTGTGGCACATGGACGAGCCGACGGCCGATCCGGCGATCGTCATGGCGTATCTCGTCTGCCGCGAGGCGCGGCGAGACGTCACCGTGCTCCTCTCCGGCATCGGCGGCGACGAGCTCTTCGCCGGCTATCGCAAGTACCGCGCGCATGCCCTCGCCGAGACGTACCGCCGCGTGCCGCGCTTCGTGCGCGAGGGCATGATCCGGCGCGGCGTCGAGGCGTTGCCGGCGATGCGCGGGAGCCGCTTCAAAGGCTACGTGCGGCTGGCGAAGAAGATGGTGCGTAGCGGATCGCTGCCGCCGGTCGATCGGTTTCTGATGGACAGCGTGTATCTCACCGATGACGTACAGAGCGAGCTCTCGCAACAACTCACCGGTGACTCGCTGATCGAGCACCGCCGGCACTTCGCGAACGTAGCCGACGCCGACTTCATCAACCAGATGCTGTACGTCGACGCGAAGACGTTCATGGTCAGCCTGAATCTCAACTACAACGACAAGATGAGCATGGCCTCATCGGTCGAGGCGCGCGTGCCGTTCCTCGACCCGGAATTCGCGGAGTGGGTGGCGTGGAACGTCGATCCGAAGCTGAAGCTGCGCGGCTCGACGACGAAGCACATCCTGCGCGAGGCGATGCGCGGCGTGCTCCCCGCGGAGGTGCTGCAGCAGAAGAAGGCGGGCTTCGGCGCGCCGGCCGATTACTGGCTGGCGAACGAGCTGCGGGAGATGGTCGACGACCTGCTGAGCGAGAGCGCGATCCGCCGGCGCGGGTACTTCGATCCCGCGCCGGTCCGCCGCATGATCGACGAGCAGCGCCGCGGCCGCGCCGACTGGTCGCTGCAGATCTGGCAGTTCCTCACCTTCGAGCTCTGGCTGCGGACATTCATCGACCGCTGATCATCGCGGCCCGACGATGTGCCAGTTCAGATTCGTATCCGTCGGCAGGTTCGTCAGCGACGAGAAGAGGGTGTTGTTCATCACCCAGATGTAGTCCGTGCCGTTCGAGTAGACGCGCCAGACCAGATCGGCCTTTCCGTCGTGGCTGAAATCGGCGACGGCATCGATGTGCCGGTCGACGTTGAAGTCTCCGGTGACGGCCGCATTGCCGCGGAAAGCCGTGCCGTTCATGAGCCAGGCATTGTTGCTTCCGTCGCTGTAGTTGCGCCAGAGGATGTCCTGCTTGCCGTCGCTGTCGAAGTCCCCCGACCCTTCGATCTGCCAGTTGAAATCGGTCTGGCTGGGAAGTGTGGCCAGCGACGAGAACAGCTCGTGGTGCATGAGCCAGATGTAGACCGCACTGGTCGCGTAGTCTCGCCACAAGAAGTCAGGCATCCCGTCGCCGTTGAAGTCATTCACCGACTCGACGTGCCGGTTGACATTGGCGTCGCCCGTCACCGCCACCGTGGCCCGGACGACCGTGCCGAGCATCAGCCAGGCGTTGATGGTGCCGCTGACGTAGTTGCGCAGGACGATGTCCTGGTTTCCGTCGCCGTCGATGTCGCCCACTCCGTCGAGCTGCCAGTTCAGGTTCAGTGTCGGCAGAGCGACGACGTTCAGCAGGGTGCGGCTCGATGACAGGAGCCAGATCCGGTTTTCGCCGGTCGAGAAGTTCCGCCAGAGCAGATCGGGATTTCCGTCGCCGTTGAAGTCTCCCCGCACGGACGCCTGATTCACGGTGACGGTCACGGTCACACTGTCGGCCCTGCCGCACGAGTTGTTGACGCGGACCCAGTACGTGGTCGTGGTGGTCGGTGAGACCGTGATCGACGGCCCGGTGGAGAGCACCAGCGACTGCGTACTGCCGCTCGTTCCCTGGAACCACTGATAGTTCAGCGGCGCCGTCCCGGACGCTGATGCCGTGAGCGTGACGCTCTGCCCTGCCGCGATGGTCCGCGATTGTGGTTGCGTGGTGATCGTCGGCGCCGTACATGCGGCACTCACGGTGATGGTCACGGTCACGCTGTCGGCCCTGCCGCACGAGTTGCTGACGCGGACCCAGTACGTGGTCGTCGTGGTCGGTGAGACGGTGATCGACGGCCCGGTCGAGAGCACCAGCGACTGCGTGCTGCCGCTGGTTCCCTGGAACCACTGATAGTTCAGCGGCGCCGTCCCGGACGCTGATGTCGTGAGGGTGACGGACTGCCCTGCCGTGATGGTCCGCGATTGCGGTTGTGTGGTGATCGACGGAGGCGTGCAGGTCGGCGGCGGGGGAGGGCTGGTGCCGGGATAAACCGCGGCGGCGGCGTGTTGATCCCACGCCTGCAGCTGCCCGTTCAATCCCTGGCTGACGAACGATTTCATGATCGCCTGGTTCGAACATTCGAGAGTCGCATCGGTGGTGCAGGAGCCGCCGGAGTTGCGCGTCTGATCGGAATGACGGAAGCCGAGCGTATGCCCCACCTCGTGCGCCACCGCGCTGTTGAAGTCGCCGTTGTTGAACAGCAGCGTGCAGTTGGCGAGGCCGCGGTTCATCTCGACGTCACCTTCTTTGGTGGTCACGAACGTCTCGGAGCCGAGCGTGTGCGTTCCCGAGGCCGAGGTGATGCCGCCCAGTCCGAGCGTGCCGCTGTAGCTGTTCGAGGTGCAGGTGAACGGCGAGACGCCCCACGAGCTCAGGTCGCGCTCGAAGAGCACGGTGTTCGCGCCGTCCGCCGCGTGCAGTCCCTGCGTGTGCGTCGAGTCGGTGCCGCCGTAGACGTAATTGATGTTGGAGCCCGGATCGTTGTCCCACGACGCGATCGCGGTCTGCACGGCGGTCGTGCCGTTGCCCGGCGCTCCCGGCTCGCCCGGTGTGCCGGCGTAGAACGTGACGCCATTCGGGAAGACGTTCCATCGCGAGCCCTGGCTGCCGCTGATCGTCATCGTGTAGGACGTCGCGGTGAAGGTCGCGTTGGCGATCGCGGAGAACCTGCCCGTTCGCGTGCGCGTCGCGGGAGTCGTATCGACGAAGTAATCCTCGCTCGCACGACGCGACGCGACCTCCTCGCGCACGAAACGGAGGAACGGTTGTTCGGCGCGCGCGCGCTCGCGGTGCACGTTCAGATCGGGATCCCATCCGATGATCTCGTCCGCGTCGCGCGCCAGCAGCCGCTGTCCTTTCTCATCCGTGGTGAATGAAAACTTTCCGAGAACAAGATCGGTCGCCGACCAGCGGTCGGGTCCGGTCTTCGTGAGAAACAGCAGAACACGCTCGCCGATCTCGAAGCGGGGAGCACCGGCAACATACGAAAACAATTCGCCGATCTCACCGCCCGGCTCGACGACGTTGAGTGCATCGTCAGCAACAGCGCCTTTGATGACCTCGTCGATCGACATTTTTGTGACTGTCTCGATGCCATCTTTCGTCACCTGGCTGTAGGAGAGCGTCGGCGTCGCGATCACGATCACGTCAGCGCGGCGGACCATCTCCCTGTCGGGAGGCACGACGAAGGTTGCGGCCTCTGTGATGGCGGCGATGCAAAGTACGGAAAAGACTGTCGTTAAACGGAGCAATGTGCGATTAGATGAGCTCATGGCGGGCCTGTTGTCAGGCAGACGATCAGCAACCGGCATTCCACAACGGATCGTTCAGGCCCTGCGCAGCGGCCTCGTCACGAACACCGTCTGGAATGTGCTCGGCGCGGTGTTCAATCAGGGGAGCACCTTCGTCCTCGGCGTCATCGTGGCCAAGGATCTCGGCCGCGAGTCGTACGGCTCGTACGCGTTTCTTCAGGGCACACTCGCGACGCTGATCATCATTTCGCAGGTGGCCCTCGGCTTCGTCGCCACGAAGTGCGTTGCCGAGTACCGGACGACTCAGAAAGAGCGCGCGGGCCGCATCATTTCCGTCAGCATCATCATCAGCGCGATCACCGGATTGCTTGCCACGGCCATCGCGTTCGGCGCCGCGAACCTCGTCGCCACACGCGTGGCGCATCAGCCGCAGGTCATCCCGCTCATTCGTCTCGCCTCGCCGACGATCTTCTGCGCCGTCGTCACCGCGATCCTCCTCGGAGCGCTGGCCGGTCTGGCGAAGTTCCGGACCATCGCCATCACCGGCGTGATCGCCGGAACCGCCTATCTGGTGATCGGCGCAGCCGGCACGATCGGCTGGCAGCTGCGCGGTGTGGCGGTGGCGCTCGCGGTGAGTGCCGCGCTGCAGACCGTGATCGTCTGGATCGCGCTCTTCCGCGAGACCGCGCGCCTCGGGATTCCGATCGTCTTCGGCGGCATCGATGCGATCAAGGCAGAGCGCACCATGCTGCAGCACATGACGCTGCCCGCGTCGCTGGCCGGATTCGTCAACATGATGGGGATCTGGGTTTCGATGGCCATCCTCGCGCGACAGGCGGATGGGATCACGCAGCTCGCCCTGTTCACCGCCGCGAACTCTCTGCGCATGGTCGTCGCCTTCGTCCCCGCGCTGATCAACAACGTCGGCTTTCCGATGCTCAGCAACCTCAAGGGAGAAGCGGACTCCGCGGGCTACAGGCGCATGTTCTGGACGAACGTCGCGGCGGTCGTCGGCGTGGCGCTCCTCGGAGCGATCGTGCTCGCCGCGGCGGGACCGCTGGTCCTGCGCCTGTACGGCAAGTCGTTCGCGGCCGGCTATCCGGTGCTGCTGCTGCTGTTGCTCACGACGTTGCCCGAGGCGATGGGGATCTCCATCCATCAGGCGGTGCAGACGCATGGGAGTCTCTGGACCACGATTCTCTGTGTCTCGCTGCCGCGCGAAGTCGTCTGCATCCTCTCTGCGCTCGTTCTCGCGCCCCGCTATGGTGCGATCGGATTGGCGATGGCGTATTTCATCGGCTACTGCGTCGGATTAGGCGGAGTGCTGATCAACTTCGTTCGTATCCGGCAGCACGCCATGGCGGATGTCTCGTGATCGACCTGCGGCGACTGCGGCTGCTCATCGATACCGCGCGTCATGTCGCTCCCGCGCAGCGCGCGGCGCGCGTGCGTCTTCGCGCGGCGCTTGCCGTGCGGCGGCTGCGGCGTGCGCGTTTTGCGTTGCCGTCCGAGGTGAGGATCGCGCCGCATGTGGCGATCGAAGTCGAAGAGCGGCATCCGCACGACGGAGTCACGTTTCGTTTTCTGTCGCAGGAGATCCGCGATCCGTCGTGGAACGAACCGCGCGCGTCGCAGCTCTGGCGCTATCACCTGCACTATTTCGACTATGCGCTCGACCTCGAGCAGACCGCGTTCGAGCGACTGGCGCGTTCCTGGATGCGCGAGAACACGCGCATGTGGGGCGATGCGTGGCATCCGTACCCGTTGTCGCTGCGGATCGTGAACTGGTGCCGGGCGCTCGATTTCTTTTCGTTCGACGCCGCGTTCGCGGACGAGCTCGCGCGCAGCATCTACGGCCAGACGCGTTTCCTGTTCGCGAATCTCGAGCACGATGTCCGCGGCAATCACCTGCTGAAGAACATCCGCGCACTGATCTGGTCAGGAGTGATGTTCGAAGGAGACGAAGCGCGGCGCTGGCTCGAGGAAGGGATGCGGCTGCTGCGCGTCGAAGTGGACGAGCAGGTGCTCGCGGATGGCTGTCATTTCGAGCGCGTGCCGTCGTATCACGTGCTGGTGCTGCGCGATCTGCGCGAGACCGCGGAATGGCTGCGGCTCAATCGGACGTGTCCCGCGTGGCTCGATGATGCGGTATCGCGGATGAGCGGGTTTCTCGCCGCGATCACGGGGCCGGGCGGGCGGCTGCCGTTGTTCAAGGACTCGACGTTGGATGGTGTAGGACAGGCGCCCCGCCTGTCCGGGACAGGCGAGGGCGCCTGTCCTACATCCGGCTACTACGTCTTTCGCGACAGCCGCGCCTTCCTCATCGCCGACTTCGGCGTCCCTTGTCCTTCGTACCTCCCGGCCCACGCGCACGCCGACATGTTTTCGTACGAGCTCACCATCGACGGCGCGCCGCTGATCGTCGACTCCGGCGTCTACGAATACACGGCAGGCGAGTGGCGCGACTGGTTCCGCTCCACGCGCGCGCACAACACGGTCGAGATCGCGGGCCAGAATCAGAGCGAGGTGTGGGGAAGCTTCCGCGTCGCGCGCCGGGCCATGCCGCGCAACGTGCAATTCACCGGCACGACGCTCAGCGGTGAGCACGACGGCTATCTCCGTCTGCATCCGCCTGCCGTTCACCGGCGCACGATCGAGCACGTGCCGGACACGGCGTTCATCATCAGCGACGAAATCACCGGCAGTGGCGTGACCGAGGCGAAGAGCTACATCCATCTCCATCCCGATGCGAACTGGGAGCCGTGGCGGCTCGTCACCGAACATGAAATCGAAGAGACCGAAGGGTGGTACTCCGAGCGCTTCGGTGAGAAACGGCGCAACCGCGTGCTCGTCCTCCGGCACAAAGGGGAGATGCCGTTCCGCATGACCTACACAATCAGAATCCAATGAAGATCGCCGTCTACTCGCACTACTACTCGCCCGAGATCGGCGCGCCGTCGGCGCGCTTCCAGGACCTCACGCGCGAATGGATCCGCAGCGGTGACTCGGTGCAGGTCTTCACCTGCGTGCCGAATCATCCCGCCGGCGTCGTCTATCCCGGGTATCGCAAGCAGTTCCATCAGCGCGAGACGCTCGACGGCGCCGACGTGCATCGCGTCTGGACCTACGTGACGCCGAACAAGGGCTTCGTGAAGAAGACGATCGGGCACGTATCGTTCTGGCCCTCCGCGATCCTCGCCAGCCGCAAGCACATGACCGAGACTCCCGACGTCCTGATCGGCACCTCGCCGACGTTCTTCGCGGCGATGGCCGCCGATCACGTTGCGCGCGTGCGGAAGCGTCCCTTCATCATGGAAGTGCGCGACCTCTGGCCGGCGCTCTTCGTCGAGCTGGGCGTGCTGAAGAACCGGCAGATGATCGCCATGCTGGAGAAGCTCGAGCTGTCGCTCTACCGGCATGCATCGCGTGTCGTCACGGTGACGGAGTCGTTCCGGCAGGACCTGCTGCGCCGCGGCGTGCCGGACTGGAAAGTGACGACCATTCCGAACGGCGCCGACGTCGACTTCTGGACCGATCGCGGCGAAGGGGCCGCGTTGCGCGCCAAGCTCGGGATCGGGGCGAACGACCTCGTCGTCCTCTACATCGGCGCGCACGGCATCTCGCAGGCGCTCACCAGCGTGCTGCGCGCGGCGGCGCGTCTGCGGGAGCAGCGCGACATCCGCTTCCTCTTCGTCGGCGAAGGCGCGGAGAAGGAGAAGCTCGTCGACTTCGCGTCGCGGGAGAAACTCGGCAACGTCACCTTCATCGAGCCGGTGGGCAAAGAGGAAGTGCGCGCCTTCTACTCCGCGGCCGACATCTGCCTCGTGCCGCTGCGCGACATCCCGCTCTTCGGCACCTTCATTCCGTCGAAGATGTTCGAGATCCTGTCGATGGCGCGGCCGGTGCTGGCGTCGCTGCGCGGCGAGGCGGCGTCGATTCTCGAACGCTCGGGCGGCGCGGTGATCGTTCCGCCGGATGACGATGCGGCCATGGCGGACGCGATCGTGCGGCTGCGCGATGGCGAGGACCGGGCAGCGATGGGCGCGCGCGGACGCGCCTTCGTCGCCGCCCACTACTCGCGCGCCGCGCTCGCCGCCACCTATCGCGGCGTGATGTCGGACGCCATCGCGGATCGCCGATGAAGGTCATCCTCACCGGCGCCACCGGCTTCACCGGCTCGCATCTGCTCGCGCAATTGCTCGAGCGCGGCATCCGTCCGATCTGCTTCGTTCGCCCCGCCAGTGCGCCTCTGCAGGGCGTTCCCACCATCACCGGCGACCTCGCTGATCCGCAATTTCCCGAGGCCGACGTGCTGCTCAACACCGCGTCGATCGGGTTCGGACACGGCCCGGCCATCGTCGCGGCCGCGCAACGCGCCGGCATCCGGCGCGCGATCTTCATCAGCACGACGGCGATCTTCACCACGCTGAACGCGAAGACGAAGTCGGTGCGCATGGCGGCGGAGGAGACGATCCGGAACAGCGGATTGCAATGGACGATCATCCGCCCGACGATGATTTACGGCACGGCGCGCGACCGGAACATGGTCCGTCTGGTCCGCTATCTCTCGCGCTGGCCGGTGATGCCGGTCGGCGGGCGGGGAAGACACCTGCTGCAGCCGGTGCACGTCGATGACGTCGCACGCGCGATGCTGCTGGCGCTCGATCACGACGTTTCGATCGGACGCGCGTACAACGTCGCGGGGAAGGCGCCGCTCACCTTCAATCAGGTGATCGACGTCGTGGCCGCGCAGCTCGGCAAGCGCGTCATCAAGGTGCACCTTCCGGTGACGGCGGTTGCGTCGATGCTGGCGCTGGCGGAGCGCGCGAAACTCCGGCTGCCGGTCAAGTCGGAACAGATCCGCCGGCTGAATGAAGACAAGGCGTTCGACTACAGCGAAGCCGCGCGCGATCTCGGCTATGCGCCGATCCCGTTCGAAGAAGGGATCGCCCGCGAGATCGAATCGATGGGACTGCGCCGCAAATGAAAACGGCGGACGTTGCCGTCCGCCGTTTCATGCGAAGCGTTGAGAGAGAGTTTTTACTGCTGGAGCGCGCTGGAGTTGACGGTGTTCAGCGCGACGTTGTTCGTGATCACGTTGTTCGAGAAACCGGTGGCGATGCCCAGGTGACCGCTGACGCCGTCACCCGATCTGGTGAGGCCGCGCGACGTGTTCCTCACGATCGTGGTGCGCGAGAGCGTACAGGTCGCCGCGCCGACGACACCGCACTCCACTCCCGTGGAGTTTCCCACAATCGTAACTGACTCGAGCGCCATGGAGGTGGCCTGTTCGATGCGCACGCCGGTGGCCGCGTTGAACGAGACGTTGGAGCGCGTCACGAACAGCTCGTTGTTCACGCCGGTGAGGATGCCGTTTGCGGTGTTCTTCACAATGAGACTCTCGTCGACGGTCGTTTTCGTGGTGCCGCCCGTCGGCAGCACGGTGATGCCAGTGGCGTTGTGCTTGATCGTGGAGCGGTTGACCATGATGTTCATCGAGACGGTGCCTTCCGCCGAGATGCCGCGGTTGAAACCGTAAATCTGGCAGTTCTCGATGACCACGGACGCCGCGGTCAGAATGCGAACTCCGTTGGTCGCCGCGCTGACGCCCTCGATGTCGAGGCCGCGCAGTGTGACATTCGACGTAGCGACGCCGTTGACGACGATGGCCGTCGCGCCCGACTGCAGCACGCCGCCCATGAACGGCGACGCGTCGATCGTGATCGCCTTGGTGATCGTCACCGCGCCGAAGCCTGCGGAGTCGATCGCATTAATGATGCCGCCGGTCGCGGTCTTGCTGATCGCGCCCGCGAAGGTCTTGCAGGGAGCAGTGCGGCTGCAGGGGTTTGCATCGTCACCGACGCCCGAAACCCAGGTGCGGGTGGCCTGAGCGTGCGCCATGGACGCGATGCCGAGCGTCAACGCCAAAAGAATTCCTTGAATCTTCCTCATGAAAACTCTCCTCCTGTTGTCGCGACGCTTTTTTGGGCGCGCGGGATCTTGGTTGTGGGAACTTCCCGACGGGGGATAGCGAGCATTATAAGCGTCTTTCCGGAAGCGGCTGTGCTCTAAATCACAAAATTCGCAACTACCGTTTCGGACAGATCGATATATGGACCGATTACGGTAACTATCGCATAGACTCGGGCTTTATGAAACAGCTGATCCAGTCCGTCAGTACGGGTGAGCTCGCCGTGCTCGACGTGCCGGCTCCGCAGGTCCCCCGAGGCGGAATTCTGGTCCGGACCCGCGCCTCGCTCGTCTCCGCCGGGACGGAGCGGACCATGGCTTCCTTTGCCCAGGCGAACCTGCTGCAGAAGGCGCGCTCGCGCCCCGATCTGGTGCGCCAGACGATCGCCAAGGCGCGGCGCGACGGCATCCTCGATACCATCGACGCCGTCCGCAATCGCCTCGATCAACCGATGCCTCTCGGCTACTCCGCGGCGGGCGAAGTCATTGAGGCCGGAGCAGATGCGGACGGATTTCGTGCCGGTGACCGGGTCGCCTGCGCCGGCGGCGGCTACGCCGTCCACGCCCAGATCATCGCCGTCCCGCGCAACCTCGCTGTGCCGATCCCCGAAAACGTCACCTTCGATCAGGCCGCGTTCACCACGCTTGGCGCGATCGCCATGCACGGCATCCGGCTCGCCGGTGTGCAACTCGGGGAAACGGTCGCCGTCATCGGCTGCGGCCTCCTCGGACTGATGACCGTGCAGATGCTCCGCGCCGCCGGCTGCATCGTCCTCGGGCTCGACCCGAACGAGTCGCGCGCGACGCTCGCCCAACACCTCGGCGCGCACTGGGCGGGGAGCGATCCGGCCGAGCTCTCCGCGCGCGTGGCCGCGGCGTCGTCGGGCCAGGGAGCGGACGCCGTGCTGATCACCGCCGATACGCCGAGCAACGAGCCGGTCGAGCTGGCAGCGGAGATCGCGCGCAAACGCGGCGTGGTGATCTCGGTCGGTGCGGTCGGGACACAGATCCCGCGCAAGCCGTACTTCGAGAAGGAGCTCGACTTCCGGATCTCGCGCTCGTACGGCCCCGGCCGTTACGACGCGGAGTACGAGCAGAAGGGACACGACTATCCGTACGAGTACGTCCGCTGGACGGAGAACCGCAACATGCGCGGTTTCGTCGAGCTGATGTCGAGCGGCGCGGTGAATGTCGAGGCTCTGATCACGCATCGCTTCGACATCGAACAGGCGGAGCGCGCCTACGACCTGATCATGGGGCGCACCGAGGAGCCGTTTCTCGGGGTGGTGCTCGGGTATGCGGCGGAGCCGTCGATCGCGCGAACGGTCGCGTTGCCGGCTGCCGGTTCCCGGTTGCCGGCCACCGGTAACCGGCAACCGGCAACCGTCTCGATCGGAGTCGCCGGTGCGGGACTCTTCGCGAACGCCGTCCTGCTTCCCGCGCTGAAGAAGACAGAAGGGATCGAGCTGGTCTCGATCAGCAGCGCGGCCGGCGTCAGCGCGCGCAGCGCGGCGCAGAAGTTCGGCTTCGCCTCGGCGTCGACGAGCTTCAGCGACATGCTCGCCGACCCGCGTATCAACACCGTCGCCATCCTCACGCGTCATGACCTGCACGCGCAGCAGGTGATCTCCGCATTGCGCGCGTCGAAGCACGTCTTCGTCGAGAAGCCGCTCTGCCTGACGTTCGACGAGCTGCAGGAGATCGAGCAGACGGCGCGCACCTCGGGGCGGATGCTGATGGCCGGCTACAACCGCCGGTTCGCGCCGTTCGTCGTCCGGCTGCGCGACGCACTGCGCGACGTGCGCGAGCCGCTGATGCTCACCGTCCGCGTGAACGCCGGCTTCATTCCGCCCGAGCACTGGACGCACGATCCGGAGCAGGGCGGGGGGCGGCTGCGCGGCGAGGGATGTCATTTCATCGACCTGCTGATCCACCTCGCGGGCTCGCGCGTCCGCCGCGTGACCACGCGCGCGCTGCCCGATGCGGGCCGCTACCGTCAGGACAATTTCGAGGTGTCGCTGGAGCTCGAGAACGGCTCGCTCGGCACCGTGGTCTACGTCGCGAATGGAGCGAAGACGTTCGGCAAGGAATTGATCGAGGCGTTCGGCGGCGGCATCTCCGCGCGCATCGACGACTACCGCACGCTGCACATCCAGCGTCCCTCGGGTGCGGAGCACGAGCGCTCGCGTCTGCGCCAGGACAAGGGACATCGCGCGGAGTTGCAGGCGATCGTCAACCACTTGACCAATCGCGGGCCGGCGCCGATCGAGCTCGAGGAGCTGCTGCATTCGGCGCGCGTCACGCTCGCCGCGTACGAGAGCCTGAAGAGCGGCGCAGCGGTCGAGGTCGGGGCGTAGATGCACGTCCTGCATGTCGTCGGCGCGCGGCCGAACTTCATGAAGGTTGCGCCGGTGCACGCCGCGCTGGCGAAGCGGGGGACGCGGCAGACGCTCGTCCACACCGGGCAGCACTACGACGCCGCGATGTCCGACGTCTTCTTCGAGCAGCTCGGCATCCCGCAGCCCGACGTGAACCTCGGCGTCGGATCGGGAACGCACTCGGTGCAGACCGCCGAGGTCATGAAGCGTCTCGAGCCGGTGATCGTCGAGCGGCGTCCCGACTGGGTGCTCGTCTACGGCGACGTCAACTCCACCGTCGCCGCAGCGCTCGTCTGCGCGAAGCTGCGCGTGCAGGTGGCGCACGTCGAAGCAGGCCTCCGCTCGCGCGATCGCTCGATGCCGGAGGAGATCAACCGCCTCGTCACCGACCAGCTCGCGGATCTGTTGCTGACGCCGAGCGACGACGGCGACGCGAACCTCCTGGCCGAGGGGATTCCGCGCGAGCGGATCCGCTGCGTCGGCAACGTCATGATCGATACGCTCGTCAGCCTGCGCCGGGCGGCCGATGACGCCTGGCCGCGGCTGCGCGATCAGCATCAGCTCGATCGCTACCTGCTGCTCACGCTGCACCGGCCGTCGAACGTCGACGATCCCGACAAGCTGCTCCCGATCGTCGAGACGCTCATCGACATCAGCCGGCAGTTGCCCGTGCTCTTTCCGATTCATCCGCGAACGCGCGAAGCGCTCGCCTCGCTCCGCTTCGCGCCGCCGTCGTCGTTCGTGCTGCTCGAGCCGCTCGCCTACATCGATTTCCTCGCTCTGCAGGCGCACGCCGCCGGCGTGATCACCGACTCCGGCGGCATTCAGGAGGAGACGACGTTCCTCGGCGTCCCGTGTCTGACGATGCGCGAGAACACGGAGCGTCCGGTCACCGTCTCCATCGGCACGAACATGCTGATCGGCAACGACCTCGGCAGGCTGCGCGACGAAGTGCGCGCGATCGCCGAGGGGCGTGGGAAGCGGGGAGGAGTGCCGCCGCTGTGGGATGGTCACGCGGCGGAGCGGATCGCGGACGTCTTACGCTGATTCTTCGCGGCGCACGACGTACTTCTCCTCGCCGTGCAGCAGGACGCCGAACGTCCGCATGATCAGCCAGAGATCGAGCGCGAACGACAGCCGGCGCACGTACTCCGCGTCGTAAGCCCAGCGCTCCGTCCAGTTCAACACCACGCCGCCATGCGTCTGCGCCATGCCGGTGAGCCCGGGGCGCACGAGGAGGCGGAGCTTCGCGTTCTCGTCGAAATCCTTCAACTGGATCGGCAGTTGAGGCCGCGGACCGACGAGCGACATGTCGCCCTTCAGCACGTTGAAGATCTGCGGCAGCTCGTCGAGCTTCGTGCGGCGGAGGATGCGGCCGATCGGCGTCACCTCGTTCGGATCGCCGGTGTAGTAGAGCGTGTCGGGAACGCGCGGCTTGTCCGTCATCGTCCGGAACTTCCACGCGTCGAACTCCGTCGCGTTGCGACCGAGACGTCCCTGCCGGAAGAAGGCGGGACCGCGCGACGTGGCGCGGATCAGGATGGCGATGAGGAGCATCAGCGGCCAGACGAGGGCGATCACCGGGATCACCACGATCAGATCGAAGAGCCGCTTGAGGTATTTCGCGTAGAAAGAATCAACGGGATTCATCAGGACGGATGGGGAGAATAACATTCTGTTCGGCGGCCATCACCCGCGCCTGGATGTCCTGGTTGGTGATTTCGTAGATGAAATCTTTGTTGATGCTGTAGGCGATGGTCAGCGGCTGGATGGCTTCATCGACGTGGCCGGCCTTGACCAGCTCCGTGCCGAGGCCGAGGTAGATCTCCGGCCGGCGATCGTAGCGGAGCGCTTCGCGGTATTCGCGGACCGCCTCCTCGTGCATGTCGCGAACGGAGTAGTTCGCCGCCGTCAGCATGTGCACGTTGACGTTCCACGGTACCTTCCGGCGGCACGGTTCGAGCCGGGCGAGGTTCTCGCGCGTCACCACCGTCACCATCACCTGATCGCTCCGGTTGAGCAGGTTCGTCAGCTGTCCACCCACGTTCACCGCGATGTCATTGCAGCGCACCGGCGTGTAGGAGACGTAGCGGACGGCGACGAATGCGGCCGCGGCGATGACGGCGCTCAGCGCGAGATTCAGCCACTTCATTGCTTCGCCGCCCAGGCGCAACAGAGCGCGGCGTAATGGATCGCGACGCTCGCCGTCGATGCGAGCTCCAGCGGAAACTGGGCGAGCGTCACCACGGCGAAGCCGGCGGCCAGCGGCAGGGCCAGGGCGTGCGCGAAGCGCGATCGGATTTCACGATCCACGTTCCGGAACGACAGCACGGCGAGGGAGACGATTGCGCCGAGGAAGATCAGGTATCCAGGTATGCCGCTCACGGCCAGCGTCTGCAGGTGATCGTTGTGCGCCTCGCCGAAATTTTCGACCGCGTCGCGGAACGTGGGGTGCGTGGCATTGAGCTGCATCTTGTACGGCAGATACCACCAGCCGTACGTCCCGGGGCCGGCGCCGGCGACCGGGTGATCGAGAAACAGTTTCCAGGCCACGAGGTACGCCGGCAGGCGAAACGACGTGGCGCGCGTGAACGATCCCTCTCGCACCAGATTGCCGATGTACATCGCGCGGTTGCGGAGCGGCGGGATGATGACGATGACGAGCAGCGCGCCCGCGACGACCAGCGCCGCGACCTTCACGCGTCGCGTGAGCAGCACGGTCATCACCAGCACCGCCATCCCGAACGCGATCAACGCGCTCACGGTCTGCGTCGCGAGCAACGCCGCGATCAGCAGCACGGAGAGCGCGTTGAGCCACTGCTTGCGTCCGCGGTACGCCACCGCAAGCGCCACCGCGCAAAGTCCGCAGAGGAACATGTAGACGCCGAGGTCGTTCGGATTTCCGATCAGCGCACTGATGCGGTATTGCTCCGGCGTCTTGTCCTCGAACGCCGTCGGGCTGAACCAGCCGCTCCGCTGCGTCAGGGCGAAGACGGCATTGATCGCCGCCGCCAGCAGCGGGAGGTGGGCGAGGATCGTTCCATGTCCGAGGCGCGCCACGAGCAGCGTGGCGACGAAGACCATCGCGCAGCTGGCCACCCAGATCATCGCCGGAATGCTCAGCGTGCGATTGGTCGACAGGAGCGAGCTGACCGCCGTCCAGATGACCGCCGCGGCGGCGATCGAAAGCGGCAGGCGATGGTCGCGCAACTCGTTCACCACCTCCCGCCGGCGCCACAGCAGCAACATCAGCAGCAATGCGAGGCAGACGATCGCCTCGGCTTCATAGAGCGCGATCTTCGGGAGGCGAAACGAATCGAGCCGGTTGCGCGCGAATGCCACGCCGACGAGAGAACTGCCGGCGGCGACCACCAGCCAGAGACATTTGAAGAGTACGTCTTTGTGGAGCGGCGCCGCGACTCCTGCGCCGCCGTCGCGCGTCATCGACTCAGCTCCGCGTTCGCCACGATCAGCGGAGCGACGCGCCGTTCCGGCGTAGGCCGCGGCTGCTGGGTCGGGGTGACGCGGGGTGCGGTGTCACGGCGATACTCAGGGACGAGACGCTCCAACAGCTCGAGCGCTTCCTCCGCGGTGCAGCTCTCGGAGGCCTTCTGCACAACGCTGCGGATCAGACCGCGTTCGGCCTGCGGCGTGTCGGTGATCACGATCTGCGGGTGCACCGTCGGCCGGATCGATTCGCCGTGCAGGCGGATCTCCTCGAACAGCTTCTCGCCCTGACGGAGGCCGGTGAAGACGATGGGGATCTCGTCCTCGGTGTGATTCGAAAGACGGAGGAGGTCGCGCGCCAGCTCGACGATCTTCACCGGCTCGCCCATGTCGAGCATGAAGATGCCGGCGTTCTCCTCGAGCGTCGCGGCCTGCAGCACGAGCGACACCGCCTCGGACGTGCGGATGAAGTAGCGCGTCACGTCGGGATGCGTGACTGTGATCGGACCGCCCGCCGCGATCTGCTCCATGAACAGCGGGATCACGCTGCCCGACGATCCGATGACGTTGCCGAATCGCACGATCGTCAGCTGCATGTTCGTTTCGCGCGCCGCATCGAGCAGCAGCACCTCGGCCGCGCGCTTGGTCGAGCCCATCACGCTCGTCGGATTGATCGCCTTGTCGGTGGAGATGAAGACGAAGCGCTCGACGCCGTGCGCCGCGCTCATCTCCGCCACGCGCCGCGCCGCGAGCGCGTTGTTGCGCAGGTACTCGGCCGGATTCTCTTCGCCGATCGGCACGTGCTTGTGCGCCGCGGCATGCAGGACGATCTGCGGACGCTCGCGGCCGATCAGATCCTCCATCACGTTCTCGTCGCAGATGTCGATGAGGCAGCTGGCCACCGCCGACTGCACGCCTCTCGCCTCGCGCGACAACCGCTTGCGCACTTCGTACAGCGCGAACTCCGAGCGTTCGACCAGCACGAGACGGCTCGGCTCGAACTGCAGGATCTGGCTCGACAGCTCGGCGCCGATCGTGCCGCCGGCGCCCGTGACCAGCACGCGCTTGCCGCGGAACAGCTCGCGCACCGGATCGCCCGGAAGCTCGATCGGTTTGCGGCGCAGAAGGTCTTCCACGTTCACCGGGCGAAGCTGCGTGATGTGCACCTTGCCGGTGACGAGGTGGTCGATGCCCGGAAGGATCTTGAACTGCAGTCCGGTGGCGGAGACGAACTTGACGATCTCGCGCAGCCGCTTGCCCGATGCACTCGGGATGGCGATCAGCACCTCTTCCGCTTCCAGCTCCTCGGCGATCTCGCCGATGGTGGAGATCGGTCCGCGCACCTCGATGCCGCGGATGCTCGAGCCCCACTTGATGCGCTGATCGTCGACGAACGCGACGACCTTGCCGAGCTGGCGGCGATGCTCGATCTCGCGGGCCAGCGTTTCGCCCGCGTCACCTGCGCCGACGATCAGCAGGCGGCTCTCGTTGCGCATCCCCTCTTCGCTCGGACGGAAGCGATCGCGCCCCAGGCGGACGGCGAGACGCGCGCCGAAAAGAGTCAGCAGCGCGAGCGCCCAGTCGATCAGAATGACGCCGCGCGGCATCTGGATGAAGCGGCTCTGCGCGGGAAGGACGTTGCCGGCGAACCAGAGGAGATTTTGCACCGCCGCGGCGGTCGTCAGCCCGAGGACGAGGCGGATGACGTCGGAGATTCCGACATAGCGCCACCAGCCGCGATAGAAGCCGAACAGGCCGCCGAAAACCAGCTGCAGAAGCACCACGACCGTGATGCCGGAGCGCGCCAGCAGAACGCCTTCGTGAGGGAGCGTGAAGTCGTAGCGAACCAGATTCGCCAGGACGAAACAGATGACGAAGACGACGACGTGAAAGAGGAAAAGGAAGAACGTACGCGCGCCAGGTGTCTGGCCGAGAATGGTATCTAACAGTGAGGACTGCTGGTCGGTGCGCATGCGTGAATTGTCAGAATAATACGTGTGAACGGCATTGTATCCTGCCGGACGTCCGGAGCAATTATTCGTAATGGTCGAGACTGGTTATTTTCCGTTTAACGCAACTCGTGTTTCGGAGCTCGCGCGACGCATCCGCGTGCACGTCGTGCGCATGACATCCCGCGCAAACAGCTCACACATCGGATCTTCTTTCTCCATGAGCGAGCTCCTCGCCGTTCTTTACGGCGGCGGATTGCTGCGCGTTGATCCCGCGCGCCCCGACTGGCCGGAGCGTGATCGTTTCATCCTGAGCAAAGGGCACGGCTGCGCCGGTCTTTACGCGGCACTGTCCGAGGCCGGGTTCTTTCCGCTCGAGGAGCTCGACACGTTTTATCTGAACGGCACGAGACTGGCCGGACACGCGACGACCACGGTCCCGGGCGTCGAGCTTTCGACCGGCTCCCTCGGACACGGTCTGCCGGTCGGCACAGGCATGGCGCTCGCCGCGAAACGCGCCGGCGAATCGCATCGCGTATTCGTCCTGCTCAGTGACGGCGAATGCGACGAAGGCTCGGTGTGGGAGGCGGCGCTTTTTGCGCCGCAGCACAAGCTCGACAATCTCGTCGTCATCGTCGATTACAACAAGATCCAGAGTCTCGGCACGGTGAAAGAAGTGATGGACCTCGATCCCTTCGCCGACAAATGGCGCTCCTTCCGCTGGGCCGTGCGCGAAGTCGCGGGACATGACGTCAATAGCGTTCGCGAAGCGCTCGACGCCGTGCCGTTCGAAGCGGGGCGTCCCAGCTGCATCATCGCGCACACCGTGAAAGGGAAGGGCGTGAGCTTCATGGAGGACAAGCTGTTGTGGCATTACCGCGCGCCGCTCGGCGATGACCGCGCGATCGCGATGCGCGAATTAGGCGAGGACGAATGAGAAGCGCGTTCATCGAAGAGCTCACGCGCCTGGCGCGCCTCGACCGCAACATCGTCCTCGTCGTCGGCGACCTCGGATTCGGAGTCGTCGGCAAATTCGCCGAGGAGCTCCCCGCGCAATTCGTGAACGCGGGAGTGGCGGAACAGAACATGACCGGACTCGCCGCCGGCATGGCGATGAGCGGAAGAACGGTGCTCACGTACTCCATCGCCAATTTCCCCGTCATTCGTTGTCTCGAACAGATCCGCAACGACGTCTGCTATCACGATGCGAACGTGAAGATCGTCGCCGTCGGCGGCGGGATGGCGTACGGCTCCCTCGGCATGACCCATCACGCCACCGAGGACCTGGCGATCATGCGCGCGATGCCGAACATGGTCGTGCTCGCGCCGAACGATCCGGTCGAGGCGAAGCTCGCGACGCGTGCGGCGGTCGAGCATCGCGGACCGGTCTACCTGCGCCTCGGCAAGCAGGGAGAGAAGCGCGTTCACGCGACCGATCCCGAATTTCAGATCGGCAAATCGATCCGCATGCGTGAAGGAGGCGATGCGACGCTCGTCGTCACCGGCGGTCTGCTGCAGAACGCGATGGAAGCGGCTGAGTTGCTTGCCTCGCGCGGCATTCAGGCCGCCGTCATCAGCGCGCCATCGCTCAAGCCGTTCGACGCTCAAGCGCTCAACGACTCAACCGCTCTTTTCACGATCGAGGAGCACAGCGTGATCGGCGGATTGGGGGGTGTTGTGGCCGAAACGCTGCTCGAACGAGAGCAGCGTCCGAGGATTTTCAAGCGCATCGGTCTGCCGGGCGAGCAGTTCTCGTCGAAGGTCGGCGACCAGGACTATCTGCGGCGCGAGTTCGGACTCGATCCGGACGGCATAGCGCTCACGGTGGAGCGCGTTCTCTCCGGGAAATGACGCAGCCGCGCGCCTACCATCAGATCAAGAGGCTCTCGCGCGACGAGCTGAAGGATTTCGTCGCCGAGAACATCAAGACGCTCGCCGAGGACGAGGCGATCGCGGTCATCGAGAATCCGTTCGTCACGCCGCCGATGTTGATGGCCATCGCGCAGAACCCGCGGCTCGCCGGTTTCTACTCCGTGCGCGTGCGTCTCGTCGCGCACCGCCAGACGCCGCAGGCGCAATCGACGAAGCTGGTCCACTACCTCTACTGGTTCGATCTCGTGCGGTTGTCGATCGAGGTCACGGTGCCGGCGCCGGTCCGCCGCGCGATCGATACGCAGCTGCTGCTCAAGCTCGACAAGCTCACCCTCGGCGAGCGGATCGCCAGCGCGCGCCGCTGCTGCCACGCATTGGTGAAGGCCTTTCTCGCCGATCGCGATCTGCGCGTCTTCGGCACCGTGCTCTCGAATCAGCGCGTCCGCGAGGACGACATCCTCGCGGTCATCGCATCGCGCCAGACGACCTCGGAACAGCTGCAGTTGATCGCCGACGATCAGAAGTGGTCGTATCGATACGCGGTGCGGAAAGCGCTCGTGCTCAACCCCGCCACGCCGCGATCGGCGGCTGCATCGCAGCTCCGATTTCTCACGCCGAAGGATCGCCGTCTGATCCATTCCAACCCGTCCACTTCGACCTATCTGCGGCGCTGCATCGAGCGTATGCAAGCCAAGGATTTCTCGGCGCATGTCGAGCGAATTGAATAAAATGCCGGGACTGATGCCCGACCAGGAGCCCCAGGCGCATTCGGAGCTCGCCACCTTCGGCGAGGAGCTGAAGCGTGAGCGGGAAATCCGGGGAATCTCGCTCAAAGAGATCTCCGACGACACGAAGATCAGCAAGCGATTTCTGGAAGCTCTGGAGCGCAACGACCACAAGACGCTGCCTGCTCCGGTCTTCACCCGCGGCTTCGTCCGCCAGTACGCGCGCTACCTCGGCCTGAACGCCGAGGACATGGTCAACCGCTACAACTACGCCGCGGCGGGCGATGACCGGATCGAAAAGAGTGCGCACCTCGAGCGCCTCGTCACTCCGCCCACACCCGAAGTGCCGGTGCGGAAAGGGATTCCGCCGCCGTATGCGCGGATCGACCGGAACGTCTACATCACCATCGCCATCGTCATCGCTCTGGCGCTCGTCGGATGGTGGGCGTACCGGCTCAAGCAGCAGCGAAGCGGGGAACAGGCTGATGCACGACCGATCGTCGTCGCCTCCACCAGCGCCGCCGCCGCACAAGCCGAGGCTCCACCGCCCGCCCAGCCCACCACCAACCCCGACACCCTCCGCCTCACCCTCGACGTCAACGACGACTCGTGGGTCACGCTCGACGCCGACGGGAAAACGGTCATCAGTGACGAGCTGAAGGCAGGGGAGCATCGTACGTACGAAGCGAAGGATCGCTTCCGTTTCAGGACCGTCGGCAATGCCGCTGGCGTGGTGGTCACGTTCAACGACGTCCGCGTTCCGGCCCTCGGGCGCGAGCGGCAGGTCGTGCACGATCGCATCTTCGACAGGGACTGGCTGAAGGCACACGCGGCCGGCGAGCAGAATCACACATGACCAGCGTCCCCTCGGAGCTCAACGCTGCATCCGTCATCAACCTGATCGACTCGGGTGCGTATCCGCGCGACGTCGCCGTCACCATCGCCCGCGGATTTCTCCCGCTGCCGCAGGAGGAGCTCGTCTCCGTGCTCGCGTATCTCAGCGGCGCGGAGGACGAAGAGATCGCGAACGCGGCGCGCGCCTCGATCGCCGATCTCCCGCCGAACGTCGTCACCGCCTTCACCACGAGCGAGACGAGCAATCCCGACTATCTATCGCGGCTCATGCTGTCGAGCACCGACAACGTCGTGCTCGAGGCGCTGATCCGGAACAGGGCGGTTCCCGACGCGGCGGTCACCGAGCTCGCGCGCCGCGCCGAGCCGGGGGTGCAGGAAGTCATCGTCATCAACCAGGCGCGCATCCTCCGCACGCCGGAGATCCTCGATGCGCTGCTGGAGAATCCGAGCATCACTCCCGACATTCGGCGCCGCGTGGCGGAGACGCGCGAGGAGTTCTTCGACAAGAAAGCGCGCATCGCGCACATCGAGCTGCCGCCCGGCCTGCCGCTCGAGCCCGACCTCCTCGACACGCCGGCCGACGAGATCGCCGACCTGCTGGAGAAGGCCGACGATCCGCAGTTTCAGCAGACCCCCGCCCTTCCGCCGCCCGATGAGAAGGACGAGAAAAAGGTCGCCGTCTGGGTGCAGATCCAGAACATGACGGTCGCCCAGAAGGTGATGCTGGCCTTCCGCGGCGACAAGATGGTGCGCATGCTCCTCGTCCGCGAGCGCAACAAACTCGTCTGCTCCGCGGTCATGCGCAACGCGCGCATGACGGAGAACGAAGCGGAGATGATCGCCGGGATGCGCAACGTCGACGACGAGGTTCTGCGCATCCTCTCCACGAAGCGGGACTGGATGGCCAAGTACCCGATCATGCTGGCGCTCTGCAAGAACCCGAAGGCGCCGATAGGTATTGTCCTCCCCTTGATCAATCGGTTAGCCTTAAGAGATTTGAAATTCCTGAGGGATGATCGCGGCGTCGCGGAGGTGGTCCGCTCCACGGCCAAGCGGATCTATCTCGCACGGACCCAGAAGTCCTGATCTGAATGAAGATCAACTATTACGAGGTGCTGGGCGTCGAGCGGAGCGCGACAGAGCTGGAAATCCGCGATCAGTTCCGCAAGCTCGCGCGCGAACAGCATCCGGACCGTTATCGCGGACCGGATAAAGCCGACGCCGAAAGGAAGTTCCAGACGCTGACCGAAGCGGTCAACGTGCTGACGAATGCCGCGCGTCGAAAACAGCATGACAACGAGCTCGCCTCCGGCGCCGGCAAGTCGGGCGTCGACTTCGCCCAGATCGCCAAGGCCTACATCGCCAAGGGCGTGAAGGCTTACAAGGAAGGCGACGTGAAGACCGCGTACGAGAATTTCGACATGGCGGTCAAGCACAATCCGCAGGACGCGAAGGCGTTTCACAACCTCGCCCTCGCCGCCGCCCGCCTCCAGGGAATGAACAAGCAGGCGGTGCAGGCGATCGAGACCGCAGTCCAGCGCGACCCTGTCAACTTCGTCTATCTCAAGGACGCCGGTATGCTCTGCCGGCGCGCCGGTCTCGTGGCCAAAGCCGAGCGTTACTTCGAGGAGGCATTGAAGTGGGACCCATCGAACCTCGAAGTGCAAGGAGCTCTGTCCGAGCTCCGAGGCTCGAAAGAGCCGGCCAGGAGCGGCTTCGGCCTGTTCAGGAAGAATTAGTGAGGATGGAGATCAAAGCATACGGTCTGACCCACGTCGGGCGACAGCGCCAGCACAACGAGGACTCCTACCTCGTCGCTGACGAAGCGAAGCTGTTCCTCGTCGCCGACGGCATGGGCGGCCACGCCGCGGGCGAGATCGCCTCCCGCATCGCCGTCGACTCCATCTCCGAGTTCATCCTCCATACGAAAGAAGACGACGGCACCTGGCCGCACGCGTACGACGAGCACTTCAAGCGCTCGACGAATCGCCTGATGGCCGCGGTGCGCCTCGCCAACACCCGCGTGCTCGAGGCGATGCGCAAGGACGCGCGCCTGCGCGGCATGGGGACGACCGTCGTCGCCTGTCTCGCGGACGGCGAGACGATGTCGGTGGCGCACGTCGGCGACTCCCGCGCCTACATGATCCGCAACAACCAGCTGCAGCGGATCACCAACGACCACTCCTGGGTCTTCGAGCAGGTGCAGGCCGGTATGCTGACCGAGGCAGAAGCGGAGAAGCATCCGCTGCGCAACGTCATCACCCGCGCCCTCGGCGGCGCGCTGCAGGTCACTCCCGACGCGTCGGAGATCGAGGTGAAGGAAGGCGACGTCTTCCTCCTCTGCTCCGACGGCCTCACTGGCATGGTTCCGGAAGACGAGATCCTCAAGGTCGTCACGCAGTCGAACGGCGACCTGGAGAAGGCTTGTCAGAAGTTGATTGAAGAAGCGAATGAGCGCGGCGGTCTCGACAACGTGACCGCCATCCTGGTCAAGGCGGTATCGTGAACGTTCGGATCGACTACTGCGGCGTTTGAAACTACCTTCCTCGAGCCTCCAGTCTGGCGGCTGAAATCAAGAAAGAGCTCGGATTCGACAGTGAGCTCGTCCGCGGCAGCGGCGGCATCTTCGTCGTGACCGTCGAGAACGAGAAGATCTTCTCCAAGAAGGAAGAGGGGCGTTTCCCGACCGAGCGCGAGATCATCGACGCGCTGCGCGCGCGGGCCTGATGTTCTTCATCCTCCTCGCGGTCAACCTCGTCGTGGTGGAGAGACTCGCGCAACGCGGCCAGTCGCTTCCACCGGGCGCTGCACATCTCCTATCCGAATGCCGCCGATCGCCGGAATGCGCGCCGCCGCGGCGTCGATCCCGGCGGCGACATCATGATTCACGGTCTGCCGAACCACTGGGGAATGCTCGGCAGGCTGCACCGCGCGCGCGACTGGACTCTCGGCTGCATCGCCGTGACCGACGAGGAGATCGAAGAGGTCTGGCGCCTCGTCTCGATCGGCACGCCGGTCGAGATCAGGCCGTGACGCCTACTTCCTCTTGAACACCATCAGCACGTTCGCCGTCTTCGGCTGATACGTCAGCGCGTCCGGCCCCCACACGTACTGCGTCGCATCGGGCAGGAGGTCGGCGATGCCGTCGAGGGTGTAGTTGGTGCTCACGTACTTTTCCGACCATTCGAAGATCGTGCGGTCGGAGTCGGGACGCGCCAGCCACGACATCGGCACGCTGACCGTGACGATGTACTTCGGCTTCACCTGCTCGATCTCTCCCATCATCTCGAGCTGCATGCGATGGGCGAACTTCTGCTTCTCCATCAGCGGATACGTGTAGATGTAGCCGGTGGCCGATTTTCGTCCGGAGTAGAAGTAGATCTGCGGCTCCGATCCGAGGACCGCGATGCGATCGTCCGGCTCGGTGTGCTCCTTGATGTAGTTCGCCACCTCAATCGATTCGGGGAACGGGTTGTAGCCGTAGATCATCCGCGTGATCGTCGCCGTGCTGGTCCGCACGAGGAGCGGCCATTGCTGTCCGAGTGTGATGAGCAGCGCGACCACGTATGCGACGGAAGGAACGAAGCGCCAGGGGATCAGGCGCGAAGCCGACTTCACCGCGACACCGTTCAGCAGGGCCGCGGCGGGAAAGAGGACGATGAAGTAGTGCGGGCGGAAGTAGAAGCCGGGCGTCGTGGCCAGCACGGAGGCGATGGTGAATCCGGCAACGAAGCGCCAGTGCTTCCGCGCCTCGGCGTCGACGAACAGCAGCACCAGTCCGGCCAGCGCGATCCACCAGAGCAGCGAGGTGTAGCTGAAGATCGCGCCGAAGTTCTGTTTGCACACCTGGAGTCCCTGCTCGAACGTCGCCTGCGAGACGTACTGCCGCGCGTAATCGATCGTCCAGAGCTTGAAACGAGCCCAGACGCCGGCGATGACGAGCGTCACGGCGGTGACCGCGGCGACGAGCGACGCGCCGCCCGCCAGCAGCGCGGTGTCGCGTACCCGTTTCGACGTCAGGAGCCAGATCGCGGCGAAGAAGCCGAACAGCATGCCCGGCTGTTTCATCAGTGCGGCGAGTGCGAGCAACGCACCGTCGAGCGTGACGCTCCACCACGATGACGGCTCGCGCAGCAGCACCATCAGTCCCGCCACCGCCGCGAGCATCACGAAATGCGTCGCATGCGCATACGGCCCCATCGCCGGCAGCGTGATCGAAAGCATCAGTTGCGTTGCCGCCGCGACCACACCCGCGACATGGCCGAACATCCGTTTCGTCAGCAGGTAGACGCAGATCGCCGTTGCGCTGGTGACGAGCAGCAGGCCGATGCGGATGCCGGTGATGCTCTCGCCGAAGATGCCCATGATCGCCGCGAACGCCGCGTACGTCCCGGGCCACTTCATGTTGTAGAGGATCTTGTACGGAGGGATGCCGTGCAGGATCAGCTGGCCCGCGTACGCGTACTCGCCTTCATCGCGCTCCAGCGGCAGATCGAGCAGCCGGAGACGCAGCATCGCGAACGCGGCGATGAGCAGGAAGAGCGCAAGCGCGCTCAATTGCGGGTGCAGAACTGAGGTACGTGCCGGCTCCGGGGCTGTTACGCTCGCTGCAATTCCGGTATCGATTTTCTTGCGTTTTGCCAAGGCGGCGGAGTCTGCCCTAACTATGGATTGAAGACAAGTTACAGATCTGAAGACGCACGCGTCGGTCAATGATTACCGGATAAACTGCACGCGTGCATCCCGAGGTGGATGAGCTCCGCCCCAAACTCAAGGAGATCCTTTACGACTGCGCCGTCGACATCAAGGCGACAAAGGCAGCGCTCTATCTCTTTGACGGTGCGACGCGCAATTTCGAGCTCGTCACCGAGTACGGATTTCGCGGCTCCGTCCGCCAGCTCGCCGATTTCAACGACCCGGTGATCGATCGCTGCGGCCGCGGCCGCACGCCGTTTTTCCTCAATGGTCTGGCGGTCGAGCCGCGCTTCTCGGAGCTCCTCTACGCCTCGGCCACCGATCGCCTGCTCGCCGCGCCGGTCTATCTGCGCGGACAGCTCGTCGGCGTCATCGACATGCGCGACAAGGCGAGCAAGCTGCTGTTCGAGCAGACCGATGTGACCAAGGCGCAATCGATCGCCGACCGCATCGCCAATCTCTTCGGCAACAAGAACGTCTTCGGCCAGCGCTTCATCGCGCTCTCCGACGTCGATGATCCGACGCCGGCGGCGAGCGAGCCCGCTCCCGCGCAGTCGTCGGTCGCCATCGCCACCGCACCGGTCGCCGCGCCGCAGGTCGTTCGTCCCGCGGCACCGGTCACCGCTCCGCCGCTGCCGCAGATCGCGAAGACGCGGGAAGCGGAGACGCGCGTGCACGTGCCGCGGCTCGCGACGCTCGTGCTCGAAGCGCGCAGCCTCTCCGGCCACATCGTCGTCGAGCCGGCGCCGCAGGCGATCTCCGAGGCCGAGCTCGCGGCCGCGCGCGAGATCCTCCGCGCCATCCTGATGATCCCCGGCGCGATCGTCGCCGCCTTCTCCGCGTTCGGCCACATGGGCGGCGTGCAGGAGGTCGCATCGAAGTCGACGATGACGGAGGAAGCGTCGACGCTGCTGCAATCGAAGCTGAACATCTGGCTGACGCGGCGCGGAGAAGGGGGCGGCTACGTCCGCACCGCCGCGCAGACGCCGTTCGGATCGTCGGCCCCGCCGATCAGCGCCACGCAATTGCAGAAAGTCTTCACCGCGCCGGTGGTCGTCGGCTCGATGCGCGGCCTGTATCTCACAGTCGGTTTCGCGACGCCGCCCGACCGCACGACGCACGAATTTCTCGCCGCGCTGCTGCAGCAGTTGCAGGTCGCGATCGAGCACTCGATGCAGAAGTCGTCGCTGACGACGCTGCGCAATCGCGCGGCGGAGCGGCTCGTCGAGCCCGACTTCGCCAAGTATCCGGAGCTCCGCCGCCACACCGACGCGGTCTGCGCCCGCGCCGTCGCCTTCGCCCAGTTCCTCGGCATGAACCCGTCCGAGGTCGACAACGTGCGGCTCACGGCGATGGTCCACGACTGCGGTATGCGCCTGCTCGACTACGACCGCCTCTATCGCAAGAAGGACATCTCGACCGACGAGATCGGAATCCTCCGCGAGCACGTCGGCGTCGGTGCCGCGATGGTCGAGCCGATCCTCGGCGCCGAGATCGCGCGCGCCGTTCTCTGTCATCACGAGCGCGTCGACGGCCGCGGTTATCCGAACGAGCTGCACGGAGACGAGATCCCACGGCTCTCGCGGCTCGTGCAGATCTGCGACGCGTTCGTCTCCATCACCGATCCCGACACCTACCAGCAGCCGCAGACGAACGAGCAGGCGCTGTCGATCATCAATAACGCCGCCGGCTCGCAGTTCGACGAGGACCTGGCGAAGCGGTTCATCGACATGCTGCGGTCATAGCCACCGCTTGAACATCGTCGAGTACCAGTCGCGCATCTTGTGCGCCGTCCCGCGATCGCGCCACTGCTGATACGTCCACTCCCGCGCGTGCTTCAGATCGTCCTGGAACGCGGCGCGCAGCGTCGCCGCCACTTCGCGGTCGTACATGGCGACCGTGATCTCGTCGTTGAGGCGGAACGAGCGCGGATCGAAATTCGTCGAGCCGATCGAGCACCACCGGCCGTCGACGATCATCACCTTCTGATGCAGTCCGCTCAGCGCGTACTCGAAGACGCGCGCGCCGCGCTGCAGCAGCTCGCCGTAGAAGTAGTGACTGGCGTGCTGCACGATGGCGAAGTCGCTGGTCTGCGCGTTCGGCAGCATGACGCTGATCCGCACGCCGCGCTCGAGCGCGCGCCGCAGCAGCGTCAGCGCGTCGTGATCGGGGAGGAAGTACGGGTTCTGCAGGATGATCTCGTCGCGCGCGGCGCCGATGGCGAAGTAATAGAGCCGCTGCGGCGCGCTGATCGTCTGCCGCGGCGCGAGGTACGACACGTGTGCCGGCGTCGTCCCCTCGCCGCGCAATTCGGGGAAGTAGTCGCCGCCGCCGAAGATCTCGCCGCTCACGATCGCCCAGTTGTCGAAGAACGCCGCCTGCAGTTGATTGACGACCGGTCCTTCGAATCGCGCCGCGGTGTCGCGCCATCCCGACGTCTTCGTCCACATGTCGGCGATGCCATGTCCGAACGTGTAGCCGATGCGTCCGTCGATGATTGCGAGCTTGCGGTGATCGCGATGGTTGTACCAGGCGAACTCGCGGATGCGCAGCCGGTGATGCACGCGGAAGTCGACGCCCGCCTTGCGCAGCCGCGCCCAGACGCTCGAGGAGGTCTGCGCCGCACCGCGCTGATCGACGAGCACACGCACGTTGATCCCGCGGCCCGCGCATGCGGCGAGCGCATCGCCGACGCGATCCGAGACGTCGCCGTTGTGCCAGAGAAACGTTTCGAGGTGGATGCTGTGACGCGCGGCGGCGGCATCGGCGAGCAGCGCGTCGAAGAACGCACCGTTCTGGATGATCTGCACGCGATTGCCTTCCGTGACGCTGCTCCACGTCAGCGCGGCGATGGCGCGGAACGTTTCGGCGATCGTCGTTTCGACGGGAAGCACGAGCTGCACGCGGCGCCGGCGGCTCTTTCCCCAGACGACGTATCCGAGGAGCGCGGTCGCGCAGGCCAGGATCGCGCTCAGAAACGGCATTTGCCGGAGGTATTGCACGTCCGATGCGCAAGGACTACTCTCGCCGCAGTTCAGTTCGAGTTGAAAAAGACGGCAGAGCCTCGGCTCTGCCTTTTTGTTTGAAAGGAGAAACGTATGCGTCGAGTAATTCTTTACGCGGTCGTTCTGCTTTTCCTCGCCGGCATGGCGAATGCGCAATGCCAGTCGTTCAATGCGAGCTTCGAAGGAAGCGATCATCTGACCGTGCAGTCGGGGCAGCCGTACGCCCTCACGTGGACACCGATCGCCGGCGCGGCCGTCTACCGCGTCACCGAGGCGCGCGGCTATCCCACGCCGCAGCTGGCCGCCGATGCCGCGGCCGGCGCCGAGGGCCCGATCATCCAGGCGAGCGCACCTCTGCGTTACCAGGCGAAGCACTTCGCCAGCGCGGACAGCTACATCGGCTACGCGATCGCGGCGCTCGCGGGCGACGGCACGCTCCTCTGTTCCACGAAAGTGGCGCTGAAGATTCAGGCCGACCCGTCGATCCGCAATCTCTTCCGGCGAGCGATCGTGCCGGTCGCGGGCTCGCTCGTCGCCGCCGACGGCTCGAAGTTCCACACCTCGCTGCGCCTCGCACTTCCCGACCGCGTCAGGACGTCGGGCCGCATCATCTTTCATCCGCAGGGCGCGATTCATAGCGACAACGATCCGTCGCTCACGTACCAGCTCGAGCCGGTGAGCGATCAGCCGGGCGTGAGCCAGTACTGGGACGACGTCGTCGCCGCGATCGGCGCGAGCGGCCTCGGATCGCTCGACATCGTGCCGAACGACGAGCGCACGCCGGAGATCGACGCGCGCGCCTGGAACGACATCCACGGCCTGATCAACGGCGGCACGGTGCCGGCGTTGAAGGCGGGCGATCTGTTCCGCTTCGGCACACCGACCAACTTCCACTTCCCGGTCTGGACCGACAACGGCAAATCGCGCATGAGCGTCGGCTTCCGCTCGGTGGGACCGAATCCGCTGAAGGTGTTCATCTCCACACAGGGGATGCCGCAGAACTCGATCCTCATTCCGGGCAATTCGTTCCGCCAGGTCAGTCTCGAGTCGCTGCTCGGCTTCATCCCGCCCGACGGCCAGCCGGTCAACATTTTCCTCGACTACTTCGGCGACTTCACGTCGTCGGCCTTCGTCTACTACACGATCACCGACAACACGTCGAACGATCCGCGCGTCTTCCTGCCGCAGAAGACCTCGGATCTGCAGATCGATGTGAGCACGCCGATCGTCTATTGATTTTTCGTTGGGGTCGCATCTGGAAACTCAACTTTACGTCGTAAAGTTGAGTTTCCAGATGCGACCCCAACTACGCGCCGTTCGTCGGCGATCGCGTCGCCATTCATTACCTGAAGAGTTGCGGTGTCTGCCGCTCGTGCCGCGAAGCAGGGGAGCAGTTCTGCGAAACGGGCGACCGCGTTTCACGCGCTGCGTGTGGCCGGTCTGCGCGAAGGCCAGCACGTCGCAATCCTCGGCTTCGGTGGACTCGGCGTCTCCGCGCTGCTTCTGAGCCGCGCACTCGGCGCGGGCTCGATCTCGGTCGTCGACGTCGTACCGGAAAAACTGAAAGCGGCCGACCATCTGCGGTCGGAGCTCGTCGAATTGCTGCAATTCGCGGGGAACGGCACGCTAAAGCTCGACGCCGTGATCTCGCGCAAGGTACCGCTCGATGCCGCGGCGATCGACAGCGTCCTCGATGACCTCGAACGCGGCACGGCCGCGGTTCGCAGCGTGATCGTGCCGTAGAATCGCGGTCGATGAAGATCGATCGCGAAGAAGCGCGCCGTATCGCCGATCTCGCGCATCTCGAGCTCGACGATGCGGCGCTCGTGCGTATGGCCGACGAGATGACGAAGATCCTCACGTACATCGATCAGTTGCGCGAGGTCGACGTCGAAGGATTCGAAGAGCACGCCGAGTCCGCGGGGACGCCGTTCCGCGAGGACGAGCCGCGCCCGTCGCTCGATCGCGCACTGGTGGAGCGCAATGCGCCATCCTGGAATGAAGCGTTCTTCGTCGTGCCGAAGGTGATCGGCGGTGAGTGACCTCCTCGAATTGCCGTGGCACGAAGCGCGGCAGCAGGTCTCGCCGCGCGAGTATCGCGATGCCTGTCTTGCCGCGATCGAATCGCGCGATCAGCAGTTGCACGTCTTCCTGCACGTGAATCGCGATGCGACAGGCGATGGCCTCCCGATCGCGATCAAGGACAACATCGTCACCACCGACATGCCGACGACGTGCGCCTCGCGCATCCTCGGCGATTTCGTCTCGCCGTTCGACGCCACCGTGATCGCGCGCCTTCTCAAACACGGCGCGGCGCTGATGGGGAAGACGAATCTCGACGAGTTCGCGATGGGCTCGTCGACGGAGCACTCGGCGTTCGGTCCGACGCGCAATCCGTGGGACCCGAACTGCGTCGCGGGCGGATCGTCGGGCGGCTCCGCGGCGGCGGTCGCGGCGCGCATGGTGCCGGCGGCGCTCGGATCGGAGACCGGCGGCTCGGTGCGCCAGCCCGCTGCACTTTGCGGCGTCGTCGGCCTGAAGCCGACGTACGGACGCGTGAGCCGCTGGGGACTCGTCGCGTTCGCGTCGGGCCTCGATCAGATCGGCGTGGTCACGAAGACCGTGCGCGAAGCGGCCGAGGTCCTCGGCGTGATCGCGGGACACGATGAGATGGACTCGACGTCGAGCGCGCATCCCGTCGACGACTACGCCGCCGATCTCGACGCCGGCGTCCGCGGCATGCGCTTCGGCGTGGTGCGCGAAGCGGTCGAGCAGCTCACCGGCGAAGTGCGCGAGAACTTCGACGCGGCGATCGCCACGCTGCGCGGCGCGGGAGCGATCATCGAAGAGGCGAGCGTGCCGACGATCGGCTACGCCATCGCCGTCTACTACATCGTCGCCAACGCGGAGGCGAGCGCGAACCTCTCGCGCTTCGACGGCATCCGCTACGGACGGCGCAGTTCGGGGGCGCGCACGCTCGACGAGGTCTACTCCGACTCGCGCGGCGAAGGATTCGGCGCGGAGGTGAAGCGGCGGATCATGCTCGGCACGTTCGCGCTGTCGTCCGGCTACTACGACGCGTATTACGGTCGCGCGCAGAAGGTCCGCGCGCGGTTGCGGTACGACTTCGCGCAGGCGTTCGCGAGGTTCGACTTCCTCATCACGCCGACGACGCCCGAGCCGGCGTTCCCGATCGGCGCCAAGACCGACGATCCACTGTCGATGTACCTCTCCGACATCTTCACCGCGCCGGCGAACCTGGTCGGCGTGCCGGCGATCGCCGTGCCGTCGGGCTTCTCGAAATCGGGACTGCCGCTGTCGCTGCAGATCACCGCGCCGCATTTCGCCGAGCGCGCGATGTTCCGCGCCGCCGCGGCGTACGAGCGCGAGACGGAGTTCTGGCGCAGGTCACCTATTCGTTCCTGAACGTCACCTTCACGTCGCCGCGCGACCAGGTGATCGTGTTGCCGTCGTAGTCCGTCTCGTCCGGCAACTGCCCGAAGTCGGTCGCCGTCTCCCGATGCCATCGCACGAGCGCGCCGCTCTGCGTGTCGATGTACAACCGGTCGCGCCGCTGCTCCAGCACATAGGTCTCATGCCCGCGGATCGTCTCGACGCCGATCGCCGCGAGCCGCTCGCGATTCAGCGCCGGCGCCTTCAACGCGTCGTTCGCCTCGGGTGGATATTCGAGCGTCGTCTTCACCACGCCGTCATGCAGCGTGAACGGCGCGCTCACTCCGTCGACGCGCGTCATCGTCCCATGCGCCTCGGCCGGCGGATGCCAGGCCTTCAGATATTTCTCGACGATCTGCGCGACCGGCGGAAGCGGCGTCGTCGACTTCGCCGGTGCGGGCGGCGCGTTGTAGTACGCGCTCGCGATGCGCGGCGTGGTGATCGGACGGATCTGTCCGCGATGGCAGCTGTTGCAGGTGATCGCCTGTTCGCCGCCGAAATGGCGGTCGTTGATGTCGCGCATCATCACGATCATCGTGCGCGCCACCCCTTTCGCCTCTTTCTCATCCGACTCCCATTTCGCCGTGTGGCAATGCTCGCAGCTCACGCCGAGGGAGTTCGACATGAACACCATCACCGGCACGAGCTGGTCTTTCGGCAGGTCCTTGAGGACCTTGAGATTCTTCGGTTCTTCCTGGGCGAGGAGAGGGAGGGCGACGAGAAAAAGAGACGCGAGACGCTTCATGCGCAAATTATTGCTATTATTTGTGGCGTGCGTAAGTGGTGGGCGTTGTTCTTCCTGGTCGCTATTCCGGCGGCATCCGAGCCTGCTCCACTCGCTACCACCTCCATCACCTCCGAACTGCGCGCGTCATTGCTGCGCGACTACACGATCGACGTGGTCGTGAAGCCGCATGCCGGCGACGCCTGGTCGCGACTCGCCAGGCGTGTGACCGGCGACGGGATGAAGTGGAAGGAGCTCGCCGAGGCCAATGACGCCGGCGAGCAGCTCAATACCGAGAAATCCGTCCACGTTCCGCTGCGGCTCCTCCGCCCCGAGCTCCAGCGTCAGATCCTCAAATCGCTTTTCCCGAAGGACCGTCTGATCGACTCCGGCTGGCGCCATGTCATCGCCGGAGGAAGCGGCATCGAAGGGGAGACGCTCTGGAACATCGCCGAATGGTTCACCGGCGACGGAGCGAACTATCCGGCGATCCGCAAAGCCAATCCCGCGCAGGGACTCTCCACTCGCCCAGGTGACGTCATCGTCGTTCCAACACAACTGCTCGCCGCCGCGTTCGGCGGGAGCTCGGAGGAACAGAATGCACCGACGCCGGCAACAGAGATTCGGAAGCCAGAGGACGATCCGGTTGAGCGTACGTCAGAGAATGATCATGCATCGGCGACTGCTCTGGAGGCGGTGGCCCTTGCAGAGGTAACGTCATCTGCATCGCTGAGCTACGACCGTTCGGGCTCCGAGCCTTTTGCCGTCTATCGGCTGCAGAAAGGTGAGGCGCTCTACTCGTCGGTGGCCATCCGCTTCACGGGACGCGTCTACGCCAAAGACGTCGGCGACGTGCTCGATCGGCTGGTGAAGTTCAACGGCATCGACGACGTGTCGAAGATCCCCGTCGGTTATCCGGTGAAGATCCCGATGAGTCTCCTCCTGCCGGAGTACCTGCCGGAGAACGACCCGACGCGCATGGCGCGCGAGCAGCAGAAGCTGGCCAGCGCGAAGCTGGCGAAGCGGACGCGCGCGAAGGGCTTGACCGGCGTTCGGGTGATCCTCGACGCCGGCCACGGCGGCCGCGACGTCGGCACCGAGCACGATGGAGTGTTCGAGTCGACGTACGTGTACGACGTGATGTGCCGGCTGAAGAAGATCATCGAGAAGAAGAGCGCGGCGACGGTGCTCACGACCACGAAGTCGGCGGATGCCGGCTACGAGGTCGCCGAGAACGATGCGCTCGACGACGCGCCGAACGATCAGATCGTGCTCACCACGCCGCGCTACGAGCTCGATGATCCGGTGATCGGCGTCCACCTCCGCTGGTATCTCGCCAACTCGATCTTCCGCAACGCGATCCGCGAAGGATTGGCGAAGGAGAAGGTGGTCTTCGTTTCACTGCACGCCGATTCGCTCCATCCGTCGCTGCGCGGTGCGATGGTCTACATCCCGGGCGAGCGCTACGTGCAGGGCTCGTTTAAGAAGTCGGAAAAGGTCTACCTCGCGCGCGCCGAGGTGCGCGAGCGGCCGGTTGTGACGCACTCGGAAGAGGAGTCGCTTCAGGCCGAAGGTCTCTCCCGCGACCTCGGCGAATCGATCATCGACTCCTTCGAAAACGCCGACCTCAAGGTGCATCCCTTCGCCCCGGTGCGCGACAACGTCGTGCGCGGCGGCCGCGAATGGGTTCCCGCCGTCATCCGCTACAACCTCGTCCCGACGCGCGTCCTCGTCGAGCTCTGCAACCTCGGCAACCAACGCGACCGCGCGCTGATGCAGACCCGCGCGTACCGGCAGAAGGTTGCGCAGGCGATTTACGACGGGATCGTCGCGTTTTATCGCGACACGGACAGCAGACAGCAGACAGCGGACAGCAGATTCGCCCGTTGAAAAGTCCGCTGTCCGCTGTCCGTTGTCCGCTGTCTGATATCTTCCCCCGGCCATGCCTCGCTCTTTCGAAGGCGATCTCAATGCCGAAGGTTTGCAGATCGCCGTGATCGCCAGCCGCTTCAACGACGACATCGTGTCGGGACTGCTCGACGGCGCTCTCGACTGCCTCCGCCGCCACGGCGTCGCCGATGACTCCATCTCTCTCTTCCGCGTTCCCGGCGCCTTCGAGCTGCCGGCCCTCGCGGCGCAGCTCACCGGCCACGGATTCAACGCCATCATCGCCCTCGGCTGCCTCCTTCGCGGAGACACGCCCCACTTCGACTTCATCTCCCAGCAGGTCACGCTCGAGCTCTCGCGCGTGTCGGTCGACGCGCGGTTGCCGGTCGCGTACGGCGTGATCACCTGCAACACGCACGAGCAGGCGGTGCAGCGCTCGTCCGCCGGCGCGGGAAACAAAGGTTGGGAAGCAGCGCTCGCGGCGATCGAGATGGCGAATCTGTGGCGCGTGCTTCGCACGGAGGGTCAACACTAAGTCATGGGTGCACGCCGTAAAGCCAGAGAGCTCGCGCTGCAGATGCTCTTCCAGTTCGACATGGCCGGCAATCCGCCGGACACCATCGTCACCACGTTCGAGGACCTGCAGAAATCGAAGCCGAACACGCGCGAGTTCGCGGTGAAGATCTTTCGCGGGACCGTCGATCACCTGACCGAGATCGACGACATGATCCAGCAGCAGGCCGACAACTGGCGCCTCTCGCGGATGGCGGTGGTCGACCGCAACATCATCCGCATGTCGATCTACGAGTTCATGCACGAGACGGACACGCCGAAGCTGGTGATCATCGACGAGGCGATCGAGATCGCCAAGAAATTCGGGACGCAGAAATCGTCGCAGTTCATCAACGGCATCCTCGACGGCATTCTCAAGAAGTACAATCTCGCCTCGTGAGCCTGCTCGGCCGCCTCGAAGACCTTTCGCTCACCGACATCATTCAGATCGTGTTTCTGAGCCGTCGCACCGGCGTGCTCGAAATCATCGATCACGGCGGGCGGCACACCGTGCTGTTCCGGCAGGGCCTCGTCGTCAATGCGTCGGCCCCCGATCATCAGGACCTCATCTCCTGGTTGATCAAGCAGAACGCGGTCGGCAACGACATGGTGCGCACGATCCGGCACATGGAAGAAGGCGGCATCCCGTGCGGCACCGCCGTCGTCGAGATGAACCTGATGTCGAAGACCGATCTGGCGGAGTCGATCCGCCTGCGAATCATCGACGTCGTCACGCCGTTGCTGCAGAGCCGCGAGGGTGAATTCAATTTCATCCTCAGCGAACAGGTCTCGCCGCTCGATACCGAATACGACCCCGACGTCCTCTTCAAAGAAGGCGGCATCGCTCCTCCGAAGCTCCTCGGCGCGGCCGACGGCGAGAAGATCAAGCCGCTGCGCGGACTGGAGGAATCGCTGAAGGCGGGCAAGGCGCTGCTGCGCGGCTCCGCGTCCGCTGAAACGACGCCCGCATCGCTCAACCTCGGACTCGGTCAGCCGCTCGCGCCGCCCGACGCCGCGCGCCTCCCCGGCACCGCGCCGACTCCGACCGACAACGTGCTGCCGTTCCCCGCGCCCGAGGCCGAACCGCCTCCCGCGCCGCCGCGCACCTTTTCGCCGATCCCCGACGACGAGCCGTTCCCCGATATCCCCGACGAGCCGGCGCCGCGCGTCACCACGACCGCGCAGCGTTCCGGTCAGTTCAAAGTCTCGGGCGGCCTGATCGAAGTCGAGACGCCCGACGCGATCTTCCGCAACGTCGTGCTGTACGAGCGCAACCCGCTCGTGCGTGTCGCGGCGAAGCGCGCCTTCACGAAGAAGAACGTGAAGATCTTCCAGTACGGCTCGCTCGATGACGTTCGCAACTCGATGACCGATCTCATTCGGTCGAACAGTTTCTTCGTCACGTTCCTCGAGCTCGACGAGCAGTCGACGCGGCTGATGGCGCAGCTCAAGCGCAAGAATCCGCGCCTGCCGGTCGTGCTTATCGATGCCGAGGCTGATCTGCGGCGCCGTCACGATCTGCTGCGCGCGGGGGCCGACCTCTATCTCACCAAACCGTCGCCCGCGCGGCTGCAGCCGGGACTCGCGGAAGAGGAGCTCTCGCTCTTCGCCGACGAGCTCGTGCTCTTCGCCGAGCGCTCGTTCCAGCAGTGGGAGCAGATGACCGGCGGCTACGGCGCCGAGGCCGCGCGCCGTTTCTACGAGCTCGCGGGGAAGGACAGCCTCGATCGGAGCTTCTCCGTGCTCAAGCAACTGATCAACGAGCTCTCCGATCCGAATGACATCAACGAGGTCACGCAGACGATCCTGCGGTTGTCAGCGGAGTACCTCGAACGCGGCGTGCTGTTCCGCGCCGGCTACTTCGATTTCGTCGGCCTCGGCGGCTTCGGCGTAACCGGCGGCGGCGCCGACATGGACACTCGCGTGAAGCAGCTGCGCATCCGCCGCGACGAGCCCTCGGTACTGATCGAAGTGACGAGCACGGGGGAGGCGCATCGCGGCAAGATGAAGCGCACCGCGGCGAACGTCGAGCTCATCGACGGCCTCGGCGGTCTGCTGCCGACCGAAGTCGTTGCACTTCCGATCATGCATGACGGGCGTGCGATTGGTATCCTTTACGGCGACAACGCCGAACATCGGGCACCGATCGACAGCATGACCGGACTCGAGATTTTCCTCTCGCAAGCAGGCTACGCCTTCAACAACGCCGTCTTCGCCTCGGAAAAAGCCGAGGGGAAGCGATGAAGATTCTCGTCGTCGAAGACTCGTCGTCGATGCGCGCGTATCTCACGACGATCATCGAAGGTGGAACCGAGAGCTACGACCTCGAGATCGTCGAGGCCGCGAGCGGCTTCGAGGCGCTCAAGACCCTCCCGCACCACAAGTTCGACGCCATCCTGACCGACATCAACATGCCCGACATCAACGGTCTGGAGCTGGTCAGCTTCCTCAAGAACCACCCCGTCTACCGCACCATCCCGATCATGGTGATCTCCACCGAGTCGAGCGACGAAGACCGCAAGCGCGCCGCCGCCCTCGGGGCCGAGGAGTACCTGGTCAAGCCGTTCCAGGCGGGAGAGTTGATCGAGAAGTTGCGGCGGTTGCTGAAGGTGGCGTAGGTCGCGAGGCGGCGCCCGCGAATGCCGTCACTGTGATGGCGGCGACGGCTCGGCGATCGTCACCGACTTCAACACATCCTCGAACACCTTCGCATCGCGCGTATCCATCGCGGGGCCGACGAACGCGATGGTGTAGTAGCCGCTCTTGCGCGCGACGATGGCGTAGTGGGCGAACATCTCGGTTGTCTGGCCGGTCGTTTCCGTCACCGCGTAGTGCATGCGCCACTCCGCCCCGTCGCGGCCGGCGATCTTCGTCTCATGAACGTCGTCGCAGCGACCATGGGCTGCTCTCGCGGTTGCGGCGGCGACGTTCTGCGCAATTTCTCGCGATGACGCGTTGCCCCGGTTCGGCGGATGGGTATCGAACGTTGCGCGAATCGAGGGAGAGATGCGCGTCTCTGCGGTGTTGCGCATCATGATCAGCAGGTCGGACGTCTCAGGCGTTTCGCCCTTCGACCCGGGGGGCGTCTGGTCCTGCACCTTCGTCGCGCGCGCCTGCGCTTCGTCTCGCTCGATCTGGCGCCAGCCGTCGGGAAGCTCCATCGAGATGCCGCCAGCCTCGATTCGCACGGACTTCATGAATTCGATCGAGTCGAGGAGGTCGTCGATGACCGCATCCGTTTCGGTGTTGCGGCCGGCCGTGATGATGTAAGCCGTTTCGCCGCGAACGATGAGGAACTGCCGCAGCGGAATCGAGTTGACCGTGCGGTCGATCTCGATCGCCGGCGTGTTCGCGATGGTCCGCTCGCGCGGCTGCAGGTCGGATCTGATTCCGATCGATCGCATGATCTCCGGCATCGGCCGCTTCATGTCCGGCGCCGAAGGAAGGCGCGAGATCTGAATCATCGTGCGTAGCTGGTTCGTGTCCGGGCTGAGCACGACGACGCGGTTGAAGCTTTTCGGTGTCGGGACTTCCTCCGGCGTCACGACGCGCCAACCGTCGGGCAGGATGACGGTCATACCCATGCCGCCAACACGCGTCGCGGCGATGATCGGAAACGTGAAAAGCAGCGCGAGTAGCAAGTGCATACGTAAGGGTAAGCTCGTTCCGGTTCGCGGAGTGCGGCGGCCACGCCTGGCGTAGCGGGTAGGGGAATTCCCTTCTCACGACTCTCCTCAATCAAAGCGGTCAAAATCGGATTCGAAGGACGTGCGATGACGCGGAAGGTTCGCTCCAACCCGGCGGTGGATGCATTGCTCGTTCTGGTCGCTGTGTGGGTCGTGCTCGGCTTTGCCATGAACATCAGTTTTCGAGGCAAGCGACTACTGCAGTTCGATGAAAAGGTGCAGGTCGGCGTCTTCGCCACGGTTCCTCTGTTGTTGCTGACGGTGCTGCAGCTGCGCACCGCGGTTCACGTGCAGAAAGCAGGTTTCATCCGCGACTACGTCTCGAAGCTGCATATCGATCGCGAGCTGTCGGAGGCGTACCACTACCTCGTCTACACGTACAACAACAAGCTGTACGACCGCGTCGTCGACGCCACGCCGGAGGAGCTCGCGAAGATGCAGGAGTCGCGTGCCGACGGCTGTCGTCTCTACAACGTGGACAACTTTCAGGGATCGCAGGAGGAGCGGCGTCTCGACGCGCTCCTCGGCTACTTCGATCTCATCGGATATCACTACCTGAACGGCGTCATCGGCATGAGCGACATCGCCGGAGTGCTCGGCTACCAGCTCGCGGCGTTGGCGACGCGGAAGGTCGTGCGCAATTACCTGAACACCGTTCCGCCGTACTGGGAAGAGACGTCGTTCAGCAAGGCAGGAGGCGTGGGGCCGTTCCGCTACCTGACCGTTCTCCTCGACGACTTCCTGGAGTACAACAAGAAGAACCGTGAAACGATCCAGTCGTTGAACCGTCGCGAACTGCTTGGAGGTGTGAAATGACGATCGAGCAAGCCATGGCTTCGATTCCAGACGCGGTTCGCCGCCGCATCGCCGATCTCGCCGATCAACAGGGCACGCTGGCTCTGAGTCCGGTCGAACAGGATGCCGGCGGACGCACCGTGATGTGCGCCGCGACGTGCGTCGCATACGGCGTGCTCGACGCCGCCGGCGACGCCACGAAAGCATCGTCGCTCTTGACGCGGCTCGCGGCCGATCGCGCGAACCTGGCGCCGGTTGAGGAGGTCCTCGGCACGCTCGGCTGGACGCGTCAGGAGGCCCAGTCCTTGCGAGAGCTCAACGACCGGATGCCGCCGGCGAAACGGCTCGAGTGGTTCATGGGATTGTGCTCCTGAAGCGCGCGGCCGCATTTCTCGCCCTTCTCCTGATCTCGGGCTGCACCACTGTCAAGCTCTGACCACACTTACGAGTTCGTCATCGAGCATCATCGCGGCGAGAGCCGCGGGACAATCGACCTTTGCGAGAACGCCGAAGCGATCTGGGGCAGCGGACAGTGGGGGATTGAATTTTTCGATCCGCCGCGCTGCAATGCCGATTGCTCGGCTTACATCGCGGCCGAGCTGTCGTCCGGCGAGACCCGGCAAAAGCGCCAGCTCGTGTTCAGTCTGGCTAATGACTGACGATCACGCTGGGACCTGGAGCGATCGTGAAAGCTACTTCGCGATTCGCACCGACTTCACAACTTCGGCGAACGTCTTCTTGTCCGTCTCGTCATCGGCCGGTGAGACGTAGCCGAGCGTCAGGAACTCATTTCCCCGGACGAACAGAATCATGTGGCTGAACATGAGTTCCTTCGCACCCTCGACCTGGTAGGTGAGGCGCCATTCCGCTGCCGGCACTCCGTCGAGCTTCGTTTCACGCACGTCGACGGGCATGGCGTGAAAGTGACGCGCTTCCAGCGCCGCAACCACGCGGCCGATCTCGACGGCTGATCCGCCTTTGATCAGTTTCGGCACCGGCTGTTTCAGGAGCGGGATGGCGGCGGCGAAGGTATGCCCGGCGACATCGTGCTTGATCGCCATGATCGTCGCCGGATCGAATTTCGCGAGCTCGCTCGCCGCGAGACGCCGCCACCCGGGCGGCAGCACCATCGACACGCCACCCGCTTCAACGCGGGACGGCTCCTCGTCGAACTCAATCGATTGCAGCACCTCGTCGATCACGTCGCGCGAGGCCGCGCCGCTGATCATGTAGAGATCGAGGCCGTGCTTCACGATGATCAGGTTCACCGTCACCTCGCCGACGGAGAACGCGCCCTCCACGGCGGGAGAGCCGGCCACGGACGTCGTGCGGATCTGTTGTTCCGGCTTGAGCACGCCGGTGAGCAGCGCGATTTTCGCCGTCGACTCATTCGCTATCTCGCGCGGGATCGGAGTGCGGGCGACTTGTACCGAGTTGCTGCCATTGCGGATGACCACGACGCGCATGAACGGCACCGGTGTCGGCATTTCCGAAGGTGGGACGACGCTCCATCCGGCGGGCGGAACCAGCGTCATTCCGGACTCGCCGACTCGCTGCTGGGCCGCCGCGGCGGGCATGGCAAGCAGAAGAGCGACGAGGAGTAATCGCGGCCGCATGCTGCCATCGTAGCAGTGCGTTACCATTGCATCCGGTCCGATGACGAAAGAGGACGATCGCGCCCGCGAGGAGTTCACCAGCGAAGCCGAGGAACTGCTCGACACGCTGTCGCGCGATCTCGTCGAGTTCGAGGCGCAGGGGAAAAACGTCCGCCCCGAGGTCGTCAACAAGATCTTCCGCGAGGTCCACTCGCTCAAGGGTCTGGCCGGCATGCTCGGCTTCGTCGAGATCGCCGAGCTCTCGCACAACCTCGAGGACATGCTCGACAAGTTGCGGATGGGGAAGATCCCGATCCAGAAAGATCTGATCGACCTCCTCTACGACTCCGTCGACGGCCTCAACCGCCTCGTCATCTCCATCAACGACCCGTCGCTCGCCGGTCTCGTCGACATCACGAACCTCTCGACCCGCATCCATCGCACCGTCACGAATCAGCCGGCGCAGAAGGTCGAGGATCCGTTCGCCGAGCTCACTCTCGATGAGCAGACGAAAAAGTCGCTCACCGAATACGAAGAGCACCGGCTGACGGAGAACGTCCGCGCCGGGAAGTACATCCTCTCCATCGAGCAGACCTTCGACTTCTCCGATTTCGACGAGAAGCTGCGCGCGCTGACGTCGGCGCTGAACGAAGCGGGGGAAGTGATCTCCACGCTGCCGGCGCTCGACACGAGCGGCGGCGCGGGGATCGCGTTCCGCCTGCTCTACGGTTCGACGCTCAACGAACCGGCGGTTGCGGCGCTCGCCCCCGAGGCGAAAGTCGGATCGCTGCGCAAGACGACGTCGCCGCCGTCGACGGCGATGGAGACCGCGGCCGTTCCCGAGATCGCGGTCGAAGAAGATCTCTCCCTCCGCTCGATGTCGCAGACCGTGCGCGTCGACATCTCGAAGCTCGATCACGTGATGAACATCGTCGGCGAGCTGATCATCGAGAAGACGCAGCTCGAGTCGCTCACGCGGCAGCTCGTGGCGCAGCAGGCGCGCATGGCGGCGCACGAGCTGGGGAAGATCGCGCGCAATCTCGACCGCAAGCTGAGCGACCTGCAGAAATCGGTCATCGAGACGCGCATGGTGCCGGTGGGGCAGATCTACTCCAAGCTCTCGCGCACGGTGCGCAAGGTCGCGCGCGAGCTGCACAAGGAGATCGACCTCGTGCTGCGCGGCGAAGACACGGAGCTCGACAAGATGATGGTCGAGGAGCTGACCGATCCGCTGATGCACATCATCCGCAACGCCATCGACCACGGCATCGAGCCGGCGGCGGAGCGCGTCGCGGCGGGGAAAAATCCGGAAGGGAAAGTCATCCTCAACGCGTATCAGCAGGGGAACTCGGTCGTCCTCGACGTGAAGGACGACGGCCGCGGCATCGATCCGGAGCGCATCCGCAAGATCGCGGTGAGCCGCGGCATCGTCGGAGACAAAGACGCGTTCGACGCGCAGCGCGCGCTGGAAGTGATCTTCGCGCCCGGCTTCTCCACGGCGGCGCAGGTGAGCGAGATCTCCGGCCGCGGCGTCGGTCTCGACGTGGTGAAGAAGAACATCCAGGACCTGAAGGGAACGATCGACGTCATCTCCATCCCCGGTCAGGGGACGACGTTCCGCATCTCGCTGCCGATCACGCTGGCCATCATCCAGGCGCTGATCGTCCGCGCGGGAGGCGAGCAGTTCGCCATTCCGCTGACGTCGGTCGAGGAGTCGCTGCGCATCTACTCGCGCGACATCCGCACGGTCGAGCGCCGCGAGGTCTTCACGCTGCGCGATTACACGCTGCCGCTGCTCCGCCTCGCGGATGCCTTCGGCCTGAGCGACGATCACGATCACGGCCCCGACACGAAGTGGTTCGTCGTCGTGACGCGGGCGGGGGAGAAGACGGTCGGCCTGCTGGTCGACGCGCTGGTGCGGCAGCAGGAAGTGGTGATCAAGTCGATCGGCGAGCGGCTGAAGACGATCCCCGGCATCGCCGGCGCGACCGACATCGGCGAGAGCGACATCGTCCTGGTGATCGACGTCGGGACGCTGATCGATCACTTCGGAGGCCGCGCCCGCGAGACGCGCGCGCTCGCCAATGTTTGAGGAGTTCTTCGGCCTCGGCAGCAAGCCGTTCGGGAAGACTCCCGACCCTTCGTTCCTCTACGAGTCGCCGCAGCACAAAGAGGCGCTGGCGCGGCTCGAGTACGCGGTGGAGGAGAAGGAGCTGGCGCTGCTGGTCGGCGACATCGGCTCGGGAAAGACGACGCTCTCCCGCGCGCTGATCGATCGCATCGGGGAGTCGCGTCCCGTGGTGTTGCTGATCAATCCCCGTCTCACGCCGACGCAACTGCTGCGCGCGATCGCGCATGGTCTCGACATCGAGCCGCCGAGGTTTCGGAACGACCTGCTCGACGCGTTGCACACGAAGCTCTTCGAGCTGTACGAGCAGAAGCGCGAGCCGGTGCTGATGATCGACGAGGCGCAGCTGATTCCGACGAAGGCGACGTTCGACGAGATCCGCCTGCTGACGAATTTCCAGCTCGACGACCAGAACCTGCTGTCGGTCGTGCTGATCGGCCAGCCCGAGCTCGACACGCGCCTCGCGCGCGAGGCCTACGCGCCGCTGCGCCAGCGCATCGGCCTGCGTTATTCTCTCGGGCCTCTGTCGCTCGAGGAAACCATCCGCTACATCGACCACCGCATCCGCGTCGCCGGCGGCGCGCGCAATCCTTTCTCGCGTGAAGCGATGGAGGAGATCCACAACGTCAGCGGCGGCATCCCGCGCCTGATCAACACCTTGGCCACGACCGCGCTGCTCGATGCGTTCGGCGAAGATGCGCCGACGATCGATCCGATGCGCATCGCCTCCGCCGCCCGCGAGCATCGAATGGAGAGCCATGGTTGATCTGGTGAAGATTCGGAAGAAGGCGAAGAAGCAGGATGCTCCTCCGGAGCAACCTGCAGTTGCCGCTTCCCAGTTGCCGGTTGCCGAAGAGCCTGCAGCGCCTGAGGTCGAAGCCCCGGCAACCGAAAACCGGCAACCGGTAACTCCGCCGGCAACGCCGGCCGATTCCAAACTCGCCAAATTCAAAGAAGAAGCCGGCCACCGCCGCGAAGGCCTCGTCGTCGAGACGCAGGAGACGGCGGTCACCGACGTCGTGGAGCTGCTCACCTTCGTCATCGCCCACGAGAATTACGCGGTGGCGATCGAGAACATCGTGGAGATCGTCACGCCGCGTCCCGTCACCCGCATCCCGAACGCCGACGAATCGATCGTCGGCATCATTTCCCTGCGCGGCACGATCGTCACGCTGCTCGACGTCCGCCGCAAGCTCCGCCACCCGCCCGCCGCCGCGGCCGGCGCCGACACGCGCATCGTCGTGCTCGAGCACCGGGGCGAGACGGTGGGCTTCGAAGTCGATCGCGTTCTGCGCGTGGTGAAGACCGACGCCGGGGCGATCGAGCCGCACCCCGTCGTGCACTCGAGTGAGCTCGATGACTCCATCCGTGGCGTCTTCCGGCAAGCGAATGCGTTGACGATCCTCCTCGATTTAGACAAGCTGTTGGGCAGCCGAGGTCACGCCGCAACGCAGGAAGTCATCGCAGCGCGTCGCTGATCGCGGACGCATTTCCCTTACGTCCCGAACTTATGGAACTCACCTGTAAGAACTGTGGCTCGAAATTTCGCGCGGCGCTGCAACTGCCGCTGACCGCCCCCGTGCGCGTGGCCTGCCCCTCGTGCCGGACGCAGATGGTGCTCAAGCCCGCGCCGGGTGAGGCTCATCAACCTCCTCCCTCGCCCGCAGCGGGAGAGGGTGTCCGAAGGACGGGTGAGGGCGTTTCCTCCCGCCGCATCTGCGCCATCGCCGACGAGCCCCGCCCCTTCCGCACCTTCCTCGGCGAGCACCTCCGCCGCCTCGGTTTCGACGTCGAGTTCTTCGAGACCGGCGATCCGCTGCTCGAGTTCGCCCGCCGCACGCGCACCGATCTCGTCATCGTCAACGTCTACCTCAAGGGAAAGCTCGGCGTCGAAGTGTCGGAGGAGATCAAGGCCGATCCAGCGCTGGTGAAGACGCGCGTGATCCTGATCGGCGCGCTCTTCCGCGCGAATCGCTTCCGCGCCAATCCGACCAGTTTGTATGGAGCCGATGAGTACATCGAGGAACAGATCCCGGAGCAGGAGCTGAAGCAGATCATCCGCAAGCTCTTCCCGCAGGTCGGCGCCACCGCCGAGTTCCCGGTCGAGCCGCGCGAGTACGACGAGGCGCGGCGCCTGGCCCGGCTCATCCTCTCCGACATCGTCATCTACAACGCCGACAAGGTCGATCGCGGACTGCGCGAGAACAACTTCTTCGACGTGCTCAAGGACGAGATCGAGGAAGGGCGTTCCTACTTCGACTCGCGCGTGCCGTTCCGCGTCCGCCGCGACACGGAGATCTTCAATGAGACGCTCCAGCAGTTTGTGCAGATGAAGCGCGAGGACCTGGAGCGCATTCGGACCGGAACCAACAATGAGCGCTGACCCGCAATTGATCGAGCAGGCCCGCTCGTCGGATCCCGACGCGCGCCAGAAGGCCGCCTATCTCGTCTCCCATTCGACCGACGACGGCGACCTGCCGCTGATGTTCGAGCTCCTCGGCGACAAGGACTGGCGCGTGCGCAAGACGATCGTCGACGGCTTCGTCCGCGACGCGCGTCCCGCGGTCGTCAACGGTCTGCTCGATTCGCTCGCCGATTCGGAGAACGCCGGCAAGCGCAACTCCGCAACCGAGGCGCTGATCCGCATCGGCGATTCGGCCATCGGTCCGATCGTCAAACGGCTCGCCGTCGAGCCCGACGTCGACGTCCGCCTCTCCCTCGTCAACCTTCTCGGCGATCTGCGCAGCGCCGACGGTTTCCGCATGCTGATGGGGATGCTCGAGCCGGAGCACGACATCAACGTCTCGTCGTCCGTCGTCTCCTCGCTCGGCAAATACCGCGACGCGACCGCGCTGCCGCTGCTGATGCGCATGCTGCAGACGCGCGAGGACCTCTGGCTGAAGTTCCACATCATCGAAGCGCTCGGCGAGATCGGCGACCGCGCCGCGCTGCCGGCGATCCTTCCGCTGTACGCGGAGAAGTCGCTGCGCAAGCCGGTGCTGGAAGCGGTCGGCAAAGTGGCTGACGTCGGCACGGTCAGCTTCCTGCTGCGCATCATCGCGGACGAAGAGAAACTGAACCTCACCGCGCTGCGCGCCCTCGTGCGCATCGCCGAGGCGTCGAAGCCGCGCATCGTGGAACAGGCGGAGCGGCTGCTGATCCAGCGCAAGTTCCGCGAGTCGTTCCCGCAGTCGAAGATCGCGCCGCTGATCGATCACCTGCACACGACGCCGAAGCGCGACGTGAAGAACTTCATCCTCAAGTTCCTCGGCTGGTCGGGCCATCCGAGCGCGCTCCCCGTGCTGATGAACTTCCTCGAGCAGCCCGATACCGCGGAAGTCGCGGCGCAGGGCTTGATCGATTTCGGCTCCGGCGCGATGCCGGCGATCCTCGAGACGCTGCGCAACGCGGAAGAGGACGAGATCGTCGCGCTGCTGCTGCGCGTGATCAACGTCGTTGGGGTGCCCGAGGCCATCCCGCACATCCTGCCGTTCCTCGATCACGACAATCCGATGATCCGCCGGCTGGCCATCGAGACCCTCGGCGAGATCGCCGATCCGGGCTCGATCGACTACCTGCTGGCCAAGCTCGACGACTTCGACGTCGCCTCGCAGCAGGCCGCGGTGAACTCGATTTCCGCGCTCGTCACCGCGTTCCCCGAGATCAAGCACGACGTCCTGGCGAAGATCAAACGGCTGCTGCAGTCGCCGTCGATCCCGATGAAGCTCAACTCGCTCTCGGTCTTCGTCAACATTCAGGGCGAGGGGTATCACGACGAGCTCCTGCTCGCGTCGAAGGATAGCGATCAGGTCATCCGCCAGAAGGCGATCTCGCTGATGGGCAAGTTCGGCGAGGAACGTTTCGCCGATCAACTCGTCCTCTCGCTGGCCGACGAATCGACCGCCGTGCGCCTCGCGGCCATCAACGCCATCGTGCGGCTGCGGCCGGAGAAGGGGATCGAGCCGCTGATCAGCTCACTGGAGGACAGCGACATCTGGATCCGCACCGCCGCGGCGCAGGCGCTCGGCGAGTACCGGCATCCGGAAGCGCTCGCGCCGCTCATGCGGCACCTCGAGCACGACCTGCCGCCGGTACGCATCGCCACGATCGAGGCGCTCGGCAAGTCGGAGGACGGCAACGTCCGCGACGTCCTCTTCAACGCGCTCACAGAGTCCGACCTCGAGATCCGCCGCGCGGCGATTCTGGCGCTGGCGCGCATCCCGGGGCAGGACGTCTTCAACCGTCTGATCGAGGCGCTGACCGACGACGACTGGCGCATCCGCGCGGCGGCAGCAACGGCGCTCGGCAATCGCGGCGATCGTTACGCGCTGCAGTCGCTGCATCGCGCGCTGGAGGATCCCGACACGTACGTGCAGCAGTCGGCGGTCCTCGCGCTGGACAAGATTCCGGATCGCGAATCGTTCCCCCAGCTCTTCAAGGCGCTGGAGAACACCGCGATCCTCGATGACGTCTCGGAAGTTTTCGTCAAGCACAAACAGCTTTATCGCGACCTGCTGGAAGAGGCGTGGCGGACGGCGGATAGCAGGAGGGAAGTCGTGATCGCCGCGATTCTGCAGGCGATGAGAGAGAAGCCATAACGCAGCGGTCCAAATGTCCACGTTCAATCTGTCGCTGAATCATCATCTCGAGCTGCCGGACGACGTGTTCCGGCTGCTGCGGGACCAGATTTACAAGCGGACGGGGATGTGGTTCAACGATACGTCGAAGTACCTGCTGCAGAAACGCCTCTCCCCGCGCGCCCGTGAGCTCAACTTCGACTCGTTCCAGAAGTACTTCTACTTCCTGCAGTACGACCCGCGCGCGGAGTCGGAGTTCGATCAGATCTACGACCTGGTCACGACGAACGAGACGTACTTCTTCCGCGAGCCGGCGCAGCTCACCGCGTTCATCGAGGAGATCGTCCCCGACATCCTGTCGAAGAAGCCGATCAAAAAAGTGCGCGTCTGGTCGGCGGGCTGCTCGTCGGGCGAAGAGCCGTACTCCATCGCCATCCTGCTGGAGGAGGCGGGCTGGTATCAGCGCGCCGCGTTCGAGATCTTCGCCAGCGACATCAATCAGCAGGTGCTGCAGAAGGCGCGCCGCGGCCAGTATCGCGAGAGCGCGTTCCGGTCGACCGAGGCCGGGCTGCGCGACAAATACTTCGCGCGCGACGCCGACGGCTCGTGGAAGATCAAGGACGAGGTGCGCAACCGCGTCTCATTCGGGCGCCTGAACCTCTACGACGAAGCGCGCGTGTCGCTGCTGGGACACCTCGACATCATCTTCTGCCGCAACGTGATCATCTATTTCGACGACTCGTCGAAGCGGGTGGTCGTGTCGAACTTCTACAACCGCCTGATCGACGGCGGCTATCTGCTCCTCGGCCACTCCGAGTCGCTGATCTCCCTGTCGACCCAGTTCAAACTGCGGCACCTGAAGAACGACATGGTTTACCAGCGGTAGGTGGGTGGGCGGTCGCCGGGCCGCGCAGCAGTTGCTGTCGTCGGTGTCGCCGCGAGTTCTCGAGGATGCGAACAATCGTGCTCATGGCCGTCTTATCCGCGTGGCCGAAGTGTCATCTTTAAATGACAATTCGTTTTCCCTTTAACGGATTCGAACACCTTTCATCTCGATCGCTTCATATTTGATGTCGCTCGTTGCTTACGTGAAGTCGACCGTTCTACTTTTCATGTGATTTCTTGCATATTTGATCTCGTTTCCTGCTTCTCGGAAGTCGAACGCTTCAGTTGTTGAGTCGTTGGTCATGATGAAAGCACCGATCTTCATCAAAGATGAATCGATCGACATCATCGAAGCGAAACGTGACATCCCCGAAGCAACTCGCGACTTAAAAGGTCTGCATCGGGTGATCATCGAAGCACGCTTCCAGACTCGGGGGTTGCACGACGAAGTCCGCGTGAAACTGCGGTACGATTTGGCAGTAACGAACCCATCGTGCATATCATCGCTGTACTTCGCGAGGAAGACGCCCTCCTGAACGCTGAACGCCAGCGGCTCGGCATGTGGGCGCCGGTAAACGACTGGGAGTACATCGAATACGTCGACGCGGTTGACCTGCTGGCGCAAATTTCGGATCGCAACGCAGAAGTCATCGACGAAATTGAGATAGTGGCCCACGGTAACCCTGCTGAATGCGACGACGTCGGACTGGGCAATGTCACAACCTTCGGTCGATCACTCCGCCGGCTCCCGGGATTCTCGCGTTCGACCGTTGTTTTTCTCTCGGGGTGCAACACAGGCCTGGAGTTTCTCCGCGATTGCATCGCGAGATCATTGGCCTCCGCTTGTGAAGCCGCGGTTTTCGGCGCCCAGGGGTACCTGGCCGGAACTCACGCTGAAGGAACTGAACGGTGCATTCCTTCGTTGGTACATGCGGGTATCGTCTACGAACCTTTTACTGGCGCTATTGACGCGACAGGCAAAGATGTGTGGCGGCAATTCGGGCCGCGCCTGAAGGCTGCTGACGGAGGCGACATGGATGTCAAGATCTCAACCTCAGGCTTTCGTCCAGTCAACCTTGACCCCAACCAGGCTGAGAGGCTGAGAGCGGCAGTCGAAGACGCGATCCAGCGTCCGTCGGCGGAGTCGGCGCCGTTCCGGATTGCACCCGACTTGCGTTTTGCGATTTCGCTGACGGATGGAGAGCATATTTTCGAGATGCTCGCGGGCGGGACCGTTCTACGGGATCCCGTCACCAGACGCGTTTGGCAACTCCAGGGCGGGCGTGCGCTGCTGGAGAGCCTGTGGCCATTTAGAAGTGGTGCGATGCCCGCGGCCTGACGCAACCCGATACAATCCCTCCCGGGATGCCGGTCCGCGCACTCGTCATCGATGACTCCGCGTACAACCGCGTGACGCTCGCGCGGATGCTGGAGTCGCATTCGGGCATCAAAGTCGTCGGCACGGCGGTCAACGGCGAAGACGGCATCAAGCAGGTGATGAAGCTCCGGCCGGACGTGATCACGCTCGATCTCGAGATGCCGATCATGGACGGCTTCGCCTTCCTCCGCTGGCTGATGGCGAACCTGCCGACCGCGGTCATCGCCGTCTCCTCGCGCTCCAGCGACCGCTCGGTCTTCAAGGCGCTGGAGCTCGGCGCGATCGACTTCATCGCCAAGCCGGGCGGGCGGGTGTCGCCGCGGCTCGAGGAAATCCAGAAGGATCTCGTCGGCAAAGTGCTGCAGGTCGGCGAGCTGCGGATGGACAACCTCAAGCGCCGCCTGCAGGAAGAGAACGAGGCGGCCGAGCCGTCCGGTCCGATGCCCGAGGGGTGTGCGAAAGGGATCGAGCTGATCGCCATCGGCTGCTCGACCGGCGGACCGCCTGCGCTGCAGCATGTCTTCCAGCACCTGCCGCTGCTGCCGGTGCCGATCGTCGTCGCGCAGCACATGCCGCCGACGTTCACCCGGCTCTTCGCCGATCGCGTCAACCGCCTCTCGCCGTACACGGTGCGGGAAGCGAGCGACGGCGACATGCTGCGTCCGGGATGCGCGTACGTCGCGCCTGGCGGCATGCAGACCGAGGTGCGCCGGCTCCCCGAGGGATTGCAGGTGCGCGTCTTCCCCGCGGGCCTCAGCGATCTCTACGCGCCGTCGGTCGATCGCCTCTTCGCCACGGCCAGCGATTCATGCGGCAACCGGGTCGTGGCCATCATCATGACCGGCATGGGAGACGACGGCGCGGAGTCGATCCGCAAGGTGCGCGAGCGGGGAGGAAAGACCATCGCCGAGTCGGCCGAAACGGCCATCATCTTCGGGATGCCGGGCGAGGCGATCAAGACCGGCGCGATCGATGAAGTCGTGCCGTTGCATGACATTCCGGGCGCGATTCGGAAGCTATGCACCGGCTGAAGTTATGTTAGTCTCACCTCGCCGCGTCCGAGGCAATTCATGAGCGAAGAATCGAAAGCCGAGAAGTTCCTCGAGCTGTTCAACAAAGGGAAGGAATTCACGGAAGAACTGCTCCGTGAGAACCAGCGCCTCCGCTATCGTCTGGCCGCGGTCGAGACGGAGCAGAAGGGCGGCGGGTCGTCGGAGGAAGTCCAGAAACTGCGCGATCAGATCGCCCATCTCACCGAGGAAAACAAGCGCATCCACGAGCGCTTCTCGGCCATCGAGGAAGAGAACAAGGACTTCGCCAACCGCTACATCGAGATCGAAGAGCAGAACAACAACCTGGCGAACCTCTACGTCGCCAGCTACCAGCTCCACTCCACCCTCGACTTCCGCGAAGTCATCCAGATCGTCCAGGAAATCGTCATCAACCTCATCGGCGCGGAGGCCTTCGCCATCCTCCTCCTCGACGAGAAGACGAACGAGCTGAAGACCATCGCCTCGGAAGGCGACGACGTGATGCCGAACATCGACCAGATCTCCATCCGCCTCGGCGACGGAGTGATGGGCCAGGTGGCCAAGACCGGCGAGAGCTACTACATCAACCAGGACATCGACGCCGACAGCGGCGCGATCACCATCGACAAGCCGCTGGCAGCCGTGCCGCTGAAGATCAAAGAGCACGTCATCGGCCTGATCGCCATCTACAAACTGCTGCAGCAGAAGGACTCGTTCTCGGCCGTCGACTACGAGCTCTTCTCGCTGCTCGCCGCGCATGCCGCGACGGCGATTTTCTCGTCGAAGCTCTATTCGCAGTCCGAGCGCAAGCTGAACACGATTCAGAGCTTCCTCGATCTGCTCACCACAACCAGCTAGGGGAAGAGGCCGAACTTTGGGGATGGAGAACGCGAACTTCCTGGTCGTCGAAGACTCACCGACGATGCGTCAGCTGATCTCGTTTTCGCTGAAGCGATTCAAGAACGCGAAGATCATCGAGGCGGTCGACGGCGTCGACGCGCTGAAGAAGCTCTCCGGCCCCGACAAGATCGACCTGATCCTGACCGACATCAACATGCCGGTCATGGACGGCCTCAAGCTCGTCTCGCTGGTGCGACAGAACGCGCAGCTCAAGAACATCCCGATCATCATCATCACGACGGAAGGCGCCGAGGAAGACCGCGAGCGCGGCCTGGCCCTCGGCGCGAACGCTTACATCAGCAAGCCGATCCAGTCGTCCCACCTGATCAAGACGATCTCCGAACTGCTCGCCGTCTGACTCCTTCGGCTTCGCTCCGAGCAAGTCGACCTTTCTGGCCGCACTGCGCGAGGAAGGCTGCGAAGTGTTCGAGACGACCGACGACTCGGAGTACGGGAATTCACGAGCAATTCTGCGTCGAGCTTGCAAGGATTGAACATGAGATTGCCGGAAGATTGGTGCGCGATGGTCGTTGGTGGTTGGCCGAAGTACCGATGCTCGATGCGCTGACGCAAGGCCGGACGCGACGTGAAGCGCTCGAGATGGTAGGGGACTGGCTTGAAACCGCTGTAAATCGCAGTGGCTTCAGTGCCACCGTACACGAAAAGGGCCGCATGGAATTTGAAGTTTCCGGCTCCGATGCCACGTCCATGATCGCGCTTCTGCTGAGGCGACGACGTGCAGCGAGCGGCGTCTCCTTGCGCGATATGGCGTCGCGGCTGGGAGCAACCTCGCGAAACGCCTACGCGCGGTACGAGCGGGGTGAAGCTGCACCGACTCTCGAGAAACTGGACGCGTTGCTGAAGGCAACTTCTCCGGGTGGAGACTTCGTCATTCGGGAGATTTAATCCCCTTCTCCCGCCGCGGCGGGAGAAGGGAGCTACGGCATCCAGAAATCGCGCGCGTACACCCGGTACAACTTCGTATCCGGTTCCAGCCCCTTCAGATACTGATCGAGCGCGTCGAGCTGCTTGTCCGCGCCGATCGCGAAATACACACCCTCCGCCACATCCCGCGCGCGCACGCTGCCGTAACCGGGGATGGCGCGCGCGTAGACCGCGTCCTTGCGGTCGAAGAGCGTGTTGCCGAGCGCCGGATCCTTGCGCAGCTCGAGGATCGACTCGCGGAACTTACGCACCTGCTCGGGCGGCTGTCCGTCCGCGAGATCGGCGGCCATCGCTTCGGCCCGCGTCTCGTACGTCTGCGATGAGCGGAACTCGCCGAACGCCTGCGCGATCGTGTAGTCGGCGAGACTGGCGTCGCGCGGCGAGCCCTTGATCGTGTTGATCACGAACTTCACCGTTTGCGGGATCTCCGGCGTCCGTTCCGCGTAGTAGCCGAGACGTCCTCCCGAGATGCTCCCGCGGATGCCGTTGCTGTACGCGAGGCCGGCGCCGATGGTCTTGATGAAGATTCCGTGCGGCCCGCCGCCGCCGAAAAGGCGCGAGGCGAGGTAGTCGAGCTGCTTGTTCTTGTCGCCGAAATCGGCGTACTGCACGGACGGCACGCCGGTGATGATCACGCCCCCTTTCATGTTCGGCGCGAAGAGGCCGACGTAGTACGGCGTGCCGCTGTCGTGCTGCGCCAGGCGCGCGTCGATGGCGCGCGTCGTGGCGTAAGCAACCGCCGCCGCGGCGGTCTTGTCGAGTGTGCCGACGAGAGCCGCGATCTTCGGCGCGATCGTCTTCTGCATCGACGTCGAGCCGACCTGCCACATCCGCGCATTCGACTGATGCAGGATCGCGCGGCGCGTCTCGTCGAGCCTCTTCAACGCCTCGGCCGGACCGGCCGCGATGTCCTCACGAATCGCGCTCGCGAGATACGCGATGTCGGCGGCGAGCGTGGAGTCGGGCACGGCGGTCAGCGTGAGATTGATGTCTTTCGCCGCGTCCTTCACGACCTCAGGCGCGTCGTTCGGCGCCGTGACGTTGCGCGATCCGGCCGGGAGTGCGCCGAGGAATGTGGTCAGCTTGTCGCGATCAGCGGGCGAGATCTCCTTCAACATCCACTTCAGACGCAGCGCGTTGTGCTCGCGCGTGAAGACCGAGTCGGCCGCGAGGTAGACGGGGCTGGTCTGCATGCGGTACGCGTTGAACGGGTTCTGCACCCACGTCTCCTCCTGACCGAGCGGCACGTTGCGCAGGCGCGCCAGCTCCTGATCGACCACGTCGCGGATGCGCGCCAGATTCTCCGGCCGCCAGTCGGGATGATTCAGCGTGAGCGACATCCAGTCGATGGCGCGCGTCACTTCCTTCTCCCCGATTCCCGCGCCGCGCATCACCAGCTCGACGCGATTCGTGCGCGGATTCACGGAGTAATTCGCGTCGAGCGAGAGGATCTCCTTCCGCAGGCGCTCGCTCATCTCATCGAACGAGACCGGCTTCCCGTTCTCGATCACGCCGACGCGCGAGAGCAGCAGCGGCAACAGCGAGACGAAGCGGAGATGGTCCTGCGGCACCGTGTTGGCGCGCAGCGCGAGGCCGACCTGCGCGCTGGTCATGTTCTCGAACTTCGACGCCACCATCGGCACCGAGTCGATCGACGTCGTGTCGTAGCGCAGCTGATCGTCGAGCGTCATCGGCGGCGACTTCACGAACTCCGTGCGCGTCACGTTCTTCGCTTCTTCGTCGACCTTCGCCGACGCCTCGTCGTACTCCTTGCTGTACCGGCGGATCGCTTCCTGCGGATCGGTCACGCCGTACTGCTTCTCCAGCCGCTCCGCCTCGGCGGTCGCCCGCGCGACCCGTTCCGTCTCTTCGCGAGCCACCAGCGCGGGGCTCGGCTTCACCGCGATCACGTACGGCGTCGATTTCGCGATGTGGGCGCGCGTGAGCAGGTCGCGCCAGACGTTCTTCTCCGGCGAGAGCTGCTTGCGGACGTACTCCGTCTCCGGCTTCATCGTCACCGATTTGCGGAACGCGTCGGTGCGTCCGAGCTGCATCAGATGATCCATCCAGGTCGAGAACGTGTTGCGCGCGCCGAAGCGCGGCGGCGTGTTCACGAACTTCGCGAGGTCGCGCTCCCGCTCCAGGAGGCGGTTGCCGAGGCGCTCGTTGAACTGTTTCAGCTCCGCCGATCCGTCGGGAAGCGCGGCGATGCGATCGAGCTCCGCCATCACCTTGCCGCGGATCTCGGCCAGCTTTTCCGGCGTGAGGTTCGCGACCGTGACGTCGGTGAGCGCGATCGCCACCGGCTGCCCCGGTTGCTCCTCGTAATCGTTGAAGACCGAGCGCGCGCCGATGTCCATCACCCTCGTCTTGCTGTCGATGAACATCTTGTAGAAGTTCGACGTCGGGTCGCTGGCGACGTTGTCGAGGAAGAGCTGCAGCAGGAGCGTGTCCTTCGGCGCGAGCTCGCGGTTGGCGGGCCACGCGAACACGACGGGGCTCGGCTGCTGCGCGTTCTTCTGCGGATATTCGACGATCTCGATCCTGCCCGCGGCCGCCGGCTCCGCCTTCGGCAGCGTGGTGAACGACTTCGCCTTCCGCGTCGACGCCTCCGGCTCGACCTGGCGCAGGATCGCGTCGGTCCGCTTCAGCACATCCTCCATCGCCACGCTGTTCGGGACGGAGACGATCGAGCCCATGTTCGCGAGGTAGTAGTTCTCGCGATGGAAACGGCGGATGTCTTCCGGCTTCATCGTCCGGATGCCCGACGGCTCGCCGCCGGCCTCGAATGAAAGCGGATGCGCGGGGCCGTAGAGCGTCTGGAAGGTGTGGAGGAACAACGTGAAGAACGGCGTCGGCATCGACGACATCATTTCGTTGTAGACCGTCCCCTTTTCCTCGAGGCGCAGCGTCTTGTCGGGATTCTCCGTGACGCCGAAGTTGCGCACCTCGCGCCGGATCTCCTCGTCGCTGTAGTTCGGATGGAGCAGCGCGTTGAGCTGCGAACGAAAGAGATCGAAGAAGACGTCCGGTCCGGCCGGCGTGCCGAAGTGGTAGCTGGTGCGCCACTGCTGCGTGAACGCGTTCATCTCGCCGAGCGACATCGTCAGCGCCGCGGAGTAGGCGCGGCCGACGGTGCCCTTGCCGAGGAGGAGATGCTCCTGCGTGTGCGGCTCGCCCTGCGGAGAGACGGGGAACGAGTTCACCCACGTGTACGCCTGCGGCACCGATTCGATGCGCAGCAGATCGAGCGTGAAACCCGACCGGCGATGGACGAACTGCGCGCCCATCGGTTTGTTCGCGTCGTTCAGGTAGACGGCGCTCACGCGGAAGCCGCCGATCTCCTGACCTTTCGTCAGCTTGTCGAGATCGATGTCCGCGCGGAGTTTCGGGGTGACAAGGCAGAAGAGAAGAGCGGCGGCAAGCAGTCGCATGGGGGAAGATTGTATGAGTGATCGACGAATACGAAGGTGACGTTCCGGGAGCGGCTCTGCTCGTCGTGCGCGACGGCTCGGTCGTGCTCCGCCGATGTGCCGGGATGGCCGATCTGGAGAACCGCATCCCGGTCACGCCGTCGACGAATTTCCGCCTGGCGTCGATGACGAAGCAGTTCATCGCGCGGGCGATCGAGATCCTCGGCGTCTCGTTGGAGCAACGCGTTCTGCGCGACATCACCGTTCGTCAGCTGCTGTCGCATACGTCGGGTCTCATCGACTACGAGGAGCTGATCGGAGCGCGGGCGTCCTCGCCCGCAGCGATCGGGCGTCTCGCCCGGTCGCCGATCGGCCGGCGAGCGAGACGCTCGCCGGCTGCGGACGAGACGTCCGCGCTCCAACAGCTCTCCGATCACGATGTCCTGCAGCTCCTCGATCAAACAGACCACACGTACTTTCCGCCCGGCAGCGAGTATCGCTACAGCAACGGCGGCTACGTCCTCCTCGGGCTGTTCATCGAGCGCATTTCAGGCATTCCGCTCGAGCAATTCCTGCACGACGAGATCTTCGCGCCGCTCGGCATGACCGGCACGGTCCTCGGCACGCGCGACGTGACCAACCGCGCGTACGGCTACACGTTCGAGGACGGTGCATGGGTCCGCCGCGATCAAAGCGTCACCAGCGCGACGCGCGGCGACGGCGGGATCTACAGCTCGATCGACGACCTGCAGAAGTGGGATGCGTCGCTCGCGGATCGCAGGCTCGAGTTCGGCTGGCATCACGCGCCGGGCAAGGTGTGGCATGAAGGGGAGACGGTCAGCTTCCGCAATGTGATCGTCAAATTCCCGGCCGAGCGCACGACGTTCGTCATGCTGACCAATCGGAATGAGTGGTGCGGTACACTGTTTCCCTAATCAGGCATGCCTCATTTCATCACTGACTTATGCATCGGGTGTGGCGTCTGCGAGATCAAGTGCCCTACGAACACGATCTGGGGCGCGCAGAAGGGCCAGTTCTACATCCACCCCACGCGTTGCATCGATTGCTCGGTCTGCGGCATCTACTGCCCGGTCGACGCGATCCAGAACCAGCACGGTGATTTCATCCCGCGCGTGAAGCCGAAAGACATCCCCAAAGCCGAGGTCATCAAGGAGCTCTGCACCGGGTGCGAGTTCTGCGTCGACATCTGCCCGTTCGAATGCATCCACATGATCGAGCCGCAGGACGAGACGGTGGCGAACCATTACAAGATCGCCTTCGTGGAGAAGAACAAATGCGTCGCCTGCCGGCTCTGCGAGTCGGTGTGTGACAAGGACGCCATCGTCGTCCCCGAGGCGCCGACGCAGCTGAAGGGTTACCTGCCCGACTTCATCGTCGCGGGCACCGGCCGATGACGGACGATCTCCCCAAAGAATCTCCCCGCACGATCCTCTTTCAGTTCGTCATCTTCCCGCTGGGGATCGTGGCGATCGGCGTCGGCGTCTTCCTCCTCTTCGGCCTGCACGCCTCGGAAAAGAGCTCCATTCCCGACTACCTGAACGAGATCCGCTCCGGCAGCGCGCACGAGCGCGGCCACGCCGCGTATCAGCTCTCGCGCTCGATCAATCGCGGCGAAGCGAAGAAGTACCCGAACCTCGAGCAGCAGGTGGCGACGCTCTACACGCAGTCGAAGAACGACGACCCGCGCATCCGCCGCTACCTCTCGCTGGTCCTCGGCAAGCTCGGCGACCGCCGCGCGACGCCGGTGCTCATCGAAGGGCTGCGCGACAGCGACGCCGAGTCGCGGCTCTACGCGATCGTCGCCCTCGGCGAGCTGCGCGATCCCGCCGCGGTGCAGCCGCTGATGGACGCCACGCGCGACGACGACAAAGATGTCCGCAAGACCGCCGCGTACTCGCTCGGCGCGATCGGCGATCCGCGCGGGGTGCCCGCGCTCGTTACCGCGCTCGAGGATCAGACCGCCGACGTCCGCTTCAACGCCGCGATCGCCCTCTCGCGCTTCGGCGACAAGCGCGCCATCGGCACGCTGCGCGACATGCTCGACCGCCAGCGCCTCGCCGCCGCCCGCATGCGCGAGGACCAGGCCGAGGACGCGATGATCATGGCCATGGAACCGTACGCGAAGCTCGCGGGACGGGATGCCGCGCCCGATCTGCAGAAGCTCGCGACGAGCGATGCGAGTCTGCGCGTGCGCGATGCGGCGAAGCAGGCGTTGCAGCAGGTGCGATGAGTTTCCTCGACAGATTCCGCTCGACGAAAGAGCCCGAAGTTTCGCCGATGCGCGACCTTTTGTTCGGCGACCGGCCGCTCGCGCAATGGCCGCCGTCCGACTCTTCGTCGGCATCGAGCGAGCCGTGGGCCTCGTTCGTCGCGGCGCGCGAGGCGCTGACGCGGAACGACGAACCGGCCGCGATCGGCCACCTCCGCCGCGTCACCGACATGCCCGATCTCGAGTCGCGGCAGTATCTGCAGGCGTGGCACTGCCTGCGAATGCTGAAAGTGCAACCGCCGCCGGAGAAGACCAAGCAGCTGCTCGGCGTGGTCATCGAGGCGCAGGTCGAGAGCGGCGTCGATTACCTGGCCGCGTATGCCGACCGGTCGGCGCGGTACTTCAACTACAGCGGCGCCGCGATCATCTGGGAACGTCCCGACACCTCGCTCGACGGGGAGATCGACGCGCTCTTCGAAGTCGGACAGCACATCCTCGATGCGATCGGACCGTGGGAGAAGCGCCGCCCGCCGGCGCCCGGCCGAGGAGAGGCGCGGATCAACCTGCTCGCTCCGAGCGGCCTGCACTTCGGGCAGGGGAGATTCGACGTCCTCAGTCGCGATCCGGTGGCCGGCGCCGTGCTCAACGCCGGGGTTGTGCTGATGACCGCGATGATGGCGAAAACGCGGGAAGCCGATGCAGAGCAAAGCAAAGACGGTCGCTGAATACCTCGCCTCGCTGCCCGACGATCGGCGTCGCGCCCTCGAAGCGGTCCGCCGGGTCATCCTCGACAACCTCGACTCCGGCTACGAAGAGGGGATGAGCTACGGGGTGATCGGCTACTACGTGCCGCATCGCGTCTATCCGGCCGGCTACCACTGCGATCCAAAGCAGGGGTTGCCGTTCGCCGGACTCGCCTCGCAGAAGAACTACATGTCGCTGTACCTGATGGGCCTCTACTGCGGCTGCGTCGATGGGGTGAGTGACACGGCACTCATGCAATGGTTCCGCGACGCGTGGGCGAAGAGCGGCCGCAAGCTCGACATGGGGAAGACCTGCATCCGCTTCCGGAAGCTGGAAGACCTGCCGCTCGACGTCATCGGCGAGGCGATCCGGCGCTTGCCGGCGAGCGTTTACATCGAGCAATACGAGCGCGCCAAACCCTGATCCGGAAACGATTTGACGCCGGCCTGAACAGCATCGTCGCCACGTTCCGCTTCATTCGCCGATGGGTGCACGAGCGTGCGTGATTTCTGTCACCTTTTTCGTTGACACGCATCACTCATCGAGCGATAGTAGGCGCCACCGGAAGCAACTACTTCGGCTCCCGATGTCTGAAGAAATCACACCATATCAGGTGGTTCCGAAGACGCCCCTCGCGGGCAGCGCCGCAGCGGAGATCCGCGATCAGGGGGAGATTTCCCGTCGCAGTTTTCCCTGGGTCCTGACCATCGCCTGGAGCACTTTGGCGGCTGCTCTCGGAGGCCTCGCCAGTATCCTCGGGCGCTTCCTCTTCCCCAACGTGCTCTTCGAGCCGGTGCAGAAGTTCAAGGCCGGTCCTCCCTCCGACTATTCGGTCGGCGAAGTCGACGAGCGCTGGAAGGACAAGTACGGCATCTGGGTCGTCCGGACCGAAGATTCGATGTACGCCCTGATCACGGTCTGCACCCACCTCGGATGCACGCCGAACTGGCTTCCCTCGCAGAACAAGTTCAAGTGCCCCTGCCACGGCAGCGGCTACTACCGCACCGGCGTCAACTTCGAAGGTCCGGCGCCGCGTCCGCTCGAGCGGGCGAAGATCTACGTCGACGTCGCCGATGGACAGATCGTGGTCGACAAGTCGGTGCAGTTCCACCAGGAGCGTGGCGAGTGGACGAATCCTGATTCGTTCTTGAAAGTCTAGGGGCAACCCGGGGAGAGAATGGCGAACCTACGACAACTACAGGAAGGCATCGTCAACTCGCAGATCTGGAAGTCGATCTTCCGTGTAGGCATCCCCAACACCAACCGCAAACGCGTCCTCGCAGTCCTCGGCTCGCTCATCCTCCATCTGCATCCGGTCAAGGTCCGCCGCTCCGGCGTGCGCATGAGCTACACCTGGTGCATGGGCGGTACGTCGTTCTTCCTCTTCCTCGTGGAGACGGTCACCGGCCTGCTGCTGATGTTCTACTACCGGCCGACCATCGAATACGCCTATCCCGACATCATGGACCTGCGCGAGCAGGCGCCGTTCGGGATCATGCGCGAGATGCACCGCTGGGGCGCGCACGCGATGGTCATCGCCGTCTGGCTCCACATGTTCCGCGTCTTCATGACCGGCTCGTACAAGCCGCCGCGCGAGTTCAACTGGAACGTCGGCGTCATCCTCCTCGTGCTCACGTTGCTGCTCTCGTTCACCGGCTATCTCCTGCCGTGGGACCAGCTGGCCATCTGGGCCATCACCGTCGGATCGAACATGGCGCGGGCCACACCAGGCGCTGGAAACGAGGGCCCGATGTCGGGCCTGATAAAACTCGGCGACATCCGGCTGATTCACGCCGGCGACGACGCGCGATTCGCCCTCATCGGCGGGCGCTCGATCGGACCTTCGACGCTGCTGCGGTTCTACGTCCTGCACTGCATGGCGATCCCGTTGGCGGCCGGGTTCTTAATGGCCATCCACTTCTGGCGAGTGCGAAAAGATGGCGGCATCTCCGGGCCGATGTGAGGTGAGACGATGACGTTCATCAAGGACTTCATCAACGTTCTCTCCGGCGCGTCGATCTCGTTCATTCTTCTTTCGGCCACCTTCGGCTTCATCATCTTTTTCAACCTCTACGACGGGAAGCTGAAGTCGAAGGCGGGCGCCGGGTTCTTCGTGTTCGGCGTGGTGCTGCTCCTCGCCGGCTTCTTCATCCTGCCGCTCCTGTACTGCGGCATCGCCTACCTCGGAATCATGTTTGTCCTGGCGCACCTCGGCGGCCGCCTGTGGGACAACAAGACCGGCCTCTGGATGCTGATCCTCGGCGGCGGCGCGTTCGTGCTGTCGTTCTTCGACGAGAACTTCTACCTGATCGCCGCGAAGCCGGACAACGTCCCCATCGCCGCGATGATCTTCCTCCTCGGATTCTTCACCTGGGTCGCGCTGCGCAAGGCGTATCTGAACGACAAGCAGATCGTCGGCGGCGGCATCCCGTGGGAGAAGACCGAGTCGGACGAGAAGCTCTTCACCTGGCCCGACCTCGTCTACACCGAGATGCTCTGCATGATCCTCCTGACGATCGTCATGATCATCTGGTCGATCGCGCTGAGAGCTCCGCTGGAAGAGCCGGCCAATCCGACGTCATCGCCGAACCCGGCCAAGGCGCCGTGGTACTTCCTCGGATTGCAGGAGATGCTCGTCTACTTCGATCCGTGGCTGGCAGGCGTCGTTCTGCCGACGCTGATCATCGTCGGCCTGATGGCCATCCCGTACATCGACACCAATCCGAAGGGGAACGGCTACTACTCGTTCCGCGAGCGGAAGTGGGAGCTCGGGATTTTCCTCTACGGCTTCCTCGTGCTCTGGTCGTTCCTCATCATCACCGGCACGTTCCTCCGCGGTCCGAACTGGAACTTCTTCGGCCCCTACGAATACTGGGATCCGAACAAGCTCGTGCCGCTCGTCAACGTCGACCTGTCGGAGCTCATCTGGGTCAAGGCGCTCGGGATGCCGCTGCCGAAGCTCTGGGTGATCCGCGAGATGTTCGGCATCATCCTGACGATCGCCTATCTCGGACTCCCGCCGCTGCTCGCGGCCGGACCGTTCCGCCGCTTCTACCTGAAGATGGGACCGCCCCGGTATTACACCGGCACGTTCCTCTTCCTGTTCATGATGTCGCTGCCGATCAAGATGGTGCTGCGGTGGCTGTTCAACCTGAAGTACATCGTTCATATCCAGGAGATCTTCTTCAATATCTGATTTGAGCTGTTAGCTCTTAGCTCTTAGCTGTTAGGAGTGCCGGGCTGACAAACGATGAACGTCGAACCCTAAGAGCTAACAGCTAAGAGCTAAGAGCTAAAACGTGAAACCACAGGAGCCGATCCCGCACAACTATTCGATGGGCCGCCTGAACGCGATCTTCGCGTGGTCGTCCCTCGTTCTCCTCGCGTCGACCGCGCTCATCGTCGGCTACGACTACGTGCGCGGCTGGAAGTGGTTCCAGCGCGAGTTCCTCCGCATTCAGCAGGAGCGGATCGAGTCCGACCTCAAGGCGGCGCAGGCGGCGGCGAACAAGGAACAGATCAAGGCGCTCGACGATCAGATCAAGCAGCAGAACGTCGCCATCGCCAAGGAGCGCGACCAGTACCTCCAGGCGCAGAAAGATCTCGACGCGTGGGAAGGGAAGCACTACGCCGCGGATGAGGACTACCGCTTCGCCAAGGCCGTCCTCGATGCCAAGCGCTATGACGCCGAGACCTCGAGGATTCAGAAGCGCGCCGACCGCGCGCAGGCGCAGCGCGAGTTCGAGTACTACGTCAAACACGTGCAGGACCTGCAGCTTCGCCTGCAGCAGGTCACGCGCGACCGCGATGTCGCGAAAGAGCGCGTCAATCAGTTCCTGAAGAAGATCGACGCGGCGGAGGCGAAGAAGAAAGACCTCACCGCTTCGATCGACCTGCTGACCAAGCAGCTCGACACGGTCGACATCATGAAGGGGAAGAACCTTCTCCTGAACCTCCCGATGCTCGACTTCATCAGCCCGACGCTGAAGATCGATCAGGTCGTGCTGCCCGACCTCTTCGTCGACGTCAACTACATGCACATCCCGCGCGTCGACCGCTGCATGACGTGCCACCGCGCGATCGACAACCCCGGCTTCGAATCGAAGAAGGAAGCGGCTCGTCTCGCGACGGAGATTCAGAAGAAGCTCGATACGTTCGAGATCGCGGAGGTCGAGAAGCGGAAGGACGCCGAGGCCCGGATCGCGCAGCTCAAGCGGATCCAGGACGCGCCGCAGGACATCCTCAATCCGTGGCGCACGCACCCGCGGCTCGACCTCTTCGTCGGCTCCGCGTCGAAGCATCCGCTCCTCGAGTTCGGCTGCACCTCCTGCCATCACGGCCAGGATCGCGCCACCGAGTTCGGCCGCGCCGGACACGTCCCGCCGAATCCGAAGATGGAGCGCCGCTGGTCGGGCGCGGTGGTCAGCCTGCTGCCGGGTCCGTGGGACTACGCGAAGCGGCAGTGGCAGTGGGAAGAGAATCCGTTTCTCGACACGCCGATGTTCCCGCGCCAGTACTACGAGGCGGGCTGCATCAAGTGCCATTCCGGCCAGGTCAACGTCGACGGCGGAGAGCAGATCAGCAAGGCGATGCAGACGGTCGAGCTGTACGGCTGCTACGCCTGCCACAAGATCAGCAACTGGCGCTTCACCGACCTGCGCAAACCGGGCCCCGACCTGACCGGCATCGCGGAGAAGACGACGCCTGACTGGGCGGTCCGCTGGATCAGTGAGCCGCACGAGTTCCGCTCCACGACGCGCATGCCGTCGTTCTTCTACCAGCGGAACATGGTCGGACCGTACGTCCCGGCCGCGGAAAAAGCGCAGAACATCAAGAACCAGAACGCGGAGATCCACGCCATCGTGGCGTATCTCTTCGCCAAGTCGACGCATCGCGTCTGGCAGGCGCCGGCAGGAGCGGGCGACGCCGCGCGCGGCAAGACCCTCATCGAGAACATCGGCTGCCTCGGCTGCCACGTGAATTCCGAGCAGATCAAGGACGAGAAGAGCGGCGAGGTGCGGCTGGCGAAGCGCGACGACGTGCCGCTCGAGCGCAACTACGGCTTCAACCTCACCGGCGTCGGCACCAAGACGCATCCGGCGTGGATCTACAACTGGGTGAAGGATCCGAAGGGCTACTACGCCGACGCGCCGATGCCGTCGCTCCGCCTCACCGACCAGGAAGCGTCCGACGTTACCGCGTATCTCATGACGCTGCAGAAGCCGCAGTTCATGATGAAGCGGATCGATGCGCCCGACGTGAAGGCGGTGCACGATCTCGCCAAGAGCTACCTGATCAACACGCTGTCCGATCGCGACGCCGAGGCGAAGCTGAAGTCGATGCAGTTGAACGACCAGCTCGTTTACCTCGGGCAGCGCTCGATCGAGAAGTACGGCTGCTACTCCTGCCACAACATCAACGGCTTCGAGGGACTCAAGCCGATCGGCACAGAGCTCACCATCGAAGGCTCGAAGCCGCTCCACCTCTTCGACTTCGGCTTCGTGCACGAGTACGAGCACGAGTCGGGGAAACACGAGCACGTGCAGCACAACGTGCCGTCGTGGATCTACAACAAGGTCCGCAGCCCGCGCGTCTACGACGACAAGCGGGAGAAGGGCTACAACGACAAGCTCAAGATGCCGAACTTCCACCTCAGCGAGGAGGAAGCGCGGCTCATCACCATGGTCATCACCGGCCTGACCAAGGACATGGTGGCTCCGAACCGGATGGCGGCGATGGATCCGCACAACCGGATGATCGAGGAAGGACGGAAGCGCGTCTCGCAGCACAACTGCCGCGCGTGTCACATCGTCGACCGCACCGGCCGCGCCATCGGCGCGCTGATCGCCGACACCAACTTCCTCCCGCCCGATCTCACGCCGGAAGGAGCGCGCGCCCAGTCGCCGTTCCTCTTCAACTTCCTCAAAGACCCGACCACCATGAAGATCCGGCCGTGGCTCAGCGTCCGGATGCCGACCTTCCACTTCGACGATCAGGAGGCGAACGCACTCGTTACCTACTTCGCCAGCGAGGGGAAGGCGCAGCAGTTCGACACGCAGCGCGTCTCCAATCCTCCCGCGGCGAACGTCGCCATCGGACGCGAGGTCTTCGGCATGCTCCGCTGCGCCCAGTGCCACTCCACGGCGCCGGTCAATCCGGAGAATCCGCCGGTCCCGGACGTCGCGAACGCGCAGTCGCTCGCGCCGAACCTCACGCTGTCGCGCATCCGCCTGCGTCACGAGTGGATCCCCGACTGGATCCGCCGTCCGGGCGAGATGATCCCGTCGACGCGCATGCCCGCGAACTTCCCGCACAACGCGGCCACCGGCGGCTTCCAGTCGCCCTTGGCGATGGCCATCGACACGCCCGCCTTCGCCGGACAGAAAGCCGCGTTGCTCCCGTACTTCCACAATGACGAGAAAGAACTGCGTCGCACGATGAGCGACGCCGTGGCGCTCACCGACTACCTCCGCGACTACATCTGGTCCATCGGCATCACGCAGATGCGGTCGGCGGGGGAGGGTGGAGTCACAGTGACTCCGCTGCCGGCCATGCCGGCTCAGCCCACGCCCAAACCGAAGGAGATCGCAAGCAAATGACCATGAAGAAGTTTCTGACGATGCTATTCGCCGCCGTCCTCGTCCTCGCCGTCGCATGCGGCAAGGGGAAAGAGGCGGAATCAAAAGAAGAAGGTGAGGACGATCAGGCGCCGCAGACGGCGAGCGCTCCGGCCTCCGACACGGCGGCTCCCGCCGCGGCCGCTCCTGCTGCTGCGGTCTCGGCCGACGCCGCGACCATCGCCGGCGCCGTGAAGTTCGAAGGCGCCGCGCCGAAGATGGCGACGATCCAGATGGGCGCCGATCCCTATTGCCAGTCGCAGCATCCGACCCCGGTGCAGGACGAGGAAGTGGTCGTCGGTCCGGCCGGAGAGCTGGCCAACGTCTTCGTCTACATCAAGAACGCGCCGGCCGGAAATTACCCGCCGCCCGCCACCCCGGTCATGCTCGATCAGAAGGGCTGCAAGTACACCCCGCATGTCGGCGGCGTGCAGGTCGGCCAGAAGCTCGACATCCGCAATGACGACGACACCCTGCACAACGTGCACGCGCTCCCGGCCGTGAATAGCCAGTTCAACGAAGGCCAGCCGGTCAAGGGGATGGTCGCCACCAAGACGCTCGACAAGCCGGAGCTGACGCCGTTCAAGGTCAAGTGCGACGTCCACGGCTGGATGAAGTCGTACCTCGCGGTCATGCCGCATCCGTTCTACGCCGTCTCGGGGATGAACGGCCAGTTCACGATCGCCAACCTCCCGCCCGGCACCTACACCCTCGTCGCGTGGCACGAGAAGTACGGCCAGCAGGAGCAGAGCATCACCGTCGGTCCGAAGGAGTCGAAGCAGGTCTCGTTCAGCTTCAAGGGGTAATCGCGACGGCGGAGGAGCTTTCATGGCTCAGAAACGACAAGTCAGAGTTGGATCGCAGTGGATGTACGCGAAGGACGCCGAAAAGGCGCTCGGCGAAGCCCTGCGCGTGATGAAGGAAGAGGAAGCGGACCACGGCCATCACGAGTCCTTCATCACGAAGTACGTCTTCTCGCAGGACCACAAGTGGATCGGCGTGCAGTACGGCTTCACCGCCCTCTGCTTCCTTCTCTTCGGCTTCTTCCTGATGATCATGATGCGACTCCAGCTCGGATGGCCGAGCGAGCACTTCAAGATCATCGGCTGGTTCTTCAAGAGCAACGGCGGCATGCTCCCCGAGCAGTACAACCAGCTCGGCGCGATGCACGGCACGATCATGGTCTTCCTGGCCATCGTGCCGCTCGCCGTCGGCGCCTTCGGCAACTACGTCGTGCCGCTGCAGATCGGTGCGCCCGACATGGCCTTCCCCAAACTGAACATGGCCAGTTACTGGTGCTACCTTCCGGGCGGCATCATCATGCTGATGAGCATGTTCTTCCTGCAGACGAAGGGAGGAGCGGCGCAATCAGGCTGGACGTCCTATCCGCCGCTCTCCGTCATCGCCTCCGAAGGACAGACGTGGTGGCTGGTCGGGATGATCTTCCTGATCACCTCCTCCCTCCTCGGCTCGGTCAACTTCATCGTCACCATCATTCAGCTCCGCGCCAAGGGGATGACCTGGGATCGCCTCCCGTTCTTCGTCTGGGCGTAGTTCGTCACCTCGTTCCTGCTGCTCCTCGCTTTCCCGCCGCTCGAGGCCGCGGGCGTGCTGCAGCTGATGGATCGCGTCGCCGGCACGAGCTTCTTCCTGCCGAGCGGTCTCGTGGTCAGCGGTGAAGTGCTCAAGAACGCCGGCGGCGGCAACCCGCTGCTCTGGCAGCATCTCTTCTGGTTCCTGGCGCACCCCGAGGTGTACGTGTTGATCCTGCCGGCGATGGGCATCGTGGCCGAGGTCATCGCGAACAACACGCGCAAGTCGTTGTGGGGCTATCGCTCCATGGTCGGCGCGACCGTCTTCCTCGGATTCATGTCGTTCATCGTCTGGGCCCACCACATGTTCATGACCGGTATGGGCACGATCATCAGCGCCTTCTTCCAGACGACCACGATGATCATCTCCATCCCGTCGGTCATCATCCTCAGCGCGCTCTTCATCACGCTCTGGGGCGCGTCGATCCGCTTCAACACGCCGATGCTCTTCGCCCTGGCGTTCCTGCCAATGTTCGGCATCGGCGGACTGACCGGACTGCCGCTCGGCCTGGCCACGACCGACATCCACCTGCACGACACCTACTACGTCATCGGCCACTTCCACTACGTCGTGGCGCCGGGGACCATCTTCGCGATGTTCGCCGGCATCTACTACTGGTTCCCGAAGATCACCGGCCGGAAGCTGAACGACACCCTCGGCAAGATCCACTTCTGGGGATCGCTCGTCTGCATCAACGGCATCTTCATGCCGATGTTCTATCAGGGCCTGGCGGGCGTCTCGCGCCGGCTCTTCGACGGCGGCATCCAGTACGCGCACGCCAAGGCGGCGGCGACGGCGACCAACCCGTTCATGTCGCAGGCCGCGATCGGCCTCTTCATCTTCCAGCTGCCGTTCATCTACAACTTCTTCAAGAGCATCAAGTGGGGCGAAAAGGTCGGCGCGAATCCGTGGCAGGCCACCACGCTCGAGTGGGCCGCCGCGGCCTCACCTCCGATCGGCCACGGCAACTTCGCCGTTCCGCCCGTCGTGCATCGCGGTCCGTACGAGTACAGCCTCCCGGGAATGACCGAAGACTATCTGCCGCAGAACGCTGACGACTCCGGCTCGATCCCGGCGCCGGTCGTCCCAGCACATCCTGCACCGGTGGTGGCGTAAGGAGATCGAGAGCGAATGTCTGCACACCTGGAGATTCCGTACAACGTCGACCCCCGGCCCGACACCGGCCTTTACAACGGGAAGCTCGGCGTCTGGCTGTTCCTCGCCTCGGAGGTCATGCTCTTCGGCGCGCTCTTCTCGTCGCTGATCCTGATCCGCACCGGCGCCGCCAAGTGGCCCGAGGGGTGGAAAGAGCTGCATGTCTTTCCGGCTACGATCAACACGTTCGTGCTCATCGCCTCGTCGGTCTTCGTCGTCATGGCGTGGGCGAACCTCCGGCTGCGCAAGCCGCAGGTCGCGCGGATGTGGATCCTGGCGACGCTCCTCTGCGGCTTCGCCTTCATGGGCATCAAGGCGTACGAGTACAACCTCAGCTTCCAGCACCATCACTTCCCCAAGACCAGCAACTTCTTCGCGATCTACTTCACGATGACCGGCCTGCACGGCCTGCACGTCCTCGGCGGCATGATCGTCTTCGCGTACTTCCTGACCAAGGGCTGGTCGATGTACGACCATGAGCCGCGGCGCTTCACCAACCGCATCGAGATCGTCGGCCTCTACTGGCACTTCGTCGATCTCGTCTGGATCTTCCTCTTCCCGACGCTCTATCTGCTGTAGGAGACGGAACAAGATGACCGAACACGTCGCCGAATCGCATCACGACGGGCACGACTCGCACGATTCACCCGAGTCGATCAAGAAGGAGATGACGCGCTACATCGGCGTCTTCGTCGCGCTGGCGGCGCTCACCGGACTGACGGTGTGGGTGCGCTTCTCGCTCGATCTCCCGGAGCACCAGGCCATCATCGTTGCGCTGATCATCGCCACGGTGAAAGGCTCGCTCGTCGCCGCGTTCTTCATGCATCTGCTGTCGGAGAAGAAGCTGATCTACAGCGTGCTGATTCTGACGGTCATCTTCTTCGCCGTCCTGATGTGGCTCCCGGTCCACGACGTCCTCGACAAGTTCGGATACAAGTGAATGTCCCTGCGCATCTTCCACATCATCTTCGTGATGGTCTGCGTCGCCCTCTCGATCTGGGTCGGCGTGTGGGGGATCCGCAACGGCGCGCTGCTGCTGGCCGTGGTGTTTTTCATCAGCGCCGCGGTGCTCGTGTTTTACGGAACGAAGGTGTACGCGAAGTTGAGGGATTTACCGTGAAGCGCCTCATCCCCGCCATCTGCTACCTGCTATCCGCGATTCCGGCGTGGGCGTGTCCCGTCTGCTTCGGCAATCCCGATTCCCCTCTCACCAAGGGGACGAGCAACGGCATCCTCTTTCTCCTCGGCGTGATCGGCCTGGTTCAGATCGGATTCATTGCACTCTTCGTCACTTTCTGGCGCCGCGCGCGTGCCATCCGGCGCCGCCGCGAGTCATTCCACCTCATCGAAGGGGGAGCACACTGACATGCAGGAATTCCTCGCCAAGTACATGCCGCCCGATGCCTCCGAACATGGCGCGGCGCTCGACCGCCTGAACGCGTGGGTGCACGTGCTGATGCTCGTGCTCTTCGTCTTCTGGGCCGCCTACTTCGTCTTCGTCCTCTGGCGCTTCAACGCGAAGAAGAACCCGCGCGCCAGCCATGCCGGCATGCAGTCGCACTGGTCGACCTACGGCGAAGTCGGCGTGGCCGTCGTCGAGGCGGTCCTCCTCCTCGTCTTCTCCATCCCGCTCTGGGGCCTCTGGACGTCGAAGCCGAAGCCGGAGACCAATCCGCTGGAGATCCGCGCCGTCGCCGAGCAGTTCGCCTGGAACCTGCACTATCCCGGCCCCGACCACGTCTTCGGTCATCGCGACGCGAAGTTCGTCTCCTCGACGAACACCGTCGGCCTCGACCCGAACGATCCCGCCGCCAAGGACGATGTCGTGATGATCAACCAGTTGCACGTCGAGAAGGGGCGGCCGGTCATCATCCACATCACGTCGAAGGACGTCATCCACAGCTTCTTCCTCCCGGTGATGCGCGTGAAGCAGGATGCCATCCCGGGCATGGACGTGCCGGTGCACTTCACGCCGATCAAGACCAACAACGGCGAGACGTGGGAGATCGCCTGCGCGCAGCTCTGCGGCAACAGCCATTACCGCATGCGCGGCCAGCTGTTCGTCGACACGCATGAAGAGTTCGAGAAGTGGATGAAGGCCCAGACCCCGGCTGTTCCGGGCAGTTGAGGTATAAAGCCCCCGGATGATTTCCGTCTCCCCCACGCCCGTCTGGCTCCGACGCTTCACGAAGCTGGTCGCGGTTCTCACCCTGTTCCTGATCTTCGCCGGGGCCATGGTCACGTCGACCGGCTCCGGCCTCGCCGTCCCCGACTGGCCGCTCAATTACGGCATGGTGATCCCGCCGATGATCGGCGGCATCCTCTACGAAGCGGGCCACCGCCTCATCGCCGGCGCCGTCGGCTTTCTGATCCTGCTGCAGGCGATCCTGCTCCAGCTCTTCGAGCCGAAGTCGTACGTCCGCAAGCTCGGCTGGCTCTCCCTCGGCTGCGTCCTCGCACAGGGACTCCTCGGCGGACTGACGGTGCTCTTCCTGCAGCCCCACGCGCTGTCGGTCGCACACGGAGCGGTCGCCGAAATCCTGCTCTGCCTCAACGTCGCCATAGCCTTCTCCACCGCGAAGGCGGGGGAGAAGGTGCCGAAGGCGGATGAGGGGGTCGTGCGCACAGCGACCACCCTCCCCATCATCATCTACTCCCAGATCCTCCTCGGCGCCATCGTCCGCCACATGAACGCCGGCACCGTCTTCACCGACTTCCCGCTCTCGAACGGCAAGCTCATCCCCGATTTCACCAGCGGCGCAATCGTCGCCAACTTCGCCCACCGCTGCGGCGCCCTCGCCGTCACCATCGCGATCCTCGCCGTCGCCCGCGCCTGCTTCCGCGCGAAGCAGTTCCGCGGTTTCGCCACCGCCCTCGTCGCCCTCGTCGGCTGCCAGATCTACCTCGGCATGCGCGTCGTCTTCGACTACGCCGACAACAAAGCGCTCTACCACTCGCTCGTCGGCCAGGCCGCGCTGCACCACGCGTCGATCACCAGCATGCATGTCGTGACCGGCGCCGCGACGCTCGCCACCTCGCTCCTTCTCGCGCTTAGCGCACGTACGCAACGCGCGGCGACCTCGCAAGCCGTCATCCCCGAAGTGACGGAGCTCGCCGCATGAGCGCCGTCCTCGCCGTCTCCCGCGATTACCTCGAGCTCTCCAAGGCGCGCATCGTGATGATGGTCCTCATCACCACGGCCGCCGGCTATCTCATCGGCGCGCCGCGCGTCGATGCCGTCGCCCTGATCAACGTCCTCGTCGGCACCGCGCTCGTCGCCGCCGGGACGAACGCGCTGAACCAGTACGTCGAGCGCGAGCACGACGCGAAGATGCGCCGCACGCGGCTCCGTCCGCTGCCCGACGGCCGCATCGCGCCGCGCAGCGCGCTCCTCTTCTCCGCCCTCATCGCCGTCGCCGGCACCGTCTACCTCGGCGTGATGGTCAACTGGTTGACCGCTTTCCTCGGCGCCTTCACGCTGACCAGCTACATCTTCGTCTACACCCCGCTCAAGCGGATCTCCACCGCCTGCACCATCATCGGCGCGGTGCCGGGCGCCATCCCGCCGCTCATGGGCTGGACCGCCGCCACCGGTTCGCTCGCCCTCAACGGCTGGATCCTCTTCGGCATCCTCTTCTTCTGGCAGCTCCCGCACTTCATGGCCATCAGCTGGATCTATCGCGAGGACTACGGCCGCGCGGGATTCGTGATGACCTCCGTGCGCGACGATCACGGCCTCGCCACCGCCCGCCAGGCCGTGATCTGGTCACTCGCGCTCTTCGCGGTCAGCGTGCTGCCGTCGTACGGCACCACGTATCTCGTCGGCGCGATCGCCGCGTCATTGGCCATGCTCGTTATGTCGATCCGCTTCTACTTCGACCGCTCCAACAAGACCGCCATGAAGCTCTTCATGACGTCGAACTTCTACCTGATCGTCGTCATGACGATGCTCGTCATCTCCGCCCGTACATGACCCTTCGAGCCGCTGCCTGCTGTCTGCTGTCCGCTTTCTTTCTCTCCTGTCATCACCAATCGGACCTCCCGAGGCTCTTCCCCGTCCCCGACGCGCAGCTCGTCGCCGAAACGGGTAAGCCTGTGAACCTCGGCGCGAACAAGGGCTACGTCACCGTCTACGACTTCATCTTCACCAACTGCGCCGCGTCGTGCCCCGTCATGACCGGCACGCTGCGCAAGATCACGGCGAAGGTGCCGAAGGACGCGCCGGTCCGCTTCGTCTCCATCAGCGTCGACCCGACGCGCGACACCCCCGCGGTCCTCGCCGACTACGCGAAGAAAGTGCGCAACGACGTCCGCTGGACCTTCCTCACCGGCGAGCGCGACTCAATCGTCAAGCTTTCCGTCGACGGCTTCAAGCTCGCTGCCGGCGGCACGCCGCAGCCCGGCACCGAGCCGCTCCTGCACAGCTCGAAGTTCGCCGTCGCCGACAAGGACGGCTGGATCCGCGAGTACTACGATTCGTCCGAGGACGATGCCGTCGATCACGTCGCCGCGACGGTGAAGGACCTGGTGGCGGAATAGTGCACATCTGGCCCGCCATCAACGCCACGCTCAACGCCCTCAGCGGCGTCTTCCTCCTCACCGCGTTCATCCTCATCCGCAAGAAAAAAATCCAGCCACACAAGCGCTTCATGCTCGCCGCCTGCACGACGTCGCTCATCTTCCTCGCCAGCTATCTCGCATATCACTACACGGCGGGTGCGACGCGCTTCGCCGGCACCGGCTGGAGCCGTCCCGTCTACTTCACGCTCCTCCTGACGCACACCGTGCTCGCCGTGACCATCGTGCCGCTGGCCGTCATCTCCGTCTTCAACGGACTGAAGATGCGCGTGGCGACGCATCGCCGTTTCGCGAAGGTCACGTTCCCTCTCTGGATGTACGTCTCCGTGACCGGCGTGCTCGTCTACTTTTTCCTCTACCAGTGGTTCCCCTCGCGGTAGCATGAACGGCGATGTCGCGCCGTGAACGTCTACTCGATGAGCTCCGTGGTTATGGGCCCGCCGACGACACAGAAGCGCAGAACGTCGAGGCGGTCGTCAACCTGTTGACCACGTCCGCGGACCCTTTTTCGCGCGGTCATTTCGATCCCGGACACATCACCGCCAGCTGCTACATCGTCGATCCCGGCGGCCGCCTGCTGCTGCATCACCACCGCCGTCTCGATCGCTGGCTGCAGATGGGCGGGCACGTCGAAGCGGACGAGCTGACGTCCGACGCCGCGCTCCGCGAAGGACGCGAGGAATCGGGTCTCTCCGACTTGATGCTCGGCGACGGCATCCTCGACGTCGACGTCCACGCCATCCCCGCCTCGAAGGGGGATCCGCTGCATCATCACTTCGATGTGCGGTACATCGCACGCACCGCGGCGCCGCAGTCCGTCAGCATGCATCCCGATGAATCGAACGATCTCGCCTGGGTCACGCTCGAGCGTGCTGCGGTGCTGATGAACGCACCAGAGTCGACGCGGGTGATCCACAAACTAGGAGTGATGCTTGGCTGAATACACCGGACAACTGCTGGAGAACGACCTCGATCCGAATCCATTTACGCAGTTCGGCAAATGGTTCGACGAGGCGCAGCAGCGCCAGCCGGATTTGCCCGAGGCGATGACCGTGGCCACCGCGTCGACCGAGGGCTGCGTCTCCGCGCGCGTCTGCCTGCTGAAGGGATACGACGCCCGCGGCTTCACCTTCTTCACCAACTACAGCAGCCGGAAGGCCGCCCAACTCCACGACAACCCGCGCGCCGCCCTCTGCTGGTGGTGGCCGGTCCTGGGGCGCCAGGTGCGCGTCGAGGGTGCGGTCGTCCGCACGACCGAGGAAGAGTCCGAGGCCTACTTCGCCACCCGTCCGCGCGGCAGCCAGCTCGGCGCGTGGGCGTCCGATCAATCGAAGACGATCGTCGGCCGCGGCGATCTCGATGAGCGCTTCAAACAGCTCGAGGCGACGTATCGCGACCGCGACGTCCCGCGTCCCCCGCACTGGGGCGGTTATCGCGTCATCCCGGTCATGTTCGAGTTCTGGCAGGGCCGCGCCGACCGCCTGCACGACCGCTTCACGTACCGCCTGCGCGAGGCGAAGGACTGGGTCATCGAGCGCGTCGCCCCGTAAAAGCAACGTGAAGAAAAAAATCCTCTTCCTCTGCACCGGCAACGCCGCCCGCAGCCAGATGGCCGAGGGCTTGGCGCGCGCGTTTCATGGTGACGAGTACGACGTCGTCTCCGCCGGCTCCCGCCCCGCCGGCTGGGTCCATCCGAACGCCATTCAAGCCCTCGCCGAGATCGGCATCGACATCCGCGACGCGCAATCTAAGTCCGCCGAGCCATTCATCAACGAGCAATTCGACATCGTCATCACCGTCTGCGACTCCGCCGCCGCCGACTGTCCGATGTGGCCCGGCGCCAAACGTCTGGAGCACTGGCCGATCGAAGACCCGACGTGGGGGGAGGGGAGTGTGGAGGAGCGGTTCGCGAAGACGCGGGATGATCTCAAGCGGCGGATCGACGAGCTGTTAACTTAACTCTTGCTGCGCGATGATCAACTCTCGCGCTTCTCCCCGCAGCGCGGGCAACCGGATCGCGAATACGATCGACCCGAGGATCGTGAGCACGGCGCCGCAGGCGACCGTGAGCGGGGCGCCGATGTGCTCGGCCAGCGATCCGGCGACGAGGGCGCCGAGGGGGCCGAAGCCGACGAACATCATCGCGTAGACGGCCATCACGCGGCCGCGCAGCTGCTCGCGCACCATTGACTGGATGAGCGTGTTCGACGACGCCATCTGCACCATCATCGACATGCCGAGCGGCACGAGGAACACGACCGACAGGACGAACGATCGGGAAAACGCGAACGCCAGTGCCGACGCGCCGAAGCACGACGACGCGATGGCCACCCATCGCCCCAGTCCGCGCACGGTCGAGCGCGTGGCCAGCAGCACGGAGCCGATCAACGCGCCGGCCCCCGAGGCGCCCATCAGGATGCCGAGGCCGCGCGCGCCGCGATGAAAGACCTCGTCGGCGAAGATCGGCATCAGGACGCTGTACGGCATGCCGGCGAAGCTGATCAGGCCGATGAGCAGGAGGAGCGCGCGGATCGGTTTCGTCGTCGCGACGTAGCGGAATCCTTCGACGATGTTCTCCCACGGCGACGTGCTCACCGACTGCGGCGCGAGTCGCGGCAGCGACATCATCAGCAGGCTCGCGATCACCGCGACGTAGCTGACCGCGTTGGCGAAGAAGCACCACCCTTCGCCGATCGCCGCGACGAGCAGGCCCGCGACGGCCGGGCCGACGATGCGCGCGCCGTTGAACATCGACGAGTTGAGCGCGATGGCGTTCATCAGGTCTTCGCGCTCCACCATCTGCACCAGGAACGCCTGCCGCACCGGCACGTCGAACGCGTTGACGACGCCGAGGCACGCGGCGAGGACGAAGATGTGCCACTCGCGGATCACGCCGCCGAGAGTGAGTCCCGCGAGGATGAACGCCAGGATCATCGACGCGCTCTGCGTCATGACCAGCACGCGTCTCCGCTCGTGGCGATCGGCGACATGCCCGCCGAACGGCCCGAAGATCAGCGACGGGATCTGTCCCGAGAAGCCGACCAGCCCGAGGAGCAGCGCGGAGTGCGTGAGCCGATAGATGAGCCACGACTGCGCGACCTGCTGCATCCACGTCCCGATCAGCGAGATCAGCTGGCCGGCGAAGAAGAGGCGGAAGTTGCGGTGACGCAGCGCGCGGAGCGGGTGAGTCTTAGATTGCAGTGGTGACATCCGGCAACAGCACCTTCAACGACGCAGGGCGGACTCGTACATTCAAAGTCTCGGCCATGGTGAACGGCTCGCCGTCGAGGTGAACCGGTCCCGGACGCTCGCGGCGGATGACGATCTCGCGGCCGCGCACCGTCGTCACCGCGGACGAGCGGTCGATCGTGCCGCGGAAGAGACGCCACGCGATCATCGGGGCGGCGAGGAGCGAGACGTCGGCGATCGTCACGACGTCGAGCAGACCGTCCTGCGCCGAGGCGTGCGGCGCGATCCTCGCGTCGTTGCCGTACTGGCTCGAGTTGGCGATGGTGATCACTTTCGCCTTCATCCGCCTTCGCGTTCCATCGATGTCGAGGTCGTACTCCTCGGCGCGATACTTCAGCACCTCGCGCACGCCGACGCGCACGTACGTCAGGAAGCCGCGCGAGCCGGCGACGGCGAAGCGATCGGCGATCCACGCGTCGAACCCGATCCCCATCACGCCGAGAAAACGAATCCCGTTCACCTCGGCTGTATCGATCGTGACGATGCGCCGCGCGCCGCACGCGCGGAGCGACGCGCGTGCATCCATCGGCAGCCCGATGTGTCGCGCGAAGCCGTTCCCCGATCCGATCGGCAGGATGCCGAGCGCGAGGTCGCGTCCGACGAGCCGCTTCGCGATCTCGTGCACCGTGCCGTCGCCGCCGACTGCGTAGACGACGTCGTAGCCGCCGCTCTCCGCGCGGTCGATGATCGTGTCGAGATCTTCCTTCCGCTCGCACGGCGCGATGTCGAATGGATCGCTGCACGTCTCGCGGATCAGCGCGGCGACGTCGTACTTGCGCGCCGTGCCGGAGCGCGTGTTGATGAGGAACAGTGTCTTCATCAGATCGGAACCTCGCGGTTCGCGCGCGCCTCGCGATGGCGATCGATCCACGCGCCCCACAATGGAAGGAGCCAGAGCAGGAGCGCGGACCAGGCGATGATCCGCTCGTTCGGCGGAGGCGGCCCGAGGAGGCTGGCGACGTAGACGACCGCGAGGAAGAGGACGAACGACCATAGCGCGATCGAGCCGACGCGATCGCGTGCGCGGGTGGTGCGGAGATAGATCGCCAGTCCGGCGATGAACATCAGCGATTCGATGACGATCGTCGCGGCCGTGTGATTCCAGAGGCCGAGTCCGTACTTCGGTCCGCCCGGCCAGAGCGGCATGTCGGGGACATGCGAGATGAAGTCGATGACCCAGTGGCTGACGACGAGCAGTCCGCCGACGACCGCACCGCGTGTGTCACGGGTGAAGAGGCGGTAGCCGATGGCGAAGACGACGCCCCAGACGATCGACATGGCGAGGCTGTGCGACCAGGGGTAGTCGTAGAAGTCGAGGTTGAGGAACGGCGTGGGACCCTGCTGGATGCGGACGTGCTCGATGCCGAGGAGGAGAAAGATCGGCCAGAGGAGATCGAGCAGATTCGGCGCGGCGATGAGGAGACCGAGCGACATGCGCGGCGCGACGCGCTTCGCGGCGAAGGAGCAGGCGTCGTGACCGATGAACATGGATCGCAGTTTATGACGTGCTGTTGGCGCCGGATTTGCGAAATGAGCAAGTGGGTCATGCGTATCGTCATCCTGGTGCTCGTCTCCGCGCTCGCGGCCGGCTGTTCCCGCGACCACGCGCGCGCCGGCATGACGTTCGACGCGCGGAAGTTCGTCCTGACGACGAATCAATCGGCGCTCGCCGACGTCGACCTCGGCCTGATGGCCGCGCGCCGCGGCCGGCGTCCGGAGACGCGACAGCTCGGCTCGATCATGCACCGGCAGCAGGGTGATCTGCGGCGCGAGCTGCTCGCCGTGGCGCAGCGGAAGCAGATCCAGGTGACCGACGTCCCGGAGCCGCGCAAGGTCGCGCTGCGGGAGAACCTCGACATCCTGCCGGGCGAAGTCTTCGATCGCGGCTACGCGCTGGCGATGCTGCAGGACCTCAACGCGATGTCGGCGTCATTCGAGCAGGCCTCGCGCTCGAGCGATCGCGAGCTGGCGGCATTCGCGAAGCAGTATCTCCCGCGGATTCGCGAGCAGCGCGCGCTCGCCGGGCAGCTGCTGAAGCGATTAGGAGGATCGCCGTTCAGTTAGCCCGAATGATCTCGAGCATCACCGGCTTCACGCCGTTGATGATGAACTGGATGCCGATCGCGCCGAGGAGGAGCGACATGATCTTGGCGAACACGAGGCGTCCGCGGCTGCCGATCACGCTGGAGATCGGATCGGCGGCGAGCAGCACGACGTACGACACCGCGCCGACCGCGACGATCGACACGAGCACCGCGAGCTTCGCCTCCACGCCGGGGTAGAGATTCACCAGCACCATCACCGAGGTGATCGCGCCGGGGCCGGAGAGCATCGGCACGGCGATGGGGACGATGGCGATCGACGACGGATCGAACGCCGCCTTCTCCTTGTCGCGATCCTCCATCCGCTTCTCGCCGCCGGCGTCGAACGCGCGACGCTCGTCGTCGACCAGCGTGCGCATCGCGTTGGTCAGGAAGATCACGCCTCCCATGATCTGGAACGCGGGGACGGTGATGCCGAAGAATTTGAAGACGTAGTTGCCCGCGAGGAGGAAGGTGGTCAGCACGATGACGACGGCGATGCCGGCGACGAACGCGACGTTCGCGCGCGCACGGCGCGAGATCCCGCCGGTGAGCGCGACGAACGACGGGATCACCGCGAGCGGGTTCACCATCGTGACGATGGCGACGAACGAGAGGATGACGACTTTGGACAGCGGCATCGCTACAACTCTATCGCTCTATCACTCTCTTCATCGATGTACCAGATCAGCCCCGCGCACGCCCGACCCGTCATCCGCGCGACCGCCTCGCAGTAGCGCTTCACCTGCAGCTCATGCTCCGCGGCGGGCGCGCCGCTCTTGTAGTCGATCACCACTTCGCGGCCTTTTTCGCGGATGAGGCGGTCGATGCGCCGCTCGACGAGCGAGCCGTTTTCGTCGATGCGCAGCGGCAGCTCGCGGCCGATCGTCTCCGCGCGCGCGATGCGTTTGAACGTGGCGGAGGTGGCGATGGCGCGCAGGCGCTGCCTCACGCGCTTGATCGCGTCGTCGGATGCGCCGAGCTCCGCGGCAGCCGCGTCGACGACCTTCATCGGATCGCCGTCGGAGAGCTCGAGCACGCGATGCAGCAGGATGCCGGGCGCGCGGTCGCGACGGACCTTGATCTCCGCGCTCGCGATCGCTGCCGGTGTGGCGAGCGTCAGCGGCACGAGCTCGCCGTTGGCGAGCTCCGACTCCAGCGCCGGATCGACCAGTCGCGCACGTGGGGGGCGGACGTCTCGTCCGCCCTGAGCGGACGGGACGTCCGCTCCCCTCGTAGGCGGCATCCGCTCGAAGGCGACCGTGATGTCATTGATCGTCCGCAGCGTCCGCCCGTTCTCCCACAGCGTCGCGAACCCATCCTTCGCGAATCCGAACGCCTCGGTCAGACAACTGAAAAATCCCATCTTCGCGAACGCGCTCGTGTTGCAGACGAACGCCACGTCGCACTTCGCGCGCGTCACCGCGACGTAGAACAGCCGCCGCATCTCCGCCTGCTCGCGCTCGCTGCCGATGTCGCCGAGCGTGCGCGCGTTGAGCGTCTCGTGCTGCCCGCGCATGACCAGCGCCTTCGGCTCCTCGGTGATGAAGATCTCCGGCCCTTTGATCGGAAAGACGAGGTCGGGGAGGATGACCGTGTCGAACTCCAGCCCCTTCGCGCCGTGCACAGTCAGGATGCGAACGGCGTTGCGCGAGTCGTCGAGCAGCGACGGCTCGACTTCATCCGGATCGGCGCGCCGCCGGTCGATCTCGTCGACGAACTGCCGCACCGAGCCGCCGATCTTCCGGTCGTAATCGAACGCGATGGCGCGCACGTGCTCGAGATGGCGCTTCGCGCGGATGCCGTCGGCCGCCGCGTCGTAGACCGATTCGATGTTCGTCGTGGCGATGACGCGGTCGATGAGCTGGGAGACGGTGAGGTGATGCGATTGCGCGCGATACGCGTCGAGCGTCGACTTGTAGTCGAGCCATGCGCCGCGTTGCTCCAGCATGCCGCCCACGATCTCCTCATCCGTCAACGCGAAGTACGGCGTGCGCGCCGCGGAGATCTCCGCGCCGCGATCGAACGGATACGCGATCGCGCGCAGCACGGCGATCAGGTCGACCGGCGCACGGCGATCGAGGAAGAGGCGCGTCGGCGGGAGCACGTAGTCGATGCCGTAGCGATCGAACGTGTCGAGGTAATCGTCGATCTTCGTCAGACGGCGGAAGAGAATCGCGAAGCGCCGCAGGTCGTCGCCGCGCGACTTGATCCACTCGGCGATCGCCTCCGCCTCGCAGAAGAACTGGTCGGTCCGCTCGTCGTGCTCCGCGTGGAGGAACGTGATGCGCGCGTCCAGCTCCCGCGCGTTGCCGCGCTTCCCCGCGCGCAGCGGGTAGTAGCGCGGGCGGAAGACGTTCACGTCGCGCTCGACGGCAGGGAAGAGGAGCGTGAAGAGCGAGTTGATGTCGTCGAGCAGCGGCGGATCGCTGCGGTACTGATCGGCAATCACGCGATGCTCCGCGCCGCCGTCGATCAGCTGCCGCGTCATCTGGTCGTATGTCTCCGGATCGGCGCGGCGGAAGCCGTAGATCGACTGCTTCGGATCGCCGACCACGATCGTCTTCCCGGCGACGTACGCGTTGTCGCGGTCGCGCGCCAGGCGGTCGATGATCCGCGCCTGCGTGCGGTCGGTGTCCTGGAACTCGTCGACGAAGAGGTAATCGATCTGCCGGCGGATGCGCTCCAGCACCGCGCCGTCGTCGAGCATGGCGAGCGTGCGGAGGAGCAGGTCGTCGAAGTCGACGACGCCGAGCTTTCGTTTCTCCACATCGAGGAAGGCGACGAAGCGGCGCGCGAGCGAGAGGAGCGCGAGCGCCGCGCGATGACTCACCAGCGTGTCGTAGATCGAGTCGCCTTTCTTCTCCGTGCCGCGCAGCACCTTCAGCGCGGCGGCGGTGACCTCGCCCGCGCGTCCGCGCGGCAGGTCGCGCGAGCGGATCTCGCCGGCGATCGGCTCGAGGTACTCGATCCACTGGTCGAGCGTGCCGCGCTTCGGCGGATTGGCGTCGACCCAGCGCCCGATCGCGCCGTCGCGCACGTTGCCGAGGGCGACGAGCAGGCGTTCTTCGATGTCGCGCATGTCGCCGGTGTCGTAGCCGGTCTCGGCGATCAGATCGCGGCGGTCGACGAGCTCGAAGATCGCGTTGCGGATCAGGAAGAGGTAGCCGGTGTGGCGGAGGAGGAACGTCCACTCCTCGACCTTCTCCGGCGTCGGATGCAGCCGCGTCTCCTCGTCCACCCACGCGTCGTACAGCTGTCCGTGCAGCAGCGAGCGCTCGAAGCCTTCGATGATCTTGAATTGCGGATCGAGTCCCGCCTCGATCGGGAACTGCCGCAGCAGCGACTGGCAGAAGGAGTGGATGGTCTGCGAGCGGAGCGAGTCGATGCGCGTGAGCTGCTTGCCGCACGCGCGGCGCCACGCCGAGCGCTTCTCCTCCGGCATGACCAGCAGCGGATTGGGCGAGCCGACCGGCCAGACGACCTGCTCGTCGTCGAAGTGCGTCTCGAGCTCGTTGAGCGCGTCGTGGATGCGGTCGGCGATCTCGCCCGCCGCTTTTTCGGTGAAGGTGACGAGGACGATCCGCTCCGGCGCGAGCTCCTCGCTCTCCAGCATCAGTTTCAAGACCTCGGCGACGATCGCGGTCGTCTTGCCGGTTCCTGCGCCCGCCTCGATGACGAGGTTCCGCCTCGGGACAGACAGGAGTGTCTGTGCCACACCGAAGAGTGCGAGCTGCGAGCTCACCACGTCTCCTGCAGCAGCGTGCGCGGATCTTTCTTCTGCGCGATCGCGTAGCGCTCATCCGGCTCGTGCTTCGTCCGGCAGGAGTGATTCACCGGGCAGTATTTGCACGAGTTGAACTCTTCATCGCGCTCGTTCGGGAACGCGGGGAAACGTCCGGCGGCAATCGCCGCGGCGAAGATGCCGAGCGTCTCGACGATGCCGCTGTATTTCTCCCCGAGATTGAACTCGAAGAGCGATGCCTTCGGACCGGCGACGAGCGGCTTGATCGCGCCGCTCACTTCTTCGACGTCGAGGAAACGCGCCGCCGCCATCGCGTACATCGCGAGCTGCAGCCGGACGCCGCGATCGATCTTGTCGCCGAGCTTCTGATGCCGCAGCGCCTTGCCCGATTTGTAATCGACGATCCTGAGACGATCGGCGCCGACGTCGATGCGATCGATCTGTCCCTCGACGCGGATCGGCATCCCCGCCGCGTTGATGGTGAACGGCTCCGGATGATCGACCTGCCCGCGCGACGCGTACTTCGCGCCGAAGCGGTACTCGAAGTGCTTCGGCAGTAACTGCCGGTCGGCGAGATCGGCGAAGTCGGCGGCGACGAAATCGCGGAGGATGCGCTTGGTCGCCGTCCGCTCGATGTCGCGCATCGTGCGATTGAACGGCGGCGCCTGCCGCTCGAGCTCATCGAACTCGGTGTCGATGAGGGTCCCGAGGCGCGAGGTGATCGCCGCCGGCAGCAGCGGCAGCGCGGCCGCCGCTTCCATGATGTCGTTCGCGCTGAGCGTGCGATAGAAGCGCTCGAGGATGCGATGGTCGAGCGACCCTTTGTCGCGATGATTGATCTGCAGCTCGCGCTCCGGATCGTCGATGTCGGTCACGTTGAGGACGTGCTTCAGGAGAAACTTCTGCGGACACTCGCCGAAGTCTTCGAGCTGCGTCGGCGAGACCGCGGCGAGCCTGTCGGTGAAGAGGTGGGCGAGGGAGGGGATGTGGCCGTCGAAGATGGAGTTGGTGCCCGATCTCGCGAGAAGCTGGAGTTGTCGTGTTTTCGAGTTGCCGGTTGCCGGTTGCCGGGGTAACCGGTAACTGGTAACCGGCAACTGCTTCACGAACCGCGACTTCCGCAACACCTTCCCGAACCCGTCACTGCTCGCATACGAAACGCGCACCGAAGGTCCATCGAGCACGAGATCGAACAGCAGCTGCTCCTCATCGCGTCCCGTGCCGATCTCGCGCAGTGAGAGCGCGCGGCGATCGGAGTCGGGGATGAGCGGGTCTTCGACGCGGCGCTGCGGGAAGAGATCGTCCTGCGCGCGCACGACGAAGAGATGCTCGAACGAGCGGCCGCGGAACTTCATCACGTCGCCGAGGAAGATTTGTGTAGGACAGGCGCCCTCGCCTGTCCGCAGCGTCCGCTGTTCCAGCGCATCGATCACCGCGGCGTTGTCGAAGCGGATGTTCCACGCGGTCGCGCGGCGGAAGATCTCGGCGACCGCCGCCACTTCATCCAGCGCGGCGAGGTCCGCCTCAGTCTCGATGGCGAAGAGCTGCGTCGACAGCAGGTCGACGGGCGACAGCTCCGTCAGCGCTTCGACCTCCGCGACGATGTTCATGTAGTCGTCGAGCGCGCGGCTGTTCCGGCGGATCAGGCGCAGTTCGTCCGAGGTGCCGGCGGCGATGCGCGCACGGCGGGTGTCGGCATCCGATTGGTCGACGTCGATCCGCGTCTTCGTGCGCATGCCGTCGCGCACGAGCTCGAGCACCTCGGCGCGCGGGAAGCCGCGCTCGCGGATGCGCAGCAGGCTCACCAGCGCGCGGCCGATGCGATGCGCGATCAGCGGCGTCTCCTCGGCGAACGTCGTGCCGAAGCCGCGGGCCGCGGCGAAACGATTGATGAGACGCGCGTCGTAGGCGTCGATCGAGCGCGCGGTGATGCCGATCGCGTCGGGCTTCACGCCTGCGTCGAGGAGTCTGCGAACGTCGTCGCAGACCGCTTCGAGCTCCGAGTGTTTCGTCTCGTATTCGGTGACCGCCGGCGTCTGTTGCGGCGCGATGAGCGGGATGAATGTGATCGGCGGCGCGAGCGACTCGATCAGCTTTCGCTGCACGCCGGTCATGTCGTAGAAGCCGGCGACGATCTGCGGCTTGAGCTTCGGCAGCGTGGCCGCCCGCTCCAGCAGATCGGCGGGATCGATCGCGCCGAGGCGCGAGATCAGGCGCTCGTACGAATACCAGACCTCGATGATCGTGCGCGTGCGGCGCGCGCTGCGCAGCGAGCGCTCGGCGGAATGGACGCGGCGCTCGAATGCGCGGAGGGTGAAGCCGCTGTCGCGCACGTCGCGATACGAGCGCTCGAGCATCGCGGCGATGCCGCGGCTTTCGAGCATGGCATCGTCGACGAGCCGCACCGCCGTCCGCATCGCGAGCCGCCGTTCCCCCTCGGACGCGACGCGCGGAAATTCACCCGCGGCGTTGACGATGCGGCGGGCGAGTGTCTCCAGCGTCTGCAGGTGCAATCCGGCGATGCCGTTCGGGATGTGGACGAGCAGCTCGCGCGTGATCGCGTTGGCGAGACCGCCCGAGGCCACGACCACGTCTTCGGTCCAGGGAGCGAGCGGATCGACTGCCGCACGCGAGGCAGCGAGGCGTGCGGCGATCTGGGCGGCAATGTCTCGGTAACTGACGCTGCGGAGGGAGGAAGGGGCCATTCGGTAGTTATTGCAATTGTAGCTGCAAGGCGTCGGCACGAAACGCGCAACCGAACCTCAATCGTCTATGCGCACGTCTCGCGGCATAATGCCCGGCCATGGGGAAGCGCGAGGTGCGGGTGATCGTGATCCGCAGGCGCGTGACCGCGGCGCTGCTCATCCTCGTCTCCGTCGCCATGCTTTCGCTGATCGGCTTCCTTTCGGGGAAGGCGTACAGCAGCGAGACGCGCGGTCCGGCGGAGAACGTCGTGACGCTGATCCAGTTCCGCTCGACGTCGTACGCGCGCCTCATCGCGGCGCTGATGCCGCTGCTCGCCGACGTCATCGCCTTCGTGCCGTGGGGCTTCCTCGCCTTCATGGTGCTCGACAAAAAGGAGCGGCCGCGATTCCGCACCTACGTGCTGACTTGCGCGGCGGCCGTGGCGTTTGCGCTCGGCCTGGTGCTCTGGCAGTACGCGCTGCTGGCGACGCGTGTCACGACGTTCGGCGACACGATCTTCAATCTCGCCGGCGCGCTGATCGGCGCAACGGTCGGACACCTGCGACGCGCCGTCCGTATTCGATTCGACTAGTGCTATGGCCATGATTCTGATCGTCGAAGATGATCCGCATGTCGCGCGTCTGATCGGCCTCGTGCTGCAGCGCGGCGGACACACGTCCGAGGTGGTGGGGGACGGCGACGCGGCGGTGGAGCGCGCGCGTGAGCTGCGCCCGTCGATGATCTTCGCCGACCTCGGCATCAAAGGCCTCTCCGGCGAAGCGCTCTGCATGACGCTGAAGAGAGACGAGGCGACGCGGAAGATCCCGTACGTCATCGTCTCCGGCGACCGCGATCTCGCCGAAAAAGCGCGCGGCTGCGGGGCCGATGACTACATGGGCAAACCTTTTGAATTCGATGACCTTCTCGAGCTCGTCAACAAATATGCAAGTCAAAGCGGAAAAACCGATTGAATGTGCCGACGATGATCCTGTCACCCGGCTGATGAAGCGGCTCGCCGAGGAAGGCTTCACCACCGATCAATCCGAACAGGAATGGGCGGAGTTCGGCGAGATCATCTTCCGGCGGTCGGAGCAGATCTCGTTCGCCGACGGCGAGACGATCTTCATCTTCACGCGCGTCCCGGAGATCAACGAGCGGATCCTCCGCCAGACGTCGCAGTCGGTGGTGAACTCGTACAGCGCGCGCAGCGTGTCGCAGAAGGCGCTGTCGGTGCTGCAATCGACGACCGTCTACCACTGCCTCGTCTCGCAGAGCGATCAGCCGCACAACGAGACGCTCAATCCGTTCATCACCCGCACCGGCGGCGCGACGTTCATCCCGGTGGTGATCGTCCCTGACATCAACGAAGTGCTCTACCCGGTGCTGGAGGAGAAAGTCGGCTCGATCCGCCCGCGCGTCCAGTACCTGCAATACCTCCTCGGCGAACGCCGCCAGCCGGTGAACATGCATCGCATGACCGTCCAGGCGTTCTACGTTTCGGTCGCCGTGGTGATCCTGCTGCTGATCGCGATCGGGCTCTCCTTCGTGTACTGAGCGGCTCGATTACACTACGCGCGCCATGGACGCGTTCCCCCTCCGCCCGCGTGACGTCTTCGAGGAGCTTCGCAAGACGGTCGTCGGACAGGACGAGGCGATCCGCGAGATCTCGGTCGCGCTGGTGAAGCACCTGGTGGGACATCCCGCGCCGAACATCCTGCTGATCGGCAACTCCGGCTCGGGAAAGACCACGCTGATGCGCGCGGTCGAGCAGTTCCTCGCGTCGAAGCCGGAGCTTCGCTCGCATTTCGCGAATGTCGTCCGCATCAACGCGAACGTACTCGCCGAGGAGCATCAAGGTTACGGAAAAGCAGTTCTCGGGCGGCTCTACGCGAATGCGCGACGCTTTCTCGGCGAGAGCGCAACGCACGAGGAGCTCGTGCAGTCGGTCGAGCACGGCATCGTCTTCATCGACGAGGTCGACAAGATCCGCGCGCAGGTCAGCGGCGTCCCGAACGTGCGCGGCATCGTGGCGCAGGAAGCGCTGCTCACGCTGATGGAGAACGAGAACGTGACGTTCGAGGTCGACGGCCGCGCGATCGGCGTCAATTCATCGAACGTCCTCTTCGTCGCCGGCGGCGCGTTCGAGGAGCTGTACGACGCGGTGCTGCGCCGCGCGACGATCGGACAGGACGTTGCGCCGATGAAACCCGTGGTGGTCGTTTCGGCGACCGGCGAAGTGCGCGAGGAGCTGCCGTTTCACCTCCGCGAATACCTCCGCTACGACGACCTTTTCCGCTACGGCATGACGCCGCAGTTCGTGTCGCGCTTCGAGTCGATCGTGGTGCTCAACGACCTCGGCGAGTCGGAGCTGGCGCGCATTTTCGTCGAGCCCGAGGGCTCGATCTTCAGGGCATCGCGCGACTACTTCCGGCGCTTCGGCATCGACCTGCAGATCACGCGCGGCGCGCTGATGTCGATCGCCTGGGAGGCCTCGCGCCAGAAGCGTCTCGGCGCGCGCGCACTGCGTGAGACATACAGGCGCGTGATCCGCACGCTCGAATTCGAGCCGGCCGATGGCGGGACGCTGACCATTGATGAGGAGATGGTGCGCAAAGCACAGCGATGAGTGACAAGAGCCTGTTCGCGAAACTGAAGCGTGGGTTGTTCATGACCCACACCGAGATCATCGAGAAGGTGAAGGAGTCGATGACTCCCGACCTGCCGATCGACAAGCACGCCATCGACGGACTGGAAGAGGGGCTCCTCGGCGCCGACGTCGGCGCGGAGCTGACGATGTCGCTCATCGAGCGCATCGAGAGCCGCGTGCGCGACGAGAAGATCTCGAAGATGGATCGCCTCACAGAAGTGCTGCGCGAGGAGACACGCCTGCTGATCCCGCGGCGCGAGGCGCAGACGATCGACGTCACGCGCGCCAAGCCGTTCGTCATCCTGATCGTCGGTGTGAACGGCGCGGGAAAGACGACGACGATCGCCAAGCTCGCGCAGCGCTGGACGTCGGAGGGAAAGAAAGTGATCCTCGGCGCGGCCGATACGTTCCGAGCCGCGGCGATCGAACAGCTCGAGCTCTGGGCGCAGCGCGTCGGCGTCGACATCGTCAAGCACAAGGCGGGCTCGGATCCCGGCGCCGTCGCGCACGACACGATCACCGCCGCGAGATCGCGCGGCGCCGACGTCGTGCTGATCGACACCGCCGGCCGTCTGCACAACAAGTCGCACCTCATGCAGGAGCTCTCCAAGATCCGCCGCGTGGTGGAGAAGGAGCTGCCCGGTGCGCCGCACGAAACGCTCCTCATCATCGACGGCACCACCGGCCAGAACGGCGTCAACCAGGCCGCCGCCTTCCTCGACGCCGCGAAGATCACCGGCATGGTGGTGACGAAACTCGACGGCACGGCGAAGGGCGGCGTGATCCTCTCGATCATGCGCCAGTTCGACATCCCGGTGAAGTTCATCGGGGTGGGCGAGGGGGCGGATGATCTGATTCCGTTCGATCCGGCGGCGTATGTGGATACGTTGTTCGAGTAGTAAATTGTCGGTGAGCGATGAGCGAAAAGGCGAAGCCGAAAAAGGCGAAGCTTTTCTGGAAGGGCCGGAGCCAGGCTGTCCGGTTGCCGAAGGAGTTCCGGTTCGAGGGTGACCGTGTGCGCATCCGGCGTGAAGGAAACGCCGTGATCCTCGAGCCGTATCGGGAGTGGCCAGAGGGGTGGGTGGAATCGTTTACGGGTTTTCCGGACGACTTCGAACGTCCACCGCAAGGGAAGCTCGAGAAGCGCAAGAAACTCTGAAACCTAACCCTTCTTCGCCGCCGCACTCCCACCCGCGAGAAACTCCCGCACGTCGAGCTCGAGATCCTCGCGCGTCGCCCCCCCGCCCATCACCCCCTCATACACGGCGCGGGCGAGGTCGCGGGTGAGGTGGGAGTAGACCGTGCCGTCGACGATCATGTTCGGGCCGTGGTCGCAGAGGTCGAGGCACGACACGCTGCAGACGCGGACCGTCGGCTTGCGGCCGAGTTTCTTGTTGTATTTCTTGAGGTCCGCCTGGATGCACTCGCCGCGCTCTTCGCCGCGCTCGGGATTACTGCAGCGCGGGCCGGCGCAGACGAGGAAGTGCTTTTCGAAGGGGTATTTCACGCGACGAATTTCTTGCCGGCATCCAAAAGGTTTTTCAAATCCTTCGGCGAGCAAGCCTCGGCGTAGATGCGCGCCACCGGCTCCGTGCCCGACAACCGGAAGAGCAGCCACGTCGAATCGTCGAAGATCAGCTTCACGCCGTCCGTCGAATTGACGCGCTGCACCTTCAGGCCGTCCAGCTCCGCGGGCGGATTCTTCAGCCTCGCGGCGAGCGACTCCTTCAGTTGCGGCGTCAGCTTCATATCGGAGCGCTTCGAGTAGAAGTAGCCGAACTCCTTGTACGTCTCCTCGATCAGCTGGCCGAGCTTCTTGCCGGTGCGCGCCACCATCTCCGCCACGAGGAGGCAGGCGAGGATGCCGTCCTTCTCAGGCAGGTGGTGATACATCGACATGCCGGCGCTCTCCTCGCCGCCCATGGCGATCTTGTCCTCGAGAATCAGTTCGCCGATGTACTTGAAGCCGACCGGCGTCTCGTACATCGGGATGTTCAGCTTCTTCGCGATCGAATCGATCAGATGCGTCGTCGCCACCGAGCGCGCCAGTCCGCCGGGGATCTCGCGATAGCGCTTGAGGTAGAGCGCGACGAGCGCCAGGACGATGTTCGGCGAGACGAAGCGGTTGCGGTCGTCGATGATGCCGAAGCGGTCGGCGTCGCCGTCCGTCGCCAGCCCGAGGTCGAACTTCTCGTGCGTGATGAGGGCGCGCAGCTCCGCGAGGTTCTTCTCGTTGCATTCGGGGGAGAAGCCGCCGAAGTACGGATCGCGGAAGTTGTGGATGATGCGCACCTCGACGCCCGCCTCGAGCAGGAAGTAGTCGAGGTAATCGCGCGACGTGCCGTACAGCGAATCGATGGCGATGCGCAGTCCCGACTTGCGGATCACGTCGACGTCGATCTTCTGCTTCAGCTCATTGAGGTAGCGGTCCTTCGGATCGATCGTCTCGATCAGCTCCGTCTTCTCGTAGACGTCGAGCTTCTCTTTCTTCTCCGCGACCTCGTGGATCTCCTGCTCGATCGCCTTGGTGATCTCCGGCAGCGCCGGCGCGCCGTTCGAGGTCGAGAACTTCAGGCCGTTGTACTCGGGCGGATTGTGCGAGGCGGTGAAGTTGATCGCGCCCATCGCCTTGCGCCGCACCGTCTCGTACGACACCGTCGGCGTCGGCACGTCGCGCGTGCAGAGATACGCCTGAAAGCCGTTGAAGGCGAGCAGCTTCGCGCACTCGGCGGCGAATTTCTCGGAGAGGAAGCGCGTGTCGTACGCGACGATCACTCCCGAGCCCTTTTGCTGCGATTTGCGGAGGTAGTTGGCGATGCCCTGCGTGGCGATCCGGACGTTGTCGAACGTGAAATCTTCGCCGATGATGCCGCGCCAACCCGAGGTGCCGAACTTGATCATGATCTCTCCCGCGGGGTCGGAACGTTAGCACATCCGGCCTCCTTGGTTTCTGGCCTGTTTTCCGCAATCATGCAGCTCTAAATGACCGATCGACCGGTCGTCCTGATCGCCGACGACAACGATGATGTGGTGCTGCTGCTGAAGAGCTATCTGCGGCCGCTCGATTGCGAGTTCATCACCGCGCGCGACGGCGAAGACGCGCTGGCCATCGCCCAGACCCGCCTCCCCGCGCTCGTCCTGCTCGACGTGATGATGCCGAAGCGGAGCGGTTGGGAAGTCTGCCAGACGCTCAAAGGGGTGCAGCGCACCGCCGGCATCTGCGTGGTGCTGGTCACCGGCCGCGGCGAGGTGAAGGACCGTCTCACCGGACTGCAGGTCGGCGCCGACGACTACCTGGTCAAGCCGTTCAATCGCGACGAAGTGGTGAAGCGCTGCACGGCACTCATCGAACGGAGCAGAGCGCGCCAGGGCGCGCCGGAATTGCCGGGACGGAGCTCGCTGGAGAACCTGCTCGTCGATCGCGCCACCGGTCTTCCCACGGTCGCGATGCTGCTCGATCGCGTCAAGGAGATGCTGATCGAGCAGGGAGAGATCGGCATCGTCTTCATCGACATCGAGCAATACGAGTCGATCGAGGCGGAGTACGGCTGGGCGTTCTTCGATGAATTCCTGCGCCGCGTGGCCGAGGTCGTGGCCGGGGAGACGAAGAAGCGTTTCGTGAACGCGTCGCTCGCCGCGCATCGCGTGGCGGGATCGAGCTTCTACGTCTTCTTCCAGACGCGCGGCCGGGAGCATGCGTTCGAATCGATCGCCAACGAGCTGCGCGCGACGCTCGTCGATGCGCTGCGCCTGCAGTTCCCGAAGATGTCGCAGGAGCAGATCGGCTTCTTCGTCGGCGCGACGCGCGTCGAGTACCGGCCGCAGATCCGCCTGGAGCGTCAGGTCTATTACGGGATGCAGGTGGCGGCCGACGTCGTGCGCGACGCCGAGGTGCTGCGGAAGAAGCAGCTCACGCGCGAGCTGCGCGACATCATTCGCCGCAAACGCGTGACCACGCTCTTCCAGCCGATCACGCGGGCGAAGGACGGCACGGTGTTCGGCTACGAAGTGCTGACTCGCGGTCCGGCGAATTCGTCGTTCCGCAATTCCGACATGCTCTTCTCGTTCGCGCGCGAAGCGAAGCTGGCGTGGGCGCTGGAGGCGATCGCGCTGGAAGTGGCGCTCAAACGTTTGCGCGAGGTCGATCTGCTCGACCGCAAGTTCCTGATCAATCTCGAGGCGGAGATGTTCTCGCAGTCGGAGTTCCGCATCCACGAGGTCTCGCAGTACTTCGCCGAGCATCGCGGGCATTTCGTGCTCGAGCTGACCGAGCGCGCGGCGATCGAGGACTACGCGATGTTCCGCAAAGTGCTCGACGAGTTTCGCGGCAAGGACATCGAGGTGGCGATCGACGACGCCGGCTCGGGCTACGCGTCGCTCGAGGCGATCGCCGCGCTGGCTCCTGATTACCTCAAGGTGACGAAGGCGCTGGTGTCGACGCTCGCCGTGGAGCCGATCAAGCAGGACCTGATCAAGATGCTGGTGGAGCTCGCGGGGAAGATCGGCGCGAAGACGATCGCCGAGGGGATCGAGACGAACGAGGAGTACGAGACCTGCCGCGACCTCGGCATCGATCTGATGCAGGGCTACTTCATCGCCCACCCGCAGGAGCAGTTGCGCAGCGGCGACGCGGAGGTCGCGCGCTCCCTCAGCGGGCAGCACGCCGCGGTGCGTTGATGGGTTTTGCAATTTATCCCGAGCGCAGCGAGGGATCTCCGGCGGCACCGCGATGACGGCGCGACTCACGCGGACGCTCCATAGATGCCTCGCTCCGCTCGGCATAAACTGAAATCAATGGATCAAATCCGCATCGTCTTCCTCGGCACGAGCGCCGGGATGCCGTCGCGCTCGCGCAACGTCGCCTCGGTGGCCGTGGTGATGGACGGCCGCGTACTGCTCTTCGATTGCGGCGAAGGGACGCAGCAGCAATTGATGCACGCCGAGCAGGTGCGCAGCGGCGGCATCGAGGCGATCTTCATCACGCACCTCCACGGCGATCACCTCTTCGGCCTGCCGGGACTCTTGTCCTCGCTCGGCCTCGGCGGCCGCCGCGATCCGCTGACCGTGTACGGTCCGCACGGCCTCGCCGCGTATTTGAAAGCGATCCCGTACTTCGGCATCGCGTACGAATTGACGGTCATCGAGATCGAAGCAGGGGAGGTGCGGCGCGGCAACGGCTATCGCGTGCATGCCGCGCCGGTCGTGCATCACGCGCCGTGCTTCGCGTATCGCGTCGATGAAGACGAGCGGCCCGGCAAGTTCGACGCCGACAAGGCGCGCGCCCTCGGCGTCCCGCCCGGCCCGTTGTTCGGCGCGTTGCAGCGCGGCGAGGACGTCGACGGTGTGCGCAGCGCCGACGTCGTCGGACCATCGCGTCCCGGACGCAGCGTCGTCTACTGCACCGATACGCGTCCATGCGAATCGGCGGTGACGCTCGCGCGCGGCGCGAACGTGTTGATCCACGAATCGACGTACGACGCGACGTTGTCCGCCGAGGCGAAGGCGCGCGATCACTCGACCGCGGCGGAGGCGGCGACGGTCGCGCGCGAGGCGGAGGTCGAGCGCCTGATCCTCACGCACATCTCGCCGCGGTACGAGTCGAGCGACACGCTGGTCGAAGAAGCGCGCGCGATCTTTCCGAGCACCGAAGCGGCGAGCGACTTCGCCGCGTTCGAGATCCCGCGTCATGCGTGATTTCCGTTCCGACAACGTCCACGGCTGCTCGCCCGAAATCGCCGAGGCGCTGCTGCGCGAGAACCGCGGCACCGACACGTCGTACGGCGGCGATGCCGTCACGGCACGCGTGCGCGAACGCTGTCGCGAGCTCTTCGAGACCGACCTCGAGATCCTTCCGGTGATCACCGGCACCGCCGCGAACGCGCTGTCGCTCTCGGCGCTCACGCCGGCGTCGGGCGCGGTGTTGTGTCATGCCGATGCGCACATCCTCCGCGACGAGGAAGGGGCGACGGAGTTCTTCACCGGCGGCGCGAAGTACATCCCGATCGATGGCGCGGATGGAAAGCTGCATCCGGACGACGTGCGTGGCGTGGCCGGTTCGTCGCTCAGCATCACCAACGCGACGGAAGCAGGCACGATCTATTCGGCCGATGAGATTCGCGCGCTGTGCGAAGCGGCGGGCGGGCTCGGCGTGCATGTCGACGGCGCGCGCTTCGCGAACGCGGTCGCTTCGAGCGGTGCGTCGCCGGCCGACCTCACGTGGCGGAGCGGCGTCGATCTGCTCTCGTTCGGCGCGACGAAGAACGGCGCCATCGGCGCGGAGCTGATCGTCATGTTCCGCAAAGACGTCGCCGCCGAGCTCGCGCTGCGACATCGGCGCGGAGGACATCAGCCGTCGAAGATGCGCTTCATCTCCGCGCAGCTCGAGGCGTATCTCGCGAACGATCTCTGGCTCCGCAACGCGCGCCACGCGAATGCGATGGCCGCGCGCCTCGCCCGCGCTCTCATCGCCGCCGGCATCGAGGTCGTGCGTCCCGTCGAAGCGAACATCGTCTTCGCCCGCTTCGCACCCGCGCTCGTGCGCCGGCTCAACGACGAAGGCTTCCTCTTCTTCGACTGGCCGATCTTCGGCCCCGACATCTACCGCCTCGTCGCCGGTTTCGCCACGTCGGAGGAGGACGTTGACGCCCTCGCCGCTGCTTGCGCAGCGGCCGGCACGCCCCTATAATCCGCGACCTCTTCCTCAGGAATGTTCGCCGGAGAGAGGCAGTTACGGCGAATACTTCCAATCAATGTGGGGCTGTAGCTCAGTTGGGAGAGCGCCTGAATCGCACTCAGGAGGTCATCGGTTCGATCCCGTTCAGCTCCACCACTTCCTTCCATTCCCTAGTTACCCCGCCGCGCCAAACGTGTGGTGTATTCTGACCGCCCGGTGCCAATCACCCCAGGAACGCGCCTCGGTCCGTACGAGGTAATTGCGCCGCTCGGGGCGGGCGGGATGGGCGAGGTCTATCGCGCACGCGACACGCGCCTCGACCGCAACGTAGCGATCAAAGTCCTTCCGGCGGAGCTCGCGCATCGCGCCGACCTGCGCGCGCGCTTCGAGCGCGAGGCTAAGACCATCTCCTCGCTGAACCACCCGAACATCTGCGCGCTCTACGACGTCGGCGACGACTACCTGGTGATGGAACTGCTCGAAGGCGAGACCCTCGCGGACCGCGTCGCCCGCGGCTCCGTGCCGATCGAGCAGCTGCTGCGCACCGGCATCGAGATCGCCGACGCGCTCGACAAGGCGCACCGCCGCTGCATCGTCCACCGCGACCTCAAGCCCGCCAACATCATGCTGACGAAGTCGGGAGCGAAACTGCTCGACTTCGGGCTGGCCAAAGAGAGCCCGCTCGGCGGCGACGCCCCAAACGATGCCACCGTCGCCAAGGCCCTCACCTCGGAAGGAACGATCGTCGGGACCTTTCAATACATGGCGCCGGAGCAGCTCGAAGGCACGAACGCCGACGCGCGCACGGACATCTTCGCCCTCGGCGCTGTTCTCTACGAGATGGCCACCGGCCGCCGCGCCTTCGAGGGGAAGAGCCGCGCCAGTCTGATCGCCGCGATCCTCGGCACGCAGCCGCCGCCGATCGCACAGCTCCGTCCCATGACACCGCCGGCGCTCGACCGCGTGGTGCAGGCCTGCCTGGCCAAGGATCCGGACGATCGCTGGCAGACCGCGCACGACGTGATGCTCGAGCTGCGCTTCATCGCCGAGAGCAGCTCCGCGGCGGGCGTGCCCGCCCCCGTCGCACGTCGCCGCGCCTGGCGCGAGCGCGGCGCGTGGATCGTCGCCGCCACTGCCGTTGTCGCCGCGACCGTCATCGCAATCACCGCGATGAAGCGCACCCCGCGCGCGGGCGATCTCGTGCAATTCGCGATCAACACGCCGCCGAACCTCGCGCTCTTCCCGTTCGACACCAAAGGGATCGCCATCTCACCCGACGGAACGATGCTCGCGTTCGTCGCCAGCGACGGCCAGGAAAAGCCGTCGCTGTACATCCGCAAGCTGGGCACGACGAACATCACCGCGCTGGCCGGCACCGACGACGCGTCGTATCCGTTCTGGTCGCCCGACAGCAGCCAGCTCGGCTTCTTCGCCGGCCAGAAACTGCACCGCATCGACGCCAAGGGCGGCACGACCGTGACGCTCTGCGACGCAGCGTCGGGCCGCGGCGGCACGTGGAATCGCGACGGCGTGATCGTCTTCGCGCCGACGATCTCCAGCGAGCTGTATCGCATCTCCGCCGGCGGCGGCCGTCCCGAGCGGGTCACGAAGTTCGAAGGGAAACAGATCCGCCACCGCTGGCCGTGGTTTCTTCCGGACGGCAAGCGCTTTCTCTACGGCGCCGGCGACGAGCTGATGGCCGGCTCGCTCGACGGCAAGCTGCACAAGCGGATCGCGGCCAACGTTTCGAATGCGGTCTTTGCCCCGCCCGACCGCCTCGTCTTCACGCGCGGCGCGGTGCTGATGTCGCAGCGTTTCGATCCCGACGCCCTCGCGGTCAGCGGCGAGCCCGTCCCCCTCCCCTTCGGCAACGTCGCCTACATGAGCTCGAAGCAGCTCAGCATCGTGAGCGCTTCGGAGAACGGCACGCTCGCCTTTCTTCCCGCCCTCGAAGGGGCCACGCGCCTGGTGTGGGTCGATCGCAAAGGGCACGAGGACGGCGAGATCGGCGAGCCCGGCAACTACGACGACGCCGCGCTCTCACCCGACGGAAAGCGCATCGCCGTGGTGCGCGGCGCTCCCGACGGAACCGACATCTGGCTCGTCGATGCTTCCAACGGCAGCTTCTCGCGCTTCACGTTCCATCCCGGCCTGTACGGCTTCCCGTGCTGGAGCCGCGATGCGAAGCAGATCGCCTTCTTCCTTCAGATGGGCGCCACCGGACAAGTCTGCACCAGGTCACTCGACGGCGCCGAGCGCACTCCCGTGTTGATGTCCAAAACGTGGCAAATGCCAAACGACTATTCGCCCGACGGCACCACGCTCCTGACCTTCGTGCAGACGCCGGCATCGGCAGGCGATCTCTACACGCTGACCCTCGGCCCGAAACCGGTGATGACACCCTTCCTGGCCACGCCGTTCGATGAGAGCGCGGCGACGTTCTCTCCCGACGGCCGATGGGTGACCTATCAGTCGAACGCCTCGATGCGCAACGAGGTCTACGTCCGCCGCTATCCCCTCGGCCCTGAGCAGTGGCAGATTTCGAACGGGGGAGGGGAGAGCCCGATGTGGGGCCCGGACGGTAAAGAGCTGTTCTACGTCTCCGGCGACACCATCATGCGCGTGCCGATCGGCGGCGGCGCGGCGCTCGAGCCCGGCACTCCCGTGCCGCTCTTCCGCATACCGGGACACGTCGCGCCGCGCCTGTCCGGATCGGTGTCGCGGCCCGTGATCAGCGGCATCACGCCCGACAAACAACACTTCCTCTTCCGCCTCGGCACGGAGCAAGGGCTGCCGTCGATCAATGTCGTGCTGAACTGGCGGAAGGCGCTTCAGGAGCGGTAGCTCCGCTTACCCCGTCAACTCCTTCGAAATCCTCTCCGCCGTCCGCAACGCCAGCGCGGCAATCGTCAGTGACGGATTGGCCGTTCCGTAGCTCGGCCAGCTGCCGGAGCCGAGCATGTAGAGGTTCGCGTGGCCGTGCGCTCGCTGCTCGGCGTTCACTACCGAAGTCGCGGGATCGGATCCCATGCGGTGCGTGCCCATGATGTGGCCGGCGCCGAACCATCCTTCGCGGACGAAGATGTTCGGCGACCCTTCCACTCCCGCGTTGCGCTCGACGTCGGGGAGCACGGTGCCGGCGCTGTCGAGGAACTCCATGTAGTTGTACTGCACGACCGGCCTGGCCACCATGCCTCGGAAGATCTTGACCATCGCGGCCACGTTGGCGCTCAGGGCGCGGCGGCCGTAGATGTCGATTCCGTAGGTGAGGCGGGGCATGGGAATGCCGAGGACGTCGAGGACACCGGAGAGGGTGACGCGCATGTCGGGATTGGGGAGCTGCTCCACGAAGCAGCCGATGCGCGTCTGGTGGGTCAGCGTGTCCGACACGGCCTGGGCCAGCTGCGCGCCCCATATCCCCTGGCCGACGAGGTTCGCCGGCGTGAAGTACGGATCGCCGTCCGGCCAGAGCCAGCCGTCGTTGCCGACTTCCATCCGGCCCGCGCCGCGATACGTGCGAAACGTGCCGTCACGCAGCGTCTCCACGCCGGAGGTGCTGACCGGGCCGCGGTACGGGTACATCGGCCGGTCGGCGCGCGCATAGACGAGGGCGACGGGATGATCGGCGAGATTGCGGCCGACCTGATCGCTCTGATTGGCTACGGTGATCGAGCCGCAGGGAGAGTTCAGCAGGAGCTTCGCGTTCTCGACGGCGTGTGAAGCCAGCACATAGATCTTGCCGGTGACGACGCCGGGGGTGCTGCTGATGTTGCCGTATGCGTCGGCCTCCCATCTCCGGTAGGCGATGCCGGTGATCGGAAGGTTCTGCTGCGTGGTGTCGGCGAGGACCTGATACGCGACCGACTGCCCGCGGAACTCGACGTTGCCGGTCGCCAGCGCCATCGCGACGTGCTGCGTGGCGTCGTACTTCGCCTGGATCGGACAGCACGGAATGCAGCTGCTGCTGCCGTGACAGATCGGGCGGCCGTTGTAGCCGTCAACGGAGTTCCTCCCCTGCGGCGAGGGCTGCGGCACGACGGGATAGGAAACGTCGGTCCAGCGGTCGACGAACTTCACGCCTTCCGTGGCATCGCACATCTTCAGATCGGAGTAGCTCTGCGGGATGGGCGGCATGGGATAGGGAGTGCTGCGCCACGCGCCCATGATCTCGCCTGTTCCGGCGACGCCGATGGTCTGCTCGGCCTTGCCGTACCACGGCTCGAGATCGTCATAGGAAAGCGGCCAGTCGTAGGCCCGCGCGCCGTCGGGAGGGCGCGGATCGTACGTGCTGCGAAGTTTGAAATCGGTCGGCAGCAGGCGGATGGCGTTGCCGAGCCAGTGCCAGGTGGCCCCGCCGGCCTGGCGCTCGTAGTTGGTCTGGAACCAGTCGCCCTTGCGCGAAACGGCGGAGCTGATGATGTTGTACTCGCCGAACGGATCGTCGGGATCGTCCGCGTCGGTGACCGCTCCCATCGGACCCTGCTTCGGCCGCGGCTGCGGCTCCTGCTGGTAGTAGTTCGAGCTGTTGGTGAAGAGGTCGTAGTTCTTGAGCGCCGCGGGGCGGAGCGGATAGGGATTGCCGCTCACCTTGAAGTTGTCGATGTAGCTGGCGCGTGCGTCGGGGCCCTGCTTGCCGGGGCCGGCCTCGAGCACGATCACCTTGACCCCCATCGTGCCGAGTCTCCAGGCCAGGATGGCGCCGGCCACGCCCGCGCCTACGATGACGACGTCGCAATCACGGCTCTCGCTCATCGAACCCCCGGCGGAATGGTGTTCCAGTAATCGAAGCGGAGCGGCACGGCGATCGGGTGGGCGTAGGCGACGACCCAGACCAGCGCCTGCGAATAGTTCGCGGGATCGGGAGTCGGCTGCTGCCCCTCGCTCCAGGGATGGAAGCCGTTGTACCAGGCGAGGATGATCTGCCGCGCCAGCGGCCCGAGGTTCGGGTCGTTCATGATCAGCGCGCTCACCGACGCGTTGCGCAGATCGGGCGGCTGGTCCTTGATCTCGTTCCAGGTGGCGAGGAGCTGCTCCATGAACGGTCCCTGCACGCTCCAGGTGCAGAGTTGATCCATGTAGACCTGGGCGAGCTTCGGATCGAGCGTGGTGCCCGCCGGCAGGACGGGCGAAGGAATTCCGACGAGCAGCTCGGAGAGGCTGACGAAATCATCGACGTTCATGATCCTGTGCTCGCCTTGTCGAGCCAGTCGAAGGTGGGACAGCCGGTGCGCCCTTCGGGGTCGCCCGCGATCGGCGTGGTCATCATGTCGAGCGCCGTGGAGGTCGACCCATGCATGCCGTTCATGATCGCGGTGTAGAGTGCCTTCGGGGTGCCGGTGAGCGCCTGCGCGAGTTGCCGGAGCATCATCGTGTAGCGGGAGTTGAAGGCGTCATTCAATCGGGCCAGCTTCGAGCCCGGCGCATAGTCCGAGGCCCTCGGATTGACCTTGATCGGATGGACCTGCGAGTAGTCGACCGGCAGCGCCGGGCCCGTGGGCGGTTTCGCCGGATCGTCGGACGGAAGGTATTGCCGCTGGTAGTGAATCTCGGCGAAGCGGTAGTAATGCGCCATCCGCAGCGGCTCGTCGGGGGTGAACGGCGGATGACTGCCCGCTCCCTCGCCCTTGTCGATGACCACCGCGAGCGCCTGCCTCGCGCTGTCGAGATCCTTGACCGGGATGATCTGGTTGCCGGCGCCCCAGTAGTAGTCCTCGTAGAGCTGGCGTGCCGGATCGCCGGTGAAGAGCCCTCCGGCCGCATCGAGCTCCTCGAGCAGGGCGACGATGCTCCTGTAGAACGCACCGACGCTCGTCTCCGGCTCCTCGATCTTCATGAACGTCGCGACGTTCGCCGCGGAGAACGGCGCGAGGTTGACGGTGACGTCGCGGTCTTTGAAGAGACGGAGCGGATAGGTGGGGAGGTTGTCGGCGCCGATGTGCACCGTTCCGCCGACGGCGTTGAGCACGTTGGCGACGAGCGCCAGGTGCAGCATCTCCTCCATCATCACTCCGCGGATCAGGTTCGCGGCCTCGCGGTTGTCCGTCACCTTCATGCTCAGGATGGCGACCATGTACGGCGGGATGGTCGACCATTCGAGCTCGATCGCGGTCTGCAGGCGGGCGAGAAGAGTGGCGCGTTTGTCTTCGTTTGCCATTCGTTCGCTCTCCTCAGCCTGCCGCGTTCAGGTGATCGCCGAGCCGGAAGGCGAGCGCCGTGACCGTGTCGGTCGGATTAATGGCCCCGAGGTTCGGATAGACCGAGTTCCCGCAGACGTAGAGATTGTCCGTGCCGTGGACGCGCAGGTCGCCGTCGACCACGCCGTCTTTGGGGTCCTTGCTCATGCGGCAGGTCGACGCCGCGTGGTCGCAGCGCCAGGAGTTGACGCTCGGATTCTCGTCCTCGTACGTCCCTCCCATCGCCTCGAAGATCTTCTTCACCACGCCGCCGATCTCCTGGATGCGATCGAGCGCGGCCTGGTCCTGCCGGAAGTGGATGGTGGCCTCCGGCATGCCGAGGTGATTGAGCTTGCTGTAGTTCGTCACGCGGTTCTCGTACTGGCCGAAGATCTCCACCATGCCGTGCAGCGAGATCGGCACGGCGCCGGTGAGCGTGCGGTTGATCTTGGCGTTCGAGTACCCCGCCTGCATCATCTGGGCGACGGATCGGGCCACGATGTTCGGCGCGTTGACCAGGACGTATTTGCCCTTGGCCTGCTCCTGCGGAGTGTCGAAGTACCGGCTCACCAGGGTCGGGAAATCGAGCTCCCACTGCATCTTGTCGGGACTCAGCGGCAGCGAGCCGGCGTAGATCATGTAGGGATGGGTGATCAGGTAGCGGCCGACGTTGTCGGTGTCGTTGCCGACGCCGGCGGGCCATTCCTTCGACGTCGAGCGGAGGAGGAGCTTGGGGGTCTCGAACGTGCCGGCGGCCACGATCACGCGGTCGGCATCGACGGAGACGAGCTCGCCGGTGGAGGTCTGGCGGTAGATCACGCCGGCCGCGCGGCGTTTGGTGGCCATCCGGATCGTCATCACCACCACGCCGAGCTTGATGGTGAGGTTCGGATAGTCGTTCCACGTCCGGAAGTCGTCCATGTAGTCGCAGGCGAGGTAGCGCGCGCCGAAGGGGCAGTAGTCGCAGGTGCCGGTGACCTGACACGGGGCGTGGGTCGAGGGGACCTTGGAGACGCCGCGCCGGGCGATCGGAAGGTGGCTGTACGAGATGCCGAGCGTCTCCATCGCCTTCGCCACCGGCTGATCGACGTAGGAGTAGGGGAACTCGTGGAACGGATAGGGCCTGGTGCGCGGAACGGTCTTGTCCTTCGAGTCGCCGGAGACCGCCAGGTAGTCCTCGGCCTGGCAGTAGTACGGCTCCAGCGTGTCGTAGTCGAACGGCCAGTCCAGTCCCTGTCCGGTGTTGGTCTTCAGAAAGAAGTCCTCCGGTTTCCGGCGAAAGGTCCAGCCACCCCAGACGCTGGTGCTCCCGCCGTAGGCCATGGCGCGGCCGCCGTTGAGCGTGAACGCCGTCGGGCTCTGTCCGCTCTCGCCGATCAACCGGTTCTCTCCCGGCGCGTCGCGTTCGGGATAGGGAAGATCGAAGATCTGCGGGAACGGGTAGTTGCCGGTGACCTGGAACGCCTCCCAGATCCCGAAGTCCTTGGTCTTGATGCGATTGCCGGCTTCGAGAATCAGGATCGACATGTGCGGCGTGTGCTCGAGCAGCCGCTTGGTGAGCGCCGTGGCGACGACGCCCGAGCCGATGATGAGCGTGTCAACCTTCATTGAGTCCCTCCGCGGTTCGGTAGGGGGCCGGTTGATCGGGAAGGTTCGCTCCGGCCATGTATCCCTTGTAGGCGGTCGCCCCGAAGTTGGCGAAGCTGCCGAGCGCCATGCGGCGGGAGATGAACTCGTACGCCACGTGCTGCTGCACGGCCAGCAGCAGGGTGGGGCTGTACTGCATGTTCTGGGGATTGCGGTTGAAGAAGATCAACTGGTAGGCCGCGAACGCGTCGGCCTGCGCGGTCAGGTCGGCGAGCATCGTCGCCGTGGCCAGGTAGTACCCGGCGTAGAGCGGGCTGAGGGCGATGCGGTTCTCCAGGAAGGTCCGGAACCGCAGCCGGTACGGTTGGGGATCGTCCGTCAGCAGCCATTGATCTCCGATGGCCACGAAGAGGTCCCACATCGCCTCGTAGACCGCGTGGGGGAGAGGATCGGGCGTCGGTGGACTGAGGGGATGCCGCGCCTTCGAGTCATACATGGGCTGATCTCCTTCGCAGAGCCTCGCTTGTTGCGACCCTGACATAGGAGTGATGCTGGTGAGGATTTCCCTACCTCGACATCGCTGGTTCTTTGCCGGGCCGCATATCATTGCGGGCCGTGAGAATCGTTCCGATCGCGGTCGTACTTCTTCTCGTTTCTCCCTCCCTGTTCGCGCAGCCCTCGGGCCAGTACTTGCGGCTGCAGGGCTATCCGCTGCATGGCTACATTGAAATCCCGCACGACACTCTGCTCGACATGCCCGCGATGACGGTCGAGGCCTGGGTCTCGGTCCGCGACGCGCACGGGGCGACGGCGTGCTCCTCCATCGCCGGAACGGGATACACCACCGGGTGGTGGCTCGGTCTCTGCGGCACGACGATGCGGAGTTACTTCGACGGCGCCCAGAGCCTGAAGAACGGAGGCGTGATCCCCGACACGCCCGATATCTGGGTCCACATCGCGGCCGTGACGGATGGCACGACGCGCAGGCACTACATCAACGGAAACCTCGTGCTCGAAACGCCGGAGACCGCACAGCCGTCGTCGTCGACACAACCATTGCGGATCGGGAGCGACTTCAATTGGGACTTCCAGCCGGCCGGCGGCATTGACGACCTGCGCATCTGGAACGTGGCGCGGACGCAGGATCAGATCCGCCAGACGATGTTCCTCTCCTACATTCCCGAGGCGAACGACGCCGCGGGGCTGTTCCAGTCGCTCGAGGCCTGGTATCGCTTCGAGGGCAACGCCATGGATTCTTGGCGTACGCATCACGGAACGATCATCGGAACCGGAATCGGATTCAACGCCGCGCCGATCCTCCGGCGTCACGTCACCAGACATTGAGTGGTGTGAAGTAACCGCGCCAATATCCTCCCCCCCTTCGCGCCTTAGATCAGGGAGAGGCCGATGTATCCCCTGGCGATCACCGTCGCTTCGCCCGCTGCTCCTGGAATGAAGTTCCAGAGTGAAGAGAAGTGGTTACAGGCCGGCTATGACCCAGTGCTTCGGCCTATTCTCACCGCGGCGGACGACGGGGAGTGGGATGCGGCGCTCGAGGCGCTCGTGCAGAGCGCGCGGAAAGTGGCGCAGCGCGTACTGGCGCGCTTTCTCCACGAGCAATCCGTTTCGATCGCCGACGTCGACGACGTGCTCTCCGGCGTGACGCTGCGGCTCGTGCGCACGATGCGCGGCATCCGCGGCGCCGGTGACCAGAAAGCCGGTGACCAGAAAGCGATCGAACGCTTCGACGGCTACGTCGCCGGCCTCACGTTCCACACGGTCTACGACTATCTCCGCCGCCGCTATCCCGAGGGGACGCGGCTGAAGAACAAGCTCCGCTACCTCCTCACGCACGACAAGCGCTTCGTCGTCTGGCGCGGACCCGCGGGCCTGCTGACCGGCCGCCGCGAGTGGGAAGGACGCGCGCCCTCGGATCGGATTCTGACGCGCGCCGACGCGACGCCCGCGATGCTCGATCGAAGTGATCCGGCCGGCGCGATCGACGCGATCTTCGGCGCGATCGGCGAGCCGCTTCACTTCGAAGCGTTTGTCCGGCTCGTGGCGAAGCTCTGGGATGTCGTCGACATGCACACCGAGGAGCCGAGCGGCGCGATCTTCGACCCGCGGCCCGATCCGCTGGCGCGCCTCGAGTCGCGGCGCTATCTCGAGCGGCTCTGGTGCGAGATCGCGGCGCTCCCTCCGCGGCAGCGGGCGGCGCTGCTGCTGAACCTCCGCGACGGCGACGGCAACAACGCCACGGCGCTCTTCATCTTCACCGGCATGGCGACGGTCGAGCAGATCGCCGACGCGATCGGCGTCTCGGCCGAGCGCCTCGGCGTGTTGTGGAACGAGCTCCCGCTCGATGACGCGACGATCGCCGGCGAGCTCGGAGCGACCCGGCAGCAGGTCATCAATCTCCGAAGCGCGGCGCGCGAGCGGCTGGGTCGCAGGATGAATCGATGACGCACATCGACGACACGCAGCTCCGGCGTTTTCGTCGCGGCGAGCTGTCGCTCGACGAGCTCTCCGCGGCCGGGCGTCACGCGGCGGAATGCGAAGCGTGCCGGGAGCGGATGGATGCGTCGGTCTCGGTCCATGGTCTGCGCACGTGGATCGACGGCGCGTCCGACGGTTATCCCGGGATCGATGCGGAGCTGCTGGCGTATCTCGACGGCTCGCTCGACGCGGTGACCAGCGAGCGGATGGAGCAGCACCTCGCGGGCTGCGAACGGTGCCGCGACGACGTCGATGATCTCCAGCGCATTGCCAAACCGCGTCCGCCGCTTCGCTGGATCCTGCCGGCGGCGGCAGCGTTGATCCTCATCTCCGGTCTGGTGGTGATGCGACAGTGGATGACGCCGCCTTCCGTCGTGTCGCACGTTGCCCGTGTCCCGGCAGCGCCCGCGCACGATCGCTATCCGCGCGCCGACTGGAACGCGCTCGTCCGCGATGCGCTCGCATCCGGCACGCTCACCCGCCCGGCGGTCCTCACCGACATGGCGATGATCACCGGCCGGCTGCGCGGTGAATCGGCGAACGCAGCAAACGCACTCACGCCGGCCGGTGTCGTCGTCGAATCAGCGCGGCCGCGCTTCATGTGGCCCGCGGTCGCGAGCGGCGCGGAGTACGTCGTGGCGGTCTACGACGGCAAGCGCGAGGTCGCGCGCAGCAAGCCGCTCCACGTCACGTCGTGGACACCCGCTCGCGACTTACTTCGCGGACGCACGTACGGCTGGCAGATCGAAGTCCGCCTCGGCTCGGACGAACGGCTCATTCCCGAGCCGCCCGCACCGCAAGCCGTGTTTCACCTGCTCGGCGAGCGCGAGCTGGCCGACATCGAAGCCGCCCGCGCGCTCGTTCCCGACGACCATCTGCTCCTCGGGCTGCTCTACGCCCGCGCCGGATTGGTGCGGGAAGGGCAGAGGGAGCTACGGCTCGTCCCCGAGGGCGCGACACTCGCGCGCTCGCTGGAGCGCTGGTGAAGAGCGTTGCGCTCATGCTCCTCCTGCTCGCTCCGATGGCGCACGCCGATGACATCGACGCAACCGTCCGCGCATTCGTGATTGCCGCCGCGTCGGGCGAACAAAGCAACGCGCTCGCGAAGCGTTGGAAGCCGCTGCTGCGAGCCGATTGCGTTTCCGTCGCCGGCGTCGCGATCGATTCCGCCGATCCGGCGAACGTCAGAGCGACCGTGACCTACGCGCTCGCGCCGCGCTCCGAGCCGACGCGGATCACGTACCGCGACGAGCACCTCACGCTCGTGCTGCGCTCGCGGAACGAGGGCTGGACGATCGACCGCGCGACGGTCGACGAAGACGAGCTGGCCGCGAACATCGCCGCCGCCGCGCCGTCCGATCGCCAGGCGCTGCTCGACGCAAATCCGCGGCTCGTCAACGGCTCGCTCGCCCGCGCCCTCTACGCCCGCTGTCGCATCCTGGCGATGACGAGCGTGCCCGGCTCCGACGCGCTCGCCGAAACCGCGCTGCGTGTTGCTGCATGGTCGGGCGATGCGGCCGCCGAGTCGCTCATCCTCAACATCCGCGTCAACGCGCTCCGCTACACGAACGTCGATGCGGCGATCGGATTGAGCGAAGAGTCGCTCGCCATCGCCGAGCGCATCGGCGACCCGACGGCGATGGCCACGGCGATGGTGATGCTCGGCAACATCCTCCAACTGCGCAACAGTCGTTCGTCCGAGGCCGTCGAGCTCTTCCAACGCGCCGCGAAGATGAAGGACTGCGAAGACCTCGGGCAGATCGGCAAGGCGCAATACAACCTGGCGTGGGAGCGGGTCGTCGCGTACGACATGGTCGCCGCGCGGCGCTTCGCCGAGCAGGCGGTCGAGACGGCGCGCGAAGCGGAGAGCCTCGGGACCGAAGGGTATGCGCATCAGGTGCTCGGCCTGATCTACGAGCAGCAGAATGACTTGACAATGGCGCTGCATCATTACGGCGCTGCGCTCGACGTGATGACGCGCGCCGGAATGGAGTCCGCCATGCCGCGGCTCCAGGTGCTGCTGGCGGAGTGCTACGTCGGGAGCAACGCGAAGGCCGATCGTGCCGCCCGCCTGCTCGAAGAGGCGGAGGCCGGTGCGGCGCGTTTTCACGACGAGGTGACGCTCGCCGGTTGTCATCGACTTCGCGGTCTGATGGCCGTCAAGCGCGGCGACGTCGAGGAAGCGGAGTGCTGGTATCGCGACGCGACGAAGCTCTTCGCGCGCAATGGCTACCAGGCCAACGAGCTCTATCCCGCCGCCGAGGCCGCGTTGAAGAAGCGCGAGTACGGCCGCGCGCTCGCGCTGGCGGTCGATGCTTCGATCGCCGTCAACGCCGAATGGAGCGCACGAACCGCCGGCATCCTCGCGGAGGCGAGCCGCGCCAGCGGTGACTCCGAGGCGGCCATCGCGCTGCTGCGATACGTCGTCGAGACGAGCGATCGCGTCATCGCCGACGCGGCGGTCGTCGACCGCACGCAGATGACGATCATGGAGGAGCACGTCGGCGCGTATCGCGAGCTCGCGGCGCTGCTCGTCGACAAAGGACGGATCGACGAAGCGTTCCGCGTCGCGGAGCAGGCCAAGGGACGCGTCCTGCTCAAGACGCTGCAGAGCGGCAAGCCTGACGCCGCGTTCCCGATCGCCTCCGCGGAACGGCAGAAGGAAGCGGCGCTCGTGCAGCGCGAGGCCGAGCTGAGCCGCGCGCTCGCCGCCGCCGCGGGCGCCGCGCGGCGCGAGCTCGAGGAGCAACTCGCAGTCGCGCGCAATGCGCTGACTTCGTTCCGCGACGCGCTGGCGGTCAAGTATCCGCAGCTCGCCGTCAGCCGCCGCATGCTCGACCTCCGCACCGTCGGCGAGTTGTCCGCGCTCCTGCCGGCGGACATGGTCTTCGTCGAATATGCCGTCGCCGGCCGCCGGCTCGACATCTACGTGCTGCGGCCGCCGCGGCGCGGCGTCACGGTCCGCTCGGTCGTCATCGACAGCGAAGCGCTGCTCGCGCAGGTCGACCGCCTGGCGCGCTCGTTCAGGACGCGCGATCTCGCATTCGATCGCCGCGCCCGCGAGCTGTACACGATCCTCATCAAGCCGGTCGCGGACCTGCTGCCGAACGGCTCGACGATCTGCGTCGTCCCCGACGGTCCGCTCTGGCTCGTGCCGTTCGCCGCGCTCGTTGATCGGCAGGGGCGCTACCTGCTGCAGCGCCACACCATCACCTACGCTCCCTCGGTGCACGTCTACGCCGCGATGCATCGCGTGCAGCAGTCGCGCGTGCGCAGGCCCGATCCGCGGCTCCTCGCGTTCGGCAATCCGAAGCTCGCCGACGCGACGCGCGCCGCCGTGCACGCCGAGTATCGCGACGTCGACCTCGGCTCACTTCCGGAAGCGGAGGATGAAGTGCGTGCGCTTCGCTCGATCTACGGTCCGCGCGCGACTGTCTACACCGGACGCACCGCGACGGAAGCGCGCGTGCGCGCCGAGGCGCCGCGCTTCGAGATCCTCCACTTCGCCACGCATGGGGTCGTCGATCCGGTGAGTCCGATGTACTCGCGACTCATCCTGTCGACCGACGACGCCGCGAGCGACGGCATGCTCGAGGCAGGCGAGATCTCGCGACTGTCGCTTCGCGCCGATCTCGTCGTGCTGTCCGCCTGCGACACCGCCCGCGCCGGCGCCGGCGCAGGCGAGGGCCTGATCGGCATCGCCTGGGCGTTCATGGTCGCGGGATGTCCGCGCACGGTCGCGACCTTGACGAAGGTCGATTCGTTCGCCGCGCGCGAGCTGATGGTCTCGTTCCATCGACGCCTGGCCGGCGACCGCTCGCGCGGAAGCGCCGCGGCGTTGCGCGACGCGCAGCTCTCACTGCTCGCCGACCGCCACTACGCGCATCCGTTTTATTGGGCGTCGTTCGTGCTCATCGGGGCGGACCGGTAGTCGGGGAAGTCTCCGCCGGCGCTTACGGGAGTGGGACTGCTGGCCGAACCACGCCAGGAGCTGCAATTGCCGGTATCGTTGTGCGGCTTCACTGCCGGGACCGTGTTCCTCGGCTGACCGCTTCGCGTTCACCCTCACCCGGCGAACTGACGATCAAACGAGAAGTCATCCTGTGCGATCATCGTTGCTGTCCGTTAACGAGGAGAAGTGATGGAAGGCATTCAGTTCGTCACGAACGACAAGGGTAAGAAGGTGGCCGTGCAGATCGACCTGGAACGGTACGGCAAGTTGTGGGAAGACATCCACGATCAGCTTGTCGCAGATTCTCGGGCAAACGAAACAAGCGTCCCTTTTGAGGTTGTGAAACGCCGCCTCGAACGACGCAAACGCCCAACTCGTGCCTGATTACCACATCGTCATCAAACCGTCGGCGGCGAAGGAACTCGACAAGCTCCCAGTCAGCGTTGCCGCACGGATCGCCGCGAAGATCGAGTCGCTGGCCCGGATACCGCGGCCCAATGGCATTAAGAAACTGGAGGGAGAGCCAACGCGGTGGAGGATTCGTGTGAGCGATTGGCGCGTCATCTTCGCGATCGATGATGACCAACGGGTGGTGGACATCATTTATATCCGTCACCGCAGCAAAGCCTACGAATGAGGTATGCGTTGTTCTCCCGGAGGGCTACCTCATCAATCGGTTATCCGATCATCCTGTTGGGATCTCAAAGTGTTGCCTGCGTACCGGGAGCGGCGGGCCGTTAGCCCGCCGCCCCGCCCTTTCATTGGTTTGTTTGCGGTCCGAAGTGCGCCGCGGCATTTCCGGCGAGTTTGCTGAATGCGCCGCGGGGGCCGTTGAAGAGGACGCCCTGCAGGGCCTGATTCACGTATTCATTGCTCGCCCGGGAGATGGCATATCCCTGGACCTGGTCGGCGACCGGCGTGTACCAGGGGTTCCGGGCCGCGCGGAACGCCTCGGCGTTCGAGACGCTCATGATGCTCGACTGGAAATTGCGGATGGAGCCGGCGAGCACTCCGCCGGCGACGAGGCCGCCGGCTGCGCCGAATGCGGCCTTGATGCCGATGTCGCCTGCGTCGAGCGCTCGATGGTCGGCCGCGGCCTGGAGCATGGCGCTCATGGTACTGACCGCGGCTCCGGAGGCCAGCTCCACGCCCGCGATGGCCAGTGCCTGCCACGCCGTCAGTCCGGCCGTGACTTCGCCGAATTTGAGCGCGACACCGGCCAGCTTCAGCCCGAGGCTGCTCACACCGGTGCCGAGCACGCCGCAGGCAGCACCCATGCCCGCTTCGATGAACGCGCGCTCGGCATTCATCTCTTTGCCCGCGTGGCTCACCATGTACCCCGCGCCCCCCATCCCGAAGCCGAGCAGGATGCCGCCGAGAACCGAGAGCCCGATCGACACGCCGCTGGCGGCCATGCCGCCGGTGCCGACGGTCAGGGCGACGCCGGCGACGATGGCCACGCCGAAGGCGACGCCCAGCATCACGGTCTTGAAGGTCCTCATGAAATCGACGAGCGAATGACCCTCGGGGTCGAACTCGGAGACCGGGTTGTTGAGGACGTACGCGTAGCGGTTGAAGACATCGTGGCGATCGAGGGCGCCGCCCAGACGATCGTCGGCGGAGATGAAGCGGCCGATGGAGGGGTCGTAGTAGCGGGACTTGAAGTAATAGAGCCCCGTTTCGTAATCGAGCTCGTTGCCGGTGAACTTCTGCCGGAAGATGTCCCGTCCGGTGATGCGGTGAATCTCGCCGAACGGAAGGTACTCGACGCGGCAGATCTCGCCGCCGTTCGCGTCGGTCTGAATGGTCGTGCTGTTGATGTGATTGGTGTGGAAGAAGTAGATGCCGGGCGCGGGCACGCCCTGCAGCGTCGTGGCCGGCGCGGCGGTCTCGCTGGTCGTGACCGAGGCCACGATTCCGTGGCCGCCCATGATGTAGGCCGTGCGCTGGCGTGCGCCGTCGGGGAACTTCGTGATCTCGAAGTTGGGGCCGATGTAGTACGTCGCCGCGCCGTTCGCGCTCTTCTTGGCCAGGCGCACGCCTTCGTGGTCGTACAGGAACGTCGTGCCGTTCGACTCGACGAGCTGGGACTGGGCATCGAAGCGATACGCGCGGCGCACTCCCGATCGCGTGGAGCCGGTCATGTTGCCGGCGGCGTCGTATTCGGCGCGGAACACTTCCGTTCCGGCGCTGTTGTTGCCGCTCCGCACCTGGTGGCCGGCGACCTCGAACTTCAAGCCCCCTTTCTCCGTGAGATTGCCGGCCGGGTCGTAACGGAACACCTGGTCTTCGTAGTCGCCGGTCGCGCGCAGCAGGCGGCCGACCTTGTCGTAGGTGAACGTCTGCGTCCGCTTCGGGTCGAGGCCGTCCTCGATCTGCTCGAGCTGATAGAGCTCGTTCCAGTGGATCGTGGTTCTGGCGAGGTCGTCGCCGGTTTTTCCGGTGATGGTGTGCCGCGCGAGCTGCCCGACGTCGTTGTACGTCAACGACTCGCGCGTCCCGTTGCCCAATGAGATCGCCTGCGCCTTGCCGAACGGCGAGAAGTCGTCATACGCGGCGTACTGGCGCGCGCCCTGCGCGTCGTCGACGGCCACGAGCGACCCGGCGGCGTTGTAGACATTGCGAACCGCGGTGCCGTCCGGATAGGTCAGCCGGTCGATGTTGGCCGACGGCGTGTAGGAGCAGCGCATGGTGTGCGTCGCGCCGTCGATGGTGAGGGTGCTGAGCGTGCGGTTGCCGTGATCGTCGTAGTCGTATTCGAAGTGCACACCGCCGGGAAGCGTCACGCGCGCGAGACGCGACAGCGTGTTCGGCTTCGCGGAGTCGTCGTAGACATACGTCGTCGCCTCACCGCCTTCCGGGCCGCGTTTCACGAGCCGGCCCAGGGCGTCGAAGTCCAGCTGCATGCGAACGCCGCGCGCGTCGGTGGAGACGGACTGGCGCTTGACGTCGTCGTACTCGATCTTGTCGCTCCCCTGCACCATGTTGCCGTCGCGGACTTCGAGCGAGATCTGCCGGTCGGCCGAGTCATACGCAGCCAGCGTCACGACGCCCTTGGGATCGACACTGCGCACCGACCGCGCCAGGGCGTCGTATTCGAACTTCGTTTCGCCCCCCAGGGCGTCGACGCGCCTGACGATGGAGCGCTTGCCGCCGAAATAGCCGTACTCGCGCAGCGTGGTGCGCGGCGCTTGCGTGCCCACCCCTTCCGTCGACTCCTCGACCGTCGCGGAGAGGCACTTCGTTTCGGCGGTGCTCGACCCGCCGCCGGGGAGAGGACGCTCCAGACGGATCATGCGCGAGAGGAGGTCGTACGTCTTGCGCACCGTGCGCGCCGGAGTGCCGTCGTAGCGGACCACGGTCTCCTCGAGCGTGCGTCCGTCGCTGTCGAACAGGCGGTCGACGACCGTCTCGCGCGTTCCGTCGGGACCGAGGACGCGGGCCTGAAAGACCTTGCCGTCGGGCGTGAGGTACTTGCGCTCCTTCCGCCAGAGCGTTCCTTCCCAGTTCTCGACGATCTGCTCTTCCTCGAACGGACCGCCGGCGTCGCGTCCGCGAGAGGTCTTTTTCAGAGTCACGAGGGAGCCGGGGGAGTTGCCGGGGCCGAGCGCCGCGACGACGCGTCCCAGTCCGTCGAGCTCCTGTTTGCTTTTCGTGCGCGGCGCGCGGTCGTCCGGAAGATGCGGCTGTGATGCAGTGAGCTGCGCGCCGAACCTCGGGTCAAACGTCTGATCGACCACGAGTGTGACGTTGGCGCCGTTCGCCGGACCGGTGGAGCGCAGCGGGAAGGTGTTGAAGACCGGATCGTAGTCGGTGGTCGTCTTCGCGCCCGACGCGGTCGTGGACGACGTCGGATTGCCGTAGTCGTCGTGCGTGGTCTTCGTCTGCAGGAAGCGCTTGTGCGAGTCGTCCCACACTTCGTCGGAGATGCGATTCGCGCGCGCGTCGTACTGGAACTTCCGGTGGGACAGGACCTGCTCGCCGGCGCGATCGCTGGTGCGCTTGCTCTCGCGCTCCAGGCCGAGGCGCCAGGAGGGGAGGTCGATGTCGCCGAAGAGGTGGTGCACGAAGAGCGGTTTGTTCTGCGCGCCGGTGGTTTGAGAGGCCTCGAGCTTCAGGTTGCCGTAGTCGTCGTAATCCATCTCCGTCGTCTCGACCAGATCGGGATCGGTCGACGCGTTCGGTCCTCCGAAGACGGCGCGCTGTTTCCTGACGAGCTGCGGCTCGTGCACCTTGCCGCGCACCTGCTCGCGATACTCGTAGGTGATCCGCTCGAACAGCCGGTCGTCGCCGGCGCGCCGCAGCTCGGCGCTCTTCGGCGATGCGCCGAACGGAAAGTCCTGGCGGTACGTCGTGACCCGCTTCGCATCCCGGTTGCGATCGACGATCTCGATCCGGGAGAAACCGAGCCAGCCGCGCCCTTCGAGATCGACGCGCGCGCCGGCGTAGAAGCGCTCGAAGCGGAAGCGCTGCGTCCCCGAGCCGGGCCGCTCGTGCGCGGAGACCACCTGCTTCGCGAACTGCACGTTCATCGTGGAGTGCGTTGCTCCGATGCTCGCCCCTCCGCCGATGAGGTCGAACGTGCTGCCGCTGATTCCGCGCAGCAGGAGCGCGCGCGGATCGGCATTGGCACCGGCCGGGATGTCGGCCTTGCGGTAGACGGCGGAGTCGGTGAGCGGCTTGTATTCGATCGTGACCTGCTCGCCGTAGCCGTCGGTGATGCGGCGGACGAGATCGGGAATGGCGCCGGTCACGCGCGAGGAGGTGAAGGCGAGCCGGCGATCGGTCGATGACGCGCGGCCGATGAGCAGGAGGTCCGTTCGCCCGTCGCCGTCGATGTCCGCCGGGAGGAGCGTGCCGTTGGTCCATGTAGCCGTGAAGGGCTGGGTCACGCCGCTCCGCTCGACGAACGTTCCTCCGTTCGACGAGAAGACGCGCAGGTTCACCTTGTCGCTCTCGATCGTCTGCACGATGAGATCGGGAGGGCCGCCGGTGAGGCGCGCCGGCATGAGCCGCGGCATGGCGTCGGCCTTCACCGGGAAGGTGCTCAGCTGCGGCTGCTCGAGAGTGTTGCCGTTCGAGAGCATCGTCCGCACCTGCAGCACACCCTTCTCGATCCTGGCCGCGACGAGATCGGGCTTGCCGTCGCCGTTCGCGTCCATCGGGAAGAGCACACGCGTGAACGGAACCTCGCCGATGTCCGCGTCTGCCGCCGCGGGATGGAATTGCCTGCCGTCGGAGCGCAGGAGGCGCACCTGCAGCTGATTGTGAGCGGCGCGGGCGTACGCGAGATCGCCTTTTCCGTCGCCGTCGAAGTCGATGGCCATCAGCAGCGCCTCGTCGTGCCACGGAAGATCGGTCACGGTCGTCGTGCCGGCGTCCTGCACGAACTTCGTACCATCCGACCGCAGCGGCCGGATGACGAGATTCCTCTCTCCGCGGGCGTGCACCAGATCGATGCGCCCGTCGCCGTCGAAGTCGAGCGCGACGAGCACTCCCGGCCAGGGCAGTCCCTTCGGTCCTCCTGCTCCCGGCGTTCCCTGCTCGAGCGTCCAGCCGCCGGCTGCCTGGCGCGCGTGGAACACGGTGAGTACGAGCTCACCGCTCTGGCCGCGCGCGTGGACGAGATCGGTGCAGCCGTCGGCGTCGATGTCGAGCGGCAACAGCATCGTCCCCTGGTCATAGGCCAGGCCGGACACCGGAATGGAGACCGGCGGCTCGAACGTGCCGTCGAGACGTCCGAGGTAAAGATCGAGCTTGAGCTGGCCGCTCACGCTGTACGCGTTCACGATGTCGACGAGGCCGTCGCCGTTGACGTCCATCGGAAGGAACGTGCCGCGGACTTCCGGGCCGGCCGGCGCGGTCGACGCCGGTCCGAAGAGCGATGCCGCGCCGTCCTGCCAGGTGAACGTGGTCGCGGGAAGCGCGCGGCCCGCGGCGTCCGCGAGGGTGATGCCGGTGAGGCGGCTGCGCCGCGTCACGCTGTCGCGCGCGTACGCGAGGCTGTAGGTCAGCACGAGCTCGCCGTTGACGTAGGTGGAGATCGACTGGAGCAGTCGCGTGTTCGCCCACGAGTAGCCGCCGATGAACTGCGGCGCCAGGTCGGGCGAATCGGCAGGGAGCGCCGTGTAGCTGAAGCGCACTTCACGCTGCGGCGCCGCGCCCGTGCGCTCGTTGCCGCCGTACTTGATGACCGAGGGGTACGCGTTGTTGTTCGCCAGGTCGCGGTCGTACTGAATGGTCATGTAGTTGCCGTTGCGATCGGTGATCCGGTTCACGAGCCAGGTGCGCACGGCTGGATTGGCCGGCTTCCCCGGCGCGGTGTTGGCCGCGATTCGCGAGTCTTCCGTGCCGCCGAAGTCGTGGCGCGTCCGGTCTTTCCCGTACGCGATGAACGAGTTTCCCGACGGGACGACTTTCATCCACTGCTCGACCTCGGTGCGATAGACGGCGGCCGGTGCGCCGTAGTCACCTTCCATGGCCATGAGCCGTGCGCCATCGAGGGCGAAGCGGTCGGCCGCGCCGTACTCGACGCGGCCGATGAATCCGTCCTGAGCGATGGTGGCGGCGACGCGGGTGATCGAGGAGAGTCCGCCGAGCCGCCAGCCGGCGCCGAGCGGTCCGAGTCCGCCGAGATGACTGTTGTGGGCGAGCTGCAGCGATGGCTGCAGCCCCGCCGTGCCTGGGGGAACGATGACCGGGATGGCGTAGGTTGCGGCGCCATTCCCGTCGACGTCGAACCTGCCTTCGAGTCTTCCGCCGTAGGTTTCGCTCATGGCTTTCCTCGCTATCTCGGGTTTCTTGCGATCTCGTGCAGCTTCAGCTCGCGCCTGGCCGGAACCGTGGAGGGCTGCACGGCGACCGACTTCCGCAGGGCGTCGCGATCGGGCTCGACCCTGGCGTTCACGAAAGTCGTCAGTCGCTGGAAGTAGTCCAGGTCGAGCGTGAGCGTCACCACGCGGTCATCCTGCGTGAACGCGCCGCTCGTCTTCTCGATGCTCCACATCGTCATGAGGTCGCAGCGCACCGGTCCCCACGACGCGTCGGGCATCTTCGCCACGTTGCCGAAGGGCGTGCCTTCGAAGACGTCGTCCAGCATCTGGGCCGTGGCCTTCGCCGATCCCTGGCCGTCCTTTCCGAGCGCGTTCCAGACGTCTTTCTGATGGACGACCCAGCCGTCGCCGCCGGAGGGATGGATCTGCCAGCCCTGGACATTGGTGTTGGCATTCATCGTCTCGGCCGGCTTGAATACGACCCGGCCCGAGCCGGTGCCGGTCGAGGCGTCGAGCACCATCTCGGTGCCGATGAAGTCGTACGTGAACCGGTTCGCCAGATCGCCCGCCGGAGCGAAGACGGTCTGCCTGACGCTGCAGCTATTGGAGGCGCTGACATTGCGATAGGCCACCTCCGTGCTGCTGTTGAAGTAGCCGCAGCCGTCGTCGTCCTGCCGGTACGCTTTGCCCGGATCGGCGTCGATGCGTACCTGATCGATGACGAAGTACGAGAACGGCTTGTCGTAGTTGACGAAGTAGACGTGGGCGGTGTGGTCGACGGTGAGCTTGAAGGTCTGGACCCTGCCGGCATCTTGTGAGTTGTCGTAATGGTCGGTCCAGGAATAGCTGCCGTAAGTCGCGCCTGTCGGAATCAGTCCCATTGCATCCTCCTTTTTTGCGAGCTCTCACACGCGCGGGCGCACGGTGACCCAGAGGCCGAGCGCGGCGATGAAGTTGTCGGGGTTCGTCCAGCCGTAGAAGCCCATCAGCACGAGTTTGTCGACCTCGAGCATCGAGTACGGATTGGTGACGTAGCCAGGGCTCCACTGAGGGATCTTTTTGGACTGAAGCGTCAATCCGCGCACGCTGTTCCGGGCGAACGACGGGTCGGTGGAGATGCCGAATTGTTTGAGGACGTCGTTCTCCGGCAGCTCGATGAACATGTTGGAAAACGCCTGGTTGCTCCAGTCACCGGTGCCGTACTGGGTGTCGTCGCCCCAGAACCTGACGCCGATTCCCTTGATCACGTCGACCGTGTAGCAGACGTCGATGCGTTTCACCGGACGCCACGTGGACAGCATGCTGAACTCGTTGCCCATGGTGGCGTTGCCGGCGAAGGCGGTCTTCGCAACCTCCGTTTTTCCGACCTGGATGATGTCTTGAGCGGGGATCGTGGTAGTCATGCCGTTCGTCTCCTTTCTCTCGTTGATCGTTTCGGACTAACGAGATTGATGGACTGACGAAGGGTTGGGTTTTTCCGGGAGGGGGGAGGTTTTTGGCCGGTTAGGGGTGGTGGGGGCGGTGGGGGGAGGGGGCGGCGCCGGCGAGAAGCCGCAGGCTAGTGACGCGGACGCTCGTGCAGCGATAAGTGAAAACGACCGAACGCGAGTTCGAGGTTAGATGCGTCTGTCTTCGTGATGCCGGATTCGGGCGCGACGTCTCGGCACAGACGACATTTGACGTCGGGACTTCCTTCTTTGAGCCAGCGCAGGACTCCGCACCAGGATTGTCTCGACTGCGCTGACACCGGTGCTCGACCATCTTGCCTATCTCGCGAATACGCCAATGATCGTGTCGTCCCCCTCGGTGAATGACGAAAAGGGCCTGGCCTGGATGTTCGGCTACACGGCGCCATACCAGACCAAAATCGTGAATCCGGGGACGTCTGTGCTGTACTCCGAGCTTGCGCCGGTATACAGCCTTTATCGCGAAGCAAAGAATGCGTCGGCCCGATGTGGCTTGGGCTCAGCACATGGATGCTCGCGAAAGGAGATATGCGCGTATGTCCCAAGACAAATGCGGAGTTGGGCAGACCAGATACATGGCGATCCCGGCGACTGGCCCTGCCGAGCCCGTACGACACCGTCGTCGCGGGCGCGTATGATGTCGATCATGTTCTGCGTAGGCGGTCGTCTCGCGGCCGTGGGCGCGCTTTTCGCGTTGGTTTGCGAACTTTCGTCATCACAAGCTGCCGAAGTAAACCGTGCGCTCGTTCTTCGAGGCCAGATCGCGATTCACCGATGTCACAACGCCAGGCAACCTCCACGCGATTGTCGCCTCTTGGGACTCCGACTTACTGAGCCTGAGCTGCGCGAGTTCCGCGAACTGGTCGCGTCGGTGCAGTTACGACAAGAAGTGGCACATCGAGAAGCAGAACGCGACGGCAAGATAACAGGTGGCGTTTGGGGATTCGTTAGCTACAGCTATCGTATCGCGTTCGTCAATTCAGAAACATCGGCGTATGCGTGGCTTCACGTGACTGACGATGCCGCCTGGATCGAGGGTGATGAACAAATCGGAAACGTCGTATTTGATACTACGGAGTCGCGCAAACTTCGCAAAATCATGTTTCGGATCGAGGTAGCTACGGAGCGCCACGAGCATCACAGCGCGTCAGCAGAGCGGGCGCCCGCTACGATCGTAGAAGGTCTACCGGTCGCGGTCGTGTGGAAGGAAGCAAGAACAGTCGACATCAATTGCGATCAGCTGCCGGACAAGATATTCGTCGCATCTGACGCGGCGCACTACTACATTGCGGCCGTGATTGCGCCGTTTGACGAAACATCGACACCATCTTACGTCGCGCTGAATTTAAGTGGGAATGCACAGCGGTCACTATGTGGCGAGCCACGAGACTTGATCGACGACAGCATGAACATTGACATCGTCGAAGTACTTGGCGATTCGCCTCAAGGATGGCAACGATCAGCGGCATGCAAAGGGCTGCGTTTGGATAGTGGCGAGTGCGACAGCTTTCACCTATATTGGAACCGCGTCGAACGGAAGATCGGGTGGTGGCGCCTCTGAACGCCCGTTAACTCCGGCGCGTGGCTGCCCAACCTCTGGACCGTTGGGCGGACCAAAGATCCTGGCAACTTCACGTTTCCGCCGCCCGCGCCGAGACGCCGCAATCCTGCCGAGATGTACAGAGTCACGCCGCTCACGGCGTCTCTTGCCGGCTGCATGGTTAGGCGCTGCGCCGCACGCCGGATCGCGGCTGAACGTGGGCCCATGCGGCGGCCGGCCTTCCCACGGGATAAAATACCGTCGTGACGCTAAAGCTCGGCAATTCAGAACCTTCCGATCGTGACGCAGCGCTCCAACTTCTGAGATTGCTTTGCGCAGAGGCGGATTTCGTGGCCGATACGAGCGGTGAGGTTCGATCTCGGGATCCCGAATTTTGCAGCCGCGCCGTCGAGAGCCAGCCGGCTTGCAGATGTATCTGCGATGCCCTCGCCGCACCGCGCACGTAACAATTGTCATTCGGGAAGATTTAGAATCATTTGGTGGCGGTCGCACGGATGACGACGTTCCAGATGACACGTCGAACGGAAAAGGATCAAATGAGACTGTCAATGTGGAGAACAGAAATAGGTGGCACGTCCGAGACTCCCGCGGAAATTGGGTTGACGACCCAGATTGGGTAATTCTGGCGCACGAGTTGTGTGGGCATGCCGTTCCCGGAGCCCTCGGTAGGCACCCCGAATGGCGGCCGACGAAGAAAGGCTACGATCCGAACTGGCATGGACGAGCATTCGAAGCCGAAGATGCAATACGAAAAGCAGCAGGGTTGCCGGGACTTGGGGAACATTCGCCGTCGATAAAATGAGATCGTCAAATGGAAACGTTCACGTTGGTAATTGTCCTTGTCACACTCATCGTAACGACCACGATCCTTCATCATTTGCGACGCGTTCCGTCGCGAGAAGAGATTCAAAGGCTGACGGTGCTTATGCGGACGTCATCGCCCAAAGCTCTCGTTGAAGCGATTGAGACAATTAAGCCGGGCACATCGAAGATTGATGTGGAATCTCTACTTGGTAAACCGGATAAGCCTTCAGCAGACGAATGGGTTTATTTTCTAAGCCGCGATGCTGGGTATTTGATTTCATTCGCCGCCAATGATCGCGTCGAGCATGTGCGAAGTTGGAAATCCTAATCAAACCGCGGCCCAACTCGAGGTAGAACCCGAACACGGCCCGGCTTCGGCTCGGCGGCCGAGCCGCCTGCATCGCGCGCTTCAAATGCGAGCATGCGGCGTGCCGCGCTGCCGTAACCACGTGGGCCCTGGCCGCGCGGGTTAACCTCTAGACCGTTAGCCCGACCGGAAAAGGAGGCCGCCTCACGGCGGCGACCATCGAATACGCCGCCGGCGGCAACTCGCGCGGATCCTCGTGCTCTTCGAGAAACCTCGTCAAGGTGGGTTCGGTGGCGACGGCACAGCTCTCCAGCGTCTCCTTCAGCTGCGCGTGTTCGTTGACGTCGCGCCGTCAATATTTTCTCCACACGCGCACGACATATCCATTCGGAGCTCCTGCTTCCGTGGCAGAGGCGTGCGCGTGGTGAACGAACTGGACGCGTGTTAAAGTGTGGTCATGGACCGCGTTGTTCAGATATTCCATAGTTTCGAAGATGCGGATCAAGCGGATGATCAGTTCTATGCGGAGCTTGCACCCGAAGACCGACTCGCGATGCTTTTGGAATTGATAGAGCGGCAACGGAGTGCTCTTGGCGAATCTGCAGGCCGATTTGAGAGAGTTCATCATGTTGTTGAACTCTCACAATGTTGAATATGTCGTTGTCGGCGGACATGCCGTCGCGTTCCATGGTTATCCCCGTTTTACGGGTGACATTGATTTTCTCATCCGCACTACGCCAGATAATGTGAGTCGCGTTCTTGAAGTGCTCAACGTATTTGGCTTCGGAAACTTGGGTATCGTCGAACAGGATCTTCTCGAGCGCGGTCGAGTCCTGCAACTCGGTCACCCGCCAAACCGTATCGACCTTCTTACCTCTATTTCCGGCGTCGACTTTGATTCTGCCTGGGAACAGCGTGTACAGACGCTGATGGATGATCAGCCGGTTGCTCTTCTCGGCTGGGATGAACTAATACGAAACAAGCGAGCAGCCGGGCGGCAGAAAGACTTGGCGGATCTTGAAAAATTGCTTGCGGTCGCTAAACGGAACAAGGGGCGGGCTGACTCGAGGTAGCACCTGACGCGGCCCGCATCGCGCGACTCACATGCAGGCAGGCCGTGCACCTCGCTGCCGTAGCCACGTCGCCGTGTTCTTTCTGTCAGATGATGACAGGCGGATTGAGCTCGAACGTCAAAGCCGGCGCGGTCATGCTCCTCGGGGTGGGCGCGTTTGCGTTCATGGACGCGGGGATGAAGGTGCTGTCGTCGGCCTATCCGCCGCTGCAGATCGCGGCATTGCGCTGCCTCGCCTCGCTGCCGCTGGTCGTCGTCTGGCTCGGCGTGCGCGGCGAATTCCGCAAGGTCCTCCGCGTCCGCTTCGGCATGCAGGCGTTGCGCGCCGCGATCAGCATCGTCACGCTCACCGCCTTCATCTACGGCGTCCGGCGGCTGCCGCTTTCCGAGGCGTATGCGATCTTCTTCGTCGCGCCGCTGCTCATCACCGTCTTCGCGGCGCTGATCCTCGGCGAGCGGATCGAGTGGCAACGCTGGGCTGCCGTCGCCATCGGCCTCGCCGGCGTGCTGATCGTCCTCCGTCCGACCGGAGCGGGAGTGGCCACGCCGGCCGGCCTGGCGGTGGTGATCTGCGCCGTCGGCTACGCGCTGACCGCGATCATGGCGCGGATCCTCGGCCGCACCGACTCGACCGAGAGCATGGTCTTCTGGGTGCTCGCGCTGATGGGCGCGGGCGCGACGCTGCTCGCGCTGCCGCAGTGGCGGCCGATTCAGCCGCAGCACTGGATCGCGATCGCCATCATCGGCGTGAGCGGCTGCGTCGGACAGTGGGCCATCACCGAGGCCTTTCGCTTTGGCGAAGCATCATTCCTGGCGCCGTTCGAGTACTCGGCGCTGGTCTGGGGCCTGGCCATCGACTGGACGCTCTGGCAAACCCTCCCCGGAGCCCGCGCCCTCGCCGGAGCGGCGGTGATCGTCGCCAGCGGGATCTATCTCATTCGTCGCGAGCGGAACACTCGGACCGCGGTCACTCCCGACGCGATCTGCGAATGAGGTCATCCACCTCCCGCGCGAGATCCTCGAGATACGCATCGCCCGCCGGGTGATGCGTGAGCGCGGCCAGCACGTAGCGGCGGCCGGGGCCTTCGATCAGCGCGGAGTCGTGCAGGTAGTCCTGCCACGTTCCCCATTTGCGGAGGATGACCACGTCGCGGCCCGCGAGGGCGTGGACGAACTTGTGGTCGTCGTGCGGGATGTCGGGGGAGAGGAAGATCTCGCGCATCTTCTTCGATGCGGCGGGCGAGACGAGTTGCCCGCTGTCCATGAGCCAGTAGAAGCGGAGGAGCTGGCGGATCGTGGCGGCGTGGGAGTGGTCGCACACCGGGTCTCCGATCCGCTCGCTGTTCGGACCATAGTGTTTGCCGACCCAGATGCCGCCGCCGCGACTCGCGTCGTAGAAGCCGCCGGCGTTCAGTACCTGCTGGATCTCGCGCAGGCCCATCTCGCGCGAATACTTCGCCGCCATCTCGTTGCTCGACGCCTTGATCATCAGTCCGAGCTCGTGCTCCGTCTGCGCATCGAGCGACGTCGCCGCGCCGGGATGCAGTTGAAAGTACGCCAGCAGGATGCCGATCTTGGCCACGCTCGCCGCGTATTCGATCCGGTCGGGATGGATCATCGCCACGCGCGGCTGGCGCAGATCGAGCAGGCCGACCGCCGTTTGCTCCGTCGTCATGCCGTACTTCGCGCGCAGACGCGTGTCGATCTCCTCGAGGCGCTGCTGCAGCTTCGCGTCGACCGGCGTGTCGTAGTCGAGCGTGAACGGCCGCGGCGCGGTCGTCGTGCAGGCGGCGAGCAGGAGTGCCAGCAGCGCGCAACAGGTAGGGATCTTTCCCTCTCGCGACTCTCCCATCACGGAGAGGAGAGCGCATGGATCTCACCAAGGTCAAGTACTGCAAAATCCACCCGGCCATCGGCATCGCTCGCGTGGGCGGGAGCGAGACGGGCTACTTCATCGGTCCCGAGGTGCCGAACTACGACGGCGCGCCGCCGCCGGATTACGACGGCTGGAAAGATAAGGACGGCCAGATCCTGCGACAGGTGGCGCGCTTCCGCATCTACGCCTACGACAACAGCGGCAACGTCCTCGGCGAGCTGAATCCCGGCGACTCGGTCGACATCACGTGGCGCGTCCACGTCGCCAACCGCAAGGCGGAGTGGTACGACTTCGACGCGGCGATGGACATCCCCGCCTTCGACGGCAGCCAGGGGACGCCGCCGCAGCAGAGCGGCCAGCGCAACGCGACAGTCAGCGACCGCTCGACGCTCATCAACGATCCCGGCTCGCGCGAGATCGCCGGGAAGAACACGCAGGGCCCTCAATACGCGTTCACCGGCGGGAAGGTCTTCGGCATCGAGGTCCCGCTCGGCGAGCTGCGCACCGACGACGCCGGGCGCCTCCTCTTCTTCGGCGCGCGCGGACATTCCGCGTCGTCCACCAATGAGCCGGCCGACACCTTCGCCAACAACGACGGCTGGTACGACGACATCAGCGACGGGCCGGTCGAAGCGACCGTGACGATCGACGGCAGCGCGGTATCGGTCGAGCACGCGTGGGTGGTCGTCGCGCCGCCCGACTATGCGCCGGGCGTCATCGCGGTCGTCACGATGTACGACGTCATCGCCGAGGCGTCGTCGCATGTCGATCCGTCGATCAAGCCGCGCGTGCCGTCGTTCACGAAACACGTCGCGCCGATCTTCATCCGCCTGGCGCAGAACCAGTGGGTCAACGGCGGCTTCGGCAAGCTGTTCGGCTTCGGCGCGCCGCTCGCTCTCGACCGCATGCTGCCGACCCTCGGCGACAACAGCGACTTCGCTCGGCCGCTCCGCCAGCAGCTCTTCGCGAAGTTCCGCCATCCCGACTACGCCACGATGGAGCCCGACGCGATCCCGCCGGTCTACGGCGACAGCATGGACCTGCCGGCCACCGATCCGCGCCAGTGGTACGCCGTCACGCGGTGGCAGTACGACATCCTCCGCGCGTGGGCTGCCGGCAACTTCACCGCCGACTGGACCGGCGCCGCCACGCCGAAGACGCTCGAGGAGTATCCGGTGGCCGAGCAGCCGTGGGCGCTCGACTACTCCGCGCTCGAGAACACGATCGGCGGACCGTTCCACCCCGGCTGCGAGATGACGTGGCCGATGCGGCAACCGATCCTCTATGAAGCGGCGCTGCGCCTCAAGCTGCGCCGCGGTCCGGAGCCGGACTACGGGCCGTATCTCAACACGCGCATCTGCCTCGGGCCCGGCGGTCCGCTCGACGGCAGCGGGCCGGGCGACGTCAGCAAGTGGATGGCCGTGCCGTGGCAGACCGACACGTCGAGCTGCCTCTACGCGTACGTCGGCTGGCAGGACGGCGTGTTCCTGCCGACCTTCTGGCCGGTGCGCGTGCCGAACAACGTCCTCACCGACGAGCAGTACGGCATCGTCAACGACACGGACAAGCCGTACCACGAGCGCTACGAAGCCTTCAAATTCGACAACCGCAGATACTGGCTGCGCGCGATGGGGCCGCGCTCGAATTACAAGATGGTGATCAACAACTTCGTGAAGGATTGGAACGAGGTCGGCGTCGTGACGCGCACCGCAGGGCCGACGGACGGCAAGTTCCCGCCGACGATGTTCGTGGAGATGGGGATGAACGTCGAGCCGCCTAAGACGAAGATGCTGAAGGCGGTCGAGGAAGCCGAACCTCCAGTGCTGCCGAACCCGCGCGACTATCGATGAGGTACGACGTTGCCATCGCCGGAGGAGGGCCTGCCGCAGCGGCGGCGGCCCTCGTGCTCGCGCGCGCCAGCGCAAGCGTGATCGTGATCGAGCGCGGCGACGATCGCGGCGACAAGCCGGGGGAGAGTCTCGCGCCCGCCGCGAAGCCGGTGCTGCAGCGACTCGGCGTGTGGGACGACCTCGCGCGCGACGGCCACCTGCCGTGCCACGGCAACCGCTCGGTGTGGGGGAGCGATCGCGTCGACGAGCTGCCGTTCGTCTTCTCGCCGTACGGTCACGGCTGGCACCTCGACCGGCGCCGCTTCGAGCATCGGCTGAACGAGCATGCGTGCGGCGCCGGCGCGACGCGCGTCACCGGCACGACGGTCACCGCGGTGCATCGCGCCGGCGATGGATGGCAACTGCGCTGCGGATCGAACGAGCTCGAGGCGAGCTTCATCATCGACGCCACCGGACGCGCGAGTCGCGTGGCGCGCATGCTCGGCGCGCGGCGCTTGATCCACGATCCGCTCGTCGCGGTGGTCGCCTTTCTCGAATCGGCCTCGCCCGATCTCGACTCGTTCACGTTCGTTGAGGCGGCGGAGGATGGATGGTGGTACACGGCGCCGCTGCCGTCGAACCGCCTCGCGGCGATGTTCATCACCGATCCGCCGGCGCGTCCGTTTGCGCCGTCGGGGCACACGCTCGTGCGCATCGAGCGACACGGCTACGTGCTGACCGCGCCGCCCCGCGTCGTCGACGCCGGCAGCGCGCGCCTCGATCGCTTCGCCGGCGACGGGTGGCTGGCGATCGGCGACGCGGCGATGTCGCTCGATCCGCTCTCGTCGCACGGCATCGCCGCCGCGCTGCACGGCGGGATGCTCGCGGCCGAGGCGATCCTCGGCGGTGACGCGCGGCGCTATGCCGTCGCGATGGAGTCGACGTGGGACGGCTACGCCTCGATGCGCCGCGCGTTCTACGCGGGAGAGCGGCGCTGGGCGGGGACGGGATTCTGGTCGCGGCGCGCGGCGTGAATGTGAGCTGCAACACACTCGATCCTTCCGCGGCCTATACACTCTTCGAACAAGGAGAATCCGATGGTTCGTATGCGCGCGATCCTCATGGTGGCGCTGGTGGCGTTCTTCGCCACCGGCTGTTTCGAAGTCGAGCAATCGATCGAGTTGAAGCGGGACATGTCGGGCACCGCGAATTTCAAGCTCGGCGTCGACATGGAGCCGATGGTCATCATCATGGCCAAGGTCCAGAAGGAGATGAGCGGCGACAAGAGTCCGCTCACCGCGGCCGAGATCGCGGCGGCGAAGGCTGATTTCAAGAAGAACGAGAAGAAGAGCTCGACCACCACGAAGGAAGATCCGCGCAAGGAAGCGGAGGGCGGCCTGCCGCCGGGCGTGAAGCTGCTCGACGTCTCCGTCGCGGAGAAGGAGTTCGGCGTCACCACGAACATGAAGTTCGCGTTCGACAAGCTCTCCAGTCTCGTCGGCGTGAAGCTCGGCAAGAAGAAGGAAGGGGAAGGCCCCGCCGATCCGACGAAGAAGTCGGTCATCGACACGCCGTTCGACGGGCTGGAGATCTCCGAGACCGCGAGCACGATCTCCATTCACACCAAGCCGCAGAATCCGGCCGACAAAGTGAAGTCCGAGGCGGGTGAGCAGGGTCCGCCGATGGATGCCGACACCGAGAAGATGATGAACGACGCCTTCAAGAACATGCGGGTGGCGTGGAAGATCACCGCGCCGTTCGAAGTGGTCTCCAGCAACGCCACGCGCAAGGAAGGGAACACCCTGATCTGGGAGTACGACTTCGCGAAGCTGCAGAAGCTCGGGAGCTCGAAGAAGGGGATGGATGATATGGGGGTGAAGGTGACGTACAAGAAGTAGGGGGTCGCGTCAGGAGATCCGCGGCAACTCCATCGTCATCTCCATCATCGTCTCCCGGAATCCCAATCGCCGGAAGAGTGACTGGGCCGTCGCGTTCGACGCGGCGGTCCAGAGGATCACGCGCGGCGCGCCGCGCTCGCGCAGCCAGTCGATCGCGACCTGCATCAACTTCGTCCCGATGCCGGAGTGCCGCGCCTCGTCCGCGACCGCGAGGTCGTGGATGAAGCCGGCCGGACCGCGCAGCTCTTTCCACGAATGCGGCTCGAGCGCGACGTAGACGTACCCGGCGATGGCGCCGCCTTCCTGCTCCGCGACAAAGACGCAATCGTCAGCCGATTCGAGGACGCTGGCGAGGAATGACCCGTAGCCCTGCTCCACTCCCTCGCCAGGAGCGAGAAAGCGCTGCCGGTCGAAGGCGTAATGGGCTCGCATCAGCATCGCGCCGAGACGGCCGAGCGCATCGAGATCGCGTCGTTCAGCCTTTCGAATCAGCATGACTGTCACTCGCATTCGCGATGATGGCGGCCGCCCGTTCCTTGCGCGCGGTGCGCCGCGCTTCTTCGACTTCGCGCACGATGTCCGAGGCGGTCACGCCGTAAACGTCCGCGACTTCGAGCAGCGTGTCGACGCTCGGCATGTTCCCGCCCTTTTCGAGCGAGCCGAGGTAGTTGGGATTCATTCCGCAGCGCTGCGCGGCGACGAGGATCGTCCACCCGCGCTCGATGCGCAGGCGGCGGAGGATGGCTCCGAAACGGACGGCGTCGGGGTTGGTGGAGGGAAGCTTGGGCATTGGGGGTGATGATAATGCCGATTGGCTTCGGCCATGGATGTGATTTTATGGCGATGTTGCGATAAAGCCTCGGCCATGGATGTTTTCACACGGCATTCACGCGATGTGATCTCGTCCGTGGCTGTGGCGTGAGGCCGCTCTTGCCATGAATGTACATCGGCATCCGTCGCCGAGTCGTATTCATACATTCAGGACGCGCCCTGGGATGTGCAATCAGCGGAATTTCGTGGCAATGACTCGGCCATGGATGTGATAGCTGGTTATTAATAGGCTTAGCACATATCCATGGATGAGTTGAGGAGACACCCGAAAGCGGCCGAGCCGTTGATTTAGTAATCGCCAGGAACCTGAAATAGTGACTACGCTAATTTCAGGTTCCGTCATGCGGCGTCGAGCGACAGGACCGTACAGCAACATCTCACCCGCCCATATCGAGAATCTCACCGCGAGCTGAAGCCGCGATCGTGAGCCGGTTGCGTTGACAGCAAGCCCCTCTTCCTCCACAACCCCCGCTGCAGCAAGAGTCGCGCTGCGCTGCAGTTCGTCCGCGACGCCGGCCTCGAGCTGCCGGTCCGCGAATATCTCCACGATCCGTTATCCATCGACGAGCTGCGCCGGATCGTGCAGCTTCTCGGCGTGCGTCCGATCGACATCGTGCGGCGCGGCGAGCCGCAGTACGCCGCCCTCGGTCTCAGCGACGCGACGCCGGACGACGAGGTGCTGCGCGCGATGGCCGAGCATCCGATCCTGATCGAGCGGCCGATCGTCGTGCGCGACGGGCGGGCGGTGGTGGGGCGGCCGCCGGAGAAGGTGCGGGAGATCCTGTAGCTCGGAAGGGGCTTGTCATTTCTCCGGCGAGTCGCGCTGCCACAGATCTACGCCGGAGCGGATTGCCGCCTCTTTCATCCGCGCGTCGTTCGACGCAAGAGGCAATTGCCTGCGCGTCGCCAGTTCGAGGTACGTCGCGTCGTAGATAGTCAGCTCGTGTTCTGACGCCAGATCGACCAGCCGTGTGAAGGCGATACCGGCGGCTTCGTGATCGATGACAGCTGGCAATTCGCGAATGATCTCGATGGCGGTCCGAGCTTCGTCGGACGTGAGCTTTCGACGGCGGCGAAGAACCGTGAGCGCATTCGCCACTTCGAGCGGCCAGAGCGCGGGTGGTGGCCCACGCGACCGCGATGTTGGCAACGAAGGAACGTTTCACTTCCGTCCGTGTCCGACCGCGGCGTGAACCTTGGCCGACGAGAGTGCCGGCCGGCCGCTGCGTTTGCGAATACGCTGCTGCAACTGGCGCAGACCTTCGACAGACCGCTTCACGGAATCGAGGTTTGGTGCCCCTTCCCGCACCACGCGCGCGACAGGACGGTCGTGTCGGGTGATGACGATCTCCTCACCCTGATCGACGCGACGCAGCAGCTCGCCGAAACGGGTCTTCGCTTCAACGGCGCTGATCTTCATCTCACGATATTACCCAGTCGTCGGCTGGCGATCGGTTTCCTTGCTAAACTTCTCCCGGCCGCACAGGCAGCCATCAGTCCGCGAAAAGGGTTGAACCCACCTGTTGCCTCACAACCACATCACCTTCTTTTCGCCCGATCGCGCGGACAACGGGCATGTTGGAAAGGAAGGTCTCTGATGTCCTCGTCGCTTCCCTCCCGTCCCAATCTCGAGTGGCTCCGCAAGTCCGCGAAACAACGACTGGCGGAGCTGCGCAAAACCGAACCTCACGCAAAGCTCGCGGATGCACAACGCGCGGTCGCGCGCGAATACGGGTTTCCGAGCTGGCGCAAGTTGAAGGCGCACGTCGAATCGCCGCCGCAACCGACGGCCGATCAGATCGTGAAAGGGTTCTTCGAGCTCGTCGGGCGGGGGCGGCTCGATGATGTTCGTAAAGTGCTCGACGCCGCGCCGCAGTTCGTGCACGCGGTCGGGCCGCATCCGTTCTGGGGCGGGCGGCCCCAGGCGCTGCATGTCGCGATCGAGACGGGACGCCGCGACCTGTTCGATCTGCTCCTCGAGCGCGGCGCGGACGCGAACGGGCGCAACGAGCAATACGACCACTGGTCGCCGCTCATGCTGACGATGCAGCGCAATCGCATCGACATGCGCGACGAGCTGCTGCGGCGCGGCGCGCGAGTCGGATTGATCGAGGCGTTGATGATGGGGGATGACTCGCGCGTAGATGAGGAGCGTGAACTGCCCGAGATCGTGCCGAACGGCGGCTCGCCCCTCGCCTTCGCGCGCACCACGCACGCCATCGATCGACTGATCGCCCTCGGCGCGAGCACGATCGCGAAAGACCGCTGGGGCACGACGCCGATCGAGTCGCTGAGCCGCCTCGGCGAGCGGGGCATGCCGCTCGTGCGCCACATGATCGCGCGCGGCGTCCCGGCCTCACCGAAGGATTACGCGCGCCTCGGCGATCTCGAGACGCTCGCGTCGATGTACGAAAACGATCCCGCGATCGCGCGTCTCGACGCGGTGATGATGGCCGCCGTCGACTTCCGGCATCACGCGCTCGTCGAGTGGCTGCTCGCGCACGGCGGCAACGTCAACGCGCGCACCGAGGCGCAGTCGCGCCAGACGGCGTTGCACTCCGCGGCATGGAACGGCGATTTGCGCATGGTGCAGATGCTCGTCGCGGCCGGCGCCGATCGATCGCTGATCGACGACGAGCACAAGACCACGCCGCTCGTCTGGGCCGAGGTATCGGCGGATGTGACCAACAATCCGCGGTGCAACGACGTGGCGGAGTTTCTGCGGCGGTCTACAGCAGATCGAGCTCCTTGATGTCGAGCTCCTGCTCGACCTGCTGGAAGGCGGCGTCGCCGATCGTGCCGTCGTCGCGCAGCTCGATCAGCCGCTGCCGCTCCGCGTCGGTCGCGACGCGCACGACCTCCGCGTCCGCCGGATCGATCTCGTCTTCATCCTGCTCCGCGCGGCGCAAGCGCATCTCGTAGCGCCGCCGGAGCAGCTCCGCGCTTTCGCCGCCGCCGCATTCCTCGACCGAGGCGAGTGCGGCGCGAAGCGTCTCGACGCGGGCGAGCTGCACCTCGCGCTCGACCGTGCCGTCGTCGCGCACGCCGAGCCCGAGGATGAGCGGGCGGAGCGTCACGCCCTGCACGACGAGGGTCACCAGCACGACGGCGAACGCGGTGAAGAAGATGAGATCGCGGAAGGGAAAGTTCACCGGCAGCGCGAGCGCCGCGGCCAGCGTGACGATGCCGCGCAGGCCGCACCAGCCGACGATGTACGCGGCGCGGCCGGAGAGGGCCATGACGTCGTCCGTCTTCTCGCCGCGGCAGCGCCAGCGGCTCACGGCGGCGGCGCCCGACACCCAGACGATGCGCGCGACGATCACCGCGAGGCAGACGGCCGCCGCGACGCCGAGGTATTGCGTCCAGTTCGCGCGCTGCACGATCTGGCGGAGCTGGAAGCCGACGAGGATGAACGCCAGCACGTTCAGCACGAAGACCGCGACCTCCCACACCGCGTACGACGGCACGCGCACGCGCGCCGGGATCAGCTGCGCGGCGCGGCGCGAGATCGACATGGCGAAGACAACCATCGTCAGGATGCCGGAGAGATGCAGTCGCTCGGCGAGCATCCAGACCGCGAACGTCCCGCAGAACTGGACGATGACGGCGGTCGCGACGTCGTGGATGCGAGCAGTGACGAGGATGACGACGCGCGACAGCACGAAGCCGAGGACCACGCTGCCGGCGCCGATGGCGATCGACATCCCGGCGAGCGACCAGGTGGAGATGAAGCCGGCGGTAGTCGCGGCGACGGCGAAGCGATAGATCAGCAGCGCGCTGGCGTCGTTGAAGAGGCTCTCCCCTTCGAGCACGACGAGCAGTTGATTCGGCGGACGGAGTTGCTTGAGCACCGCGGTCGCGGCCGCGGCGTCGGGCGGCGCGACGATCGCGCCGAGGGCGATGGCGGCCGCCCACGGCAGTCCGGGGACGAGCGCGTGCGCGACGACGGCGACGAAGAGGACGGTGAGGATGACGGCGCCGAACGCGAGGCTGACGACGGCGCGCCAGTTCCGGCGCAGGTCACGCTGCGAGGCATCGAACGCCGAGTCGAGCAGCACCGGCGCGACGAAGAGCGCGAGCGCGAGCTCGGGATCGAGCACCAGCGCCGGCACGCGCGGGAAGAGCGCCAGCGCCGCGCCGGCGATGGCGACGAGCGCGGGATACGGCATCGACATGCGGCGCGCGATCGCCGCGAGGATCACGCCGCCGAGGAGGAGGGCGATGACGATCTGGAAGACGGCCATGAGTGGCTAATCATAAGGAGTGCGGCGGCTCGAGCGTCTCCTTCGCCCATTCGGCCCACAGATCCGCCGGCGGCAGAAAGAAGTAGCCGTCCACCTCGCGGCCCACGGCAGTTGCAGTCCCCTGCGCGGCGAATGCGGCCGTGAGCAGGCAGACGAGCGCAGCTCGAATGTCATGGTCCTTCTCGGTCTCGCATCGCGTCGCGATGTCCTCGGGAAGGTGCGCGGCAGCGATCACGCGCGGAAAAACACCTCGATCGATCCAGCGCTCATACAGCCAATCGAACTTCCGGCCGCGTTTGATCTTCGTCGCGGTGACGTAGTCGTCGTCCTGCACGACGACGCCGAGGAAAGCGTTCGGAAATGCCTCGACGATTTTTGCGCCGGGCCGAACTCGTTCCGCCGCACGCCGGCCGTGCTCGCGCAGGAGCTGCCCCGTGCCGCGGATATGCGACATCCCGGGCTTGCAACGCTTTTGAAAGAGGCCGCGGCTGAATACGTGCTCGCAATGGCGAGGAAGCGTATCGGCGGTTCCGGGCGGCAGGAGAGGAGCATCGATCGCCACGACGTCGACGTCGGTGAGCGACTGTAACGCGGCGTCACGTTCGCTGACGCTCAACCGTTCCGCGCGAACGAGCCTGCCGTCGCGGACGACAACGACGCCGTTGCTGCGACGACGTTGGGAGAACCCGATGTCGATGCCGGCGAGGTGCATGCGCGCGAGGGTAGCAACAGTTGGACGAGCCGCGCAGGTCGCGGCGGATGCGTCGAGGTAGGGAAGTGCCAATCTCGATCACTCCTTAGTCGAGCCTTCGAAAATAAGGAGCGACTGAATGGTGACCATCGGATGAGGATCTCTGTGACGTGGCATTCGCCGCTGCGGCTACCGCTTCCGATGTCGAGGCTTCACCAGCGATTCGATCTCGAGGCGTTGCCCGCGGAGCCGGCGGTTTATCTCTTCGCTCGCCGATTCGGACTGCGCCTGGAAATTCTGTACGTCGGCAAGGCGACCTCGCTGCGGCATCGGATCAAGCAGCAACTGAATAATCTGAAGTTGATGCAGGCGATCGACGACGCCGCGATCGGTCCGCGGATGCTGATCTACGGAACGTTCAACAATCGGCCGGGGCAGAGAGCAGGAGTCGTGCTGGAGATCGTCGAGCGCGCCCTGATCGATCATTACACCGAGGCGGGGGATCAACTCATCAACAAACTCGGCACGAAGTTGCCGGTCGATGTGATCGAGTTCGACGGAAACCTTCTGGCGCGGCGTCGAAGCGGCCGTGAGATACGCGTGCCGAAGCGCCGTGGTCGCGGAGTCGATGTCGAATGACTACATCGGCAACCAATACGAAACCTTCACCAGAAACACATCATGCGACGGCGCGTTCGCCGCACCCCGCAGGTCGCGCCGAATGCGTAAATCGCCCGTATTGACCGTATCCGCGCGGTTCTCGTTCCAGACGACGTACAGCGCCGATCCCGGGCGGAACTCCCAGCGCGTGACGGCGCTGGCGCGGACGCTGCGGAAGCCGAAGTCGGGGTTGGCGATGGCGGCGGTGTACGGGTCGTAGTCGGACGTCCGCGCGCGGGCCAGCGAGTGATAGTCGTGGAAATCGCCCGAGGCGATGAACGGCTGCATGTAGAGCTGGAAGGAGAGCTTCGGCGTGACGGTCCAGTCGACGCGCGTCCCGAGCTCGAAGGTGCGCTGCTCGAGGTCGGCGAAGACGTAGCGATTGCCGAACGTCGCGGTCGCGGTTGGATCGGGGAACGTCGCGACGTATTGCGTGTGATCGTGAAAGCGGCCGACGGTCGGGGAGACGCTGAGCAGCAGGCTCGATGACGGTTGCGCGGTCAGCGTCACGCCGAGCGTGCGGTTGTATGTGCCGTCGCCGGCGCCGTCGGCGTGCGCATTGACGGTGAAGTAGAAGCGCTTGCGGTTGTCGCTGCCGATGCTCTCGGTCGAGTCCCACGACGAGCGCGTCCGCACCACCGGGCCGCCGCGCGTGAGCCGGTCGTCGATCACGCCCGGCGAGAGGTAGAGCGTCGTCTTGTAGTTCCAGTAATTGGCCAGCGTGGCGGAATGCTCGACGAACACTCCGCGCCCGAGACCGTCGCCGTCGAAGTTGCGGTTCATCCAGCCGCCGAACCAGACGTTCTTCTCGCGGAAGCGCGCGGTCGGCTGATCGTTCTGATAGCGGATGACGAGATGCGACGAGATGACGTCGGTGCGCTGCATGAACCCCACATCATTCGTCTCGAAGCCGGGCGAATACGCCTGCACCTCGGCGAAGCCGCGCCACCGCCCCGTCGTCTTCGAGAGCATCGCCTTCCCCGCGAAGCCGTCGAGCGACGTGCGCGTCGGATCGAAGTGGAACGAATCGGCGTCGGGGCGCGCGTAGTAACGCGATGGAGAGCTCTGCGCGATGGCGATCGACTCGGCGCTGCCCGATAGATGCGAGCCGGCGGCGGACCATTCGAAGATCCAGTTGTTGTTGCCCAGTCCGACGTAGCCGTCGACGCCCGCCATCGCCGCGCTGTCGCGCAGGTTCGAGAGCTCGTCGGGAAGGCGGCGGTTCACGGAGCTGACCATCACGCCGATGCGCGCGTTGCTGCCGAGCTCGCGCGTGTCGCGCGTGACGAAGTAGTTCGTCATCGGCTCGACGATCTGCCGCTGATGCAGCGCGCCGCTGATGAAATGCGCGCGCTCGTTGTCGGTCAGCGCATCGAGCACGCCGAGCGTCCACTTGCCGAGCTTGCCGGTGACTTTCGCCGCGCCGAGGATCGTGGTCTCGGTCGGAGTGTCGACGAAATCGCCGTCGACGAAGCCCTGCGGCGAGCGGCCGATGCGTCGCGAGTAGAAGACCGACGGCGCATTGAAGAAGCTCCAGTGCTCCGGCGCCGGCGAGTCGCCGAAGTTGAAGATGTTGAGCCCTTCGGTGAAGAACGGCCGCTTCTCCGGATAGAACGTCTCGAACTGGCTCAGGTTGACGACGGCGGGGTCGACCTCGACCTGGCCGAAGTCGGGATTGACGGTGCCGGTGAGCGTGAGCGTCGACGTCAGCGCGTATTTCAGATCGAGGCCGCCGTCGAGCTTCTGCTTCGCCTGCTGCAGGAACGGATTGGCGCGGTCGAAGCGCGAGCGGATGTCGGAGCGCGCCACGCCGTACGGCACGATCTCCAGCGATTGCCCGCGATGAATGCCGTCGAGTCCCGCGAGGTCGGCGAAGTGGGAGACGAAGCCGGTGCCCCCTTTCGGCGTGTTGACGATGCGCACGGTCTCGTTGAGGCGCGTGGTGCGGCGCGTGATGTTCAGTCCCCACACCTGGCTCGCGCGCTCCGGAAACCTGAGCTGCGAGAACGGCACGCGGACCTCGGCGATCCAACCGTCGGGGACGATCTTCGTCACCGATTCCCACACGCCGTCCCAGCTGATGTCCTCGCCGATGTCGTTGTAGAGGACCGTGTCGAGCTGCTCGTCCGCCGGCGTGACGGTGAAGGCGTTGCCGGAGAGGCGGTCGTGCTGCGAGTCGATGTTGATGGAGAGGAAGTCGTCGTTGACGAAGTTGTCGCGCCGCGTGCGCAGCGCCGTCGGCGGATGATCGTCGGTCATCTTCGCGCCGAAGTAGATGGCGTGGTTGTCGTAGACGATGCGGACGCTCGTCGGCAGCGACGACGGCTTGCCGTCATCGGGATCGTGCTGCGTGAAGTCGGTGAACTCCGGCGCGGCCTGCCACGCGGCGTCGGAGAGATCGCCGTCGAGGATGATCGGCGAGGTGGCGCGGACCGCGTGCAGCGTCGGACGATCGGGCCAGTTCGCCGCGTGGGCGACAGGCACGAGGGCGAGGATGATGCAGAGGACCGCGCGTTTCATCGCCGGAAGTCTGAGCCGGGGACGCGTCCTTGTGCAATGACCACTCGGTGAACGATTGGGAGGACCACCGATTGCATGCGAGCTGCGCCGGAGGAGAATGATGTCGACACGCGAATATTTTTCGAAGACGTTCGGAAGAGAGTGGCCGGTGTTCGTGAAGGTGCTCAAGGCGCTTCCGGCCGACAAGCTCGATTACAAGCCGCATGAAAAATCGAGCGCCGCGGGCGACATCGCCTGGTTCCTGGCCAACGAGCTTGGCTGTCTGAACGACGCGATCGGGACCGGCCGGAGCGACTTCCCCGAGGCCCCGCGGCCGGAGACGCTCGACGCCATCGTGTCGGCTTATGAAAAGCAGGCGCGCGACCTCGAGCAGCACATGTCAACCGCCGACGACGAGAAATGGCAATCGAAAGCGGGCATGTACTTCCGGAACAAGCTGATCACGGAAATGGTGATCGAAGACCTGTTCTGGAACTTCCTGCACGACGCCATCCATCATCGCGGGCAGCTCAGCGCGTATCTCCGTCCGATGGGCGGGAAAGTGCCGGCCATTTACGGACCGTCGGGGGATGAGCAGGGCAAGATGTAGGGACTCTAGTTCAACGCCTGCACCCACGCGTTGTTCGGCAACGCCTTCTTCGCGGCGGCGAGGATCGCCGCTTCCGTACTGAAACCCGTGTGCGATGCGCGGCGGATCCCACTGCGGCACGAACAGAACGTGGCACAGAGGGACAGGCTCGTCACTTCCCTCGTAGACATAGTGCGACAGCAAGTACGCGTTGCCGAACGCTGCGGAATTCCCGGACGTTCCGTGCCTTGCGGACCAACATCCGGCAGTCATCGCAAACAGGACGACAACTACGAAAAGATTTCGTGACGGCATGTCCACACAACATAGGCATGCCGCTTCGGATGCGCAAGAAATATTGCACAGGCGAGTTAAACGCCCGGCCGGCTCCCGATACGCCAGCAATAGATTCTGTCGAACGTTTCGCCGAATTGGAGACAGGGCTCCCAATCTCCCATATCGAAATGAAGGGACACGACGCGTGCGCCGGGACGCAGCTCATCCCGAAGGCGGTCTCGGAGCTCGAGATTGACATGACGCAAGAGGTACAAAGTGACGACCGTCGCCTCTGAAACATCGACGTCGAACAGATCGGAGCGTATGAATTTCACCCGGTTGGAGACGCCTGCACGTTCGGCGGCACGCCGGCCGCTTTCGATGCACTCCGGATTGATGTCAACGCCAATTCCCCTGGCCCCGAAGTGCTGCGCTGCAGTGATGACGATGCGACCGTCGCCTGACCCGAGATCCATTACCGTATCCAGTGATCCCACTCGAGCCATTCGCAACATTTGCCACACGGTTTCGTCCGGGGTCTCGACATAAGGAACATCCAATTGGAAGCCGTAATGATCGGAGAGCTGGGCGGGCACGATCTCGTCGTCGCAATCGCTCCGTTCGCTCGGTGTGATGACCGGATGATTCAGTGAATCTTCATGGCTCGACAAAGACAGCCACGCGAGCTCAATTGACGCCGGGTCGGCGCGATACCAGCAGTTCGGATGACTGCCTGAAGGAAGATTCAGAATTCCTTCTTCGAGCGATGCAGCTCGGCTGAGTCGCTCGCGAACCCGAAAGCGACCATGAAAGTCCGGCTCGAGTGCGAACATGAGGGTCACGAATCGAGTGATGGCAGCACGCGCCGTCAATCCGAGTGACAACGCCCGGCTCACCGCAACCATGATGCGCAAACGCAGAACGGAATCGTCGACATGACTGATGAGCGATGCGTGGTCGCGACGGAGACCGCCCATCAAACCGGACACAAAGCCGGCGTCACATCCGATGCACCCCGCCCCATGAAGGAGCTCGGAATTCATACCTTCATTGTATCGGCGCCAATCATGGTGCGCCTAATGGCCCAGAGGTTAGCCCGCCAGTGCCCGTACCGCTTGCCACTGCACTTGTAGTTCAAGAGCCGCGACCCACTTCTCAACGTATTCCAGGTCCAGCTGTTCGCCCTGAACGATGACGATCCCGGCAGCATCCTGCATCTGGCGTTCCGATGGGCTGATCTTCGTCCATTCCAACTTGGCGATGAGGACGTCCTCCGGTCTGGCGATTACAAACCTCAGATCGCCCACCTCGATTTGCTCACGCCGGTCGAACTCGGTAATGCTGAACTCACGCACTTTCCGAATAATAAGATCAACTTTCCATGAGTGCGGAAAGTCAATTACGTTGAATTGGTCGTGGTTTCGTAACGCATTCTCCGCTGATTCCCGTTGAGCGAAGTACCCGAATCGCTTTACAAACTGGATAAACGCGAGCAGTTGATCGCGGCTCGGTGCGATGACGATGTCGAGGTCGTTCGTCGAACGCGGTATACCATGGATAGAGCTGGCTACCGATCCGGTAACCATGTACGGAATCTCGCTGAACTCCAGAGCAGCGCAGATGCGGCGCAGAAACTCTTCAATCTTCACAGTCGTCGGCATTCAAACCGTAGACATACCACACGAGCTGATTGGAAATCTCTTCGGTTGTGTATTCAGGATGGCGCCTCTGAATACCCGCGCGTGCCAGCTCGCGCACGACATTCGACAGTTCGGCTGCAACATTGAACCTGCCGGCTGGTCCCATTCGCCGATAGCTCTCTTCCTGTATTGCCGCGACTTCCGGCGTCGTATCTCTCGCGTGCATGGAGACAGCATGATACCTCGCGCCAGTGAACCAGTTCGCGGTTGGCCCGCCGTGGCCTACGACGCCGGCTCTCGGCATCGTGATCCTTGCGGGCGGGAAACTGCCCGTCTCGGAGAATAGCTGCCCTCGTCCGACTGCTCCTCGTGTTGGTCGGGCTAACGGTCCAGAGGTTAACCCGCGCGGCCAGGGCCCTCGTGGCTACGGCAGCGCGGCGCACTGCCTGCCTGCATGTGAGTCGCGCGATGCAGGCCGCGCGCCGCCGTTCAGTTTTTGACTTCGCGAGCCGGCTCGGCCGGCGGGCCGAAGCCGGGCCGCGTCAGGTGCTGCGGCGAGTTGGGCCGCTCCTCGTTGAAACGTCGACCAGAGCTGAGAGATCAATCTTCGTCGCCTGCCCCTGCACACATTTGTCGTACCAGCTTGCTATTGGCGACACAACGTGTAGACCGGAAAGTCGCACGCCCTCCTGTAACTTCGTGTGCTGCGCTGACTCAGGAAACCCGATGATTGCGTCGTCGTAATCTACCACCAAAATATTCAACGCCCATTTCGCACTCAACTCGTGGAATGCGATACTGCGCAGCGCACGATGATCCCGAAATACCTTTACGCGTTGGATCAATGCTGTACGTACATGGAGTGGTATTTGACCCGATTCACCACGATTAAAGCCAAAGACCGCGTCATACCTAAAGCTTCCATTGTTCTTCGCCGACAGGCCACAGCGTTTTGCAACGCTCTTCAGATACTCTCTGAAGAGTTTATCGCTAAAATCATCTGGGTCGAACAACGATACGGTCGCACGAATGTGGGCGTTATCACGAGCGGAAAGTATCAGCCCGATAGCTTCTTGGTAGGTTCGCGCGCGGTCAGGTAGATGTAACGCTTTAATTACCGTTCCCCTATGATGGGTCCAGCTCAAAATTCGTTCGTAGTCGTCGCGCCCGAAAGCCTCGGCGATTGGGACATCCATGATCTGCTAAAGCCGTGCTGCTAACCTATTGAGGTCATGCTCTGACCTGATCGTGATCCCTTCGACCGCCGCAAGAACTGCCGGCGCACCCGCTACGTCGAGGTTAATACCGATCGGAATGACACGACGTCCTTGACCCTGAGCAAAGCCAGCTTCAAACAGTACATACGGTGACGCGGCTGCCGCATTTGTCAAAAAGACCAGAACACATGCGGACTGTTCCAGGCTCTTTGTGATTTCGTGTGCCCAGTCGACGCCGAGTTCAAGGCTCCGATCGTCGCTAGCCAAAAAGAACCGCAAGTGGCCGCCCGCCATCTCCGCGAGGCGCTCTTTGAAGTAGTTTACGGCGGGCGCATCAGACGACGAATGACTTAGAAATATCAACGGCTTCTGCGATGAAGACACCGTTATCCCCTCCGGGTGGTTAGAGGGACACGCTTCTGATCTTCCCGCTCCCCATGGCCGCGGCCATTCCCGTCTGTGCAACAAGAGCATCGCCCGCACGACCAGAGCGCGAGTTCGACGGCGGACACCTCCTGCAAAAACGAATCGCTTGTGACGAGCGCAGGGCGGCGGCGGAGACGTGCAGCCGTAGAGATCTGGGGTCGGCCTAACGGTCTAGAGGTTAACCCGCGCGGCCAGGGCCCATGTGGCTACGGCAGCGCGGCGCACGGCCTGCCTGCATGTGAGTCGCGCGATGCAGGCCGCGCGCCGCCGTGCAGCTTTTGATTTTCCGAGCCGGCTCGGCCGGCGGGCCGAAGCCGGGCCGCGTCGGGTTCTACCTCGAGTTAGCCGGCCGGAGGATTACGTGAAGCAGGCGAAGCATGCCTGTGGCAATGGTGCGCAAACCAGCAAGCCGACGCTGTACTCACATGGGCGTTTAGAACGTGCTACTCTACCGTCTGAAACGATCGCTGGATAAGTGCCAGCGCCGGTGGAAGCCGGAATATCGGTTCCGTCGCATGACGCGACGATTGCTGTTTGAGCCTGTTTGGCTCTCTATTAAGCCCTGTCTGGGCATTGGAGGTCGCATATGGCGACAAAGATCGAGCTCCCTCTCAAAGACCGCATTACCCTCACATTTGAAGAACTCACCAAGGCTGCTGCGGCTCTTAACAGCGCTTCGGACGACCTTGCGGATGCCATTGGCCCGCTGGACGCTGCTTTCAAGACTCTCAACCTCGGCGTGACTGCGTGGCATGAGTTTGCCGGCGATGAGGATCGCGAGGGTGATTTCTGGAGCCATCATGTCGGCTACGCAAAGGTCGAAGGAAAATGGGGGCTTGCGATTTCCGTCGTGTCCGGAAACCGATCGGATACTCCGGATGACTACGACGAGCAGGAGTGGTTGTTTAACGACGCGCCTCGTTGGATGCGCGTGAATGCGATAGACCATATCCCGGCGCTTCTTGAAACGCTCGTCAGCGAAGTGAACAAGACCGCTGCCGACCTAAAGAAGAAGGCGGCCATCGCAAAGGATCTTGCACAGACAATAGACGCCATTGCTGTCCGTCGGCAGGTGACGAAATGACCATCACCACCGCAGTGGTTTGTGTTACAGCCGTGATTCTGTTGTATCGACTACTAATTTTCGCATTGCGTCGCAAGGGTGATGTCAAGGCCAGCGGTACTTTTGGTTCAACGGCGTTCTACTTGGAGTTTAGGGATAGACGAGGTGAGACGCGAGGTGTTCCGAGCCGTAGGCGGTTGGCGTCGTCTAGCAGAACATCGGCACGATAACCTTCTCTTGATCTGGCTAACGGATCAGGCCTGCAGAGCAGCGTCGTGCATCTGCTCACATTTGACATGCGCGCGCGTTGGGTGGAGTGGGGGAAAGACGCAACGGCCGCAATTGAGGTCCGGCTAACTCGGCGTTAGATCGACGTGTGCCTGGTTGCGAATGGAAACGAGCTGTTGAGGGGTAGTAAGTTGGTTCAGGTGCGTTTTCTGTGAAGCGACTCTTTGCCTCCGGGGAGGCGGGCGTCACTTACCGCGTTTCGTCCAGGTGCCTGACCGCCACACCCCCGGTGCGGTCGTGGCGTCTGCGCTGACTCCATCACGGGGAGAAGAACTCGCGAAGAAGCGCGCCGACTGCGAGGAAATCGTCCGGCGCGCCGGCGCCGGTCTTGCGATCGGCGTAGAACTCATCGCTCAGCGCGAACACGTCGTCAGGGATCGCTGTCCCGCGCCGCTTGAACGTGCGAGTCACCGCTTTCGAAAGCAGCGCCCCATCGAATTCGCGCATCGACGCGGGCACGTGGACGTCGAAGAAGTCCTTCATCCTGCTGTTCGCGATTGCGAGCTTTACCATCGCGCAACTTCTCGCGACGATCGTTTCGGGCTGGATAGACCTTCACTCTCGGCGCGCTGAAGTTGTCGAGAGTCTTCGGCAATGTCGTCTCCCGAGCGGGCGGGGTGACGGCGTCGCCGATGTCGATGTCGATCTGCTTCGAAGTCGCGCGTCGGCCGGTGCACCTCGCTCCAGATTGAGAAGACCGTCGCTCCCTTCAGGGTCAGACGGCTCCGATCAGCGCCTCCAGCCAGGGCCGCATCACCGTCGTGACGCGACAGATGCGGGCAAACCGCCACAACTCGTCGGCCGTGAACCGCTTCTTCCTCCACCCCTCGCGTAGCGCCGCGACGGCGACGTCGGTGCCGATGCGGCCGCGAAACTTGAAGCAGTCGGCGACGGTCTTTGCCGCGGAGAAGACTCGTAGCTCGACGCCGTGCTTCACGTGCCTTTCCACTCCGGCGCGGAGCGGTTCGTCGGACAGCCGCACGGTCTGAATGGGCGGGGCATCGACCGCCGGTGTCCGTGACTTCAAGCCGATCGCGATCCAGACCTCATGAGGCATCTCAGTGGTCAGGCGGTGAAACGCGAGCGCCGTCAGCAGACAGAAGACGCCGTTCGGTACCCGGGTCGCGACGATGAGCAGGTCGCGATGCGGTGAGTGCGAGGCTTCCGGCGTGAGGTAGACGCCGCGCGCGGCGCGCTCGAACACGCCACGCTTCGAGAGGCGGCGCAGCTCTTCGCGCGAGAAGCCGCGCCGCTCCAGTTCACGCGAACGGGCGATGGCACGGACCGGTTGTGACGCGCGTGCTTTGGATGGCTTCGGCATGTGACAAACCGTCAGACATTATCGCCAGTGTCCGACAGATTGTCACGAGCGGCGATGTGATCAATCGACGCAGCATCTCGACACCCATGCATCTGCATCACTACACTGATGTACATGCAATGCAACGCATCGGTGAACGCTCATCAACCAATCCCCAACTTACCGGCTTCAGCCATTCCATTCTCCTCTCACCCCCGCTAAGTTCCTTGAAGACCACTATGCGCGTCCCCGTCCATCAGGAATTCAAGGAGTCCACCGTGAGCCTCTCTCCGTCCCGGGTCTGCTTCCTTCTCTCGCTCCTTTTCGCCACGCTGCCGATGCTCGGGGCGGACGTCCTTTTTCCCACGCCGCTGCACGTCACGCGGCGGATTCATGACTCGATCAGCGGCTCGACCACGACGGTCGAGCAGTACTGCTACGGCAATCGCGTGGTCACGGTGCGCGGGCCGGTGACGACGATCGCCGACTACGACAAGGGCGAGATCACGGAGATCAATCGCGACGCGGCGACCTACTCGGTCTCGCGCTTCGATCAGATCGCGAAGGCGCTGCATCCGAAGGCCGTATCCACGCCGGCCATCGCTTCGAATGCGAAGAAGAGCTGGGAGCTCCGGCCGCTCGGCCGCACCGGAGCGCTGTCGGCGCGCAGCACCGACGTGTTCGAAGCGGATCGCGAGGACGCCGATATGAAGCGGCATGTGCGCATCGGCGTCGACTCGAGCGTGGCGCTGTCGAAAGACGCGCTCGACGTCCTCACCGGCTCCGCGTTCCCCGGCTCGCCGAAAGACGAGGACGGGGCGATCGCGATCGCCGCGAAGGGAGCGAAGGGGTATGCACTGCCGGTCGAACAGCTCTTCCAGTTCGAAGCGGAAGGGCAGAAGGCGGAGTACCGCGACGTCGTGCTGCGCGTCGGGGCGGAAGCGCCGCCGGCCGACGCCGTCGTCATCCCCGCGGGGGCGACGCTCGTCGAATCACGCCTCATCCAGACCACCCGAATGATCGACGCCATCGACCGTCTCCCGCTCGACGGCTTGAAGAAGACCCCCTAGCGCCAGGCACGAGGTTCCCGATGCTGCGAATCATTCGACGGATCATGCAGACCAGGCAGACAGCAGACAGCAGACAGCAGACAGCAGGAAAAGCGAGGCGGAAACCCGCTGTCCGCTGTCTGCTGTCCGCTGTCCTCTTCATCACCCTCGCGTGGGGCGCCATCCCGGCCCTCGCGGGCAACATCGTCACCGGCGACCTGCAGATTCAGGGCGCCGGGCTGCGCGTCATCACCGTCTCGGCCGCGACCGGCATCGACATCCCGGCCGCGATCCAGACCGAGTTCGGCGGACGGCAGAACGACGACGCTCCGGTGGTCGAAGGGCTCATCGCCGCCGGCGACCTCACCGGCCCCGGCATCGACACGCCGATCCGTCTGGAGACCGCACCGGGTCATAAGTTTCAGATCCCGGCGCTGTCGCGGGAAGGGATCTATTTCCTGCAGAACATCAGGCTGGTCAAGGACGGCGAGTTTTTGCAGCCGGCCACGCCGTCCGTCGCCAGCATCACGGTTTCGAATCTGCTGCAGACCGAGGTCAAGGTCAGGCAGCTGACGCCGGCGGAGCTGCGCGCGCGCGGCATCGTCATCGACGACCGCAACTTCGAGGTCTTCGAATACACCTTCTCCTTCTTCGTCGACGGCAAGATCGTCGAGATCCCGTTCCCGGTGGTCATCGACAAGCGCACGCACGAAGTGCGCGAGGTGGTGAAGGAAGAGGAGTACAAGCTTCCGCCGGTCAACAACGTCACGCCGCCGCGCTGGTCGCCGCCGGCGGTGGCACCGTTCGAGCTCGGGCCGGGCGCCGACTTCCCGAGCGAGCAGCAGCCGGATCGCGAGAAGGGGAGCACGCGTCCCACCATCCCCGCGGCGCTGGTCATCCCGAACAACCTCGCGGTGCTGCACCAGTTCTTCGCCGTCACGCTGATGGTGACGAACGGCGCGCCGGAGGGCTCGAGCGTCGTGCTCGACTCCGTCAATGCGCTGATCAAGACGCCGGCCGAGCTGCGCACCGTGAAGTCGCTGCCGCCGGTGGCGTTCAACCAGGCGGTGCCGATCGTCGATCCGACCACCGGCGCGACATTTCTCATCGCAAGGGCGCAGGGGAGCGCGGAGTGGACGGTCGAAGGACTGAAGCCCGGCACGCACACGCTCGAGGTGGAAGTCCACGCCACGTACAAGTCGCCCGGCCAGGCCGACTTCCCGTTGAAGGGCACCGTGCGCGCCACGATCGTCGTACACGACCCGCGCTTCAACATCAACTTCTCGCATCCCGACACGGTGCGCAAAGGGATCGACTACTCGACCTACTCGTTCATCACCAACATGAGCGGCGTCCCGCAGACGATCCACGTGACGAACGTGCTGCAGGCCTGCTCGGTGAATCCGACGGCCAACGTCTGCCGCCTCGATGAGACGCCGGAGTTCGTCGACCTGACCATCCCCGCCGGCGAGATGCGGATGGTCGAGTACAAGCTGCGGCCGAACCTCACCGGCCACGTCTTCGCCAGCGCCGGGAGCATCAGCGACGACAACATCACGGCGGCGGTGCAGCTCTTCATGGGCGTCAGCGAAAGCGGGATTCCGCTCTCGCCGGTGACTCTCGTGATGCCGTACTACGCGCGCTACGTCAGCCAGGATCTGATCGGTCCCAACCTCCAGCTCCTCGGGCTCGGCTATAGCCTGGCGACGGCGCCGCTGACGCAGGCGCTGGCGAAGCATCCGCGCGTGATCAAGACCGACGTCTTCGAGCGCGCGGTCGACATCGCCCGCGCCGGCCAGCGGATCTTCCTCGGCGAAGACACACGCGACGCGATGGCCCACATGTCGCTCGACCTCCTCGGCAACACGCTCGAGCTGCGCGAGTGGGACGACCTGCGCAGGCAGGAAAAGAGCGGACGGATCGCGGGCGCCTCGATTGCCCGCGAGCTGGAAAAGGGCGCGGACGACATCAATGCCTTCGTGACGCGCTTCGCGTCGACGACGGCGCATCGCGCGGGCTACACGCTCGCGGTCGTGCAAGGCCCGGCCGAGCTGGCGGTGAAGGCGTTGCCGTCGGGCGCGATGATGAGCGTGGCGAATGAAGCGGCCGCGGGATGGGTGCGGAATGTGCCGTACGGCGATCTCTCCCAGTTCAAGAATGGCCAGCTCGCGATCGTCGGACGCTGGAGCTCGACGCTCGAGCTGAGCATCACGCCGTCGGCCACCGGCGCGCTCTCGCTGGACCTCATTTATCCGAACACCACCGACGGCTCATTGCTCCGCGCGCATGCCGACATCAATGGCACCGTGGGGAAGACGCTCACGCTGACCATCGACCGCGGCAATCAGCAGCTGAGCGTGCGCGACGACGTCGGCGGCATCGCGGCGGTGCCGAGCGTCAATACCGTGCAGCCCGAGCCGATCCATCTCATCGGTGCGCGGCAGGACATGCACCTCGATGAAGAAGGGCACAAGGTCTCCGTCCTCTTCAGCCGGCCGGTGAAGATCGCCGACGGCGACGACTGGCTGAGGAAGTTCCACGGCCAGGTCATCCTGAACAAAGACGGCGTGAACTACACCGGCAACCGTCCGCTGTCGGCGGCGGCGCTGCAGGGCGACAGCCGGATCGTCAACGTCACGTTCGATCACGCGCTGTCGCAGAACGCGGCGTACTCGCTGGCGGTCGATCCGGTGATCGATCCACTCAGCAACACGACGGTCACGTTCTCGCAGCCGCTCACGCCGGTCATCGACAACAACAAGCCGGGCGGCATCATCTACGGCCACGTCTTCAAGGGCGACAACACGGCGATCGCGAATGCGGAAGTCGTGTTGCGACCCGAGGGCGCGCCGCAGTACGACCTCTCGGCGGCGGACGGCAGTTTCCTGTTCGAATTTGTTCCGCGCGACGTCGACAACAACATCGCCGGCACCTACCTGCTGCAGGCGATCACCACGGAAGGAAAGGACACGAAGCTGCAGGGCGCGGTGCGCCTGCCGGGCCGCGTTCATTTCGTCAACCTCGTCTTCCTCGGGCGCGGCAGCGCGCAGGGCTACGTGCGCTACGACAACGGCGAGGCGGTGAAGAACGCGCACGTCGTCGTCGGCAGCACGATGTTCAACCAGTTCCGTTCCGGCGACACCGACGCGAACGGCTTCTACTCCATCGACGACCTGCCGGTCGGGCCGCTGACGTTCAGCGCCACCGACGCCGACGGCAACGTCACCTACGGCGCCTCCGAGATCAAGACTCCGGGCCAGGTCCTGGTGAAGGACCTCTCGATCTTCCGCCGCCCGTTCCCCGGCGTGGCCACGGTGCGCGGCATCGTGAAGCGCTCCGACACGAACGCCGCGGTGCCCGGTGCACACGTCGGCGTGTACAGCCAGGGCTACGGCCTGATGGACGGCTACACCGACTCCGCCGGCAAGTTCGAATTCACGAAAGTCCCCGCCGGCTTCATCACCGTGCTGGCCTCGGAGTGGTCGATCTCGCTGCAGAGCGTGGCCATCGACTTCGACATCGCGGCCGATGAAACGCGCGACATCACGCTGACGCTCAACGTCATCCCGAACCTGCCGCTGGCGCAGATCGAGGGCGACGTCGTGCGCGAAGACCCGCTCCATCCCGGCGCGCCCGCCTTCTACCAGAAGGTCGCGGGGGCGCTGGTGAAGATCGACAACGGCCAGGCCGTCACCGCCGACGCGGACGGCCACTACATCCTGCAGCCGGTGCCGGTCTCGTTCGCCGGCCACACCATCCGGGCGTACGACCCGGCGACGAAGCGGACCGCGGAGGCGGTGGTGCCGACGCTCGATCCGACGAAGGTCAACAACGTGCCGGTCTTCATCTCCACAGCGAGTGGATACGGCCACGGCAGCATCCGCGTCCGCGTTTACAGCGCGGGCGGCTTCCCGATCAGCGGACTGCGCGTCCTCGTGCCCGGCTTCCCGCCGACGGTCCTCCCGGAAACCGGTTCGGGGATCTACACGCTGAGCGGTGTGCCGGTCGGCGCGACCATGAATATCTGGGCCATTTCGACCGGCGGCACGTACGGCGACCAGTTCGCGCAGGGCACGGCGAAGGTCGAGTTCGACGGTCACGTCGCGGCGCTCAATTTCCGTTTCGCCGGCCAGGGCATCGTCCGCGTGAAGCTCGTCGCCGACATCGATGTGATGGGCGACGTCAAGATTTCCTACCCCGTGTGGGACGAGGCGGAGCAGGAAGCGGGCGTCCGCGAGCGGACCGTGAACACGACCGTGAACGGCGTTGCCGATTACGCGGTCTTCGACAAAGTCCCGGCGGTTCTCGGCTACAGCGTCGCCAGCACGCATCCGGTCTACGGCTTCGCCGGCTCGAGCGGGAAGCTCGGCTTCGACGGCGACGTGCAGAGCATCACGCTGCAGCTCAACAAGCTGTCGACCGTGCGCGGCTTCGTCTACGCCATCGACGGCCAGACGCCGGTCGCCGGCGCCATCGTGAAGATCGAGGACGGGCGGCAGAACCAGGGGACGTACGCCACGCTGCCGGACGGCAGCTTCGTCTTCTTCAACGAGCCGGCCGGGACGAGTTTCCGCGTCATCGCCGAGATCACGCAGGACGGGACCTATCGCACCGGTTACGCGAACGGCGTCACGCCGCAGCTCGGCGGTCCGGTCAACAACGTGCGCGTGCTGATGCGGACGCAGGGGAGCGTCGACGGCAAGATCGTCTACTCCGGCTTCAAGAAATACGACCCGCTCAATTCGGCGAACAACATCGTCGACGACACGCCGAACGATCTTTCGGACAACGCGCCGGTGCCGCTGGCGCGCTACCAGCTGCGCGAGTTCGACTTCCCCGGCCGCGCGTTCGGCTCGTCACTCGATCCGCTGACCGCCGACATCCAGGGACAGTTCACAATCAACAACCTCTTCACCGGACCGTTCCGCGTCGACGCCTCCGATCCGAACAACCAGGAGAATCGCGGCTCGCTGACCGGCACGCTCTCCCAGGAAGGGGAGCGGCTGCGGGTCTACGTCCCGATCGGCGTCATCGGCTTCGGCTCGGTCACGATCAGCGTCACCGATCCGAACAACCTCGGCGCCGCGGTCTACAACGCGGAGGTCTCGATCTACCGCGGCAACTCCGTCTTCGATCTGACCACGACCGACGGCAACGGCCTGGCGCACTTCGATCAACTGCCGGCCGGCACCTACACCGCGACGGCGTTCTCGAAGGCGCTCGGGCGCTCCGGCAGCACGATCACGTCGTTCGCCATCACCGCCAACAACGACACCTCGATCCGCATCCAGCTCGTCTTCAGCGGCAAGGTCACGGGACGGTTGAGCGATCCGGAAAAGGGCGGGCTCGGCGTGCCGGGCGCGCCGGTCACACTCACCGCGTTCAACTACTCGACGCGCACCAGCACCGAAGTCTCGGGCGATTTCCTGTTCGAAGGCGTGCGCGAGGGACTCTTCGCGCTCGATGCGAAGGACACCCTCAGCAACCGCCGCGCGCATGCCACGCATGCACTCTCGCAGGCCGATCCGCAGCCGCACGTCGACATGGAGCTGGAGCGGACGGAGACGCTTTACGTCTCGGTCTATCTGCCGGACGACGCGGGCGGGAACTCGAACATCCTCGCGCCGCTGGTCAACCTCGACGTCACGCAGCGCAACAACGAATTCATGCGCAGCCTGCAGGGGAACAGCTTCCAGATGCCGCAGCTCTTCCGCGACTGGCCGTACAGCGGCCTGATTCGCGAGGTCGGCGGGCAGCAGCGCGAGATCCGCTTCAGCGGCACGTTCCCGAACGGCGACGCGACGCATCCGATCAAGCTCGTCTTCCCGGCGTACGGCAACGTCGAAGTGCGCGTCAATCAGGCCGGCGTCCCGGCCTCGAATGCGCGCGTCACGGTGTCGGGCGGCGGACGCTCGGTCACGATTTACACCGACACGAACGGCGTGGCACTGGCCAACGGCATCGGCCTCGGGCAGGTCTACGTCCAGGCCGTGACCGTCGACGGCGCGTTCTCCGGATCCGCGAGCGCCACGCTCGCCAGCCAGACCACCGCGGTCGTCGTACCGATCACGCTCGGCGCCTTCGCCGGCGTCACCGGCTACGTCGAAGCGGAGCTCGGCGGCGCGTCGGTGAACACGCGCGTCATCGCGTCGTTCGCCGGACGCTCGCTCGAGATCTTCACCGACTCCACGGGCCACTACACCTTCCAGGGCATCCCGACGAGCACCACGGTGAGCCTGGTCTACATGGGACCGGACGACGTGACCGTCGGCGCGCGGCAGTCGTACGCCGTGAAGCTGGCGGATGCATCGAAGCTCGTCACGCTCGCTGATGTGAAGCTCGACGCCACGCCTCCGACGCTGCTCAACTTCTTCCCCGCGGACGGTTCGCAGAACGTCTCGCCCGACAGCTCGCTGCGCTTCACGTTCAGCGAGGCGGTCGGCTCGCAGTACATCAACAACACGTATTTCCAGCTCGTCCCCGCCGACAGCTCGCAGCAGCTCAATTGTTCGTTTACGACGTCGACCAACAGCGACGGCACGTTCAGCGTGACGATGAAACCGCCGGCCACGCCGCCGGGCGAGAAGTTCCCGCTGAAGAGCAACACGCTCTACCGGATCATCGTCTCGGGCGAGATCCGCGACCTCACCGGCAACAAGATGCCGGCCACGCGCGGCGGCAGCTTCATCACCTCCGACTACGC